>Ga0247725_1001317_pt1 | contig 12913 bp, 12 predicted proteins | sample OKSTACKMCFT3sol_FD_183021 | JGI IMG/M metagenome (GOLD analysis project Ga0247725, IMG submission 183021) | Subsurface sediment microbial communities from gas well in Oklahoma, United States - OK STACK MC-FT3-sol | ecosystem: Environmental > Terrestrial > Deep subsurface > Rock core/Sediment... | reverse complement strand
AGGGCGGCGGCCCACGGGCCCAGCAAGGCGGCCGCCTGCTGATGGGGGAAGCCAGGCGGCGAGGTCTTCAGCAGCGTCTCGGCCGTCTTGCCGTCCCCGACCGCGATCGCCTCGACCACGCGGGTCAGCACGCTGAGCCGCTTGACCGCCTCGGGCGTGTCGGCGGCCGTCGGGGCCACCGCCGCGGCGCGCGTGATGTCGCCGGCCAGCAGCAAGGCCGTGAAGGCCCGCTCGCCGATCAAGCCCGGGTCGTCGTCCATGGAGGCGGCTGCGTCGAAATAGGTCGCCGCCTGCTTCGACTGCCCATCGCGCAACGCCGCCTGGCCCGCCAGGAACTGGCCATAGGAGCTGCGGGTGTCGAACAGCGGCGAGCCGAGCGCGATCGGCCCCCGCATCGTGATCTCACGGGGTACGCTGGAACAGGCGGCCAGGGCGGCGACGGAAACGCAGGCGAGGAGGACTTTGATACGCGTCATGGCCCGCACCCTCCGAGGTTTCGAGGCGGTCCGCAACAAAAAGCCTCCCGGTCCGGACCGGGAGGCTTTCGGGCTCTTCAGGCGCGCCGCTTACATGTTCGGATAGTTGGGTCCGCCGCCGCCTTCCGGCGTGGTCCAGACGATGTTCTGCGACGGATCCTTGATGTCGCAGGTCTTGCAGTGGACGCAGTTCTGGGCGTTGATCTGGAAGCGCGGATCCCCGCCCTGCTCGTTGTAGAGCACCTCGTAGACGCCGGCCGGGCAGTAAAGGCGCGCCGGCTCGCCGTACTTGGGCAGGTTGACCGCGATCGGGATCGACGGGTCCTTCAGCTTCAGGTGCGCCGGCTGGTCTTCCTCGTGGTTGGTCGCCGACAGGAACACGCTCGACAGCTTGTCGAAGCTGATCACGCCGTCGGGCTTGGGATAGACGATCGGCTTGTAGTCCTTGGCCAGCCCCGTCGAGGCCGCGTCGGTCTTGTCGTGCTTCATCGTGCCGAAGAACGAGAAGCCGAACAGGTGGTTGGTCCACATGTCCAGCATGCCGAACGCGCCGCCCAGGGCGGTGCCGAACTTGCCCAGCAGCGGCTTGGCGTTGCGGACGACCTTCAGCTCCTTGGCCACCCACGAGGTCTCATAGGACGCTTGGTAGGCCGTCAGCTCGTCGCTGGCGCGGCCGGCCTGAACCGCCTCGAACGCGGCCTCGGCGGCCAGAATGCCGGTCTTGACGGCGTTGTGGCTGCCCTTGATGCGCGGCACGTTGACGAAACCGGCCGAGCAGCCGATCAGCGCGCCGCCCGGGAAGGTCAGTTTCGGCACCGACTGATAGCCGCCCTCGGTGATGGCGCGGGCGCCGTAGGCGATGCGCTTGCCGCCTTCCAGGTGCGAGCGCACGGTCGGGTGCTGCTTGAAGCGCTGGAACTCGTCGAACGGCGACAGCCAGGGGTTCTTGTAGTTCAGGTGCACGACGTAGCCGATGGCCACGTAGTTGTCCCCGAAGTGGTACATGAAGCTGCCGCCGCCGGTCTTGTTGTCCAGCGGCCAGCCGGTGGTGTGCTCGGCCAGGCCCGGCTGGTGCTTTTCGGGCGGGACCTGCCACAGCTCCTTGATGCCGATGCCGTACTTCTGCGGCGACTTGCCCGCGTCGAGATTGAACTTGGCGATCAGCTGCTTGGCCAACGAGCCGCGCACGCCCTCGGCGATGAAGACGTACTTGCCATGCAGTTCCATGCCCGGCTGGTAGTCCGGCTTGTGGTGGCCGTCCTTGGCGATGCCGACGACGCCGACGACGACGCCCTTGACCGAGCCGTCCTCGTTCCAGACCAGGTCCGAGGCCGCGAAGCCCGGATAGATCTCGACGCCCAGCTCCTCGGCCTTGGTCGCCAACCAGCGGGTGAGGTTGGCCAGCGAAGCGATGTAGCAGCCGTGGTTGTGCATGAAGGGCGGCATCGCCCACATGGGCAGGGAAAGCTCGCCTTGCGGCCCCAGCAGCTTGAAGCGGTCCTTGGTGACCGGCGTCTCGAGCGGCGCGCCCTCTTCCTTCCAGTTGGGGAACAGTTCGGCCAGGCCCTTGGGATCGATCACGGCGCCCGACAGGATGTGCGCGCCGACTTCCGAGCCTTTTTCCAGCAGGGCGACCGAAATGTCGGTCCCGGCCTTGGCGGCCATCTGCTTCAGGCGGATCGCGGCCGAGAGCCCCGCGGGACCGCCGCCGACGATCACGACGTCGTACTCCATCGACTCGCGTTCGAGGTCTTCGCTCATGGGTTCTCCCGGTTGGGCCCTGCGGCCCCTCTTATCACTGTTTGAATCACAGCTTATCCGTACCTGACGCTGAGGCGGTCAAGCGTCCGCCGCAATTTTTCGCTGCGCCGCAGCGTGGATAAGACCTCCCAACGCCAAGCGTTTCCAAATTCGGCGCGCGGTCGCGCCAAAAGCGCTGACTTTTTCATGCGTCCCGCTTTATGACGGTGACATGAGCCCCGCCGTCGATCAACGCGCCGTCGAGAGCCTGCTGGCCTTCTGGGCCGATGCGGGCGTCGAGGCCTCGTACGCGGAGGCGCCAATCGACCGCCTGGCCGAGGGCGCGGCGATGCTGCGGGCCAAGAGCCAACCCCCGCCGCCGCCCCAGCCGTCGCGTCCGGGCCTGGCCGCCGTACGTGGCCCCGACGTTGGAACGGCGATCGCCGCGGCCAAGGCCGCCGCGGCCGCCTGCCAGGATCTGGAGAGCCTCGCCGCCGCCATCGCCGCCTTCGATGGCTGCGCGCTGAAAACGCAAGGCGCCAAGCAGGCGGTGTTCTCGCGAGGCGTCGCCGACGCGCCGCTGATGATCATCGGCGAAGGCCCGGGCGCCGACGAGGACGCCCAAGGCGCGCCGTTCGTCGGCCGGGCCGGCAAGCTGCTGGACCGGATGCTGAAGGCCGCCGGCCTGGAAGGTCGCGTCTTCATCACCAACACCGTCTTCTGGCGACCGCCCGGCAACCGCACGCCCACCCCGCAGGAGCAGGCCGTCTGCGCCCCCTTCGTCGAGCGCGCCATCGCGCTGGTGAAGCCCAGGATGCTGCTCCTGGCCGGCGGCGCGTCGGCCAAGGCGATGCTCAAGCGCGACGAAGGCATCCTGTCGATGCGCGGCCGCTGGTTTGAATGGCTGTCCGAAGACAAGGCCACCGAACTGCCGGCCATGCCCACCCTGCACCCGGCTTTCCTGCTGCGGACGCCCGCCCAGAAAAAGAAGGCGTGGCAAGACCTTCTGACATTAACCGAACGGCTTGATCGGCCGGAGCGCCCCCACTAGAAGTTTCCCCCACCAGTTGAACGGGGACGCGCGGCTTCGGGGGCGCGGACAGCTTTTGCCGCTTTGGACTCGCGCCCTGGCCGTCGTTTCGGCCTTCTTCCTGTGCTTCGCGATCGCGCACGCCAGCGCGCTCGAACCGCTGTCGCAGGACGACGCGCGCGCCTATCGCGCCGCCTTCGCCGCCACCGATCGCGGTGACTTCGACGCCGCCGAGGCGGCCTTCGCCAAGGTTCGCGACCGCAGCCTGTCCGGACGGCTGGCCTTCGCCAAGCTGATGCATCCGACGCTCTATTCGGCCCGCTATGACGAGCTCGCCGGCTGGCTGAACCGCTATGGCGACGAAGCCGGCGCCGAGCGGATCTACGCCCTGGCGGTCAAGCGCAGGCCGGCCGGCAAGCAGGTCGCATCGCCGCTGATCCCCGCGCTGTTCGTCACCGACGATCGTCGTCCGTCGCCCGTCGACAAGGGCCGCGCCGCGCGCGAGGCCTATTATTCCGGCGACGTCCGCCGCGCCTATGCCCTGGCCGTCGCCAGCGGCGAGCGCTGGATAGCCGGGCTGTCGTCCTATCGCCTGGGCGAGGCCGATCAGGCCCAGCGGTTCTTCGAGCAAGTCGCCGACGATCCCAAGCAGGACGAATGGATGCGCGCCGCCGGCGCCTTCTGGGCCGCGCGCGCGGCCAGCCAGGCCGGCGGCGAGGACCGCGCCCGCCAGCTGCTGGTCAAGGCCAGCGCCGCGCCGCACACCTTCTATGGCATGATCGCCATGCGCCAGCTGGCTCTGGCGGGCCTGGCGGCGCCCGGCGAACTGGAGGACCCGATCGCGGCCCTGATCACCCGCGCGTCGTACGCCGGGCCCGACAGCGCCTCCCTGGACCGTCTGCTGCGCTCGGATCCGCGCGCCCATCGCGCCGCCGCCCTGGCCCAGATCGGCCGCTGGCGCGAAGCTGGCGAGGAGCTTCGCGCCGGCCTCTCCCTGGCCGACACCGAGACCTTGCGCGGCGACTGGACCACCCTGGCCCTGGCGCTCAACGCCAACGCCCCGCTGAACGCCGGCCGCCCCATGCGCCGCGTCGGCGGCGAGGACTATCCCCTGCCCGCCCTGGAGCCGATCGGCGGCTTCACGCTGGACAAGGCCCTGGTCTACGCCCTGGTGCGCCAGGAAAGCCGCTTCGACCCGATGGCCGTCTCGCACGCCGGCGCCGTGGGGCTGATGCAGGTGATGCCCGTCGCCGCCGCGCGGGCCGCCGGCGACGACAAGCTCCTAGCCGACACCACGCCGCTGTTCGATCCCGCCTTCAACCTGCGGGTCGGGCAGGACTATTTCACCTGGCTGATGGATCGCGGCCTGCAGAGCCCCGACATCCTCCGCGCCGTCGCCGCCTATAACGGGGGGCCGGGCACGCTGAACCGCACGCTGCAGCAACTCGGCGCCGACTGCGACAGCCTGCTGCTGATCGAGAGCCTGCCGTTCCAGGAGACCCGCAACTACGTCGAGAAGGTGATGGCCAGCTACTGGACCTATCGCAAGCTGATGGGCGCCGAGACCCGCACGCTCGACGCCGTGGCCAGCGGCGCGCGCCTGGTCGACTTCCGCCTGGATCCCAAGGTGCAGCAGGTCACCTCGATCGGTGAGCTGGTCAACAGTCTGCCGTAGGACGGTTTTTGAACTCCGACCTCCCCGGCGAACGCCGGGGCCCAGATACAGACTGAGCGGTTGGCGTAAATGCGCCAGTCCGCGGCGCCAGACCTCGTACCCGTGAATTGATCTGGACCCCGGCATTCGCCGGGGAGGTCGGTGGAAAGGAGCTAGTAGGTCAGCCGCCTAGCTTTGAGAGTCTTGGCCAGCGCCCGCTCATCGCCCCCATTCGCCGGCCAATCCAGGCGACGGAGCAGCACGCCGTGCAGGCGTCGCGCCAACAGCCCGCCCGGCGCGGCCAGGACCGCCGGAGCGCCGCCGCCCCCCGCCAAGTGTTTCTCGACCGGCTCGCGCCAGCCCTCGCGCAAAGCCGGCGCCGCGCGCAGGGTCAGGATCCAATCGCCTCGCGCCGCGCCCGCCCCCGCCGCAAAGCCGGCGGCCGCGTCGCCCTCTGTCGAAACCAACCGCGCGCCGCTGTCCTCGGCCAAGGCTTCGACGCCGGGCGGCGAGGGACCAACCAGGATCACTTCCTTGACCAGGCCATCGACGGCGGCGGGCACCAGCATGGCCATCTGGGCGGCCAGGCCCGGCAGATCCTCGGAAGCGAGCAGCAGGATGGAGATCATGGCCTTGCTTCGCTAGCGGGCGCCGCGCGGTCAAGCGGCAACTAGCCGAACAGGTCCATCTGCGCGCCGCCCAGCACGGGCCGCTTGAACTGGCTGCAGTCCAGCGGCGACCACGGCTGATCCAGGCCGAACTTCTTGACCGCCAGGTGGAAGCGCTGGCGCAGCACCTCGGCCACCGGCCCCTCGCCCGTCATCCGCTCGCCCCAGCCCGAGCGATAGGTCTCGCCGCGCCGCACCTGACGCACCAGCGACATCACCCGCCGCGCGCGATCGGGGTGATCGGTCTCCAGCCACTCCTCGAACAGCTGGGCGATCTCGCGCGGCAGGCGCAAAGCGACATAGCCCGCCCCGCGCGCGCCGGCCCTGGCGGAAGCCTCCAGCACCGCCTCGACCTCGTGGTCATTGAGCCCGGGAATAGCCGGGGCGAACATCACCGTCACCGGCACGCCGGCCTCGGTCAGCCGCCGCACCGCCTCGATCCGCTTGCCAGGCGTGGCCGCGCGCGGCTCCATGCTGCGCGCCAGCTTGCGGTCCAGGGTGGTGATCGAGATCGCCACCCGCGTCAGCTTCCGCTCGGCCAGCCGCGCATAGATGTCGAGGTCGCGCAGGATCAGCGCCGACTTGGTGATGATCGTGAACGGGTGGCTGCAGCGCTCCAGCACCTCGATCACTTGTCGCGTCACGCGCAGCTGCTTCTCGTCGGGCTGGTAGGGATCGGTGTCGCCGCCGATGTGGATCGTCGCGGGCGTATAGCTGGCCTTGGCGAGCTCCTTCTCAAGCAGCTCCCCCGCGTGCGGCTTGAAGAAGATCTTGCTCTCGAAATCCAGACCCGGCGACAGCCCTAGATAAGCGTGGGCGGGGCGCGCGTAGCAGTAGATGCAGCCATGGCTGCAGCCGCGATAGGGATTGATCGAGCGGTCGAAGCCGACGTCCGGGCTCTGGTTGCGGGCGATGATCGTCCGCGACTTCATCGGCTGAAGCTCGGTCTTCAGCTGCTTGGGCTCTTCCTCCTCGCCCCAGCCGTCGTCGAAGGCTTCGCGCTCAAGCGACTCGAAGCGCCCCGTCCGGTTGGACCGCGCGCCCCGCCCGCGCGGAACCGCGCCCTTGATGTTCGTCGCCTGGGCCATGGCCCAATCATGTCACGAGAAAAGAACATTTCAAGAACATTTAGGAGGCGACGAACCGATCGGCCGTTTCGAGCAGAAGCTGAAATCCCACCCGCAAACTCTCGATTCTGACAGAGGTTCGGTCCGTATCGGCGAAGCGGCGCACGGCGTATTCCGGTTCGCGCCCCCGCACCGCCGTACCGAAATAGACGAGGCCAGGCTGGTCGCCGGGACCGCCGGGTCCGGCGAAGCCGGTGATCGACAAGGCAAGGTCGGCGTCGGACTCGGCCAGCGCACCGGCCGCCATCGCTTTCGCCGCCTCGGGCGAGACCGCGCCAACGGTCCTAAGGACATCCCAGGCGACGTCGAGCAAGGCGTGCTTGGCCTCGTCGGTATAGGTGACGAAGCCGCGATCAAAACCGTGCGAGTGGCCCTCGACATCGGTCAGCACCGCGGCGGCCAGGCCGCCCGTGCAGCTCTCGGCCACGGCCACCTTCAGATCGCGGAGACAGACCTCGGCCATCAAAGCCTCGGCCAGCGCATGAACATCCGCCGGCAAGCCCTTGGAAAAGGTCTCGATCACGTCAGGCCTTGTCCTTCTCCGCGTCGCCAGCCTCGAAATCGCGTTTGCGTTCCGGCGGTTGAGCGTGATGGACATCCGCCTCCCCGCCGCCGCCCGAGACCTGGCTGTGCCGGCTGTAGCGGTCGGGATCATCGCGATCCTTCACGGTCGGATCAGGCTGGGGCTTGTCGCGGTTCTCGTGGCTGGCGCCGGGGCCGCCCCAGCGTTTGTCGTCGGCCGATCGGGTCATGGCTTCCTCCTCTGGGTGCGGAGGAAAACCCGGCGTGCGGCCGGCGAGTTCCTCTTCACGCCAAGCGGCAGGTTCTGGCGATCAAAAGACGGAGCAAGCTAGGGTTCCGGCCGGACGCTCAAGCTTCATGGGAGGTTCTCTCCACCTCGGCGCTCAGACGATCGAGATAGCTGCGGATACTGGCGGCCTCGGCGGCGGTGTTGGCCAGGGCGATGGCGCGATCGAACGCCTGGCGCGCTTCGGGGCCGCGCCCCGCCTGCAGCAGGAATGCGCCCCGCGCGCCGTGGTAGTGGAAATAGCCGTCCAGCCGCGCCCCCAACGGCTCGACCATCGCCAGGGCGGCCTCGGGTCCCCGCACCTTCGCCGTCGCCACCGCGCGGTTCAGGGTCACCACCGGCGATGGCTGCATGATCTCCAGCGTGGCGTAGAGCTGGTCGACGCCGCGCCAGTCGGTGTCCTCCGGCCGCGCGGCTCGGGCATGCAGCGCGGCGATCGCGGCCTGGACCTGATAGGGCCCTGGATCGCGCTTGAGCATGGCCTTGTCGATCAAGGCGAGGCCCTCGCCAATCATCTTGCGATTCCAGAGGCTTCGATCCTGATCCTCAAGCAGGATGGCGGTTCCGTCGGCGGCGAAACGGGCCTCGGCCCGGGCGTGCTGCAGCAGGAGCAAGGCGGTCAGCCCCATCATCTCCGGCTCGGCCGGGAACAGGCGCAGCAGCAGCCGCGCCAGCCGGATCGCCTCGTCGCAGAGCCCGCCGCGAGCCTCCAGGGCCCGGCCGCTGGCCGAATAGCCCTCGTTGAAGACCAGGTAGATCATGGCCGCCACGGCCGCGAACCGCTGGGCGCGCTCGACCGGCCCCGGCGCCTCGAACGGCGCGTCGCCGGCGCCGATCCTGGCCTTGGCGCGGGTGATCCTTTGCTCCATGGCCGCCTCGCCGACCAGAAACGCGCGGGCGATCTGGCGGACCGTGAGGCCCGAGACGATGCGCAGGGCCAAGGCGATCTGCTGGGTGGCGGGCAGGTCGGGATGGCAGCAGATGAACAGCAGCCGCAGAACGTCGTCGCGATAGTGCGAGCCGTCCAGCCGTTCGGCCGCCTCGGCTTCGGCGTCCTCGAGGTCCGAGAGCACCTCTTCCGGCGGCAGGGGCGCGTTGCGGCTGGTCTTGCGGACGGCGTCGATGGCGGCGTTGCGGCCGACCATGATCAGCCAGGCCGTCGGGTCGCGCGGCGGGCCGTTCTTGGGCCAGGCCTTCAGCGCCCGCAGGCACGCGTCCTGGAACGCCTCCTCGGCCGCGTCCATGTTGCGGAAGTAGCGCAGCAGCGCCGCCATGGCCTGGGGCCGGGCTGCGACGACCGCGCCCTCGATCCAGGCCAGGTCGGTCATGCGCCGGCCTCGCCGGGCTTGAACAGGGCGATCGGCCGGATTTCGTAAGAGCCGCCGGGATTGGCCTTGCCGAGATCCTTGGCGATGTCGAGCGCGCCATCCAGCGAGTCGCAATCCACCACGTAGAAGCCCAGCAGCTGCTCCTTGGTTTCGGCGAACGGACCGTCCAGCACCAGGGGCGGATCGCGGTCCTTGCGCAGGGTGGTGGCCGCCGTGGTCGGCATCAGCCGGGCGACAGGCCCCAGCCGCCCTTCCCGCGCCAAGCGCTCCTGGACAGCGCTGAGCTTCTCCATGACGGCGTCTTCCTCGTCCTTGGACCAGGCCCAGACGACGTCCTCCTGATTGTAGCAAAGTATGGCGTAGAGCATGGCGGTCCTCGTCTCTCCCTAGGACGAGGGACTATGCCCGCTTCCGACACCGGGCCGACACTTTTCCGACAGCGCGCGCAGGCGCCGACGCACCGGTTCGTCATAGAGCTTCAGCACCGCCCAGGCGCCGCCGATGATGACCGGGATCGCCACCAGGGCGAAGCCGATCGGATAGCCCTTGCCGCCGATCGCCCGGAAGCCGCGCAGCATCAGCTCCCAGCCCAGCCAGTGCAGCGCGTACAGGGGATACGAGATCGCGCCCGACACCCGGCACAGCGCCCCCAACCAGCCCGTCGGATCGCGCGTTCCGGCCAGCACCACCAGCGGAAAAATCACGCTCACGCAGACGAAATCATAGAGCCAATTCAACGACGTCCACGGAAAACTCATGACGGCCGCGAGAACCGCCGCCAGGAGCCAGACCGGCGCGCTCCAGGTCGTGAAGGCCTGGACGCGATAGCAGCCCCAGCCCAGTAGGAAGGCGAACACCGTCCGCAGGAAGCTGATCACGAAGGTGCCCCGGTCCCATCCCGTCAGCACCCCGCCCATGCCGTGGGCGACGTAGAGCACGACGGGCAGTAGCAGTACGACCATCAGCACATGGCCCATCACGCCGAGCCGACGGATCGGGAACCATGCCGCCCCGACCGCCAGCTCGAAGAACAGCGACCAAGCCGGCGGATTCAAAGGAAAAAGCGGCGAAAAGCCGTCGTCGCTCGTCCAGACGCGGGGGATCATCAACAGGCCCAACCCGAGCCAGCCAGGAACACGCTCGCGGTGCTGGATGATCACGGTCGCGCCCAGCAGCATGGTCAGGGCGATCAGCGGCCACAGCCGGATCAGCCGCTGGCGCATGAAGCCCAGCCAGCCGATCTCGCGCCGGCCATAGGCGTGGGCCAGGACGAAGCCCGACAGGCAGAAGAAAAAGTCGACGGCGAGATAGCCGTGCGGGAACAGCCCATGCCGGCCGGTCCAGCCGCCGATGTGGTAGAGCATGACGCCCACGGCCGCGACGCCGCGCAGGCCGTCCAGCGCCTCGAACCGTCGTCCCGCGTCGTCAGCTCGCAAACCGCCGCCCTCGCTCCCTGTCCTTGCTTAGCCGACGGGGCGGCGGACGCAAACCAGGGCGCCGCGTCAGCGCGAGAAGACGCCGACCAGTTCGATGTGCGGCGACCAGACGAACTGGTCGACCGGCAGCACCTTTTCCAGCCGGAAGCCGGCGTCGACCAGGGCGCGGGCGTCCTTGGCGAAAGTGCCGGGATTGCACGAGACGCTGATCACCTTGGCGACCTTGGATTTGGCGATTTCGACCGTCTGCTCGGCGGCGCCGGCGCGGGGCGGGTCGATGACCACGACGTCGGTCTTGGCGAGCTCGGTGCTCAGCACCGGACGGCGGACGAGGTCGCGGGCTTCGGCCTGGATGGGCTTGAGACCAGGCGTCGAACCGATGGCGGCCTTCAGCGCCTCGATGGCGGGCGCGCTCATCTCGGCGGCGTGCACCGCGCCGATCTCGGCCAGGCGGAAGGTGAAGGTGCCGACGCCGCAATAGAGGTCGGCCAGACGAGCCGCGCCCTGAGCCTCGGCGACGGCGAAGTCGACCATGGCTCGCTCGGCGGCCGGAACGGCCTGCAGGAAGGCGCCGGGCGGCAGGGCGACCACCGCCGGCCCCAGCTTCACCAGCGGCTGGCGCGCGCCATAGACGGTTTCGCCGGCCATGGTCACGCGGGCGAAGTCGCCCTCGCTCGCCGCCATGGCCGCGCGCATGCGGGCGTCGGCGGACAGCCCACCGCTCTTGCGCTCGACGCCCGTGACGTCGATGTCGAGCCCGGTGCCGGTCAGGGTCACGTGTAGGGTGGGCGCGGACTTCGGATGCTCCAGGAACGGCTCGGCCAGCCGCGCCAAGGCCGGCAGAGCGGCGACGAGACGGGGGTCGGTGACCGGGCACTCCTCGATCGGGACCAGGTTCCAGGAGCGGCGCTCCTTGAAGCCCAGCAGCGCGCCGGCGCCCTTGGCCCCCTTGCGGGCGTGCAAAGCCACGCGGCGCCGCGTGGCCGGCGGCGCGGCGAAGGTCGGCAGGATCTCGGTCTCGAGCCCCTCCATCGACAGCTGGATGCGGATCTGCTCGGCCTTCCAGGCGCGGTAGGGCTCGGCCGCCCAGTGCTGCAGGGCGCAGCCGCCGCAGGTCCCGAAATGACGGCACGGCGGCGTCACGCGATCCGGGCTTGCGGACAGGATCTCGGCGACCTCGCCGCGCGCGCCCTCCATCTTGGCCAACACCCGCTCGCCGGGCAGGGTCAGGGGCACGAAAGCCGCGCCCTTGCCCTCCGCATTGCGGGAGAGGCCGTCACCCTGGGCGCCGACCGCGTCGATCGTCAGTTCTCGCATTTCATATCCGTTTCGGCGCCGAGCACCGGCGCGCAGAGGCGTCCATACCGCGTGGGAGGGAAGCTGAACACCTCGGTCAGGCGTCGTTCATGTTGACCACGCCATAGCTTGGACAACGAACGGACTGGGCCTCGCCCCCAAATTGACAAGCTCTCTCATGACCATGACCGCCACCAAGAGCAGGACCACCAAGATGAAGACCGTTCTGGGCGTCTCCTTCGCCCTCGTCTGCGGCGTTCTCACGCCGACCCTGGCCTCGGCCCAGGCCTATGGCTCGGGCGGCGCCTATAACCAGGGCTACTATTACGACCAGTGCCAGCGCTCGACGACGCAGCGCGGCACGGGCGGCGGCCTGGCCGGCGCCGGCATCGGCGCGGCGATCGGCAGCGGTATCGCGGCCAAGGGCGCGCGCACCGAAGGCGCCGTGCTCGGCGGCCTGCTGGGCGCGGTGATTGGGACCAATGTCGGCAAGCACTCGGCCGCCTGCACCCCGGGTCGCGCTCCTCCGCCGCCGCCTCCCCCGCCGCCGGTGGCCTATAACGAACCGCCGCCTCCGCCGCCGTCCTCGTACGACGACGCCCGCCGCGACGCCGAGCGCGACAGCTATTACGAACGCACCTACGAGCGCCACGAAGGCTATCGCGTCGCCGATCGCCCGAAGGCCGACATGAACGGCTGCACCCTGGCCGAAAGCCCGATCTACTTGCCGGACGGCCGCGTCCAGAAGCGCTTCGTGCGCGTCTGCCCCGACGCCAACGGCAAGTATCAGGTCGTCGACTAAACGACCTCTCTCTTGTGGAAGACGATCGGCCGCTCCCTCGGGGGGCGGCCGATTTCTTTTTAGCGCTTGGTCGCCCAGACCAAACGTTCGACCTGGCCCTCGCCGCCCTTGATCGGGCTTTCGGCGAGGCCTCTCACCGACCAGCCGGCCGCCTCCAAGAACGCGACGATCTCGCGCTCGACACGGGCGATGACCTCCGCATCCTTGACCAGACCGCCCTTGCCGACGTGCTCGCGGCCGGCCTCGAACTGCGGCTTGATCAGCGCCACGAGGTCGGCGCCCTGGGCGGCGAGATCCAGCGCCGCCGGCAGCGCCTTGGTCAGGGAGATGAAGCTGACGTCGCTGACGACCAGGTGCGGCGGCGTCGGGATGCGCTCGGCGTCCAGCGCCCGCGCGTCGACGCCGGACAGGTCCATGACACGATCGTCGGCCTTCAGCTTGGCGTGAAGCTGGTCGCGGCCGACGTCGACCGCGAACACCTTGGCCGCCCCACGCGACAGCAAGACCTCGGTGAAGCCGCCGGTCGAGGCGCCGACATCGACGGCCAC
>Ga0247725_1001315_pt1 | contig 12925 bp, 8 predicted proteins | sample OKSTACKMCFT3sol_FD_183021 | JGI IMG/M metagenome (GOLD analysis project Ga0247725, IMG submission 183021) | Subsurface sediment microbial communities from gas well in Oklahoma, United States - OK STACK MC-FT3-sol | ecosystem: Environmental > Terrestrial > Deep subsurface > Rock core/Sediment... | reverse complement strand
AGGCAGAGCAGCAGGAGCAGCTCGATGCGGATCACCCACAGGGTGCGCCGGGCGGTGGCCGGGCTGATGCTCGGCGCCTTGCCGGCCAGCAGCTCGTTGCGCCAGCCGAAGAAGGTCAGGGTCGGCACGATCGACAGCAGGCCGATCAGCAGGAACAGGCCGACCTTGGCGTGGAACAGCCCGTTGTGCAGGTAGTAGTCCAGGCCCTTGCCGAACCACAGCACCCGCACCAGGCCGGTGGCCAGCACCAGGCCGGCGCTGATGCCGTAGGCGATGTCGATGCGTTGCAGGCGGCGGGCTGTGGCGGCGTCCAGTTCGGCCTTGAACAGCACGTGCTCGCTGGTGAGCAGGGCGAACAGCACGAAGATCGACAGGTAGTGCAGGCTGGCGGCGATGGCGTCGGCCATGGGGGCTCCTCAGGTGGCGGGTTCGGCATGGACCGTACGGTTGCGGCCCTCTTTCTTGGCACGGTACAGCGCCTGGTCGGCGCGTTCCAGCAGGTCGGCCTGGCCCTCCCCGGGCATCAGCAGCGCGGTACCCAGGCTGATGCTGATCGGCAGCGACTTCTGCGCCACCGTCATTGGCGTGTCACCGACGGCCTTGCGCATGCGCTCGGCGATCTGCCCCAGCTCGTGCTCGTCGTGCACCGCCACCAGGGCGACGAACTCCTCGCCACCCAGGCGCACCAGTAGGTCGTTGGGGCGCAGCGCGGCGCCCATGCGCCGGGAGCTTTCCCACAATACCTGGTCGCCACCGGCATGGCCGAACCGATCATTGACCTGCTTGAAATGGTCGAGGTCGCCATAGATCAGGCCCAGGCGCAGGCCGGCATCGGTGGCGCCGCTCAGCTCGCGGGAGAAGAACTGGGCGAGGGCGGCGCGGTTCCACAGCTGGGTCAGCGGGTCGATCAGCGCCTTGCGCTGCTCCCGGTCCACGGCCTGGCGCAGCCTGTGGGTCTCGCGGCTCATGCTGCGCAGCTGCAGGTAGCCCTCGACCAGGGTGGCCAGGTCGCGCAGGCGCAAGCGCTCCTGCTGGCTCAGCCCGCGCGGCTGGGGATGCAGCATGCACAGGGTGCCGATCGGCTGGTCGTCGTGGAACAGCGGCTGGCCGGCGTAGAAGCGGATGAAGGGCGGCCCGATGACCACCGGGTTGTCGGCGAAGCGCGGGTCCTGCCGCGCATCCTCCACCACCAGCGGACTGCGCTGGGCCACGGCGTGGCCGCAGAAGGAGATGTCGCGCGGGGTCTCGGCCAGCTCCAGGCCGATACGTGCCTTGAACCACTGGCGGTCGTGGTCGATCAGGCTGACCAGCACGGTCTCCACCTCGAACAGCTCGCGGGTCAGGCGCACCAGGGTGTCGAGGTACAGCTCGGCGGGCGTATCGACCAGCTGAAGGTCGTCCAGGGCGCGCTGGCGCAGGTGTTCATCGGCAGGGCAGGGGGCAGGCAGCATATCCGTCTCCGCTCAGTGTTGGGGGGCCAGCCAGGCATCTTGCCGGTGCAGGCGCCAGCCGAGAATGGCCAGGCTGAGCCCACGCATCAGCATAAAGCATAGGAGCGCCAGCCACAGGCCGTGGTTGCCCAGGTCGCGCAGCAGCCAGCCGAGGGCCAGGCCCAGGGCCACGCTGACCAGCATGGCGTTGCGCATCTCGCGGGCACGGGTGGCGCCGATGAACAGGCCGTCGAGCAGGTAGCTCCACACCGCCACCAGCGGCAGGGCGGCCAGGTAGGGCAGGTACTGGTAGGCTACCGCGCGCACGGCGGCGATGTCGCTCTGCAGCTCGACGAACAGCCGGCCGCCGAGCAGGAACAGCAGGGCGAACAGCAGGCTGCCGAGCAGCGACCAGCCGCCGGCCACCACCAGGGCGCGGCGCAGCGCCAGGTGGTCGCGCGCGCCGATGGCATGGCCGCACAGCGCCTCCACCGCGTGGGCCAGGCCGTCGAGGGCGAAGGCGGCGAGCAGCAGGCCGTTGAGCAGCAGGGCGTTGGCCGCCACCGTGGCGTCGCCCAGGCGGGTGCCCTGCACGGTGATGAGGAAGAACACCAGGTGCAGGGCCAGGGTGCGGATCAGGATGTCGCGGTTCACCGCCAGCAGCGCGCGCCAGCTGTGCCAATGGCGCAGCCGCGCGCGGTCGATCCGCCCGGGGTGGCGCTCGAGGGTGCGCCAGGCGAGGAACAGGCCGAGCAGGGCACCGCACCATTCGGCCAGCACCGAGGCGCGCGCCGAGCCGAGCACGCCCCAGTCCAGGCCGAGGACGAACCACAGGTTGAGGGCGACGTTGAGCAGGTTGGTGGTCAGCATCACCGCCAGTGCCCCGCGCGCGCTCTGCGTACCGAGCAGCCAGCCGATCAGCGCGGCCACCGCCAGGGTCGCCGGCAGGCCCAGCAGGCGCTCGTGGAAGAAGGCGCGGGTCAGCGCGTCGAGCTGCGCCGAGGGGCGCATCAGCTGCAGCGCCAGGTCGCTCAGGGGGATGGCCAGCAGGCCGACCAGCAGGGCGATCAGCCCGGCCAGCGCCAGGCTCTGCAGCAGCACCTGGCGCAGCGCGGCGCCGTCGCCGCGGCCGACCGCCTGGGCGGCGAACCCGGTGGCGCTCATGCGCAGGATGCCGAACACCCCCACCAGCATGGCGTACAGGCTGCCGCCCACGGCCACCGCACCGAGCTGGTGAGCGTGCGGCAAATGGCCGATCACCGCCGTATCCACCAGCGCCACCAAGGGCACCGAGAGGTTGGACAGGATCATCGGCGCGGCCAGCGCCCAGACCCGCCTGTGGGTCGGGGCGTGGCGCCAGGCGGCGAGCAGTGCGGGCATGGGCGATTCCGGCAAAAGGCCGATTATAGGCGCGCAGGCATAGCGCAAAGCCATCTAACGCACTGCCCCGGATAGTCGCAAGTGCAAGGCCGGGCGAGCGCCGCGCCGGCTAGACTGCAAGCAACGGAGGGCCGCAGCAGGTCGCGGCCGAGGAGGTGCAGCATGCGCATGGCCGAAACCCTGGCCCGCAGCCTGAAGCGGGCCGACTGTCATTACGATCTGGTCGAACACGATCATTCCGCCACCAGCCTGGAATCGGCGCGCAAGGCGCGCATCCCGGCCGAGCGCATGGCCAAGTCGGTGGTGCTCGACGACCGCCGTGGCCACTACCTGATGGCCGTGCTGCCGGCCAACCGCCTGCTCGACCTGAACAAGGTGCACAAGGGCCCCTGGCGCTGGCAGCTGACCCGCGAGCAGAACCTCGGCAGCCTGTTCAAGGACTGCGAACGCGGCGCCATCCCGGCCATCGGCGAAGCCTACGGCATGGGCATGCTGATCGACCCGGCGCTGACGCGCCAGGCCGACATCTACCTGGAGGCCGGCGACCACGAGAGCCTGGTGCGCCTGCCGATCGAGGACTTCTTCCGCCTGGCGCCGAATGCCCAGCTCTGCGAGCTGAGCCAGTAGCGAACTGCGTGGCGGTTCCTCGAAGGTGGTGGTCGGCTCGGCTATAGTGCTGAGCTTCCCACCTCACTCTTCCGAGAGTCTGCCATGCATTGCAAAGGATTGTTTCTGGCCGTCGCGCTCGCGTTGCTGAGCGCCTGCGATTCCTCCACCCCCGATACCCCGGCGCCCGCCACCAGCCCCGCCGCCACGCAGGATGCGGCGCGGCCGGCGGTGGACCAGGCGGCGCTGGCCAAGCGCTACGCCGGCCGCGAGCTGAGCGTGGCCGATGCCTCGGAAATCCAGCTGGACGGCGCCAGCACCCTGTCGGTGAGCTTCAGCGTGCCGCTGGACCCGGACCAGGACTTCGCCAGCAAGCTGCACCTGGTCGACAAGAAGAGCGGCAAGGTCGACGGCGCCTGGGAGCTGTCGGACAACCTGATGGAGCTGCGCCTGCGCCACCTGGAGCCGCGGCGCAGCCTGGTGCTGTCGGTCGACCCCGGCCTGCGCGCGATCAACGGCAGCGAACTGGCCGCCGAGTACAGTGCCACCCTCGACACCCGCGACCTGCAGCCCACGGTTGGCTTCGCCAGCCGTGGCTCGCTGCTGCCGACCCGCCTGGCCGAGGGCCTGCCGGTGATCGCGCTGAACGTCGACAAGGTCAACGTCGAGTTCTTCCGCATCAAGCAGGAGGCCCTGCCCAGCTTCCTCGCCCAGTGGGGGCGCAACTCCAACCTCGACACCTGGCAGTCGCGCGAGCTGCTGCCGATGGCCGAGCTGGTCTATGGCGGGCGCTTCGACCTCAATCCGGCGCGCAACACCCGCGAGACCCTGCTGCTGCCGATCGCCGGCCTGGAGCCGTTCAAGCAGCCCGGCGTGTACCTGGCGGTGATGCGCCAGGCCGGTACCTACAACTACTCGCAGCCGGCGACCCTGTTCACTTTGAGCGACATCGGCCTGTCGGTGCATCGCTACCACGGCCGCCTGGACGCCTTCGCCCAGGCCCTGGAAGGCGGCAAGGCGCTGGAGGGCGTGCAAGTCGAACTGCTCGGCGACAAGGGCCAGGTGCTGGCCAGCGCCGAGACCGACGACAGCGGCCATGCCGAGCTGCCGTTGCCGGACAAGGCCACCCTGGTGCTGGCCCGCCAGGGCGAGCAGACCAGCCTGCTCAACCTCGGCAGCCCGGCCCTGGACCTGGCCGAGTTCGACATCACCGGTGCGGTGGCCAACCCGCTGCAGTTCTTCGTGTTCGGCCCGCGCGACCTGTATCGCCCCGGCGAGCTGGTCCTGCTCAATGCCCTGCTGCGCGATGCCGACGGCCGCGCGGTGCAGCCGCAGCCGGTCAACGTGGAAGTGCGCCGACCGGACGAGCAGGTCAGCCGCAAGTTCGTCTGGGAGCCCGGTGCGGGAGGCCTCTACCAATACAAGCTGCAACTGGCCGGCGAGGCGCCGACCGGGCGCTGGCAGCTGCTGTTCGACTTCGGCGGCGGCCGCCGCCAGGTCTACGAATTCCTGGTCGAGGATTTCCTCCCCGAGCGCCTGGCCCTGGAGCTGAAGGGCAGCGAGACGCCCATCGCGCCGAGCGACGAGGCGCGCTTTCAGGTCGAGGGGCGCTACCTCTACGGTGCGCCGGCCGCCGGCAACCGCCTGACCGGCCAGCTCTACGTGCGTCCGCTGCGCGAGGCGGTGGCGGCGCTGCCGGGCTACCAGTTCGGCTCGGTCACCGAGGAGGAGCTGAGCCAGGACCTGGAGCTGGAGGAGACCACCCTGGACGCCCAGGGCAAGGCCACGGTCGGCGTGGAGAACCGCTGGGCCGAGGCCAAGTCGCCGCTGCAGCTGATCCTCCAGGCCAGCCTGCAGGAGTCCGGCGGTCGCCCGATCACCCGTCGCCTGGTGCAGCCGGTGTGGCCGGCCGAGCGCCTGCCGGGCCTGCGCGGCCTGTACGACGGCGACAGCGTGGACGGCGACGGCCTGGCTGAGTTCGAAGTGCTGCTGGCCGACCCGCAAGGCAACAAGCTGGCCAGCGACAACCTGCAGGTGCGCCTGATCCGCGAGCGCCGCGACTACTACTGGAGCTTCTCGGAGAGCGAGGGCTGGAACTACCACTACAACGAGAAGTTCCTCAACCTGGGCGAGGAGAGCATCCAGGTCGCCGCCGGCGGCACCGCCAAGGTCAGCTTCCCGGTGGAGTGGGGCCCCTATCGCGTCGAGGTGACCGACCCCCAGACCGGCCTCACCAGCAGCCTGCGCTTCTGGGCCGGCTACTCCTGGCAGGACAACACCGAAGGCGGCGCGGTACGCCCGGACCAGGTCAAGCTGGCGCTGGACAAGCCGGCCTATGGCGCCGGCGACACCGCCACGGTCACCGTCACCCCGCCGGCCGCCGGCAGCGGCTACCTGATGGTCGAGTCCAGCGACGGTCCGCTGTGGTGGCAGGAGATCGAGGTGCCGGCCGAGGGCAAGAGCTTCGACATCCCGCTGGCTGAGGACTGGGCGCGGCATGACCTGTACGTCAGCGCCCTGGTCATCCGTCCCGGCGAGCGCCAGGCGGGTGCCACGCCCAAGCGTGCCGTGGGCCTGCTGCACCTGCCGTTCGACCGCGCGCCGCGCCAGCTGCAGGTCAACCTGACGGCGCCGGAAAAGATGCGCCCGCAGCAGCCGCTGAAGGTCAGGGTGCAGGCGAAGAACGCCGACGGCAGCCCGGCGCAGAAGGTCAACGTGCTGGTGGCGGCGGTGGATGTCGGCATCCTCAACATCACCGAGTACCAGACCCCCGATCCCTTCGCCGAGCTGTTCGGCCGCAAGGCCTACGGCGTCGACCAGCTCGACGTCTACGGCCAGCTGATCGAGGCCGGCCAGGGCCGCCTGGCCAAGCTGGCCTTCGGTGGCGACGCGGCGCTGGCCAAGGGCGGCAAGCGTCCGGACACCAGCGTCACCATAGTCGCGCTGCAGAGCGTGCCGATCGAGCTGAACGCCCAGGGCGAAGGCGACGTCAGCCTGGACATCCCTGACTTCAACGGCGAACTGCGCCTGATGGCCCAGGCCTGGACCGACGAGCGCTACGGCATGGGCGAGGGCAAGACGGTGGTGGCCGCGCCGCTGGTGGCCGAGCTGTCGGCGCCGCGCTTCCTCGCCGGTGGCGATGAGACCAGTCTGGCCCTGGACCTGACCAACCTGTCCGGCGCCACGCAGCAGCTCGACGTGCAAGTCGAAGCCGAGGGCCAGCTGAGCCTGGTCGAGACCCCCGCCGGCTACACTGCGCCGCTGCAGCTCGAGCAAGCCCAGCGCACCACCCTGCGCATCCCGGTGCGTGCCGCCGGCGGCTATGGCGCCGGCATCGTGCGGGTCAGGGTCAATGGCCTGAGCCTGCCGGGCGAGAACCTGCCGGCCTTCGCCCGCGAGTGGCGCATCGGCGTGCGTTCGGCCTGGCCGGCGCAGCAGCGGCACCTGCGCGGCGTGCTGCAGGGCGACAGCTGGCAGCTGCCGGCTGGCACCCTGGCGGCCTTCGAGCCGGCCGGGCGCGAGGCGCTGCTCAGCGTCTCCAGCCGCCCGCCGCTGAACCTGGCCGAGCAGATCCAGGCGCTCAGGGCCTACCCCTATGGCTGCCTGGAGCAGACCACCAGCGGCCTGTACCCCTCGCTCTACGCCGACGCGGCGACGCTGCAGAAGCTCGGCCTGGACGGCGAGCCGGACGAGCAGCGGCGCCGCTCCATCGAGATCGGCATCGAGCGCCTGCTCGGCATGCAGCGCTACAACGGCAGCTTCGGCCTGTGGGGCTCGGACAGCGACGAGGAGTACTGGCTGACCGCCTATGTCACCGACTTCCTCCTGCGCGCCCGCGAGCAGGGCTTCGCCGTGCCACCGGAGGCCCTGGAGAAGGCCAGCCAGCGCCTGCTGCGCTACCTGCAGGACCGTCAGCTGGTCGACGCCGGCTACAGCGACAACCTCGACCACACCCGCTTCGCCGTGCAGGCCTACGCCGGTCTGGTGCTGGCGCGCAGCCAGCAGGCGCCGCTGGGCAGCCTGCGCGCGCTGTACGACCGCCGTGGCGATGCCAAGTCCGGCCTGCCGCTGGTGCAGCTGGCCGTGGCCCTGCAGAAGATGGGCGACAAGCCGCGTGCCGATGAGGCCCTGGCCCTCGGCCTGGGCCTCGGTAGGCAGCGCCAGGAGTGGCTGGCCGACTACGGCAGCCCGCTGCGCGACCAGGCGCTGATCTACGCCCTGCTGGAGGAGCACGACCTGGCCGCCGGCAGCCGCGACCAGCTGCTGTTCGCCCTGGCCGAGGAGCGCGCCGTGCAGGACTACCTGTCGACCCAGGAGCGCAACGCCCTGTTCCTCGCCGGCCGCGGCCTGATCAAGACCCCGGAAAAAAGCTGGAACGCCGTGCTCGAGGCCGGCGGCCAGGTGCGCGAGCTGAGCAACGCGCAGCCGGCGGTCAAACTGGACGGCGCCAGCCTGAGCGAGCCGCTGAGCCTGAGCACCGGCTTCGCCGACAAGCTCTACCAGCAGCTGACCATCTCCGGCTACCCGACCCAGGCGCCGGCCGCGCGCGGCAACAACCTCAGCATCGAGCGCGGCTTCTATGGCCTCGACGGCCGTCCGCTGGACCTCGGCAACCTGGCCAGCGGCCAGCTGGTGCTGGTGCACCTGGCGGTGCGCGCCGAGGAGCGGGTGCCCGACGCCCTGGTGGTGGACCTGCTGCCGGCCGGCCTGGAGCTGGAAAACCAGAACCTGGCGCAGAGCGCCGCCAGCCTGGACGACGCCAGCAGCGCGGTGAAGGAGTGGCAGAAGGCGATGCAGAACGCGGCGATCAAGCACCAGGAGTTCCGCGACGACCGCTTCGTCGCCGCCGTCGACGTCAATGGCTACGACACCACCCACCTGCTGTACCTGGCCCGCGCCGTCACCCCCGGCAGCTACCGGGTACCGCCGCCGCAGGTGGAGTCCATGTACCGCCCGGCGTGGAACGCGGTGGGAGCGACGCCGGAAAGGTTGGTAGTCAGGCAGCGTTGATCCGGATCACCCTCTCCCGTGAGCGGGAGAGGGGCCGGTGAGAGGGTAGAGCTTCAGCTCACAAGCAAACTCAACAACCACAACCCCAGCAGCCCGTAGATCACCATGCGCACGAAGGCCTTGCGCAGGCCGGCGCGCACGGCGGCGTAGAGCAGCAACAGGCCGCAGGCCATGGCCACGATGCTGAGCAGGCCGACGTCGGTGCCCAGCGCGCTGGCCAGGCCGTCGAGGAAGCTGCGGCCGATGTCGGCGAACAGGCCGAAGAAGCCGCTGAGGGCGTCGACGATGAAACGGATCAGGGTGCCGAGGGCATGGCCCAGCCATTCGAAGAAGTCTTGAATCAAGGTATGAGTGTCCGCAGGGCCGGTAAGGGTTGCCGCGCAGCATGCCATAGCCGATGCCCCTCGCGCAGCGAGGGCCGGCGATGAGGCGCTGGCGGCGCAGGCTGGCCCTGATCGCCCTGCCGCTGGCCCTGCTGTGGCTGGCCGACCGCCTGTTCCCGCTGCCCTTGCCGGAGGACGGCCTGGCCCGCGTGGTGCTGGCCGAGGACGGCACGCCGCTGTGGCGCTTCGCCGATGCCGAAGGCGTATGGCGCTACCCGGTGGCCACGGACGAAGTCTCGCCCTACTACCTCGAGGCGCTGCTGACCTACGAGGACCGCTGGTTCCATGCCCATCCCGGGGTCAACCCGCTGGCCCTGGCCCGTGCCGCCTGGCAGAACCTCAGCGGCGGGCGCGTGGTGTCCGGCGGCAGCACCCTGTCGATGCAGGTGGCGCGCCTGCTCGACCCGCATCAGCGCAGCCTCGGCGGCAAGTTCAAGCAGCTGTGGCGCACCCTGCAGCTGGAGTGGCACCTGTCCAAGGACGAGATCCTTGCCCTCTACCTCAACCGCGCGCCCTTCGGCGGCACCCTGCAGGGGGTGGCTGCGGCCAGCTGGGCCTATCTGGGCAAGCCGCCGAGCCAGCTGACCCGCGCCGAGGCGGCGCTGCTCGCCGTGCTGCCGCAGGCGCCCAGCCGGCTGCGCCCGGACCGCCACCCCGAGCGTGCCCAGGCCGCGCGCGACAAGGTGCTGCGCCGCCTGGATGCCTTCGGCGTGTGGCCGCAGGCGGCGGTGCACGAGGCGCTGCAGGAGCCGGTGCTGCTGGCGCCGCGCCAGGAGCCCAACCTGGCGCCGCTGCTGGCACGGCGGCTGAACCTGGCGGGCAGCCCGCCGCTGATCCGCACCACCATCGACGCCAACCTGCAGCGGCGCCTGGAAGACCTGCTGCTGGGCTGGCGCGCGCGCCTGCCGGAACGCACCTCGGCGGCCATCCTGGTGGTCGACAGCGAGAGCATGGCGGTGCGCGCCTACCTCGGCTCGCTGGATGTCGGCGACGACAAGCGCTACGGCCATGTCGACATGATCCGCGCCCAGCGCTCGCCCGGCTCCACCCTCAAGCCCTTCCTCTACGGCCTGGCCCTGGACGCCGGGCTGATCCACTCCGAGTCGCTGCTGCAGGATGTGCCGCGGCGCTACGGCGACTACCGACCGGGCAACTTCGCCGCCGGCTTCATCGGCCCGGTGTCGGCCAGCGAGGCCCTCGCCACCTCCCTCAACCTGCCCGCCGTGCAGCTGCTGGAGGCCTACGGGCCCAAGCGTTTCGCCGGCGAGCTGCGCGGCGCCGGGGTGCCGCTGGCGCTGCCGGCCGGCGCCGAGCCAAACCTGGCACTGATCCTCGGTGGCGCCGGCAGCCGTCTGGAGGAGCTGCTGGCCGGCTACAGCGCCTTCGCCCGTGGCGGGGTGGCCGCGCGGCCACGCCTGCAGCCGCAGGACCTCCTGCACGAGCGGCGGCTGCTCTCGCCCGGCGCGGCCTGGGTGGTGCGGCGCATCCTCGCCGGGCAGGCGCGGCCGGACCGCGACCCGCGTGCCGAGCTGGTGCAGCGACCGCTGCTGGCCTGGAAGACCGGCACCAGCTACGGCTTTCGCGACGCCTGGGCCATCGGTGTCGGCCCGCGCCAGCTGATCGGCGTTTGGATCGGCCGCCCGGACGGCACGCCGGTGCCCGGCCAGTTCGGCCTGGCCTCGGCGGCGCCGCTGCTGCTGCAGGTGCATGATCTGCTGGTCAATCGCGACCGCCAGCGTGGCCTGGTGCCGCCGCCGCAGGAGGTGCCGACGAGCATCGGCGTGGCTGCCATCTGCTGGCCGCTGGGCCAGGAGCTGCCGCGCGACGACCCCAACTGCCGGCGCCAGCGCTTCGCCTGGACCCTCGACGGCACCGTGCCGCCGACCCTGCAGGCGCTCGACCAGCCGCTGGGCTTGGGCCTGAGCCAGCGGCTCTGGCTGGATGCGCAGGGCCGGCAGGTGGCGGTCGGTTGCGCCGGCGCGCGGGAGGTGCAGGTGGCTCTGTGGCCGGCGCCGCTGGAGCCCTGGCTGCCGCGCCGCGAGCGGCGCGCCGCGCGCCTGCCGGCAGTCTCCGCCAGCTGTCCGCCCGCGCTGCCGCCGCCGGCGGCGCCGCTGTCCATCGTCGGGGTGCGCGAGGGTGACCGCCTGCGTCGCCCGGCCGGCAATGCCGGGCCGCTGCGCCTGAGCCTCTCGGCCCTGGGCGGCAGCGGCACGCGCTGGTGGTTCCTCAATGGTGCGCCGCTGGGCGAGAGCCAGCCGGGCGAGAGCCTCGAGCAGAAGCTCGAGGCGACCGGGCTGTACCAGCTCAGCCTGCTCGACCAGAGCGGGGCGACGGCGCGGGTGGAGTTCCAGGTCAGCGAGTGACACCTGAGCTCAATCGGCCAGCACCAGCCGGTTGCGCCCCTCGGCCTTGGCCCGGTAGAGCGCGTCATCGACGCGCTTGAAGAAAGCCTCGGCGTTGTCGTCGCCCGGCTCCAGGCAGCCGACACCGAGGCTGGTGGTCAGCGGCAGGCTCTGGCCCTGCAGCTCGAAGCCGCCGGCGGCCAGTTCGCGGCGGAAGCGTTCGGCCAGCTCGCGGGCCTGTTCCAGCGCGGTGCCCGGCATCAGCACGCCGAATTCCTCGCCACCCAGGCGCAGCAGGGCGTCGCTGTCGCGGCGGAACACCTGGCGCATGCGCTCGGCGAAGGCACTCAGGCAGGCGTCGCCGCTGCTGTGGCCGTACTGGTCGTTGATGCGCTTGAAGAAGTCGATGTCCAGCAGCACCAGGGACAGCGGCGTGCCCTGGCGCCGGGCACCGGCGACCATGGCCGGGAACAGGCCGTTGAACTGCAGGCGGTTGCCCAGCTGGGTCAGGCTGTCGGTTCGGCTGAGCTGCTCGTAGCGCTCGCGCTGGTCGAGCAGCTGTTGTTCCAGGTTGAGGGTCGCGTGGTACTCGCGGTGGCTGCGGTTGAGGGCCAGCAGCAGGTAGGCCAGGTAGAAGGCCAGGGTCACCAGCAGGGCTTCCTGGGTCGCCCAGTGCAGCGCCAGCACGGCCAGGCCGGGCAGGTAGAGCAGGAGGATGGCGGCTACGCAGCGCTGCTTGCGCATGGGGAAGTTGAAGGCCATGGCGGTGCTGAAGGCCACGGTGCTGAGGGTGGCGATCAGCCGCGACGGCTCGAACTGCGGGTGCCACAGGGCCCAGGCGTGGGCCAGGCCCCAGCTCAGGCAGGTGGCATGGATCAGCAGCCAGTGGCGGTCGATCCACTGGCCGAGGCTGGCCGCGTTGTCCTGGCTGGGCAGCCGGTGCAGCCAGCGCAGGGCCAGCAGCAGGGCGAACAGGGCGGCGCCGAGCGAGCCGAACAGGGTCATGCCCGCCGGGGCGCTGCTGAAGCCCCAGGTCAGCAGCCAGGCCAGCAGGTAGAAGATGCCGCCGAGGCGGGTGCGCACGCGCATGTCCTGGCTTTCGCGCCAGAGGGCGAAGTGGGCGGAAGGATGGGGATGGGTATCGGGAGCCATGCGCTGTGATCACAAAATCGGCTGATCGTCAGCATACCGTCGTCGCGCGGCAAAGTGCCAGCACTCCGTCGCCTGGCCTCCTGTTCAGCCGCGGCGGATCATCCAGACCCCGCCGATGATCAGCGCCAGGCCGGCGATCTTGCCCAGGGTGATGGGCGCCTCGCGAAAGCCCGCCCAGCCGTTGTGGTCGAGCAGCAGGGCCATGCCCAGCTGGCCGGCCAGCACCAGCACGGTAAACAGCAGGGCGCCGATGCGCGGTCCGGCGAAGGCCGCGGTGACGATGAAGAAGGCGCCGAGCAGGCCGCCACTCCAGTGCCACCAGTTCAGCCCCTTGAACGCGGCCAGGCCGGAGACCTCGCGCTGCGCCAGGACGATGATCAGCAGCGCGGCGGTGCCGACCAGGAAGGACACCAGGGCGGCGGCCATGACGCTGGACAGGTGCTTGGCCAGCTGGCCGTTGATGCCGGCCTGCAGCGGCATGATGGCGCCGGCGAGCAGCGGCAGGGCGAGTAGCCACCAGTTGGGCATGGAGGTCTCCGGGCAATCGTTGGGGGCGGCATTATGCCTTTTTGCTGTCCTTACGGTCAGCTTTGCAGTGGCTTGGCGAACTGCACCAGGGCCA
>Ga0247725_1001314_pt1 | contig 12940 bp, 12 predicted proteins | sample OKSTACKMCFT3sol_FD_183021 | JGI IMG/M metagenome (GOLD analysis project Ga0247725, IMG submission 183021) | Subsurface sediment microbial communities from gas well in Oklahoma, United States - OK STACK MC-FT3-sol | ecosystem: Environmental > Terrestrial > Deep subsurface > Rock core/Sediment... | reverse complement strand
CGCCGGCGTACATGTTCGGCAGGTACTGCTGCTTCAGCTCTTCGCTGGCGTGGTTGAGGATCGACAGGCAGGCGCCGGCGGTCAGCATCGGGTACAGGCCGAAGGACAGGTTGGCCGAGTTGACCATCTCCTCGACCTGGGCACCGATCACCTTGGGCATGCCCATGCCGCCGAACTCCGGCGAGCCGCCGACACCGACCCAGCCGCCTTCGGCGTAGGTCTGGTAGGCCTCGGGGAAGCCGGCCGGGGTCTTCACCGCGCCGTCGGTCCAGGAGCAGCCTTCCTCGTCGCCGCTGCGGTTCAGCGGGGCGATGGTGCCCGCGGTGACCTTGCCGGCCTCTTCGAGGATGGCGGCGGCGGTGTCGGCGTCGACCACTTCGGCCAGGCCGGGCAGCTCGGCCCATAGCTTGGAGACGTCGAAGACTTCATTGAGAACGAAGCGCATGTCGCGCAGGGGAGCTTTGTAGTCGGCCATGGAGCAATCCTCGAACGAGACGACGGTGCGGTCGACGGACCGCGAACACAGAGGCGATCGAGTTTAGCGGAACAACCAATAGGAGATAAGAGGTCGAATAGTGACCAACAATTCACGCCACGCTCACGCCTAGACCGCACTTTGGTAGCCCTGAAAAAACAGGCACTTGCCGCCCCGACCGGACGTCGGCCGCCTAGCCCTGCGCCTCGCTCACCCGCACCGCGCCACGGCGGTTCTCACCCTGGGCCACCACGCAGTTGCGCCCGGCGCGCTTGGCCGCGTAGAGCGCCTTGTCGGCGTTGCGGATCACTTCCTCGGCACCGCGCTGGTGCGCCTCGCGCTCGGCCACGCCGATGCTGATGGTCACCGACACGCTGGCCGTGCTGGCGGCCTTGCGCCGCTGGCGCCCTTCCTTGTCGTTCTGCGGCCTCTGGCGCTTGTCGCGCAGCTGCAGCGGATAGCCTTCCACCGCCTGGCGCACCGCCTCCAGGTGCGGCCGGCACTCGTCGATGGACTTGCCGGGGAACACCAGGGTGAACTCCTCGCCGCCGTAGCGGTAGGCCTTGCCACCGCCACCGACCTTGCGCAGCTGGCTGGCGACCAGCCTGAGCACCTGGTCGCCAACGTCGTGGCCATGGGTGTCGTTGAATTTCTTGAAGTGGTCGACGTCGGCCATGGCGATCACGTAGTTGCGCCCCAGGCGCTCCAGGCGGTCGTTCAGCGCGCGGCGCCCGGGCAGGCCGGTGAGCTCGTCGCGGTAGGCCATCTGATAGGCCTCATGCACCACCGCCGCCACGATCATCAGCATCACCAGGCTGCTCATCACCTGCAGCGCATGCGGCAGGATGAAGGTATTGGGCAGCATCCACAGCAGCCCGAGCAGGCCGAGCAGCAGCGCCGCATGCAGCGGCCGGGGCTGGCGCAGGTACTGCACCAGCAGCAGCCCGCCGGCGAGCAGGAACAGCGGGTAGGCGAGCTGGACCAGGCTCATCCACTGGCCATGCCAGAGCGGCCAGTGGACTTCGGTGAGCCAGCCCTGCAGCTGTGCGGGAAAGCGCCGCGCCAGGGCCAGCGCGGTGCCGCCGATAGCCAGCAGCACGGCGGCGCGGGCGACCAGGTCCTGCAGCAGGTGGCTGCGCTCGCGCCAGGCGCCATACAGGCCGTAGAGCAGCGGCAGCAGCAGGCTGCACAGGTGGAACACCAAGGCCGCGTCGGCACGCACCTGGCCCTGCTCGCGGAAATGGTCGGTCTGGATGTCCAGCAGGAAGTAGGCGAGGTAGACCACCGCCAGCAGGGAGAACTCGCGCTGGCGGCCATAGACCACGCAGAAGGTGCCGCCGAGCAGCAGGAGCAGGGTCGGCAGCACGTTGAACAGCGACAGGAAGAACTCGCTCAGCTCGCCCAGGCGCGCCACGGCCAGGCCGGCCAGCAGCAGCGGCAGGGCGGTCAGCAGATGGGCGGGGCGGTAGGCGGCGAGAGGAGGCACGGGGCAATCCGCGATCGGTGGGGAAGATGCGGCATTCTGCCTGTATCGGACGTAAAGGGCAGCGGCAATCCTTCTCATTCTGACGATTGCGCGATGCAGCGCCCTGGCGCGGGCGAAAAAAAACCGCAGCCCGAAGGCTGCGGTTTTCTGACCCGAGGTCGAACCGGACTCAGTAGCCCAGAGCGAAGTGCTCTTCGTTCATGTCCATCAGGTTGTTGGCGCCGGACAGCATGGCTTCCACGTGGGTACGGGTACGCGGCAGGATGCGCTGGAAGTAGAAGCGCGCGGTCTGCAGCTTGGCCTTGTAGAAAGCTTCGTCGTCGGTGCCGGCAGCCAGCTTCTCGGCCGCCAGGCGCGCCATGTCGGCCCAGAAGTAGGCCAGGCAGGCGTAGCCGGAGTACATCAGGTAGTCCACGGAAGCGGCGCCGACTTCTTCGCGATCCTTCATCGCAGCCATGCCGATCTTCATGGTGATGTCGCCCCACTCCTTGTTCAGCTGGGCCAGCGGTGCGACGAATTCCTTGACGGACTCGTTGCCTTCGTTGGCCTGGCAGAACTTGTGCACGATCTTGGTGAAGTTCTTCAGCGCGCCGCCCTGGGTCATCAGCACCTTGCGACCCAGCAGGTCGAGGGCCTGAACGCCGGTGGTGCCTTCGTACATCATCGAGATACGGCAGTCGCGCATGTTCTGCTCCATGCCCCACTCGGCGATGAAGCCGTGGCCGCCATAGATCTGCATGCCGTGGGAGGAGGCTTCGAAACCGACTTCGGTCATGAAGGCCTTGGCGATCGGAGTGAGGAAAGCCAGCAGCTCGTCGGCGGCCTTCTTCTGCTCTTCGTCCTGGCTGTACTTGACCAGGTCAACCTGCTTGGCGGCGAAGTAGACCATGGCGCGGTTGCCTTCGGCGAAGGCCTTCATGGTCAGCAGCATGCGACGCACGTCCGGGTGGACGATGATCGGGTCGGCGGCCTTGTCCGGCGCTTTCGGACCGGTCAGGGAACGCATCTGCAGACGCTCGCGGGCGTACTTCAGGCCGCCCTGGAAGGCGATCTCGGCGTGGGCCAGGCCCTGCAGAGCGGTACCCAGGCGAGCGGTATTCATGAAGGTGAACATGCAGTTCAGGCCCTTGTTCGGCGGGCCGATCAGGAAGCCGGTGGCGCCGTCGAAGTTCATCACGCAGGTGGCGTTGCCGTGGATGCCCATCTTGTGCTCGATCGAGCCGCAGGAAACGCTGTTGCGCTGGCCGGCGCTGCCGTCGGCGTTGGGCAGGAACTTCGGCACGATGAACAGGGAGATGCCCTTGGTGCCCTGCGGGGCGTCGGGCAGGCGGGCCAGCACGATGTGGACGATGTTGCCCGACATGTCGTGCTCGCCGGCGGAGATGAAGATCTTGGTGCCGGACACCTTGTAGGAACCGTCGGCCTGGGGCTCGGCCTTGGTGCGCAGCATGCCCAGGTCGGTACCGCAATGCGGCTCGGTCAGGCACATGGTACCGGTCCACTCGCCGGAGACCAGCTTGGTCAGGTAGGTGTGCTTCTGCTCGTCGGTGCCGTGCTCGGAGATGGTGTTCATGGCGCCGTGCGACAGGCCCGGGTACATGCCCCAGGACCAGTTGGCTTCGCCAACCATTTCGCTGATGGCCAGGCCCAGGGATTCCGGCAGGCCCTGACCGCCGTGATCGACGTCATGGGCCAGGCTCGGCCAGCCGCCTTCGACGAACTGCTGGTAGGCTTCCTTGAAGCCGGTCGGGGTCTTCACGCCTTCCGGAGTCCAGGTGCAGCCCTCGATGTCACCCACACGGTTCAGCGGAGCGATTACCTGCTCGCAGAACTTGGCGCCTTCTTCGAGGATGGCGTTGACCATGTCCGGGGTAGCATCTTGGCAAGCCGGCAGGCTCTGATAGTGCGCTTCGTAGCCGAGCAGTTCGTCGCGAACGAAGCGGATATCACGCAAGGGGGCCTTGTACTCAGGCATAGCGGTAAACCTCTACGGTGGATTCCTTAGTGTGGGGGTGACCGTCTGGAGCGGTCGTTCGCGGGATTTCTCCCGACGCCCGGCAGGCACGAACCGGCCTGGCAATCAAACAGGCGTTTGAAACATACGTTTACGCCCTACCCTTGTCAAGCACCCGCCAGCGACCTTTCAGACCAGCAGGTCGACCGCTGGCACCGGGGCCTGCAGCTGGGCCAGACGCAGATACAGATCCAGTCTAGGCGCTGGCGGCAGCGCCTGCTGCGCTTCCTCCTCGCGGCTCGCCTCCTCCTCGCGGGCCTGGCGCTCTTCCTCCGCAGCCAAGCGCTCCTCGCGCTGCACGGCGCGCGCCTCGGCGCTCGCGGCCTGCTCCTCGCGGCGCAGCTGGGCCAGCTCGGCGCGCGCCTCGGCGGCCTGGGCGGCGGCCTGGGCGGCGACCCGGCGATCCTGGGCCGAAGGCTCGGCCGGGGCCAGGGCCGCGCGCTGCACCAGCTCCATCTTGCGCAGGGTGGCTTCGGGGTCATTGGGAATGGGGCTGGTGTCGATGCTCACTTCGCCGCCGACGGCGTAGCGCTTGCCATCGGGGCCACGGGCGAAGGTGTAGGTGGGCGCGCCGGCATAGGCGCCGCCGACCGCCGCGTGGGCCTGCTCGTGGGCACGCACTTCGCGGTCGCGGCTGGCCAGCTCGGCGATTTCCAGCTGCTCCTGGCGTTGCTGCTGGGCTTCGCGGGGGGATGCCTTTTCCTCCTCCGCCTCGCCGCGTGCCGGGCTGGCCGCCTCGTCGCGCAGGGCAGCATCATCGCCGGCGGCGACTGACTGGCCAGCAGGAAGCGATTCCTCGGAGGGGGCGGGCTGGGAAAGACTGGACGAAACGGGACGGGCCGCCTGGGACAACGGCAGAGGCGCAACATAGGACGTGGCGCTGCCGATCTGCATCGGACTCCTCCTCGCCCGGGCGGGCGAGCCCTCTATCTACTGCGGCGCCGACGCTCCGGTCAGGCGCGGGTGTCGATCAGGGTGCCCAGCACCTCGTCGGCGGTCTCGACCACGCGGGCGCTGGCCTGTACCTCGTTGCGGCCCTGGGTCAGGCCGACCAGGCTCTCGGCCAGATCGGCCTGGGTATTGGCCTGGCTCTGCTGGCTCGGCTCGACCTGCTGGGCAGGGGGCGTCTCGGCCGGCGGCTGGGTCGGCAGGGTGTTGCTGGCGATTTCGCTGGCGGCCCGCTCGACGCGGCGCTGCCCGGCCTGGATGCCGCTGAGACCCGCGCTGAAGGCGTTACCGGAGATTTCCATGCTTGCGACTCCCTGATGGGGACAGACTCATGCGGTCAATTGAAGCAGAAAATGCTCAAAAAACGTACAAGCAATGCGTTATGGCCGATCAGCGGCTTATTCCGTGGGAAGTCGCAGGTGGCTCGCCACCATCGCCGGGCTCGCCTGCGCCAGGCGTGGCACCCGCCCCAGGCAGGGCGCCGCCAGGCGCTCGGTGAGGGTCGCCAGGTTCTCCTCCAGGCGCGAGGTGTGCGGGTCGACGATATTGGCCACCCAGCCGGCCAGGCGCAGGCCGTCGCGCGCGATGGCCTCGGCGGTGAGCAGCGCGTGGTTGATGCAGCCCAGGCGCACGCCGACCACCAGGATCACCGGCAGGCCGAGCGCCACGGCCAGGTCGGCCAGGGTCTCGCGACCGGCCAGCGGCACGCGCCAGCCGCCGGCGCCCTCGACCAGGGTGAAATCGGCGCCGCGCTGCAGCACGTGCCGCACTGCCGGCTGCAGGCGCGCCACGCTCAGCTCGACGCCCGCCTCGCGCGCCGCCAGGTGCGGGGCGATGGCCGGCGCGAAGGCGAAGGGATTGACCTCGGCGTAGTCCAGCGCCAGCGAGCACTGCCCGAGCAGGGCCAGGGCATCGTCGTTGCGCAGCCCCTGGGCCGTTTGCTCGCAGCCGGAAGCCACCGGCTTGGCCGCCGCCGTGCTCAGCCCGGCCAGGCGCGCGGCGTGCAGCAGGCCGGCGGCGATGGTGGTCTTGCCGATCTCGGTATCCGTGCCGGTGACGAAGAAGGCCTGGGACATGAAGTGGTTCCTCGGAATCGCGGGGCGCGGCGCGCCTATTCGGGTCGCTGCAGCACGCCGTAGACCACCTGGTAGGTGGCCGGCAGCCCCTGGGGCTGGCGGAAGCGCTCGTAGGCCTCGACCAGGGCGCGGATGCGCGCCCGCCCGGTCAGGCCGCCGGGGCGCCCCGGGTTGAGGTTGTGCGCGCCGAGGGCCTTGAGCTCGTGGGTCAGCGCGCGCAGGTCGGGGAAGTGCAGCACCTTGGCCCGCCGCTCCAGCGCCAGCGGCTGCAGGCCGCTGGCCGCGCACAGCTGCTGGTAGTCGGCGAAGCGGCGGAAGCGGTTGACGTGGACGAAGCCGTCCACCGCCTGCCAGCTGTCGCGCAGCTCCTGCAGGGTGCCGACACACAGGCTGCTGAAGGCCAGCACGCCGCCCGGGCGCAGCGCACGGCGCGCCTCGGCCAGCACGGCGGCAAAGTCGCCGCACCACTGCACGGCCAGGCTGGAGAAGATCAGGTCGCAGCCAGCCTCGCGCAGCGGCAGGTGCTCGGCGTCGCCGGCGACGAAGTGGTGCGCCCCGCCCAGCGGACGGGCATGGCGCAGCATGCCCTCGGCCAGGTCCAGGGCCACGCCCTCGGCCGCCGGGTAGCGCGCGGCCAGCACCCGGCTGAAATGCCCGGTGCCACAGCCGAGGTCGAGCCAGCGCCGCGGCGCCAGGCTCAGCGGCAGGCGCGCCAGCAGCTCGATGCCGACATCGCGCTGCAGGGCGGCGACGCTGTCGTAGCTGTCCGCCGCGCGGGAGAAGGAATCGGCGACCCGGCGCTTGTCCGGCAGGCCGCTCTGCTCGTGCCAGTCAGTCATGGCCAGCCTCGCCGAGGAAGGCCAGTACCGCCGCCGCCACCTCGTGCGGGCGCTCCAGCGGGAAGGCGTGGCTGACGTCCTCGATCAACCCGACCTCGATGTCCGGCTGCAGCATCAGCAGCTCGCCGGCCACCTCGGCCGGCACCAACGCATCGGCGCCGGCCAGCAGGTGCAGCTGCGGCCCGGCGAAGCGCTGCAGGGCGCTGCGCCCGTCGAAGTTGCCGAGCACTTCCAGCCCGGCCAGCAGCACCTCGGGCGCCAGGTGCGGCGCCGCGGCCTGCAGCTGGCGGGCCAGGCCGCGCGCCTCGGCCGAGCCCTGGGTGCAGAGCAGGCTGAAGCGCTTGAGGGTGGTGGCGGGATTGTCGCGGCAGCCGGCGACGAAGGCGGCGAAGGTGGCCTCGTGCATGCCACAGGACCAGTCCGCCCCGGCGACGAAGCAGGGGTTGCTGGCCAGGGTCAGCAGGCCGCGGCAGCGCTCGCCGCGCAGGGCCGCCAGCTCGCTGGCGAGCATGCCGCCGAGCGACCAGCCGCCCAGCCAGGTGTGCGGCGGCAGGCGCTCGTCCAGCTCCAGCAGCCAGTCGCGCGGCTCGCCGGAAGTCAGCTCCGGCAGCGGTTCGATTTCCACCCTGAGCCCCGGGTCGAGACCACGCAGGGCCTCGACCAGCACTTCCAGCGGCAGGCTACCGAGGCCCCAGCCGGGCAGCAGGATCAGCTGATCACGCATCGCGGGCCACCTGCGGCCAGCACTCGGCCAGGGCTTGCAGCAGGCGCTCCAACTGCGCCTCGCTGTGGGCGGCGGACAGGGTCACGCGCAGGCGCGCACTGCCGGCCGGCACGGTCGGCGGACGGATGGCACCGACCAGCAGGCCGCGCTCTTTCAGCAGCGCCGAGAGCTGCAGGGCGCGCGCGCTGTCGCCGACCAGGATCGGCTGGATCGGTGTCGGGCTGGCCATCAGGCTCAGGCCGATCTCGGCGGCGCCGGCGCGGAAGCGGGCGATCAGACGATTGAGGTGTTCGCGGCGCCAGCCTTCCGTGCGCAGCAGCTCCAGGCTCTTCAGCGTGGCGCAGGCCACGGCCGGCGGCTGGCTGGTGGTGTAGATGTAGGGACGGGCGAACTGGATCAGCGTCTCGATCAGCTCCTCGCTGCCGGCGACGAAGGCGCCGGCGGTGCCGAAGGCCTTGCCCAGGGTACCGACCAGTACCGGCACGTCCTCCATGCCCAGACCGAAGTGCTCGACGATGCCGCCGCCGGTGGCGCCCAGCGGGCCGAAGCCATGGGCGTCGTCGACCATCACCCAGGCCCCCTTGCTGCGCGCCTCGGCGCACAGCGCCGGCAGGTCGGCCAGGTCGCCGTCCATGCTGAACACGCCGTCGGTCACCACCAGGGTGTTGCCGGTGGCACCGTCCAGGCGCTTGCCCAGGCTGGCCGCGTCGTTGTGCAGGTAGCGCGAGAAGCGCGCGCCGGACAACAGGCCGGCGTCCAGCAGGGAGGCGTGGTTGAGGCGGTCCTCCAGCACCGTGTCGCCCTGCCCTACCAGCGCGGTGACGGCGGCCAGGTTGGCCATGTAGCCGGTGGAGAACAGCAGCGCGCGGGGCCGCCCGGTGAACTCGGCCAGGGCTTCTTCCAGCGCGTGGTGCGGGGTGCTGTGGCCGATCACCAGGTGCGAGGCGCCGCCACCGACGCCCCATGTTTCAGCGCCGGCGCGCAAGGCCGCGATCACCTCGGGGTGATTGGCCAGGCCCAGGTAGTCGTTGGCGCAGAAGGCCAGCAGCTCGCGGCCGTCGACCCGCACCAGCGGCCCCTGCGGGCCGTCCAGCAGCGGGCGCTGGCGATACAGATGAGCGGCGCGGCGCTCGGCGAGACGGGTGGCGAGATCGAAAGGCATGGCTATCTCGAATGAGGCGTTGACTCTCCTCTCCCGTGTACGGGAGAGGGGCCGGGGGAGAGGGTTGAGACCGCCCTCTTCCCACCCTCTCCCATCAACAGGAGAGGGGTGTTTGCGTCAGACCGCGGCGTCGTAGAACAGCTTGGAGTCGCGCTGTTCGACCAGCGCCTGCTCGATGGCGGCCTGGTGCACCTCGTCGGCGTGCTCCTCGCGCTCCTCCGGCTGGATGCCGAGGCGCTTGAACAGGGCCATGTCCTTGTCCGCCTGGGGGTTGGCGGTGGTCAGCAGCTTCTCGCCGTAGAAGATCGAGTTGGCGCCGGCCATGAAGGCCAGGGCCTGCATCTGCTCGTTCATCTGCTCGCGGCCGGCGGACAGGCGCACGTGCGACTTGGGCATCATGATGCGCGCCACGGCCAGGGTGCGGATGAAGTCGAAGGGGTCGACGTCCTTCTCCTCGGCCAGCGGGGTGCCCTTGACCTTGACCAGCATGTTGATCGGCACGCTCTCCGGATGCTCCGGCAGATTGGCCAGCTGGATCAGCAGGCCGGCGCGGTCGTCCACCGACTCGCCCATGCCGAGGATGCCACCGGAGCAGATCTTCATCCCCGCCTCGCGCACGTAGGCCAGGGTCTGCAGGCGCTCCGAATAGGTACGGGTGGTGATGATGTTGCCGTAGAACTCCGGCGAGGTGTCCAGATTGTGGTTGTAGTAGTCGAGGCCGGCCTCGGCCAGCGCCTGGGTCTGCTCCTGGGTCAGCTTGCCCAGGGTCATGCAGGTCTCCAGGCCGAGCTTCTTCACGCCCTTGACCATCTCCAGCACGTAGGGCATGTCCTTGGCCGAGGGATGTTTCCACGCCGCGCCCATGCAGAAGCGCGTGGAGCCGATGGCCTTGGCCTCCTCGGCGGCCTTCAGCACCTTCTGCACTTCCATCAGCTTTTCCTTGTCCAGGCCGGTGTTGTAGTGGCCGGACTGCGGGCAGTACTTGCAGTCCTCGGGACAGGCGCCGGTCTTGATCGACAGCAGGGTCGAGACCTGCACGCGGTTCGGGTCGAAGTGCGCGCGGTGCACGGTCTGGGCCTGGAACAGCAGGTCGTTGAACGGCTGCTCGAACAGCGCCCGGACCTCGGCGAGGGTCCAGTCGTGACGGGTGGCGGCGGTGGTGGCGCTCATCGGGTATTCCTTGTTCTAGGCTGTGCAACACGGCTGAGGCATCGTCAAGGGAAGGACCATGCGCTGTCAACCATTCACGGATGGCCAGGTTTACATCTGGACAAAAAACAAACAACTCTGCCTGCTGTGCGATGAACCGGCAGATACCGGACAGCCGCTGTGCAGTGCCTGCGAGGGCGAGCTGCCCTGGCTCGGCGGACACTGCCGGATCTGCGCCCTGCCCCTGCCGGGCGAGGGGCTGACCTGCGGCGCCTGCCTCAGGCGGCCGCCGGCGTTCAGCCGGGTCGAAGCCGCGTGGCGCTATGCCTTCCCGCTCGACAGCCTGATCACCCGCTTCAAGCACCAGGCGCAGTGGCCCATGGGACGTCTGCTGGCCACCCTGCTGTCACATCACCTGCAGCACGCCTTCGCCGAGAGCCTGCCGCGCCCCGACCTGCTGCTGCCGGTGCCGCTCGGGCGCAAGCGCCTGCGCCGCCGCGGCTTCAACCAGGCCGAGATGCTCGCCGCCTGGCTGGCGGCGGCGCTGGACCTGCCGCTGCAGCGCCACTGGTTGCTGCGCCCGCAGGAGGGAGCGCACCAGCAGGAACTGGACGCCGCCGCGCGCAAGCGCAACCTGCGCCGGGCCTTCGCCCTGCATGCGCAGGCCACGCCGGCGGGCCGGCATGTCGCGCTGGTCGACGATGTGCTGACCACCGGCGCCACCGCCGAGGCGCTGGCGCGCCTGCTGCTGCGGGCCGGGGCGGTGCGGGTGGACATCTACTGCCTGGCGCGCACGCCCAAGCCGGGCGACTGAGCGTGGCGCCGGAGCGTGCCTTTGACCGATACTCGGCGCACGTCTTCGCCGGAGCCCGCGCATGCGTCTGCCGCTGTTGTTCTTCACCTTCGCGCTGAGCGCCACCGCCCAGGCCAGCGAACCGCTGCGCATCGCCGTGGCCGCCAACCTGCTGCCGGTGATGGAGCAGATCGCCAGGGACTACCGCCAGCAGACCGGCAATGCCGTGCAGCTGGCCGGCGGCTCCAGTGGCGCCTTCTTCGAGCAGATCCGCCGCGGCGCGCCCTTCGACCTGTTCTACTCGGCCGACGCCGAACGCCCGGAGCAGCTGGTGGCCAGCGGCGCCGCCACGGCGAGCCGCACCTATGCCTGCGGGCGCCTGGCGCTGTGGACGCCCAGGGCCAAGCCCGCGCTCGCCGAGCTGCCGACCGGCAAGATCGCCATCGCCCAGCCGGACACCGCGCCCTACGGCCGCGCCGCCCTGCAGGCGCTGGAGCGCAGCGGCCAGCTGGCGCGGCTCAAGCCGCACCTGGTGTACGCCCAGGACATCGGCCAGGCCTACCAGTTCGTGCACAGCGGCAATGCCCCGAGCGGCTTCGTCGCCCTCAGCCAGCTGAGCGCGGCCGGGACACCCGTCGCGCAGTACAGCCAGGTCGACGCCGCGCTTTACGAGCCACTGGTGCAGAAGCGCGTACTGCTGGCCAAGGGCGAGCGCCAGGCCGCCGCCGCGGCCTTCGCGGCCTTCTTCGATGCCCAGCAGGACACCCTGAAGACGGCAGGCTATGGCCTGCCGGGCGAGGCCGGCTGTGCTGCTGACTGACAGCGACTGGCAGGCGCTGGCCATCACCCTGCAGCTGGCGGCGATCTCCACCGCCCTGCTGCTGGCCATCGGCCTGCCGCTGGCGGCCTGGCGCGTGCGCAAGCAGACGCCGCTGCGGCGCATGCTCGATGCCGTGCTGGCGCTGCCGCTGGTGCTGCCCCCCACGGTGCTGGGCTTCTACCTGCTAGTGCTGTTCGCCCCGGACACCCCGCTCGGCCAGGCCTGGCACTGGCTCACCGGCCAGGGCCTGGCCTTCAGCTTCGCCGGCCTGGTGCTGGGCTCGGTGATCTACTCGCTGCCCTTCGTGGTGCAGCCGCTGACCGTGGCCCTGCGCGAGATCCCGCAGAGCCTGCTGGAGGCCGCCGCCAGCCTCGGCGCCAACCGCTGGCAACGCCTGCTGCGGGTGGTGCTGCCGCTGCTGCGGCGCGGCCTGCTGGTCGCCGCCACCCTCGGCTTCGCCCACACCCTGGGCGAGTTCGGCGTGGTGCTGATGCTCGGCGGCAGCATCCCCGGCGAGACCCAGGTGGTGTCCATCGCCCTGTTCCAGCACGTCGAGGCCCTGCGCTACGGCGAGGCGCACCGCCTGGCGGCCTGCCTGCTGGGGCTGTCGTTCCTGCTCCTGCTGCTGGTCTACGGCCTGGGCGACACCCGCCGCGCCACGCCGATGCGCAGCTGAGAACCTGCCGGCAGCCGGCCGCGCGCCGGCTCATGCCGCCCTCGCCAGCCGCTTGCCCTCGCCGACGGCCTGCACGCCCGCGCTTGGCGCTACACTGGGCGCCCTGACTGGAGCACCCCATGAGCCATCCCTTCGCCACCCTCACCCCCGACCTGGTGCTCGATGCCGTGGAGAGCCTCGGCTACCTCAGCGACGCCCGCGTGCTGGCGCTGAACAGCTACGAGAACCGCGTGTACCAGGTGGGCATCGAGGACAGCGCCCCGCTGATCGCCAAGTTCTACCGCCCCGACCGCTGGAGCGACGCGGCGATCCGCGAGGAGCACAGCTTCAGCTTCGAGCTGGCCGAATGCGAGGTACCGGTGGTGGCCCCGCTGCGGCAGGACGGCGAGAGCCTGTTCGAGCACGCCGGCTTTCGCTTCGCCCTGTTCCCCCGCCGCGGCGGCCGCGCCCCGGAGCCGGGCAACCTGGACCAGCTGTACCGCCTCGGCCAGTTGCTCGGCCGCCTGCACGCGGTGGGTGCCAGCCGCCCCTTCGAGCATCGCGAGACGCTGACGGTGGAGGGCTTCGGCCACGCCTCGCTGGCCACCCTGCTGGACGGCGGCTTCGTGCCGCGCAGCCTGCTGCCGGCCTACGAGTCGGTGGCGCGCGACCTGCTGGCGCGCCTGGACGAGCTGTTCGCCCATGTGCGCTACACGCCGATCCGCCTGCATGGCGACTGCCACCCCGGCAACCTGCTGCACCGCGACGACGCCTTCCATGTCGTCGACCTCGACGACTG
>Ga0247725_1001311_pt1 | contig 12960 bp, 18 predicted proteins | sample OKSTACKMCFT3sol_FD_183021 | JGI IMG/M metagenome (GOLD analysis project Ga0247725, IMG submission 183021) | Subsurface sediment microbial communities from gas well in Oklahoma, United States - OK STACK MC-FT3-sol | ecosystem: Environmental > Terrestrial > Deep subsurface > Rock core/Sediment... | reverse complement strand
ACTGCTGTTTCTCGACTATGACGGGGTGCTACACCCGGATGCTGTCTACCTGTCGAGACGTGGAATCGAGCTGCGCGCAGCCGGGTCGCTGTTCATGTGGGCACCGCAGCTGGTCGAGGCCTTGGCTGACCACCCAGACCTACGGATCGTGCTTTCTACTTCCTGGGCTCGAAACCTCGGATTTAATCGAGCGAGGCAGCCACTGCCTACAGCATTGCGCCACCAGGTGATCGGGGCGACCTGGCACTCTGCAATGGGGAGGGGCTGGCCGGACTACATTCCCTGGGACGTTCAGACTCGCTGGGAGCAGATCGCAGCATATCTATCGCGCCTCCATGAGCCTGTACGCTGGCTTGCCATCGATGACGATGCGCGGGGATGGGCAAGCGCAGATCGTGACCAACTGATCCAGACTGACCCGAACTCCGGGCTGTCGGATACGACTGTGATGTCTGAGTTGATCCGCAAACTAAGACACTCTCAAGAATATGCACGATAAAGTATTAAATTATCGTGCACACCAAGCCACCCAACAATAAATGCACGATACTTTATTATTATAACGTGCTTATTTAAATTATTCGTCGGATAAATGCGGTTAAACATTGTTGCGCTGCAATCCCCTAAATATCATTGCACCGTGATATTTAATGGAGTGCTCGACATGATTCTCCGCAAATCAAATTCAGAAATTCCCCCCGCTCAATCCAACGTAGGCTCTGGCAGTGCCGAGCAGGAAGGAATCACCGCTTCTAAAGCGAAATCGGAAACCTCCAAACTCACGTGGCTAATGGCAACCGATGCCTGGAAGCGCCAGTACAAGCACCTTAAATACCGATTCAGCCTTCCGCTGCTCCGCCGCGTGATCGCCGTTGAGCGGAAGCAAGCCAGCACCATGGTTCCTCTGGCAGATGTACCGACCGCTTTGCTGGAGCGCTCTTTACTCGCCCACTACTTCATCCTGCTCTTCACGGTGCCGGCCTCTCTCTGGGCCGCATACATCACTCTGAGAGGGCTGTCTGCCGGCATCCGATTTGACGTGTGGTTCAACGCCTGGCTCATCCAGGGCATCCCACTCCTGATCTTTTGCGTGATGAAAGCGCTCACCAGCAACAAGACGCGGAAGCTGATCCTGTCCGAACTCTCCATTCGACATCAAGAAACCATTAAGGGGTGATGAGAATGCGCCTACTGATCAGCTCTCTCGTCACTGCATTAATGCTCATCTGTGCCAGCGTTGCATTGGCCGACGATCCAGTCCCTATTCCAGCCACTTCAGGGGCGTTATCTCCGTTGGACGGGATCGACTTCGCAATCGACTTCGGCCAAAAGGTCATCAACTGGATTGCCTACGGCACAGACAATCCGACATGGGGTGATAAGTCGCTGCTATCTGCGGTTTCGCTACCGTTGAATGCCATTGCGCTTGCCATGATGGCATGGCTGGCTGTGATCGGTGGTGCAACCTATGTCTTCCAGACAGCCAACAAGGGCGTACCTGGTGGACAACTCATCTCGTCCTTCTGGGCACCTATCAGAGTCAGCACAGCGACAATCATGCTGATCCCACTTACCAGTGGGTATTCGACGATCCAGTACGGCGTTATCACTGTTGCCGAGAAAGGGAATGCTCATGGCTCTTACGTTATGGGCATAGGGCTCGATTACCTATACGACTTCGGTGCCTATAGAGCCCCAGGCATTCCCGATGGCCAGTCCATTTTCTTCGCACTGGTAGAGAGTGAGGTCTGCCGTCAGTACATCAACTCCTACACCAAGCGGGACACCATTACCCCAGTTTTCACTGGGCCTGTCCGTAAGAGTGATACAGCTCTGGTATCCAAGGTCTCATACCGCTACAACGAAACCTCAGAATCACCAACGGCCAATGACCCCCGCCTCGACTACTGCGGAGCAGTAGCCTTTTCCATTGAGCATGATGCCGATGATGAAGATGACGGGTGGTTTACCGATGCCGACGAGCTCTCAGCACACTACGGCGGCCCACCCTATATCGCCGAAGGACAGATGGCGCTGCTGAAGAAGATGCAGCCTCTTGCCGCTCAGACCGCATCCAGGATCTTGGCGGACGAAAGTGCGCTACGCCAACTCCAAGCCTATGGGGAAAGCAGGCAAAGCACATATGAGCGTGCCGTGGCCGAGCTGAACGGCCAAATCGGAGATGCGGCGGGGCTCGCGCAGGGGGCTATCCGCACTTACAACAGTGAGAGCCAGAAAATCATCGCGCAGGTGGTGAGCAGGCTCAACGATCAAAAGAACGCCAATAATGACGGTAGCGACGGCTGGGTTGCACAAACCAAAGCCATGGGCTGGCTAGGCCTCGGCACCATCTTCTGGCAGGTCAATATCTCTCAGTCCGAAATCAACAAGCTGGCAGCAACCTTTGAGGCTGCTTTAACCCCCCCAAACCTCGACCAAGAATGGCTAACCGACGACCGCTTTGTGAAGATTTCTATGCGCATTCGCGGCATGAAGAAGCAGTTTGCGAGTCTAGATAAAACGAAACAGGTCAATACAGACCAAGGCTTTGCCCAACCCGACTCTATACCCTCCCTTTCAGCCATTGCAGACGCAGGTGCTGAGGGCGACGGTTGGGTGGACACGCTTAAGTCGAAGGTCTACGAATTCTTCGCAGGCAGCCTACGCTATTTCATGTTCAAGAATGGCCCTGATGATCTGATACTCAACATGCAGTATTTCGGCTCAGGGATGAGCACCTTGGCGGAGACGGCCTGGTGGGCAAAAACCATCAGCATCAACGTGCCACGCGGAATGGCTGAGTCCTTTGGTAAAGCCGCTAGCGACTTGACCAATAAGGTAGCTGTCATCCCTGGCTTTGGTTGGCTTGCTCGGGCAGGCGGAGCAGCTACCGAGGGCGCGGCAAAAGGGTTTTCGCTCACTCTTGGCGACATCAGCCAGATGATCAACTATCTCATCGTGGCCATGATCGTCATTGGCTTCACGCTCGGAGTAGTTCTGCCGACGATCCCTCTTACCCAATGGCTCATGGGCGCTATCAGCTGGATGCTGTTCTTCATCGAGTGCTTACTTGTTTCACCGATGTGGATGGCAGCCCATGGCACAGCGGAAAAGGAAGGCTGGGGTTCCGAGCATACTCGTCAGGGCTACATGCTGATGATCGGCCTGTACCTCAACCCTATCCTGAGGGTGGCTGGTTTCTTCGCAATTTTCGTCGCACTCAAGCCGATTGGCTGGATGGTCTCTTGGTTCTTCGACTACGTGCAGGGTGTAGTGGTGTCGGGGTTCGGTGGCCTCTTCATCTTCTTCGGCGCGGTGATCATTGCCTCGATCTTTGCCTACTCCGCCATGGTGCGTATCTTCGGCCTGCCTTCTGAGCTGTTTGAGCGCGGCCTGCGTTGGGTCAACGGTGGCCAGGAAGTAACCGGCGACAGCGCAGGCGAAAAGGATGCTCGTACCAATATCGCGGCATTCGCAGCAAAAGGGGAAAGTGCTCCGATGCACGCCAAACCAGGGCTAAACAAGATGCCAAGCGGTACTCCTAAACCTGGTGGGAACACCTTGTCGTAAATGCAAAAAGCCCCGCTTCAGTGGGGCTTTTGCTCAGTGGGCGCAGGTCAGAACAGGTTCATAATCATGCTCGTGATCGGGTAGAGAATCACCCCAAGCATAACGCCCATGTAGACCAAGAAACCAAGTGCTACTTGCGGTGCACGAAGCCCAGCAGCCACTTCAAACTCACTGCCGCCATACATTGCGGCCTGGTTAGAGTTGAAGGGCAGGGCTTCAAGCTGCGCCTTCACTTTTCGAGCTTCCAGGAAGCGCAGCGATACATACCAGAACGCTGCCGCAGGGATTACCGTCCAGGCCATACCGAAGATGGCCCCAACAATCGCAGATACCGGAAGCAGCAGCAGTATGTGCGGGCCGACCAGGTTGACGCGATCAGCGATGTTCTCAATAGAACCTGTGAACTCCGTAGTGATAAAGCTCACTGCTGCCCCCATATTCCACTCCGCGCCAATCGCCAGCCACAGGAAGGAAAGACCGCCAATAGCGGCACCCCAGTTGATCACTTGGGCACAGCCGTAGCCACCGCGAACGGTGCTGTTGATGGGCGCAATCGCTGCGAAGTGGGTGCCGCGCCCCAGGATCGCCCGAGGCATGAAGCAAATGGTCAGCAGCAGGCCGGAGACCAGCAGAAAAAACCCCTCATAGCCGTGCGCATGGCCCTTCATCACATCGCGAGCCATATCCACAAACGGGATGGCCAGTGCAGCAGAGATGACTCCCGACTTCGGCACCGACCAGATTTCAGCAAACCAGTTACCAGTCAGGCTGCGGCGGTAGTAGTAGCGATACGAGCGCTTCACCGCCTGACCTTTGCCAGTCTCCTTCACGGCCACACCGAACCAGCCGCTGGCGATGGCTACGTAGGAAAGCAAACGGCCAGTGTTATTCATCACCGCCGAGCTCACTGCTGAGCTATCGACCCACGGCAGGCGTACAGCCTGGCCAGCTGGGCTATTTGCACATGCCTCAACAAACGCATCCGCCAGCTCATTGCACGGCTGGTAGCCACGCGGCCAGAAGAAATCACGTACCGAACTCGCAACGCGGACTACTACGGCCCAGACGATGTACAGCGGAAGCTGCACGCCATGCCAAACCGAACCTAGGAAACCTCTGACTGCCGACATTATTTCCACTCCTTTGCGTAATCGTTGGCCTGGGTGATTGAGCCTAACTCGTCCACCATGCGCCTGCTCCGAGATCTCTGCCTGCTAGAATGATTATCGTGGTAAGGTGCAACCATCATTCTGAATCAAACTTACGTGTTATTTCTTCAACAACGTATGAAACATCTTCGCCACGGTGCAAGAGTGGCCCCCCACCAAGCTCGTCGTACCGGCCAGTTTCGCTATTAAATTCACTGCTAGAATGACTGACAGTGTATTCGTCGCTGCTTTTTGAAACTGATAGGAACGTGTAGATATCTATAAAATTCACACCAATTCCACGATAAAACTCATAGGCGCGATCTGCATCCTTTTTACTAAAGACAACATAATTCCCGCCATTGAATTTATCGCCTAGAATCAAAAGAACCTGCCGACCCTCACGATAGTGATAGCGAGCCTTGTTTAGCGCAGCACCGAAGTGCTTGTGGTGGCTGATTTCATGCAGAAAGCATGAGCCGCTATCAGAAAGCTTCATATCTATTATTTTGTACATACGCCTTTCGCCTCTAAATAAAAAACCTTGTAAAACACAACTATTTATAATTCAAGTGTGCAGACAACAATAACTTCTACTGACTACCGACATTATTTACACTCCTTTGCGTAATCGTTGGCCTAGGTGATCGAGCCTAACTCGTCCACCACGCGCCTGGTCATCGAATCAATCAGAACCTCGCGAGCGTACTGCTTGCTGTGGTTCTGCCACACGGCTCGCTCGATGAGGCCAGCCTGCATGCTTAATTGGTTCAGCTGCTTCCACTGTCTTTCCAGCTTGCGGGCCTGCTCCGAGAGCTCTGCCTGCTGCTGTACCAGGTACGCTTCCAGCTGGTTGCTGCTGGCGAGCTCGGTCAACTTGGCCGGGTTCACTGCCATCAGTATCTCGTGCGTTGTCCTGGCCCAGAACGGCATGCCCTGGAGTTCGGGCATCAGGTTGGCGTCCACTGGCATCGACAGGTAGATGTCGTGCATTGCCGAGTTGAGGGCCATCAGAGCGATACCACAGCGACGTAGATGTTCATCGCGATGTGCAGTGCGATCGGCAGAGCAAGGCCACCAGAGACAACCCGCGCAACACCCAGGATGATGCCTACCGACCCCAGCAGAGCCAGCTGGGCCAAGCTCGACTGACTATGAACAAGCGCAAACGCAGCAGCAGTCACGATTATGGTCAGCACTGTCGCAAGGCGGCCTTTACCGAACTCCACGGCCCGCCAGATCAGCCCGCGAAAGATGACTTCCTCGAACAGCGGCGCAGCTACCAGTACACCGAGCGCATTCACTTTGAGCATCTCGCGAGTTATCTGCGCGCCGGCATCGTGATCACCGAAGGCCATACGCACCTGAAGGCACACGAACTGGACAGCCACTATTGCCAGCATGAACACCAGCAAGTGGCGAATCTGCAGCTGCCCCCACATACGCTGATCCGGGCGAAGGATGTGGCAAACCTGGATCAAGCCAACGCTGGCCAAGGCCAATGCGCCTGCTGCAATCACACCTGGTAGACCGAGGCCCAACTGCGCCCAGACCATGGCATAGGCAACAGCCATTGCCGCGAGAGCGAGCAGCACATAGCCCCCACGCTTCGTCACATTCATCGCCAGCCCTGTACGTTCCATACCCACTCCCCCACTACGCCTGAATCAGTTCGACCGGAACCTGACCAGTCACCAGGCCAGGAAAAACCACCGCGTCAGCCACGCGACCATTACTCAGAACCTCGATCAGCAGCGAGGCCTGCCCCTGGTAGCAGCAGCGACTGATGTTGATCGATTCGCCTTCATCCAAAACCGGCAGCTCGCTAGACACGACGATTCCGGCATCCAGCTTGTACTCAGCAATAACCATGATCGACTCCCTCTCCCAAGGCCCGGCGCGGGCCGGGCAATAAATCAGTCAACAAGGCTAGTATAGGATGGCAATTCATAATTAGCAATTGTTAATTATGAATTACGAGGCAAACCAATGGACTCGCCTTACCAGCGGCATAGACGGGAGGTCAGCGGGTGTAGTCGGGCGCAGGCCTGACCAGTGAGCGCAAAGGAAGGTTGGAGCACCGGCGATCAGGTGCTCCAGAAAGGGGGGGAATGGGGCTAAAGATGAGTCGCTAAAAATCGCGCTTATACCGAGGATGGGCACAAGGAAAGCCAGGCGATTGCTGCCTGCGGTCAGCCTCCAGGCCGGAAGCCCTCAGACCATTCAAAAGCGGCTAATAATTGCTAATTAACAAATAGCAATTATTAATTGCTAAATCTTGTAGCCACTGTTCTTAAGCGCCTCTTTGATCAGCCCGCTGACCGTTCTCGGGCCGTTTCCACTGAGCTTGTTCGCCCTCACCCTATCCTCTAGGTCTTGAATCACCTCGGGCGGTAGGCTGATGGAAATAGGCTTAGCCTTCTTTACTACAGCAGCAGGCGCTGACGTGCTTTGAACCGGCGGCTCTTCACCATAGGGACGGTCAGCCAACGCACTGGCCAACGCTTCTACAGCGGCAGGGTCAGGCGAATTTGAGGTTTTGTGCGCCGCCTGCGAGGGCTTCTTCAGAGCCATCAGAAGACCTCCTTAACCAAGGCACGAATTTCCTCTGCGGCTTGAGCGTTATCGCCCTCTAGGACAGATTTGCCACTGGGGATCGCGTCTTTGTAGGCCTTTCGATAGAAACCGACAGATTCGAGCGGCTCGATTTCTGGAAACTCCGACAGAAACTCCAGGAACTCGCGGCGCTCGGTCTCACGTACCGCAGGGTTCGTTGACGCCATCGAGTGATAAGCGAAAACCTTCAACGCAGGATTCAGGTCGCGCACACGGACAACCTGCTCCTGGAGCTCGCTAAGCGTGTCCAGATCCAGTTGGCTGCACTGGTGGGGCGCAATGATCAGATCGGCAACGGCAGCCCCAGTGATCAACTCACGCGAGTTTCGACCGGCCACGTCGACGATGACGTGATCGAATTTCTCAGAGAGGGTGCGCAGGGTTGAGCTGATGTTGTCGCGCTTTTCAATCAGAGTGATTTTAGGTTCAAGGCCAGCGGCCTCGCGCTCGGCATACCAACGCGAAGCGCTGCGCTGAGGGTCAGCGTCAACCAGGCAGACATCATGGCCCGCACCGGCCAAAGCGACAGCCACGTTGATCGCGGTTGTGGTTTTGCCTGCGCCCCCCTTGTTGCACCCAACGATAGAAACCGTGCCCATCATGCCCCCCTTGTTGAGAATTACGTAATCGCAATTCCCAAATCATAATTATTAATTAATACGAAATCCAGGCGCAGCCCTTTGCCGGGTCTACAAGCGCACTTTATGCGGAAAATTATCAATTCGCAATTATGAATTATGATAAAATAGGGAGGCAATTGACCAATTGGGGATCAGTAGATGAGGCAACCTGAGCTAGACCTGGTGAAGTGGGTAGCCCTAAGTCTGGTTACTCTCGGGCATACTCGATTTGTCTGGCCGGAGCTGGGATGGTTGGCGCAGCCAGGTAGGTTCGCCTTCGTGTCGCTGTGCGCGGTAATGGCCGCACACGCACTACGCCAAGGGGCACCCTGTCGTAGCACCTGGAGACAGTTCGGGTACTTGATACTGGCCGGGATAGCCAGCCAATGGCCTTTCTACGAACTGACGGGCCGCGAATCAGGAAACATCATGCTGACCCTGACCTGCGCACTCGGGGTAATGACAGGGATACGCATGCCAGGACTGGCCGGTACAGCCCTGGCCGTCTCCAGCATAGCGGTGCCGCTCTTGGTGCCACTGGAGTACGGGCTACTTGGAGTGTTACTACCTGCGAGCTTCCTATTGGCCCTCACCAGCTCGAACCGAGCGACATGGGCAGTGCCTATTGCGCAGGCAGGGCTCTGCCAAGGTGGCTGGCTAAACCTTTGGTTAGCTGCCGCATCGGCACTGGCAGTGCTTGTGTTTCTGAGCCGAAGTTGGACTGTCCCTTCCTTACCTCGGGTGGGGCGATGGGCTTACGCCTACTACCCCGCGCACATGGCCGCTCTTGCTTGGATTGCCCACTGAGCGACCGCTCACCCGGCGCAACGCGCCGCCCTCGCGACGATTTCTAGCCTCGGATTCGAGCTACTCGGGCTGAATCGCTCCCTCTCATTGGGTCTGATCAAGGTTGAAATTGCCCTCTGATCAAATCCAGAATGAACTATAAAAATTCAGGTGAAGCCCAGTTTTTACTGGCCTTGGCATCCATTTTACAGACGCCTATATCTAGATAGTACGCTCCTGGTAAGCAAGTCTGTAGCCGTACCTACTACCTGGAGCGCTACAAAATGGCCGTACTGCTTAGTCTGCTTGAGAAAGCTCTTACTACCGATCCGCTTACTTTGGCTCTCTGCTGCATCCTGGTGCTCAGCTGCGGCCTGGCCGCAGTTGCCTGGAGGTCTAAATGAATGATCGGAGCCAATGGGCAAAGCTGCCCATCCGCTGGATACATGAAGGCGGCCTGACCAGGTTCACTGATCGGGCAGTAAGAAAAGTGCCGCTGGGTGGGCCACTGGGAAGTGACATCGAGGTCGATGCAGAAGTCGATGTAGAGGTTCTGCGCAACGAGTGCATTGCAGCTCTACGGTTGTACCTAGTGCTCTGCTGCAAGACGAACTTCAAGACAGGCCTCGCAACGCTTACCTATCCTCAGCTGACTCGCCTGGCCAAGATGTCGAGGGCGCTTATATCCAGGTCATTCAAACGGCTTGAGCTGGAGAAGCTCATCGCTCGCCAGCCCCAAGCCCTGAAGCACGGCACGACCGTTAAGATCGAGGGATGGGATGACGAATACGCATGGGGGAAGGTGCCGAAGCTCTGGCTGCATGACGGCTCCAGTGATCGGTTACTGCGGCTGGCTGAGTTCAACTACTGCAAAGCCAGCCTCGATGCGCTGAAGGTTCTAATCGCGATCCTCGCGTATAGAGATCGGAGCCGAGCAGGTATTGCGACTCTCAGCTACGACAGGCTTTCACAGATAACAGGGGTGGCCAGGTATCGGGTTGCTGACGCGATAACCAAGCTGTACGACATGGAGCTCATCTCGTTCCGGCAGGGTGATTATCGAGACCTGAACCCGATGGATCGAACCAACCGTTACCTGGTGAGGGGACTTGGCAGCTACTGGCCCGTCGAAGACGCGGCTGAGGACATGGCCACCACTCAATTACGGCCCAGCAAGCCGCCGAAGGATGCCCTGGAAGCTGCCATCGACTTCATGGACAAGAGCTCGCAGTAAGCCGAGCCGCTACCAGTATTCCGGCTTATCGGCAGGCTTCTTATTGGTGGGGACTCGATCAGGGAACTGATGCGCCTTCAGCTCATCCGCCCGGATGAAGCGCCGCATCCAGTTTGAGTAGTTCTCAAGCGAACCAGGTGGCTCGCGCTTGATGCCCTCACGGTGCGGCAGGATCACGCCGATCCGCAGATCGGGGAAGTCTTCGCGCAATGCGCGAAGGGCAGGGGTCATGTCAGTGTCGGCCGAGACCAACACAATCTGCTGAATGCGCTCGGCCTCGGGCAACGAGGTCTGACGAACAGCCAGCCGATACATGCTGATCGCGATGTTGACGTCTGTTTCCTTCTCTTCCAGCTGCCAGATGTCTACCTGGTCTCTCCTGGAGGCGGGTGTCTTCTTGTCCACGAAGCGAGGCGCACGGCCAGGCTCCAGCCGATGACGCCCCCAGATGACCTCTACCCCTGTCGTCTTGAGAGCGCGGATGTAGGTGTCCTGGGCTTGCTTCGAGAGCACGCCACGGGTGGCAAGATCAGGTTTAACGCCCGAGGTGAAGTAGCTGACTGAAACCAGCTCGGAGCTGGGCTCCTGGACGTGAGCGACATGGGCCAGCAGGGAACGGAGGTTCAGCCATTTGAACTCCGTGCCGGCAAGGAGACCGTAGAAGAGGTTGTAGCCGTCAACGAAAAACGCTGTTCTCACGAATCCTGGTCCCTAGAAACGAAAAAACCGGCTTAGCGCCGGTTTTTTCACCCCAACGGCCAGTGAACTTAATCGCTGCGTACGGGGTTGAGTCGTACGAGTAATACTATCTCAAATGGATACTATGTCAACGTGACTGTCACGCTTGCCGTCACGCGGCGGCTTCTTCGCCCAGGGCAGGGTTGAGACGTTTAAGACCTTCAGCGCTGAACTCGACCTTGGCCTTGTCCAAGCTGTAAGCGGTCTGCAAGCCCACCCACATCTCAGGCGTTCCGCCGATCACATGGCTCAGGCGCAGCGCCATTTCGCTGGTCAGTTCAGCTTTCTCGTTCACAACACGGCTCACGCTGGACAGGCTAACCCCCATGGCTTCGGCCAGGTCGGTCATCGTCAGTTTCAACGGCTCCAGGTAGCGGCGACGGATGATCCCGCCAGGGTGGCGACTGATCATAGTTTTCCTCTCTACTTATTGCGCCTTGCGCAAGGCGCAAGCGCGAAAATAAAAATAACCGCACTTGCGCACGGAAATTCCTTCGTGGTATATTCCGAAATTGGTGTGCCGGTTAGGCGTACGAAGGAGGTTCAATCAATTATCAGGTCGCAGTATTATCGCAAGGTGCAATTATGTCAATACCATTTGATAGAAACTGACACCCCGCCGATGAGCGGAGAATACCGACCACCCCCTGATGACGCCAGTGTCACACCTCTTTTAAATCACACAGAGAGGTATGTAAATGCTGGGAAAAATTAAATCTAAGGCGCTGAAGCTCCTTAACAACGGCGATGTATCCAAGGTCCACCCCGACCATGTGGAGGTGATCGAGGACATCTTGGCAACCATGCGGGTTAGCTCCGCCCTGCAGGACGTAGCCCTGCCGGGAATGCGGCTCCACCCCTGGAACGGCGGGGGCAAGAAGAAGGCCAAGGTCTGGTCTCTGGATGTGAACGGAAACTTCCGGCTCCTTTTCAAGCATGACAAGGAAACGGGCCTGTTCTACGACCTGGATTACGACGATCCTCACTGATCGTCGTAGGTCAGCCCTCCGGGGCTGACCCTCTGCCACACCATGCCAGCGGACACAGTCCAGCATGTCTTGATCACTCAGGCGGTTGCTCTGAACTTAGCTTCTTCGCCTTATCCAACTCGGCCAGGAAAGCCTCATCCAAGAGGCGTTTCCGCTTTCGCCGTGGCCGTTTTTCAGGCTCTGGCTGAGCAGCGTATCTCGTCACCTCCCCGCCATAGATGTCCTGGTAGCGCTTGGCCTGTCGCTCAAGCTCCACTAGCAGCTCGTCTTTCGTCTTTCGTCATTCACCCTTCCATTCATCAATACTGCTCAAACGCGCGATTGCCAGTCGCGTTGCGCTTTGCTATCTGTATAAATATACAGTATTCGCAGAGTGGCGCCATGTCCGCAGAAATACTTGGACGGGTAGCGCCCCGTGGCGCGCCGCTTCCGTTGTTCGGTTGCAGCGTCAGCGCAGGCTTCCCCAGTCCCGCCGACGATTATGCCGAGGCCTGGCTCTCCCTGGATGAGCTGGTAGGCATTCGTGCGCCCAGCACCTACCTGGTGAGAGCAGGGGGCGACAGCATGATAGGGCGGGGCATCTATGACGGCGACGTGCTGGTGGTGGATCGCGCCCTCGATCCGTTGCCTGCGGACGTGGTGATCGCCTGCGTGCGCGGTGATTTCACGGTCAAGGCGCTGACCTATGAGGCGGGCCAGCCGGTACTGATGCCGGCCAATCCGCTCCACCAGCCGATCCGCTTGCGCGACGGCGAGGAACTGGAGGTCTGGGGCGTCGTGACCCATAACCTGCATGCGCTGCGCCGGCGCTGAGGTGGCCATGTACGCCCTGGTCGATTGCAATAACTTCTATGTCAGCTGCGAACGCCTCTTCCGGCCCGAGCTGCGCGGCCTGCCGGTCGTGGTGCTCAGCAACAACGATGGCTGTGTGGTGAGCCGCAGCAATGAAGCCAAGGCGCTGGGCATCAAGATGGGCGAACCATTCTTCCAGGTGCGCCACCACGTCCACGAAAGCGGGCTGGAGGTGTGCAGCTCGAACTAGGGGTTGGGGGAGCAACGGAACAGAAAGTGCACTTAAGCTCAGTCGCTGCCCCGCAAACCCTTGCAACGTCTGGATAGTTTCGAAAAACGACGGTTTTGCCGAACTCTATCGAGGAATGGCTCGGTTCGTTAAGCTCCCCGCGCTACGGTTCAAATAACTGGTACGCTTAATCAAAGTTCAACTATTACTAACGTAGTCGAGTAAACAGTACTTTTGA
>Ga0247725_1001310_pt1 | contig 12967 bp, 10 predicted proteins | sample OKSTACKMCFT3sol_FD_183021 | JGI IMG/M metagenome (GOLD analysis project Ga0247725, IMG submission 183021) | Subsurface sediment microbial communities from gas well in Oklahoma, United States - OK STACK MC-FT3-sol | ecosystem: Environmental > Terrestrial > Deep subsurface > Rock core/Sediment... | reverse complement strand
GAAAGGAGTCAGGGTCAGTTGGCCATCAAAGGCGAGGGGGCTGCTCTGGTTGAACTGGGTGGCCAGAGTCAGTTTGCTCGGTTGCTCCCCCTTGCTGCCCAGTGGCCCCAGCGCTAGCTTGAGGCCGGAGAGCTGGCGTGCCTGCGGTTTGCCGCTGCTCGATTCGGTGAGAGTGAGATCGCCCCTGTCGATAAGGATCTGCTTGATTTGCCACTGCCAGGGTTTGTCTGGCGCATGTTTCTTGCCGTTACCGGCTGTCTTTGTCTGTTGTGCCGACTTGGGCGCCGCATTGTTGGCCACCTCGTTTGCGGTGTTGGCTTCTTTGACGGGCTTGGCGGGAGCCTGTTCAATCAGCAAGTCAGCCAGATCCAGTTCCTGCTGTGGGTTGAGGGTGGCCTTGAGCAGGGGTTGTTGCAGGGTTACCTTGCTGATCTGGAGGGATTGTTTCTGGCCATCGACAGCCAGCTCGCTCAGGGCCAGCTGGCCGAAGCGGGCAAATTCGTCGCCCTTGTGTTTTTTAAGCTGCCAGTTGTCCAGCGTCAGCTTGCCTTTGGACAATTGCCACAGTACCCCCTGCTTGCCCTCTTTAAGCTGGTACTCCACCTCTGCATTGGCGTGGCCCTTGGCCAGATCCAGCTTGAGATAGGGTGCCCAGAGCAGGGCGAAGGGTTTCAGCTCGACCTGCTTGAGGCTCACCTTACCCTGACCCATGCCGCTCATCACATCGAGTTTGCCGTGAGCGGCGAGGCTGCTTTTGCCGTTGATGGCGGCGCTCAGCTGATAGGCGGTCGGGTGATTTGCCTCGGTGCGCAGGTTATCGAGTTTGAGGGCCACTTTCTCCAGATTGAGGGGCGGCAACCAGCCGGGTTCGCTCTCCTTGCGCTGATCCTGATAGCGCACATGCCCGTCAGTGACATTGACGCTGGCGATGTCGACCAGTAGCGGGGCGCTTGCTGTCTCGGGCTCGGGGGCGGGCGCAGGGGTGAGCAGGGTCGCCAGCGCATCGGTTAGATTGAGTCGAACATCCCCCTTTTTGTCTGTCAGCCGTTGCAGCAGCACCACGGGTTTGGTCAGGGTGACGGTGGAAAGCACGACCCCTTTCTGCTGCCAGCTGGCTTGCAGGTCGGGGGTGATAAAGAGTTGCTCAAAACCGATGATGGGCTGCTGTTTGGCATCGAGCAGGGCAGTCGCGCCGAGGGTGAGAGAAGGGTTGCGCAGCCCTACGTCAATCTCCCCCAGCGTCAGTTGCAGGCCATAGTGCTCGGCCAGCCAGCCGGGCAGATAGCGCTGGATCAGACGGGGGGTTTGCCACAGCAGCAGAGTGATCAGGATAAGAAACAGCAGGAAAGCGTAGGCAAGGTAGCGCAGCAAGCGGAGCTTGGGGGACGCGGGCTCGGTGGTGTTCATTTGGTGCACTCCCATTTGGTTCCCGCCATGGTACAGAAAAGCTGGATAGTAATCATGGGGTTGCGTGCTGTTGTACGCCGTACTTTGTCCAAAGGCGATTCAGTTCCCCCTTTTGTTGCAGCGCTGCCAGCCACTGTTCCAGCTGGGCAGGGGTAATGGGGGCCTCAGGGTGAAGGATGGCGCGGTGTTGATACTGTTGATCCCATTTTTGCGAGATCAGCAACTGGTCGGCGGTGTCGGGGTGGGCCAGCAGATACTGGTTAAGGTAGGAAACGTTGAGAATGGCTACTTCACCACGCCCTTTGAGTAGCGCTTGCAGGGCACTGACGTTGTCTTTGACCAGGGTGATATTGAGCTTGCGCTGCAGGTAGAGGGGATCAGCATTGAACTGGCCGACGCCGTAGTGGTAGCCGGTCACCCCGATAAGATGATGCCGAGAGGGGTCATCGAAAAAGCGCTGATCCCGGCCCGTTTTGTTCAGGGCCACATAGACCTCACCACCACCGAGAAAGGGGGCTGTCATCTTGAATTTATCTGTGTCCCAGCCCCACTTGCTGTCTTCAAACAGCATCAGCGAGAAACGGCCCAGATCGAGTGCCTTGTAACGGTTGGCGGCCGAGGTGGGGACAAAGACGAAGGTCACCTCTTTCTGTACGGCATTGAGCTGGTCGATAAGCTCCAGGGTCAGTCCTTCATAGCGGGAATCGGGGAGTTTGACCACAAAGGGGGCATAGGGGTATCCACCAACCTTGATGAGGGGATGGCTCCAGCCAGAGAGGCTGAACAAGAGCAAAAACCAGCACCAATATCTCATGGGATCCCCAAGGCAATAGCTTGCTCCCAGATTCGGTTAATCTGCGCCAGTTTTCAAGCTGTTAAGGGAATTAACACAGCGCTGCTCGGCGGCTTCCAGCTCGGCCATCACCATCTGGATATCCTCCAGCTGCTGGCGCAGCACGCCGCGTTTTGTCTCGATCAGCTGGATCATGGAGTGGAGCTGGGTTTTGCTCGATTTGTCGGTGTCGTACATATCGAACAGCTCGCGGATCTCGGCCAAGCTAAACCCCAGCCGTTTGCCGCGCAGGGTCAACTTGAGCCGGATCTTGTCCCGATGGCTGTAGATGCGGGTTTGCCCCTCCCGCAGCGGGGTGAGCAGCCCCTCATCCTCGTAGTAGCGGATGGTGCGCGGCGTGACATCGAACTCGTGGGCCAGCTCCGAAATGCTGTAGGTGATCTCCTTGCCGGGCAGGGAACGGGACATGATCATGACTCCTGTTGCTGGGCGTGTGGCTGGCAGAGGCGCGCACGCAGCCGCTCGGCATTGGCGTGCAGGGCCTGACCGACCCGCGAGCCGTTGGGGCGAGCGAGCAGCTCACTCACCCACTGGCCGGTGGCCGCCAGTTTGTCGAGATCCACCCCGGTCGTCATGCCAAGGCCGTGCAGCAGGTAGACCACCTCTTCTGACGCCACATTGCCGGAGGCGCCCGGCGCATAGGGACAGCCGCCAAGCCCCGCCACCGAGCAGTCGATGGTGCGAATGCCGCGCTCCAGCGCGGGTAGCAGGTTGGCCAACCCCTGGCCGTAGGTGTCGTGAAAATGGACCGCGAGTCGACCCGCCGGGATCTCGTGCAGCACCGCATCCAGCATGGGCGCCACGGTGCCCGGAGTGCCGACGCCGATGGTGTCCCCCAGCGAAATTTCGTGGCAACCGAGATCCAGTAGTTGCTCGGCCATCGCAGCGACCCGTTTCGGGCGGGTCGGGCCATCGAACGGGCAGGCGATGACGGTGGAGAGGTAGCCGCGCACCTTGATGCCGAGGCGGCGAGCTTCCTGCACCAGCGGGGCGAAGCGCACCAGCGACTCCTCCACGCTGATGCCGATATTGGCCCGGGTAAAACCGTCGGAGCAGGCGGTGAAGAGGCCAATCTCGTCGGCGCGGGCGGCAATGGCTGCCTGCAAGCCTTGCAGATTGGGCACCAGAGCGCCGTAACGGGTTGAGCCCTTGCGCGGCAGTGCCTCGAACAGCGCTGCGGAGTCCGCCATCTGCGGCACTTTTTTGGCAGAGACAAAGGCACCCACCTCGATGCGTTGCAGGCCGCTGTCGGTAAGGCGCTGGATCAGCTCCAGCCGCTGTACCAGGGAGAGGGGCGCAGCTTCATTTTGCAGGCCATCTCGCGGCCCCATCTCCACCAGACTGACCCTGTCGTCACGGATGTCCTGTGATCGGTTCATGGATGTCCCTCCTGTGAAGCAGTCTCTTCGGCAAAGCGCACCAGCACGGTCCCCTGGCTTACCTGCTCGCCCTGTTTGCACTGCAGGGCTTCAATTACCCCGTCCCGCTCTGCGCGCAACTGGTGCTCCATCTTCATCGCCTCCAGTACCAGCAGGGGTTGCCCCTTGCTGACCGTTTGCCCCTGCTCGACCAGTACGGCTACCACTATGCCGTGCATGGGCGCGATGGCGCCCTGCGCCTTCTCGTTTGCCTGCTCATGGTGGTGGCTGTGCTGCCGATCATCGGCCGCGAAGCGGATGCGCTGGCCCCCCAGGGTCATGATGAAGGCTGCCTCCGAGCCTGCGACCGTCTGAATGGGGATCTGTTGCCAGCCGCCACCCTGTTGTAGTCGGATATGGTCGTCACCTCTTTGGTGGCAACGGGTCTCCCCTTGCCACTCAAACTGGCCGCCATGATCGTGAAGGGTCAATACCCGGTGCTCATCACCGATGCGCACCGCCGCTGTCCAGCAGCGATCCGGCCCCAGCCGAAATCCGCAGGCTTGCTGCCAGGGGGAGGTGCCCGCAGGGCGGCTCGCCAGCCAGAGGGCGGCCAGCGGCCAGGCGAGCTCAGGAATGGGCAGTGCTGTGGTGGGTATGGGCCACTGGGTATGGTGACCCATGGCCAGGACGTCAGGCTCTTCACACAGGCGCAGCAAGAGCGTGCCGTTGTGCACCAGCGGGCCGAGATCCAGCGCCGCCAGCGCATCGGCTAGTTTGGCGAACGCCTCGGTGCGGTTCTGGCCGTGGGCGATCAGCTTGGCGATCATGGGATCGTAATAGGGGCTGACCTCATCGCCAGCGGTAACGCCGGTGTCGATGCGCACGCCAACGGGCCAGTGGAGCCAGTGGATAGGCCCGCTGGCGGGCAGAAAACCGGCCGCCACATCCTCGGCGTAGAGACGCGCTTCCACCGCATGGCCGTGCAGCACCACTTCCTCCTGAGTGAGTGGCAGCGGCTTGCCCTCGGCTACGGCCAGCTGCCAGGCCACCAGATCCTGCCCGGTCACTGCTTCGGTGACCGGATGCTCCACCTGCAGCCGGGTGTTCATCTCCATAAAGAAGAACTCATCCTTGCAGAGCAGGAACTCGATGGTGCCAGCCCCCTGATAATGGATGGCTTTGGCTGCGGCAACGGCTGCCTCCCCCATGGCGCGGCGCAGAGCCGGAGGGATGTCGGGGGCGGGCGCCTCTTCGATCACCTTCTGATGGCGTCGTTGCAAGGAGCAGTCCCTGTCCCCCAGATAGATGGCGTTGCCGAGGCTATCGGCAAAGACCTGCACCTCCACGTGGCGAGCCTGGGGCAGATAGCGCTCCAGCAGCACCAGATCGTCGCCAAAGGCGGCCTTGGCTTCCCGTTTGACTGCCGCCAGCGACTCGTCAAAGTCGGCCAGCTGATCGACCCGACGCATCCCCTTGCCACCGCCGCCACTGGCTGCCTTGATAAGTAGCGGGAAGCCAATCTGGCTCGCCTGATCGCGCAAAAAGTCCGGCCGCTGATCCGTGCCGTGATAGCCGGGCAGTACAGGTACACCGGCCGCCTGCATCAGCGCCTTGGCGCCCGATTTGTCGCCCATGGCGAGAATGGCGGCGCCGCTTGGGCCGACAAAGCGCAGGCCGCGCTGTTCGCAGGCGGTGGCAAAATCGCTGTTTTCCGACAGAAAACCGTAACCGGGATGGATGGCATCGGCGTGCGCCTCTTTGGCAATCTTCAGCACCTTGCCGGTGTCGAGATAACTCTCTCTGGCCGGTGCAGGCCCCAGATGCCATGCCTCATCGGCCAGACGGGTGTGCATGGCATGGGCGTCGGCATCGGAGTAGAGGGCGATGGTGTGGATGCCGAGGCGTTTCGCCGTCTTGATGATGCGCACGGCGATTTCGCCGCGATTGGCAATCAGCAGGCGCTTAATTTGAGTGTGATGGGTCATGTCTCATCCTTGAAACGGGGGCGCCAGGCGGGAGGACGTTTGTCGAAGAAGGCCTGCATCCCCTCCTGGGCTTCGAGTCCCACCCGAACCCGGGCAATGGTCTCGACAGTTTTCTCTTCGTGCAGGCGGGAAGGATGGGCCTCTATGGCCGCCAGCAGTCGTTTGGTCTCTTTCATCGCTTCCGGCCCGTTGCGGCACAGACGAAGGGCCTGCGCTCGCCCCTCCGCCAGCAGTTGATCCGGTTTGCAGAGTTGGTGTGCCACATTGAGCCGACAGGCGGTGATGGCATCGAACGGCTCGGCACTGAGCATGTAGCGGCGCGCCTGACGCATCCCCATGGTGCGTACCACGTAGGGGCTGATCACCGCAGGCACCAGACCCAGGCTCACCTCTGAGAGGCAGAAGCGGGCATCGTCGCTGGCCAGCACCAGATCGCAAGCGCAGATGAGGCCCAGCGCCCCGCCATAGGCGGCCCCTTGCACCAGCGCCACCGTAGGGAAGGGAAGCTCATCGAGGGTCTGCATCAGCCGCGCCAGTACCCGAGCGTCTTCGCGATTGTGCTCGAAATCTGCGTGGGCCAGATTACGCATCCAGTTGAGGTCGGCGCCCGCGCAAAAGTGTTTGCCCTCTGCCCGCAGCAGCAGGGCGTGGGGGCGTTCGGCGAGATCATGACCATGAAGATGGGCCAGATCATCGAGACAGTCGAGCAGCCCCAGCATCAGGTCGGCATCAAAGGCGTTGTGGCGGGCCGGGCGCGACAGCACCAGCTCGGCCAGCGGGCCATGCCGTTCCAGCCGAAACGAGCCCTGTGTTGAAGAGCCAAGTGCTGAGGAAGTAAATGGATCTGACATAGGTTTGCTCCTTACATCCGGAAGATGCCGTACTGCTCGGGTTCAATGCGGGCACCCTGACAGGCGGCGAGCGCCAGCGCCAGCACGGTACGGCTCTGGGCCGGATCGATCACGCCGTCATCCCATAGGCGGGCGCTGGCGTAGTAGGGGTGACCCTGGCGCTCATACTGCTCAAGCACGGGAGTGCGGATGGCGGCTGCTTCCTGCTCGTTAAGGCTCTTGCCCTCGGCAGCCAGCTTGTCCCGACGTACCTGCACCAGTACCCCGGCCGCTTGCTCGCCCCCCATGACGGAGATGCGGCTGTTGGGCCAGCTAAAGAGAAAATCGGGTTCATAGGCGCGGCCGCACATGCCGTAGTTGCCAGCACCGAAGCTGCCACCGACTATCAGAGTGATCTTGGGCACCCGGCTGCAGGCCACCGCGGTGACCAGCTTGGCGCCATGCTTGGCGATCCCTTCGCGCTCTGCCGTGCTGCCCACCATAAAACCGGTGATGTTCTGTAAAAAGAGCAGCGGGATGGTGCGGCGGTTACAGAGCTGGATAAAGTGAGCGCCTTTCTGGGCGCTGTCGCTGTGCAGCACGCCGTTGTTGGAGAGGATCCCCACCTCCATGCCGCAAATACGGGCAAAGCCGGTTACCAGAGTGGTGCCGAACAGCGCCTTGAATTCGTCAAAGTCAGAGCCATCCACCAGTCGGGCGATCAGCTCCCGCGCATCGTAAGGGCGTTTGAGGCTGGTGCCCACCAGACCGTAGAGCTCCTCTATCGGGTAGCTTGGCTCATCGTAGGTCGATGCCAAACCCGAGAGCGGAACATGGTCACTGCCCAGATGGGTAAGCAGGGTACGGGCGATAGCCAGCGCATGGGCATCGTCACGGGCCATATGATCAGCAACGCCGGAGTGGGCGCAGTGCACCTCGGCGCCGCCGAGGGCTTCTGCGCTGATCTCCTCGCCGGTGGCGGCCTTGACCAGCGGCGGGCCGGCCAGAAAGATGGTGGCCTGCTCCCTGACCATGATCGATTCATCAGCCATGGCGGGGACGTAGGCGCCGCCTGCGGTACAGAGCCCCATCACCACCGCCAGCTGGGGAATGTTCTGGGCCGACATGCGGGCCTGGTTGTAGAAGATGCGGCCAAAGTGGTCCCGGTCGGGGAACACCTCGTCCTGCATCGGCAGAAAGGCGCCGCCGGAATCCACCAGATAGAGACAGGGGAGACGTAGCCGCTCGGCGATGGCCTGGGCGCGCAGATGTTTTTTCACCGTGAGCGGGTAGTAGGTGCCGCCCTTCACGGTGGCGTCGTTCACCACCAGCATGCACAGGCGTCCCGAGACCCGGCCGATGCCGGTGAGGATGCCGGCGGCGGGCACCGGCTCGTCATAGACCTGCCAGCCGGCCAGCGCCGAGAGCTCGAGAAAGGGGGAGCCCGGGTCCAGCAGCTGGTTGATGCGCTCGCGGGGTAGCAGCTTGCCACGGGCCTGATGGCGGGCGTTGTTGGCCGCGCCGCCGCCCAAGGCTATCTCCTCCAGGCGGGCATTGAGATCGTCGACCAGTGCCTGCATGGCGGCCCGATTGGCCTCATAGTCGGGGCTGGCGGTGTCGAGGCGGGAGTGGAGCCTGCTCATGCATTATCCCCCATCAGCTCGCGGCCGATGAGCCAGCGGCGGATCTCCGAGGTGCCGGCGCCTATCTCATAGAGCTTGGCGTCCCGCAACAATCGGCCGGTGGGGTATTCGTTGATGTAGCCGTTGCCGCCGAGCAGCTGGATGGCATCGAGCGCCATCTGGGTGGCATTTTCGGCGGCAAACAGGATAGCGGCGGCGCAATCCTTGCGGCTGGTGCGGCCCTGATCGCAGGCGCTTGCCACCGAATAGACCAGCGCCCGGCTGCTGGTGAGGCGGGTATACATATCGGCGAGCTTGCCCTGCACCAGCTGAAACTCGCCGATGGCCTGGCCGAACTGTTTGCGCTCACGCACATAGGGCAGCACCACGTCCATGCAGGCCTGCATGATGCCAAGGGGGCCGGCCGCCAGTACCACCCGCTCGTAATCGAGCCCGCTCATTAGCACCTTGACCCCGCCATGCAGGGGGCCCAGCAGGTTTTCCTGCGGCACCCGGCAGTTGTCGAACACCAGCTCGCAGGTGCTGGAGCCGCGCATCCCCAGCTTGTCGAGCTTCTGGGCGGTGGAAAAACCGGGAGTACCTGCCTCGACGATAAAGGCAGAAATCCCTTTGGGCCCGGCGGCGGGATCGGTCTTGGCATAGATGACGAAGGTGTCGGCATCGGGTCCGTTGGTGATCCACATCTTGTTGCCGTTGAGCACGAAGTGATCCCCATCGCGCACTGCGGTGAGGCGCATGCTGACCACATCGGAGCCTGCACCCGGCTCGCTCATGGCCAGCGCCCCCACATGCTCGCCGCTCACCAGCGGGGGCAGGTAGCGCGCTTTCTGCTCCGGCGTACCGTGGCGATGGATCTGGTTGATGCAGAGATTGGAGTGGGCGCCGTATGAGAGGCCGACCGAGGCGCTGGCGCGGCTCACCTGCTCCATCACCAGCACATGGGCCAGATAGCCGAGGTTCACCCCGTCATACTCCTCCGCCACCGTGATGCCGTGCAGCCCCAGTTCACCCATCCGGGGCCAGAGATCACGGGGAAAGGTGTTGCTCTGATCGATCTCGCTGGCGCGCGGGGCGATCACTTTCTGGCAGAAAGCCGCAACCTGTTCGGTCAGGGCATTCAGGGTCTCATCCATCTGCATCCATGCTCTCCTTGCGGATATGACAGTCGGGTAGGAAGGTTGGTTCGACCTGCTAACCTGGCTTCACGGTTGGCAGTGGTCGGTCCATTTTTGTACTTCACTTCTGCCACAAGTTTACGTTAGCGTAAACGTAAATCAATTGTTAATCTGTTGTGTGTCGATTGAGAGGTGGTAGTGAGAGCGTCATCAGCTACCACGACAACAACGCCATAGCGGCAGATCCGAATGACCAGTCTGTGGGCGCCGCGTCATAAAGCACTAATGCGGGAAAATAAGCGCGGGGCAACAAGGGAGAGAACGACGAGATGGATTTTACCCTGACCGATGATCAACAGGCGTATGTGGAGGCGGCCGCCGCCTTTGCTGACGATGCGCTCAAACCCCATGCCGCGCGCTGGGACAAGGAGCATGAGTTTCCGATCTCGACCATCAAGCAGGCGGCCGAGCTCGGTTTTTGCGGTCTTTATACCCCGGAGCAGTTTAGCGGATTGGGGCTGCCTCGTCTCGATGCGAGCCTCATCTTCGAGCGCCTCGCCATGGGCTGTACCTCGACCACGGCTTATCTGACCATTCACAACATGGTGAGCTGGATGCTGGGCAGCTGGCTGCCCACCGAGGTTGCCAAGGAGTGGGTGCCCAAACTGGCCAGCGGCGAGCTATTGGGATCATATTGCCTTACCGAGCCGGGTGCGGGTTCCGATGCGGCGGCGCTCAAGACCCGAACCATTCGCGAGGGCGACAATTATGTTATTGAGGGCACCAAAGTCTTTATCTCGGGAGCGGGCAGCACTGACGTGCTTGTGGTGATGGCGCGCACCGGTGGTGAAGGTGCGAAGGGGATCTCAGCCTTTATGGTACCGGCTAATGCCCCCGGCGTGAGCTACGGCAAGGCAGAAGAGAAGATGGGCTGGAACAGCCAGCCGACTCGGGAGGTTGTTTTCAACGGGGTTCGCATTCCTGCCTGTTATCGGTTGGGCGAAGAGGGGGAAGGGTTCAAGTTCGCCATGCAGGCGCTTGATGGGGGGCGCATCAATATTGCCACCTGTTCGGTGGGCACTGCCCAGCAGGCGCTGGACGATGCGCTGGCCTATGTGCAGCAGCGCCAGCAATTTGGTCACCCGATCAGCGAATTCCAGAGCGTGCAGTTTCGCCTGGCCGATATGGCGACCGAGCTGGCTGCCGCCCGTCTGCTGGTGCGTCAGGCGGCAGACAAGCTGGATCGCGGGGATCCCGACAAGAGTGCCTGGTGTGCCATGGCCAAACGGTTTGCCACCGACGTCGGTTATCGGGTCTGTGATGAGGCTCTGCAACTCTTTGGTGGCTATGGTTATATCCGCGACTATCCCCTTGAGCGCTACCTGCGCGATACCCGGGTGCATCGCATTCTGGAGGGAACCAACGAGGTGATGCGACTCATCATTGCTCGTCGGCTGCTGGCCGAGCAGGGGTTGGCGCTAATGTAGTGCTGGATGACACCTCAAGGGCACCAGCTTTGTGAGCCAGTCACAGGTTGGTTCCATGCAACTCTGTCATCATGGCTATCGCTCTACTGACAAGGACAAACGCAATGACAAGGATCAGGCTCGAATACAACGGCCACGTGGCCTACATCACCCTTGACCATCCGCCAGCCAATACCTGGACGCTTGCCAGTCTGCAAGCTTTCCTGCGGATGATGGAGGAGCTCGACAGCCGCCCCGATGTGGTGGCGTTGGTGATCCGCGGGGCTGGCGAGAAGTTCTTCTGCGCCGGTGCTGATCTCAACCTGTTTGCCGATGGCAATGTCGAACAGGCTCGCGATGTGGCCGACGCTTTTGGTCGTGCATTCGAAGCGCTGGCCCGTTTTCACGGCGTCACCATTGCGGCCATCAACGGTTATGCCATGGGTGGTGGGTTGGAAGTGGCGCTGGCGTGTGATATCCGCATCGCCGAGCAGCAGGCGCTGCTGGGACTTCCGGAAGCATCTGTAGGCTTGCTCCCCTGTGCCGGTGGCACCCAGCGTCTCACCGAGCTGGTAGGGCCGGGCTGGGCCAAGCGGCTGATCCTCTGTGGCGAGAAGGTGAGTGCATCCCTTGCCTATGAGATTGGGCTGGTGGAGGAGGTGGTGAAAACCGGGCAGGCGTGGGAGGCAGCCCATCAGATGGCCCATCTGGTGGAACGCCAGAGCCCGAGTGCCCTGCGCGCCTGCAAAACCCTGATTAATCAGGGCCGCAGTGGCCCGCGGGATGCCGCCTTGCCCCTTGAGCGTGCGCTGTTTCTCGATCTCTTTAGCGATGCCAACCAGCGTGAAGGGGTGGCCGCCTTCCTGGAGAAACGCTTACCGCGCTGGCAATATGGCCCAACAGAATAAATCCATACGGAGCCGTTTATGAGTGAGCCGGTCAAGGTTAGCTGTTATCCCACCGAAGATGGCCATCAGATCGGGGTGTTGACCCTCGACAGCCCTGCGTCTCTCAACGCATTAAGCCTGCCGATGATCCAGATCCTGCAACAGACGCTGACCCGTTGGGAGCAGGATCCCGCCATCGTCTGTGTGCTGCTGCAGGGGGCGGGTGAGAAGGCATTTTGTGCCGGTGGCGATATCCGCTCCTTCTATTACCGCAAGCAGGAGGCAAGCGGATCGGAACTGTTCGAATATGCCCGCGACTTTTTCGAGCAGGAGTACCGGCTCGACCACCACATCCACTCTTACCGCAAGCCCCTGATCTGCGTGGCGGACGGTATCTGCATGGGGGGAGGCATTGGCCTGTTTGCCGGAGCCGATTTTCGGGTTGTCACCGAAAGAAGCCTGTTTGCCATGCCGGAGGTGACCATCGGCCTCTACCCCGACGTGGGGGCGAGCTGGTTTTTAAGCCGGATGCCAGGGCGGCTCGGGCTCTGGCTCGGTCTGACTGGCGCCCGCTTTAACGGGAGTGATGCCATCGGTCTTGGGCTGGCGGATCACGCCATCGCCAGTGGCGAGCGCAGTGCGCTGTTGTCACGCCTCGCCGTGCTCGAGTGGGCTGGCAGTGGTGATCCCAGCGAGCAGATCGATCTTCTGCTCAGGGAATTGCACAGTGAGGTGGCGGCCCGGTTGCCAGCGCCTTTATTGCTGCCCCATCAACAGAGGATCGATGCCCTGCTGGCGGGACGCACGTTGCAAGGGGTATTGGCGCGGCTGTTCGATGCCCAGTTCGATGAACATGAAGCTGTGCTCCAGCAGGCGCAGCAGATTTGCCGCACCGGCAGCCCTATCAGCCGCGCCATTTTGTGGCGTCAATATTGGCAGGCTCGCCGTTACTCCCTGGCTGAAGTATTTGCCGAGGAGCTGACCCTCTCGGTCAACTGCGTGCTCAAGGGGGATTTTGTGGAAGGGGTACGGGCACTGCTGATCGACAAGGATAAAGATCCCCGCTGGCAACAGTTGCCACCGGAGGGGGAGTGGCTGGACGAGTTCTATCGCTGGCCGCAGGGGCGCAATCCGTTGGCCTGCAAGGAATAACATCTTGGCAACCGGCGGAGGCCGCCATCAGCAACGCAAGGAGCAAGCGGGATGACAAGGATAGGATTTATCGGGCTCGGCAATATGGGTGGCCCCATGGCGGCCAATCTGGTCAGGGCCGGGCACAGGGTGCAGGTGTTTGATCTGGTTGCGCAAAGTGTCGAGCGTGCCATCGCGGCTGGTTGTATCGCAGCGGGGGATGCCCGTGAGGCGGTGACCGGCTGCGAGGTGGTGATCAGCATGCTCCCTGCGGGGGAGCATGTGCGCG
>Ga0247725_1001309_pt1 | contig 12968 bp, 6 predicted proteins | sample OKSTACKMCFT3sol_FD_183021 | JGI IMG/M metagenome (GOLD analysis project Ga0247725, IMG submission 183021) | Subsurface sediment microbial communities from gas well in Oklahoma, United States - OK STACK MC-FT3-sol | ecosystem: Environmental > Terrestrial > Deep subsurface > Rock core/Sediment... | reverse complement strand
CCAGACCAACGGCTTGACCCAGAAACGTAAAACCCCCGTAGACACGGGGGTTTACGCGTTGTGTCAAACTTTAATAGTTCGTGTCAAACTTTATTGTTTTGTGTCAATCTTTATTGTTCAAAGCCAGCCACCGGTAACCGCGCCGGCGAGGACTGGGCGCTGGAGACCGTCTCCGGGGTGGTTGCCACGGACGTCGGCGTGCAGCGTGGCAACCTGTCGGCTTTCAACACTTCGCTTGCGACCATCACCGTCACCACCACCGATGCGTCGGCCATCACCAACGATGGCCAGGTGTCCCTGGCCGAGGCCATCCAGGCCGCGAACACCGACACCTCGGTGGACGGCTCGGCCGCAGGCAGCGGCAGCGACATCATCGTGTTCCACCAGAACCTGAAAGGGCAGACCATCCGCTGGTCCTCGGCCACGGCACTGGCGGTGACCAGCAACATCACTATCAACGGTGATGTCGACGGCGACGGCAAGGGCGACATCATCTTGAGCGGTGACGTCAACAACAACGGTACCCGCGATACCCTCGAAGCCTCGGGCCTGCAAAGCAACGGCGGGGGCGTGCTGACCGTGAGCAACCTGGATTTCCGCCATTTCTCCAGCAACATTGCTGGCGGCGCGATCCGCGCCAACGGCGGCTCGATCACCGTCGAGGACTCCAACTTCGAGAGCAACGCCGGCACGGTGATCAACTCGGCGACCACCGCAGGATCCACCGTGGTGGTGCGCAACACCACGATCCACGACAACAGCGCCAGCATTGTCGGCGGCACCGCCATGTCGACGCTCGTGCGCCTGGGCGGCGCCAACAACCACGTGCTGGAAAACGTCGCCATCTACAACAACACCGGCACCTACGGCGCCACCGGCACGGTGGCGGCCGGCTCGATCATCGTGCTGAGCAACAGCGGCGGCACGGTGCGCATCACCAACAGCACCATCGCCAACAACGTGTTCCTCAACACCAGTACCGGTAGCATCACCTCGGGCGGCCTCGGCTGGGTCAGCGGCCAGGCCGGCACGGTGACGGTGCAGAACAGCATTCTCACCGGCAATACCGTGAACGGCACCCAGCTCGATGCGGCCACCAATGGTGGCGTTGGCGGCGGCTACACCAGCACCACCAACTTGATCGGTACCGCGGTCAACTTCGTCAACACCGCCACCGGTGACTACCGCTTGGCCAGCACCGCCAGCAACGCCATCGACCAGGGCACCCTCGCCGGCGCACCGCTCACCGACCTGCGCGGCTTCGACCGGCCCCGTGGCGGTGGCGTTGATATCGGCGCCTACGAGGTGCTGTATTCGGCGCCGCCGGTGGTCGACCTGGACACCGGCACCGGCGGCAACGACAGCACGGTCAACTTCGCCGGCACGCCGGTGGCCATCGTGCCGAATATCAGCCTCACTCAGACCGACGGCGACACCCAGGTCAGCGGCGCGACCTTGACCCTCGGTGGCGTGCTCGACGGCGGCAACGAAACCCTGTCGCTCAGCGCCGGGCAGATCGCCACCGCGGCCAGCTACGGCATCACCATCAGCGGCTCCGGCACCACGGTGCTGTCGCTCAGCGGTGTGGCCACCCTGGCCCAGTACCGCTCGATCCTCGCCGTGGTGGCCTACGGCAACAGCACCGGGGCATACACCAGCGGCACCCGCAGCGTGACGGTCAGCGTCAATGACGACATGGGCAGCACCACCCGCACCGCTTCGGTGGTGGTCCAGCCACTCAACGCCGCGCCGGTGATCGCCAACCTCAACGGCGACAGCCAGACCTTCACCCAAGGCGCTGGCTCGGTGCTGCTCGACAGCGGCGGCAATGCCACCGTTACCGACAGCGACTCGGCCGACTTCTCCGGCGGCAACCTGACCGTGGCGGTGAGCGCCAACGGCGTAGCCGGCGAAGATGTGCTGGGCATTCGCAACCAGGGCAATGGCGTCGGGCAGATCGGCGTCAGCGGCAACACGGTCAGCTACGGCGGCGTGGCCATCGGCACCTACACCGGAGGCACGGGGGGCGCAAACCTGGTGCTGACATTCAACGGCAATGCCACGGCGGCGGCGGTCCAGGCGGTGGTGCGCAACCTCACCTACGACAACAGCAATGCCGCCAACAGCATCGGCCAGGCCACCCGTACCCTGTCGGTCACCATCAACGATGGCGACGGTGCCACTTCCAGCGCGGCGTCGGTCACGGTGGCCATACACGAGACGGTTCCGCCAACCGCCACCATCAGCCTCAGCGACACGGCCCTGAAAGTGGGTGAGACGGCGACGGTGACCATCACCTTCAGCGAGGTGGTGAGCGGCTTCACCAATGCCGACCTGACGGTGACCAACGGCACCCTGAGCGCGGTGGCCAGCAGCGATGGCGGCAAGACCTGGACCGCCACCTTCACCCCGACCAGCAACATCACCAGCGCCAGCAACGTCATCACCCTGAACAACGCCGGCGTCACCGACCTGGCCGGCAACGCTGGTGCTGGCACCACCAGTTCGGCCAACTACAGCATCGACACCCAGCGCCCGACGGCGACCATCGTGGTGGCCGACAGCAACCTGAGCATCGGTGAAACGTCGCAGGTGACCATCACGTTCAGCGAGGCCGTGACCGGCTTCACCAATGCTGACCTGACGGTGGCCAACGGCACCCTGAGCGCCGTGTCCAGCAGTGATGGCGGGATCACCTGGACCGCGACGCTAACCCCGAACAGCGCCATCAGCGACGCGACCAACCTCATTACCCTGGACAACACCGGGGTGAGCGATGCCGCTGGCAACGCCGGCAGCGGCACCACCAACTCGAACAACTATGCCATCGACACCCAGCGCCCGACGGCGACCATCGTGGTGGCCGACAGCAGCCTGAGCATCGGTGAAACGTCGCAGGTGACCATCACCTTCAGCGAGGCCGTGACCGGTTTCACCAATGCCGACCTGACGGTGGCCAACGGCACCCTGAGCGCTGTCTCCAGCAGCGACGGCGGGATCACCTGGACCGCGACGTTCACTCCGAGCAGCGCCATCAGCGACGCGACCAACCTCATCACCCTGGACAACACCGGGGTGAGCGATGCCGCCGGCAACGCCGGCAGCGGCACCACCAACTCGAACAACTATGCCATCGACACCGTGCGCCCGACCGCGACCATCGTGGTGGCCAACCCCACCCTGGCCATCGGCCAGACGTCGCTGGTGACCTTCACCTTCAGCGAGGCAGTAGTTGGCTTCAGCAATGCCGACGTGACCGTGGCCAACGGCAACTTGAGCGCGGTGTCCAGCAGCGACGGCGGGATCACCTGGACGGCCACCTTCACCCCGTCGAGCAATATCACCGACACCAGCAACCTCATCACCCTGGATAACAGCGGGGTGGCCGACCTGGCCGGCAACGCCGGTAGCGGCAGCACCGACTCGAACAACTACACCATCGACACCCAGCGGCCGACGGCCACCATCGTGGTCGCCGACAACAATCTCACCGTCGGCGAGACCACCACGGTGACCATTACCTTCAGCGAGGCGGTCACTGGCTTCACCCTGGCCGATCTGACGGCGCCGAATGGCAACTTGAGCGGGCTTTCCAGCAGTGACGGCGGCATCACCTGGACGGCGACCTTCACCCCTTCGGTGAACGTGCAGGACGCCACCAACGTGATCGCCCTGAGCAACAGCGGGGTGGCCGACCTGGCCGGCAACGCCGGCAGCGGTACCACCAACTCCAACAACTACGGCGTCAGCACCTTGCAACCCACGGCCACTGTGGTGGTAAGCGATGCGGCGCTGCGTATCGGTGAAACCTCGCTGGTGACCATCACGTTCAGCGAGGCGGTGAGCGGTTTCACCAATGCCGACCTGACGGTGGCCAATGGCACCCTGAGCGCGGTGTCCAGCGCCGACGGCGGCATCACCTGGACCGCCACCTTCACGCCAACCAGCAATATCCAGGATGCGAGCAACCTGATCACCCTAGATAACAGTGGCGTGGTCGGGACGAGCAGCGGTAACGCCGGCTCCGGCACCACCGACTCGAACAACTACGCCATCGACACCCAACGCCCGACCGCAACCATCGTGGTGGCCGACAGCAGCCTCGCGATTGGCGAGACGTCGCTGGTGACCATCACCTTCAGCGAGGCGGTTAGCGGCTTCACCACCGCCGACCTGACCGTGGCCAACGGCACCCTGAGCGGACTGAGCAGCAACGACGGCGGTATCACCTGGACTGCGACCCTGACGCCGACCGCCGGCATTACCGACACCTCCAACCTGATCACCCTGGACAACAGCGGGGTGACGGACACCGCTGGCAACGCCGGTTCCGGCAGCACCGACTCGAACAACTACGCCATCGACAGCCAGCGCCCGACCGCCACCATCGTCATGGCCGACAGCGATCTGCGTGTCGGTGAAACCTCGTTGGTGACCATCACGTTCAGCGAGGCGGTAACCGGCTTCAGCAACGCCGACCTGACCGTGGCCAACGGCACCTTGAGCGCGCTCTCCAGCGCCGACGGCGGTATCACCTGGACCGCCATCTTCACGCCAAGCACCGGTGTGCAGGACGGCACCAACCTGATCGTACTGAACAACACCGGCTACACCGACCTGGCCGGCAACAGCGGAGTCGGCACTACCTCATCGGCCAACTACACGGTCAACACCGTCGTCCCCACCGCCACTGTCGTGGTTGCCGACACGGCCCTGCGCACGGGCGAGTCGAGCCTGGTGACGATCACCTTCAGCGAGGCGGTCAGTGGCTTCACCCTGGCCGACCTGACGGTGGCCAACGGCACCCTCAGCGGGTTGAGCAGCAGCGACGGCGGCATCACCTGGACCGCGACCCTGACACCTGGCAGTCAGGTTGAGGACACCAGTAACCTGATCACCCTGGACAACAGCGGTGTGGTCGGGGTGTCTTCCGGCAACGCCGGGGTGGGCAGTACCGACTCCAACAACTATGTCATCGATACCCGCGTTCCCAGCGTGACCAGCGTCGGTGGCCCGGCGGGGGTTTCCTACAACGCCGGCGACTCGCTGGTGTTCGTGGTCAACACCAGCGAAGCGGTCCAGGTCACGGGGGCGCCGCGCCTGGCTCTGGATATCGGCGGGCACGCGGTGTTTGCCGAACTGGTGGCGGGCGCCGGCACCTCGACCCTGGTGTTCCAGTACGTCGTCCAGGCCGGTGACAACGACGCTGACGGCATCACCGTGACTGGCCTTGCCGCCAATGGCGCGACCCTTGTCGACGCCGCGGGCAACGCCATGGACCTGACCCTGAATGGCGTGGCCGATACCCACCAGGTGTTGGTCGATACCCAGGCGCCGAGCGCGGTCGGCATCGTCACCCTCGACCCGTCGCCGAGCAACGCCCAGAGCGTGCGCTTCACCGTGACCTTCAACGAGCAGGTCAATGGCGTCGACCTCAGCGATTTCAGCCTGGTCGGCACCGGCTCGGCCGGCGGTGCGCTCAGCGGCCTGCAAGCGCTGGGCGGGGGAGTCTATGTGATCACCGTCAGTGGCGTGCACGGCACCGGCACCCTGGGCCTGAACCTCAATGGCAGTGCCACGGGTATCACTGATGTGGCCGGTAACGCACTGGTCGGTGGCCTGACCGGCGCCACATACAACATCGACCGCGACGCCCCCACGGTGAGCAGTGTCGGCGTGCCGGTCGGCGTCCCCTATAACACGGGCGATGTGCTCACCTTCGTGGTCAACACCAGCGAAGCGGTGCTGGTCGACGGTGTGCCGCGGCTTGCCCTGGATGTCGGCGGGCGCACGGTTTACGCCGATTTCGTGGCCGGTTCAGGCACGCCGACGCTGGTGTTCCAGTACCAGATCCAGGCCGGCGACAACGATGCCGACGGCATCCAGGTGCTCGGCCTGTCGGCCAATGGCGCGAGTCTGCACGATGCGGCCGGCAACCAACTGACACCGGGGCTGAACAATATTGGCGATACCCATGGGGTCATCGTCGACGGCACGCCACCCAGCGTGGTCTCGATCGTGGCGAATCCGTCGCCGACGCCGGGCAGCCAGTCCTTTACCGTGACCTTCAGCGAGGATGTCAGCGGTGTGGACTTGGGCGACTTCGAACTGCTGACCAGCGGCAACGCCAGCGGCACGCTGCAGTCGCTGGTACGCCTCGACGGTCATACCTGGCAGGTCAATGTCGCAGGGGTAGCGGGTAGTGGTGGCCTGGCCCTTGGGCTCAAGGCCAGTGGCACCGGCATTCGCGATGGTGCAGGCAACGACCTGGTCGGCGGCTTCGCCGGCCAACGCGTGACATTGCAGTCTACCGACGGTGATCCGGAATTCCGCGCTTATCCACCGGCGCGCCCGGGCCAGGCCAGCCCAGGCACGCCAGTGGTGATCGCACCGTTGCCGGCAACGGCACCGTTCCAGTCGCCGCTGCTGCCACAGCCGTTGTTCGAAGTGCCGACAGTGGGCGGCGGTCTGCCGACCTTGGGCAATCTGTTCATCCAGAACGGTGCGCTGGCGCCCAGCTACCTGGCCCAGGTATTCGCCGGCCAGCACGCCGACAGCGCTATCGGCAACGGTTCGGGGGCCGGTTTCCTCGGCTTTGGTGGCGGTGACGCCAATGTCTTCGGGGCCAGCAGCCTGGCCAACATCTTCGACAAGACGCTGCCGGATGACGGTGGCCAGTATGAACTGAGCGGTGGCAAGCCATTCCGCCAGGGGGCAGAGGCGGGGGCGGGCAAGGGCCTGACCGGGGCACCGACCCTCGGGCAGCAGTTGCAGGCCTTCCGGGAGGGGGAACAACACCAGGCCAGGCAACTGGCGCAGGCGTTGGGCCAGGTCGAGGTACCCGTGCCGCAGGCCTGAGCCTGCGCACGCGAGCAATCCAATTAGAAGAAAAGCAGTGCCGTACCAAGGGGGCGGACAGGGATGAGCAGAGCATCGAGGATTTTTGCGGTAAGCGTACTGGCACTGGCGGTAACAGGGTGCGCGGTCAAGACCCAGCCCATCGACCGCAGCGTCAGCGAGCAGCGGGCGCGGGCTGACCTTGCCAGCATGTTCAAGGGCCAGGAGGCCTTGCACGGGCCGCTGACCCTGCACCAGGCCATGGCCCGTGCGGTCAAGTACAACCTGGAGGCACGCCTCAAGATCATGGAGGAAGCCCTGGCCCAGCGCCAGGTCGACCTGGCCACCTTCGACATGCTGCCGCGCATGGCCCTGTCTGCCGGTTACGCCGGGCGCAGCAACGTCAGCGCATCCAGCAGCCAGAGCGTACTGACCAATACCCAGTCCCTGGAGCCATCGACCTCCCAGGACCGCGACCGCGACGTGGCCGACCTGACCATGGTGTGGAACGTGCTCGACTTCGGTGTCAGCTATGTCAGCGCCAAGCAACAGGGCGATCAGCGCCTGATCGTCCAGGAACGCCGGCGCAAGGTAGTGCAGACCATCATCCAGGACGTGCGCTCGGCCTACTGGCGTGCGGTCGCCGCCGAGCGCCTGCTCAAGCAGATCGACGCGCTGATGGTGCGGGTCGAGCAGGCCCGGGACAACAGCCAGCGCATGGGTGACCAGCGCATCGGCGACCCGATCCAGGCGCTCAACTACCAGCGCTCGTTGATCGAGGCCACCCGCCAGTTGGAGGAACAGCGTCGCGCGCTGTCGCTGGCCAAGACTGAACTGGGGGCGCTGATCAACCTGCCGCCGGGTAGCGAGCTGACCCTCGCCGCCACCGATGACTACAGTGTACCGGAGCTCAAGGTAGGCCTCGAAGCGCTGGAGCAGCAGGCCCTGGCCACGCGCCCCGAATTGCGCGAGCAGGACTACCAGGCCCGCATCAGCGCCGCCGAGGTACGCAAGTCGATGCTGCGCATGCTGCCGGGGCTGGAGTTCTCGGCGGGCGGGCACTACGACAGCAACAGCTTCCTGACCAACCAGCACTGGGCCGATTATGGCGTCAAGGTCACCTGGAACCTGTTCAACGTGCTATCGGGGCCGGCGTCCATCGATGTGGCCAAGGCCGGCGAGCAGGTGGTCGAGGCGCGTCGCCAGGCGATGTCGATGGCCATCCTGGCCCAGCTCTACGTGGCCAATGCCAATTACAACGAAGCTCGCCGCCAGTTCGCCACCAGCCAGCAACTGGTCGCCCTTGACCAGCAGATCGTCGAGCAACTGCGCAATCGCCACCAGGCGCAGGGCATTGGCGAGCTGGAGCTGATCCAGGGGGAACTGAATGCGCTGCAGGCCGACCTGCGCCGCGACTTGGCCTATGCCGAACTGCGCAACAGCTATGGCCAGGTGTTCGCCAGCGCCGGGCTCGACCCGCTGCCGCAGACCCTGCCGTCCGGCGAGCTCGCCGACATTGCCCAGGCCCTGGGCAACAACGAGGCACGCTGGCAGCGTGGCGATATCGCCCCGGGCAGTTGAGCGCAACCAGCAGGCGCGGGGTCAGCCCGCGCCTACTGCGCTTGGTGCAGTACCCGCTGCTGTACGTACGCCAGCAGTTGCGCCGTGGCTATCGCCAGCGGCACTTTTGCCGTCTCCACCACCAGCTCCGGTCGCTCCGGCACTTCGTAGGGCGCATCGATCCCGGTGAAGGCCGGCAGCTCTCCCGCTCGGGCGCGGCGATACAGGCCCTTGGGGTCGCGGGCCTCGCAAGTGGCCAGATCAGCCTTGACGTGCACTTCGTGGAAGCCCGCCTTGCAGGCCTGGCGCGCGGTGGCGCGTCCGGCGCGATAGGGCGAGATCAACGCGGCAATGCAGATCAGCCCGGCATCGGCAAACAGCGCCGCCACCTCGGCTGTGCGGCGGATGTTTTCGTGGCGATCCTCGGGCGAGAAACCCAAGTCGGCATTCAGCCCTGTGCGCAGTACATCACCGTCGAGCACGTAGCAGCCATGTCCCAGCTCATGGAGCTCTCGGGCCAGGGCCTGGGCCAGTGTCGACTTTCCCGCACCTGAGAGTCCGGTAAGCCAGATGACCGCGCCAGCTCGGGCACGTGCCGGTGGATGTTCATCGCTTCCTGCGTGATGCACCTTGGACGTCTCCGAAAGGGGGAGGGCCCGAGTGTACTGCGCGGCGTGGTGGAATGTCAGTGGCCGGGGAAAAGCAGCTGGGCAACGCCTGGATCGCTCAGCAGGCGGGCGGGGTCATGGCCGACTCCGGGCAGTACGTACTGACGATGCGCGAGCGCAATCGACCAGCGCTGGGCCAGGAAAGCCTCGTAGCGCAGGTAGTTGAGTTGCCGCTCGACCCGGTCACTGCCCTGGGCCTGGGCTGCACAGCTGCGGTCCATGATCCGGCTGTGGGGGTGGCGGTCGCGCTCGCCGACCAGGTAGGTCACGTCGCGTGCGGCGTAGCGGCCCAGCACCTGGCGGGCATCGAGATGCTGCGTGACGAAGTAGTCCGGTGCGCCTGGCAGGCCATAGCGGTAACGGTCGTAGTCGGCGCACTGCGCGGCAGGTAAAGGGTCGAAGCCTTCGCCAAGGGGGCGGTTGGCATCCAGGTACAGATAGGTGGAGGGGCTGGCGACAATGTAGCGCACATGGATGCCAAGGGCTCGCAGCGCCTGGTCGCCCGTGCCGAGCAGCGTGTAGCGCTGCAACAGTTGGCCACCGGCGGAATGGCCGATCAAGGTGATGTCTTCAAGGTGTGGAAATCGATGACGATCGGCAAGGTAGGCGAGAAGGTCGTCGAGCACGGCAAATGCCGAGATGCCGGAACGTCCGGCCACGGACTCGTGGCCCTGCAACCATTGGCTTTTCACCCACAAGGGCGGAGTGGGCGTTGCCTGGGGATCGTCTTCGCTGAAGAAGCGGGGGGCCAGCAGCAGTGTGTCGTCCTGGGTGAGTCCCGCATTGCCGAGCAGGGTCAGGCCGCTGCGATAGTAGTGGTCGGCATCACGGTGCACGCCATGGAGCACGATCACTGCATGTTGGACTGGCAGGCGGGTGTCGAGCCTGGCATTGGCATAGGTGAAGAAAGGGTAGGGCACAGGCTTGCCCAGCGTCATCGTCTGCATGGTGTCGCCGGCCCACGCGGGCCAGGCCAGGCAGGCGAGCAACACCAGCAGTGCCCGATAGCCGGCACGTAGGTGATCATTCGGCACCTTGGCGCACTCCTTCTATATAGCGCAGCACCGCGGGCGACTTTTCGAAGCGGCGGTGCACCAGGCTCAGCCATGAACTTGCCTGGGCGTCGGCGATGGGCCGGTAGTTGACCTGGGGCAAACTGATGCGCTGGACCACCGACGCCGGTACCACGGCCACGCCCTGGTCCAGTGACACCAGGGTGAGCACCGCCACCAGGCTGCCCGGTTGCGGCCCCAGGCGCGGGGTGAAACTGCCCTGGCTGGCAATTGCCAGGGTGCCGGAAATCTGCTCGGGCAAGATGAAGGTTTCGTCGACCAGGCGTGAGGCCGGGATGGTCTTCAGTTCGTTGAGGCGCGAGCTGGCCGGCAGGGCCAGGACGAAACCTTCCTGATGCAGGGCGATGGCGTTCAGGGTCTGCGACAGCTCCATCGGCGAGCGCAAGTAGGCGAGGTCGAGTTGGCCCTCCTCGACAAGCGAGGGGAGCTCGAGCATGGGCACTTCGCGAATGTTCAGCTGTATGCCGGGATAAGCCTGGGCAAACCGACTGACCTGTTGCTGCAGGGTACCGGAGTAAGCCGCCGAGGCAACGTAGCCGAGCTCGATCCGCCCACTGTCGCCGCGACCGGCACGCTGCGCACCCAACTGCGCGGCGTCGAACTGCTGCACCGCCTGTTCGGCCTCGGTGAGCAAGGCCTGGCCGGCGGCGGTGAGGCTTACCTCGCGCTGGCTGCGTTCGAACAGCCGCACGCCCAGCTCACGCTCCATGTCCTGGATCTGCCGGCTCAGGGTCGGCGGGGCGATGCCCAGTTGCTCGGCAGCGCGGGTGAAGTGGCCGTGGCGGGCGACGGCAAGGAAGTAGCGGAAGTGACGTATCTCCATGGGGCCTCGTTAGCCAGGCGCTAATGACGCGGGACGTGCTGGCTAACAAGCCGGGCGCCCTGCGGCGTTATGGTTGAGGCAACACTACAAGGCTGGCGTCGTGGCGGTAAAGCGGCGACGACCTGCCTGCTCTCTATAATGGAGCCTTGCCATGCCTGCAGCCGCCTCACCACGCTTCACCCTGTTCACTGCCTCGGCGGTGTGCGCCGTGATCATCCTCGACACCAACATCGTCGCGGTCAGCCTGCCCAGCATTGCCCGCGATCTGTCCGGCTCGTTCAGCGACATCGAATGGGTGGTCAGTGCGTACTTGCTGGCGTTCGCTGCCTGCCTGCTACCCGCTGGCAGCCTGGCCGACCGCTTCGGCAGGCGGCGCATGCTGCTGCTCGGCCTGGCGCTGTTCGGCGCTGCCTCGCTGGCGTGCGGCGCCGCGCCGAGCCTGTTGTTGCTTGATCTGGCCCGCGCAGCCAAGGGCATCGGTGCCGCGTTGTTGCTGACTGCCGCGCTGGCCGCCATCGGCCACCGTTTCCATGCGCCGCAGGAACGCATGCGGGCCTGGGCCTTCTGGGGCGCCTGCATGGGCGCGACCATCACCTTCGCGCCGCTGCTCGGTGGGCTGATCGCCAGTACCTTGGGCTGGCGCTGGATCTTCTATATCAACCTGCCGCTGGTGATCGCGCTGGCGTTCATGGTCGTACGCAGTATCGAGGAGTCCCGCGACGGTTCGGCGGCGCGGTTCGATCCACTGGGCAGCCTGACTTTCGCCGGTGGCCTGGGCTACCTGATCTGGGCCTTGATCGACGCCAATCGGGCCGGTTGGGACAGCGCCCCCACGTTGGGGCGTCTGCTGATCGCCGCGTTCCTGCTTGGCCTGTTCGTGATGGTCGAGCGCAGCCAGGCGCGGCCGATGGTCGACCTCGGCCTGATGCGCAGCGGGCGCTTCATCGGTGCCTTGCTGGGGATGTTCGCCTATGCCGCCTGTGCGCAGGTGATGATGACTTTGCTGCCGTTGTACCTGCAGGGCGGTTTGCAGCTGTCGGCCTTGGCTGCGGGCGCGGGCATGCTGCCGTTCGCCGTGGCCATGCTGCTCACGCCTCGGCTGGGCATGCGCATGGCTGCGCGCCTGTCGCCGGCCCAGGTATTCGCATTGGGGTTGGTCCTGGTCGGGGTGGGCAACCTGGCCTGCGCCTGGGCCACCGGCCAGGGTAGCTATGCCGCGTTCGCCCTGGCCAGTGTCGTGCTGGGCGCCGGAGCCGGGCTGCTCAATGGCGATACGCAAAAAAACATCATGGCCTGCGTACCGCGTGAGCGCACTGGTATGGCTTCGGGGCTGAGCACCACCACGCGCTTTGGGGCCATCGTCCTTGCCATAGGCATTCTCGGCGGCATCCTTGCGGCGCGCAGTGGGCAACTGCTGCGCGATGCTCTGGCGATTCAGGCGCCCGAGGCGTTGGGGGCGACGGGGGAGATGGCCATACGGGTGGCGGCGGGGGATCTGCAGGCCGCGTTGGCGTTGCTCGACCCAAGGCTGAGAGAGGTGGCGGCACCACTTGCGCGCCAGGCGCTCATCGGCGGCTTCGAGGCGGTGCTGTGCAGTGCCGGTGTCGTGGCGCTGATCTTTGCGCTGCTGGTGGGGGTACTGCTGAACAAGCCCTTGCCGATCGGGCAGGCTCTTCATCAGCCTGAACCGGACATTGCAAATATATGAAATTAACGGTTGACGGGGTTTCAGATCCCCTTATAATGCGCCCCACTTCCAGCGACATCGGAACGAAAAACTCCTTGAATATCAATGAGTTGATCGATCAAGAGGGTTGCGGAGGTGCTTCGGTCGTCAGGTCGGCAGTGGTGAAAAAGGCAGTTGACAGCAGGTTGTAACACTGTATGATTCGCCTCCCGCTACGAGAGATCGCAGCGAGTCAAGTGTTTGAAGTTGAACGGGTTTCTCGCAAAATACTTCAAAATAAACGCTTGACAGCCAATGAGGAAAGCGTAGAATGCGCGCCT
>Ga0247725_1001308_pt1 | contig 12990 bp, 12 predicted proteins | sample OKSTACKMCFT3sol_FD_183021 | JGI IMG/M metagenome (GOLD analysis project Ga0247725, IMG submission 183021) | Subsurface sediment microbial communities from gas well in Oklahoma, United States - OK STACK MC-FT3-sol | ecosystem: Environmental > Terrestrial > Deep subsurface > Rock core/Sediment... | reverse complement strand
AGGTTGCAGAGGGTCATGCGGCCCTCCATCGACAGGCCGCGCACGGCTTCGCCGGCGAACTCGATGACATAACCGGTGCCGCCGGCGGTGCCGATCTCGCCGATCACCGCCAGGGCGACGTCCTTGCCGGTGACGCCGGGCGCCAGCTGGCCGTCGACGCGGACCAGCATGTTCTTGGCCTTCTTCTGGCGCAGGGTCTGGGTCGCCAGGACGTGCTCGACCTCGGACGTGCCGATGCCGTGGGCCAGGGCCCCGAAGGCGCCGTGGGTCGAGGTGTGGCTGTCGCCGCACACGATGGTCATGCCCGGTTGGGTGCGGCCCTGTTCGGGGCCCACCACGTGGACGATGCCGTTGCGGATGTCGCCCATCGGGAAGAACTCGATGCCGTTGTCGGCGACGTTGCGGGCGAGGGTCTTGAGCTGGAGGCGCGCCTCCTCGTCCTTCACCGCGTCCACGCCGAGCGCCTGGCCTTCGGTCGGGATATTGTGGTCCGCCACGGCGAGCGTGCGGTCGGGACGGCGCACCTTGCGGCCGGCCGCGCGAAGGCCGGCGAAGGCCTGCGGCGTGGTCACCTCGTGGATCAGGTGCAGGTCGATATAGAGGATCGCCTCGCCGTCGTTTTCGCTGACGACGTGGGCGTCCCAGATCTTGTCGTAAAGGGTTTTACCGGACATGGCGGGGATATAGGGCGGATCGTGCGCCAAAATCCAGTGGGGCCCCGGCATAGCGCCAAATTCTTGCGTTCCGTGGCCGCGGGGCGGCCAGAAACGCAAAGGGCGCGCCCGTCTTGCGACCTGTCGGCGCGCCCTAGCATCATTTTCAGCCTTCGGGGGCCGATGGGCTCCGCCCGAAGAGGGCCGTCCACTAGAAAGAAGACGGTCTGGAAGCCCGGGCGACAAGCGCCGGGGGTGAATTGATCATCTCACGGAACGAGGGTTTGTCAATCTCGGTGCGAATGCACGTAAGCTTGGCCGCTTATTCGCTTGTCCGGGCGAGAGGGGAGGCGCTGGCGGTCTCCAGCGGAGCCATGGCGGCGTACCGCGCGATCAGCGGATCGGCGGCGGCCTGCGCCAGGACCCAGTCCCGGAAGGCGGCGATCTTGCGCACCCGCGCCCGGTCGCTGGGATAGGCCAGCCAGTAGCCGCCGGCGTAACGGGCCACGACGTCGAACGGCATGACGAGGCGTCCTTCCGCCAGCTCGCGCGCGAAGAAGATGGGCGAGCCCAATGCCGCGCCTTGATCGGCCAAGGCGCTGGCGACCTCCAGCGTCTGGGCGTCCGAGGTCAGGCGCGGGGCCAGCCGGTCGGAGATCCCCGTGACGCCAGCGGCGTGAAACCATTCCTCCCATTCCCGCGCCACGCCGACGCGGGGCGCGTCCAGCAGATCCTCGGGGCGAGAGAGCCCGCCGATCCGCTCCAAAAAGCGGGGCGAGACCAGGGGCGTCTGGACGGCCGGCACAAGGAAATGCGCGGTCATGCCGGCCCATCGCCCCTGACCGCCGCGCAACGCGACATCAAGGCCCTCGCGCGCCAGGTCGGCGACCCGGCTCGAGGCCTCCAACCGCACGGCGATGCGGGGATGCGCGATCTGGAATTCGCCCAGGCGTGGCGCCAGCCACTGGCCGCCCAGGCTCTGGACGGTCGTGACGGACAGTACCCCCTCCTCGGTCTCGACGAGGTCCGAGATCGTGGAGCGCAGCAGCGACAGAGCCTCGGTCGCCGCGCGGGACAGGCGTTCGCCCGCGGGCGTCAGGGTCACCTCGCGCGGCAGGCGGTTGAACAGGGGCTGATCCAGCCTCTGCTCCAGGGCCTTCACCTGCCAGCTGACGGCGGCCTGGGTCATCCCCAGCTCGCCGGCGGCGCGGGTGAAGCTCTTCAGGCGAGCGGCCGCCTCGAACACGCGGATCGCGCTGAGGGGCAGGCGGGCGAGGATGTCTGACATAAGCGGAGCCTATGGATAGCCAAGGAGGCCGCGTTTGTCATCCGTTCGCCGAACGACGAATTTCCAATGCGTTTCAAGCAGAGGAAGACGGCGATGATGGACACCGCCCTCCAGACCCATAAGCAAAGTTCCTTTGGATGGCTGCTAAGCCTGCAAGTTTTCTGGCGCGCTCTGCGCACGCCGTGCCCGCCTCGCAAGTATCCGCGCCTGCTCGCGCCCCGATGATCTCCCAGGCCGTCAGGCCAAAGAAAAAGGCCCCGGCGTCTCCGCCGGGGCCTCGATCTTTCGCGATGCGCTGAAGATTACTCTTCGGTCGCGGCGGCCTTCGGGCCACCGGCGCGCTCGGCGATACGGGCCGACTTACCGCGACGGTCGCGCAGGTAGTACAGCTTGGCGCGACGGACGACGCCGCGACGCTTGACTTCGATGCTTTCGATGCTCGGCGACAGCAGCGGGAACAGACGCTCCACGCCTTCGCCGAACGAGATCTTACGGACCGTGAAGCTCTCGTGGACGCCAGCGCCTTGACGGGCGATGCAGACGCCTTCGTAGGCCTGAACGCGCTCGCGCTCGCCTTCCTTGATCTTCACGTTGACGCGCAGGGTGTCGCCGGGACGGAAGTCCGGGATCGCGCGGACGGCCAGCAGACGGGCCGATTCTTCTTGCTCGAGCTGAGCGATGATGTTCGCAGCCATGATCTAGTCTCCTTGGGCTTACCCGTTTTTCGGGTCGCCTTTTGCCTGTTGATTGGCGAGGTGGGCTTCCCAGAGATCCGGGCGCCGCTCGCGGGTCGTCTCTTCACGCATACGCTTGCGCCATTGGTCGATCTTCTTGTGATCGCCCGACAGCAGCACCTCGGGGATGTCGAGCCCTTCGAACGTCCGCGGTCGCGTGTACTGCGGATGCTCGAGGAGGCCGTCCTCGAAGCTTTCTTCCAGCGTGCTCTCGATATTCCCCAGAACCCCCGGGGCAAGTCGAACGCACGCCTCGATCACGACCATGGCCGCCGCTTCGCCACCGGCGAGCACGGCGTCTCCGACCGAGACCTCCTCGAACCCGCGGGCGTCGAGCACCCGCTGATCCACCCCCTCGAAGCGGCCGCACAGCACCACGATACCCGGCGCCTTGGACCACTCCCGAACACGCGCCTGGGTCAGGGGCCTGCCCCGGGCGCTCATGTACAAAAGCGGCCGTCCGCCGATGTCCACGCTGTCGAGCGCAGAGGCGATGACGTCCGCTTTGAGCACGGCTCCCGCGCCGCCACCCGCGGGGGTGTCGTCGAGGAAGCCGCGCTTATCCTTGGAAAAGGCCCGAATGTCCAGCGTTTCCAGACGCCAAAGATCCTGTTCCTTCCAGGCCGTCCCGATCATCGAGACGCCGAGCGGGCCCGGAAAGGCCTCGGGGAACATGGTCAGGACGGTGGCGGTGAACGGCATGGGCGCTGTTTAGCCGCAGCGAGGCCGAGAGTCGAAGGGCCGCTTATTTACCCAAGGGGTTACCGGCTTGTTCACCAGGGGCGTTCAAGGTTGCGGGATCTCGGTTGGATTGTCAGATGTCGCGCCTCGCCCGCCTTTTCCGCCGTCTCGGGCGTGATGACCGGGGCGCGATCGCCATACAGTTCGCGCTGTTGGCCATCCCGCTGTCGATCCTGGTCTTCGCCCTGATCGACCTGGGCCGCATCAGCCTGCAGCGCCACCAGATGCAGGACGCCCTCGACGCGGCGACCCTGATCGCCGCGCGCTCGACGGCGGTGGCGGACGCCGAGCTGGAAGCCGTCGGCGACCCGGCGTTTCTCGCCGAAGCCGCGGGTTTGAACCTTAGCCTCGCGGCGTCGAACGCCAGCTTCAAGGCCGGGACGGGCAACCACATTGTCGGGACCGCCACCGCGACGGTGAAGCCGATCATCGCCAACCTGTGGACCACGGACGACTTCAACCTGACCGCGACATCCGATGTGGTGCGGTCGTCGAAAAGCCTCGAGGTCGCGGTGGTGCTGGACATCACTGGCTCGATGAGCGGCTCGCGCATCACCGACCTGAAGACGGGCGCCGCCGACCTCGTGGACATCGTGGTCAAGGATCAGCAGTCGCCGTTCTATTCTAAGATCGCCATCGTCCCATACTCGGTGGGGGTCAATGTGGGGACGTATGCGGACGCCGTGCGCGGCGCCGTCATCGCCCGGAGCATCACCAACGTCAGCAAGGCCAACGCCGCTGTGGTCACGTCGACCGCCCACGGCTTCATCGTCGGCGACAAGGTGACGATCTCCGGCGTCTCCGGCCCGACCATGCTGAACGGCAACACCTACAGCGTCACGGCGGCGGCCGCGGACAGCTTCACGATCAACGCCAACACCTCCAATGCGCCGAAATACGTCTCGGGCGGTGTGGCGACGTGCAACACCAGCACCAATCCAGGGTGCCTGAACTTCACCTTCACAAGCGCCAATTTCACGACCGAGACGCGCAAGCTCAGCACCTGCGTGACGGAGCGGACCGGGACCTATGCCTATACCGACATGGCGCCGAGCATCGCGCCGGTGGGGCGCAACTACCCCACCCCCAGCTCGAACCCCTGCCCAGGCGCCACCATCACGCCCCTGTCGAGCGATCGTGCGGCGCTGAAAGCCCAGATCAACGCCTTGTCGATCGGCGGCTCCACGGCCGGTCAGATCGGGTTCGCCTGGGGCTGGTACATGGTCTCGCCGAATTTCGGCTATCTGTGGCCCAGCGCCACGCAGCGTCCCGCGCCCTACAACACCAAGGACCTCGTGAAGGTGGTGGTGCTGATGACCGACGGCGCCTTCAACACGCCCTACTGCAAGGGCGTGATCGCCAAGGACGCGGGTTCGGGCAGCGGCTCGGCCAGCGACCACATCAACTGCAACGCCACCAATGGCGATGCGTTCGCCCAGACCCGCAAGCTTTGCGACGCGATGAAGGACCCGGCGCTGAAGATGACCATCTTCACCGTGGGCTTCGACGTCGGAAACGACGCCAACGCCGTGAACATGCTGAAGTACTGCGCCACCGACGCCCAGCATGTCTATTTCCCGGCGACGGGCTCGGAACTGAAGACCGCCTTCAAGTCGATCGCCCAGGAGATCTCGTCGCTGCGGATCGCCAAATAGAAAAGGCGGCGACCGGATGGCCGCCGCCCCTGATGTCCTCGGCTCGCCTAGGGCCTAGGCCAGCTTGATCTCGCGCAGACGCTGCTGAAGGAACTCGTCGGCGGTGATCGACTCCGGATAGCGATCCGGGTTCTCGGCCGTGACGCAGTTGGGCAGGGTCTTGATCTCGTAGTCCGAGGCGAAGTGCAGGAAGAACGGCGTCGAATAGCGCGCGAAGCCGCGACGCTCCGGCGGTGGGTTGACCACGCGGTGCACGGTCGAGGGCAGGACGTGATTGGTCAGGCGCTCGAGCATGTCGCCGATGTTGATCACCAGGCAGCCGGGCGGCGGGTTGATCGGCAGCCACTGACCGTCGCGATCCAGCACTTCCAGGCCGCCCTCCTCGGCGCCGAGCAGCAGGGTGATGGTGTTGATGTCGCCGTGGGCGCCGGCGCGCACGCCGGTCGCGTCCAGCGGGATCGGCGGGTAGTGCAGCAGGCGCAGGACGCTGTTGCCGTCCTGGATGGTCGGATAGAAGAAGTCGCGGTCCAGCTTCAGATAGGCGGCGATCGCCTCCAGCACCTTGCCGCCCATGCCGTCCAGGGCGTTGTAGAGCCAGCTGACGTCGTGCTTGAACGCCGGGATCTCGGCCGGCCAGACATTGTCGGCCATGTGGGCGCGGAAACGGTGGCCGGGCGGCAGCTCGCGGCCCATGTGCCAGAATTCCTTGAGGTCGTAGTGGTCGGCGCCCTTGGCGGTCTCGACGCCGAACGGGATATAGCCGCGCGCGCCGCCCTTGACGCCCGCGTACTGCTTCTTGGTCTCGACGGGCAGGGCGAAGAAGGCCTTGGCCGCGTCGACGGCGGCGTCGATGCGCGCTTGATCCAGGTCATAGTCGGACAGGACCGCGAAACCGTAACGTTCGAAAGACGCGCCGAGCTCTTGCGAGAAGCGCGTGAAGTCCTTCGCGTACAGCGAGAAGGAGACCGGAGCGATGGCGGAGTTGGACACGTCGACGGGCCTTGGGTCTGCAAGCTTCTGAATGAGTAAGTTCCTTCTTACTACACCGCGCGGCGACGGACGCGAAGGGCGTTCGTCTCGCCGACGGCGCGGGAGGGGAACTTGACCATAAGTCGGGCGTTTGCCCGTCAGACCTTGATCTACAACAAACGTACGAGGGTTGCGATGACGCGCAAGTTTGCTTTGGCCGCTGTTCTTGTGGGCGCGGGCGCCCTGGCCGCCTGCACGACCACCGACCCCTATACCGGCATGCCGGTCCGCAACAACACGGGCACGGGCGTGCTGGCCGGAGCGGGCGCCGGCGCGTTGCTCGGCTATCTGACCAACACCAACAAGGGCGAGCAGGGGCGCAAGAACGCCCTGATCGGCGCCGGGATCGGCGCCTTGGCCGGCGGCGCCGTCGGCAACTACATGGACCGCCAGCAGGCCGACTTCCGCCGCAGCCTGGAAGGCTCGGGCGTGATGATCCGCCGCAACGGCGACCAGATCGTGCTGATCATGCCCAGCGACGTGACCTTCGCCGTCGATCGCTCGGACGTGCAGCCGCAGTTCACGCGGGTGCTGGACGACGTGGCGCGGACCTTGAACGCCTATTCCCAGACCACGATCGACGTGGTCGGCCACGCCGACTCCAGCGGACCGGACGACTACAATCAGGTTCTTTCGGAGCGCCGGGCCAGCGCCGTGGCGGGCTATCTGACGAACCAAGGACGGGTTCTGCCGGATCGCGTCTTCGTCGCCGGCATGGGCGAACGCCAGCCGATCGCCGACAATTCCACCGCCGCGGGCCGCGCTCAGAACCGCCGCGTCGAGATCGTCCTGCGTCCCCTGACGCGTTAAGCCTCGACCGCTTCGGGGCCCTTACGGGCACGAAGCGGTTGCTTTTCGCCGCTGTCGTCGCCAAGTCGTCACCTTCGAACAAAGCGAGGGCGAAGTGGCCAAAACAGCGAGCGATAGCGTCAGCCTGACGCGGCAGGCCTACGCCCTGACCGATGACCTGATGACGCCGAACGCGGCCGTCTACTGGATCGATCTGCTGCTATCGGCCGCCTTGATGTGGGGCGGCTTCGTGCTGGCCGCGACCACGGCGAGCCTGGCGGTCGGTCTGGTTGCCGGCCTCGTCAGCATGCTGGCGCTCTATCGCGCGCTCAGCTTCATCCACGAGCTGACCCACATCCGCGACGACGAGGCGCCGGGCTTCCGCGTGGGCTGGAACGTGTTGGTCGGCGTGCCGCTGATGACGCCGTCGCTGATGTACGAGGGCGTGCACAACGTCCACCACGTCAAGGACCGGTTCGGCACGGCGCTGGATCCTGAGTACATGCCGCTCTCGCGCTTTACGCCGCTGTCGCTGGCCGGCTTCCTGTTCGTCGCCCTGCTGGCGCCGATCGGCGTGCTGATCCGGTCGGCGATCATCATCCCGCTGTCGTTCCTGGTCCCGCCGCTGCGCCGCGTGCTCAAGCAGCGCCTGTCGGCCCTGATCATCAATCCCGACTTCGTGCGCGAGGACATGGCCAAGATGCGCCCGGCCTGGCTGGTCCAGGACATCGCCTGCTGGCTGTGGTCGTGGGGGCTGATCGCCGCGACGGCCGCTGGCGTGCTGCCGATCCGCTTCGTGCTGACGGGCCTGGCGATCTTCTCGCTGGCCACCTTTGTCAATCAGGCCCGGACCCTGGTCGCGCACCATTGGGAAAACGACGGCGGCAAGATGAGCCTGGACGAGCAGTTCCTGGACTCGGTCAATGTCCCGCCGCCGAACCTGGCGTCCGAGCTCTGGGCGCCGGTGGGCCTGCGCTACCACGCCCTGCACCATCTGCTGCCCAAGCTGCCCTACCACAATCTGGGCAAGGCCCACGCCCGGCTGGCCCAAGCCCTGGCGCCGGACTCGCTGTATCATCGCGCTTCCCAGAAGGGCCTGTTCGAGGCTCTGACGGCCTTGTTCCGCCGCGTGGCGCAAAAGCCCGCCGCGGTTTCTCAAGGGCCGCGCGCCGCCGAATAGTTGTGAGCGCTCGACAAGGCCAAGTTCTGGCGGCATGAGACCTAATACGGTGGCGGGGCGATGTTTTCCCGCCGCCATCATGTCGAGCGTCCTATGTCGCTTTCCTTGTCGCTTCCCCGGCACCAGGCTGGCACCCGCGTATCGCCGGGGCGGCAAGGCGTCGCCGATTTCGCCGAGGCGATCGCCCCCGTCTTCGACACTCGCCTTCGCGACGTCGCGGCGTCGGGTCCGGATCTGTGGATCAGCAGCGTCAATGTCGGCCCCATGCTTCTGGGCTACGCCCATATGAGCGGCGGGACCTTCAGCTATGGGCGCGACCATCGGAAGGTCGCCGCGACGGGTCTCGACCTCATCCTGGTCCAGATCATCGCCGAAGGGGGCGATCGCCGCGAGGCTTACCGCGGCGAGGTGGAGGCCTCGGTCGGGGACGTCTGCCTGCTGGATCTGACGCGACCGTTCCATTCGGAAGCTCAGGCCTGCGGAAACTTCAGTCTGGCTATTCCTCGCGAGGCCCTGGCGGCGCGCGACCGTGACCTCGACGACCTTCACGGTCGCGTCCTGGGGCGCGACACCGCCGCGGCCCGGCTGTTCAAGAGTCATGTCGAGACGCTGTGGAGCTTTGCCGGAGAACTCTCCGTGGCCGACGCCCCCATCGTTGGACGAACCACTATCGATCTGCTCGCCGGGCTGGCCATGCCGGCGTCAGGCGATCCGGCGGCCCGCGCGGCGATCGCGGAATCGCAGCTTGGCCGCATCCGGCGCTTCATCGACGCCAACCTGGACGATCCGTATCTGGGCGCCGAGGTTTTGTGCCGGCGGTTCGGTCTTTCGCGGGCCTCGCTCTATCGCCTCTTCGCGCCGCTGGGCGGGGTCCGCGAGCATATCCAAAATCGTCGCCTGCGCCGGGCGTTCGACGCTTTGACCGATCCTTCGCTGAGCCACCTGCCGCTGAGCCAGGTTGTCGAGGGTCACGGCTTCTCGGCCTGGTCCAGCTTCGCGCGGGCGTTCAAGGCCAGGTTCGGCCTTGCGCCCGGCGAGGCGCGCGAGATCGGCGCGGCGGCGGCTCTGCACGCCAGCGCCGCCGAGGCGCGAGGCCAAGGACTACCCGATTGGCTCCGCGCCCTGGATGGCGCCGACCTCTAATTCATACATTTGGAGCGCGTTAGGTTTAACCGCTCACGCTTAAACCTAACGCGCTCCAGGCTCTATCCCGCGCCTTCCTGCTGGGCTCGCTCGCGCAGTTCCTCGTCGAGGCTGGCGGTGTCCCACGCGCCGCCGGCGTCCCCGGGGCGCATGCGGTGCAGGTCGGCGTCCAGCAGCCTGTCCATGGTCTGGGCCGCGTCGCGCGAGGCCAGGATATAGGCCTCCTCCTGGCCCCACATGGGGCGCAGCTCCTCGAACATCCGGCGATCGTGGCGGCGGAAGAAGGCGGCGGCCCGATGCGCGCGGTGGGCCCGGAAACCCAGCTTCTGCAGCGCCGTGGCGCCCAAAGCGAGGGCGGACTCGAAGGTCTCGCGCTCGACCGCGTCGGCGCCGTTGGCCAGCAGGTCGTAGGCGTGCCGGCGATCCCAGGCCCGGGCCAGGATGATCAGATCCGGGAAGGCCTTGCGCGCGGTCTCGACCAGCTCGACCGTCTTCTCGCGGTCGTCCAGGGCGACGATCAGCATCCGCGCGCGATCGGCGCCGGCTTGCCGCAGCAGATCCAGGCGCGTGGCGTCGCCATAGTGCACGCGGCGGCCAAAGCGGCGCAGCAGCTCGATCTGCTCGATATCGCTGTCCAGCACCGTCGACTTGAACCCATTGGCCGACAGCATGCGTCCTGTGATCTGTCCGAAGCGGCCAAAGCCGGCGATGATGATGTCCGGCTCGCCCTCGTCGAAGTCGCCGGTGTCTGGGACGACGTCGGGGATGGCCGCGTCCATCAGGGCCGCGACACGCTCATAGAGGATCATGGCCACCGGGGTCAGGGCCATCGAGACGGCCACGGCGGCGGTCAGCAAGGCCGCCAGCGACGCGCCGATCACGCCCGCGCCGACCGTGAAGCTCAGCAGCACGAAGGCGAACTCGCCGCCCTGGGCCAGGGCCGCGGCCACCGCCATGGCGCCGCGCTTGGGCGCGCCAAAAAGCAGGGCCAGGCCGTAGAGCACCAGGAACTTCAGGGCCATCAGGCCCAGGACCAGTCCGACGAGCAGCAGCGGCTGACGCGCGATCAGCGGCAGGTCGACGCCCGCTCCCACGGTGATGAAGAAGAGGCCCAGCAGCAGGCCTCGGAAAGGCTCGATGTCCGTCTCGAGCTCGCGCCGGAACTCGCTTTCGGCCAGCACGACGCCGGCCAGGAAGGCGCCGAGGGCGGGGGAGAGGCCGACGATCTGCATCAGGCTGGCCACCGCCACGACGATCAGCAGCGCCGAGGCGGTGAAGATCTCGCGCAGGCGCGCCTTGGCGATGAAGCGGAAGACGGGGCGCACCAGGTAGCGACCGCCGCCGACCACGGCCGCGACCGCCGCGAAGACCGACAAGCCCTGGGCCCAGACCGGCAGGTGGGTGACCAGGTTTCCGCCGCCGTGGCCGCCATCGGCGTGAGCCGCCGGGGCGACCGTGGCCAGCAGCGGGAGTAGGGCGAACAGCGGAATGACCGCCAGGTCCTGCAGCAGCAGCACCCCGAACGCCGCGCGGCCGACGGGACCCTGCCTCAGGCCCTTCTCATCCAAGGTTTGCAGGACAATGGCGGTCGAGGACATCGCCAGCACCAGACCGACCGCCAACGCCGTCTGCCAAGGCAAGCCCAGCGCCAGCGCGGCCGCGGCGATCGCGATCGCCGTCCCCACCACCTGCGCGCCGCCGAAGCCGAAGATGGCCTTGCGCATGTCCCACAGCATCGACGGACGAACCTCGAGGCCGATCAGGAACAGCAGGATGACGACGCCGAACTCGGCGAACTTCATGACGTCGGCCTGGGCGCCGACCAGCGACAGGGCGTAGGGGCCGATGACGACGCCCGCGATCAGGTAGCCGAGCACCGAGCCGAGGCCCAGCCGCTTGGCGATCGGCACCGAGACGACGGCCGCGCCCAGATAGACCAGGGTCTGGGTGAGAAAGTTTTCCATCAGTCCCTAGGCCTCCGCGCGAGCCGGCAGCAGCGAGGCCACTCGCGCCTTGTAGCGTTCGGCTTCCGCCTTCAGGGCCGCGTCGTCCTTGACCGAGGCCCCGTGCACGACGAACGGCGTCTCCCATTCCATCCCGCACAGGTGGGCGGTCTGCTCCAACGGACGCAGGAATTCATCCATGCTGAAGCGATTATAGCCATGGGCGTGATAGGCCTTGGCCGAGCCGCCCGTGGTGCAGGCCACGAACAGCTTCTTGCCCTTCAGCGCCTCGCCGCCCTCGCCATAGGCGAAGCCGTGCAGCCAGACGATGTCCAGCCACTCCTTCAGCAGGGACGGCGTCGAGTACCAGAACAGCGGAAACTGCAAGGCCACGACGTCGTGCGCCAAGAGGGCGGCCTGTTCGATCTCGATATCGACCACGAAGTCCGGATAGGTCTCGTACAGATCCTTGAACGTGACGCCGGAGAGGCTCTTGGCCGCCTTGGCCAGGGTGCGATTGGCGCGCGAGCGTTCAAGCGCCGGGTGGGCCAGCACCAGAAGCAAGCCCGAGGTGGCGGGTGTCACCGAGCCGGTGTTAGCGTCGGACATCAGGCGGCTCTTCCGGAAAAATAATTCATCAAGGGTTGAATTTCTTCCACGTTGAGGCGACACGGTTCGCCGAGCGCGGAGCGGAAGCTGGCAAGCAGGCTTTTCATCCGCCTTGGATAAAAAGATCCGGGCGGTTTGGGATAGCCCGCGAGTTCGGAATAGGGAGACACCATGGTCGACAAGGTGAAGAAAGACGCCGTCGAGGCCCTGGCCGGGCTGCTCAAGGACGGCATGACCATCATGGCCGGCGGCTTTGGCCTCTGCGGCATCCCGGAAAACCTGATCGCGGCGATCCGCGAGGCGGGGGTGAAGGACCTCACGGTCGTCTCCAACAATTGCGGCGTCGACGGCTTCGGCCTGGGCATCCTGCTGGAAAATCGCCAGATCAAGAAGATGGTCTCGTCCTATGTGGGTGAGAACAAGCTGTTCGAACAGCTCTACCTCTCCGGTGAGCTGGAGCTGGAGTTCAATCCGCAAGGCACGCTGGCCGAACGGATTCGTGCGGGCGGCGCGGGCATTCCCGCCTTCTTCACGCGCACCGGCTACGGCACCCTGGTGGCCGAGGGCAAGGAGGTCCGCGAGTTCGACGGCGAGATGTACGTGATGGAGCGCGGCCTGACCGCCGACCTCTCGATCGTCAAGGCCTGGAAGGGCGACGCCGAAGGCAACCTGATCTACCGGAAGACCGCGCGGAACTTCAATCCGATGATGGCCACGGCCGGTCGAGCGACGGTCGTCGAGGTCGAGGAGCTGGTGGAGATCGGCGCCCTGGACAAGGACGCCATCCACACGCCCGGCATCTATGTCGACCGCATCATCAAGGGCGCCAAGTTCGAAAAGCGCATCGAGCGGGTCACGACCCGCCCCCACGAGCAAAAGACTCAGGAGACCGCGTAATGGCCTGGACGCGCGACGAGATGGCGGCCCGCGCCGCCAAGGAGCTGCAGGACGGCTTCTATGTGAACCTCGGCATTGGCATCCCGACCCTGGTCGCCAACTACATCCCCGAGGGCATGCACGTGACGCTGCAGAGCGAGAACGGCATGCTGGGCATGGGTCCCTTCCCCTATGAGGGCGAGGAGGACGCCGACCTGATCAACGCCGGCAAGCAGACGATCACCGAGCTCGACTCAAGCTCGTACTTCAGCTCGGCCGACAGCTTCGCCATGATCCGCGGCGGCCACATCGCCCTGTCGATCCTGGGCGGCATGCAGGTGGCGCAGAAC
>Ga0247725_1001306_pt1 | contig 13046 bp, 10 predicted proteins | sample OKSTACKMCFT3sol_FD_183021 | JGI IMG/M metagenome (GOLD analysis project Ga0247725, IMG submission 183021) | Subsurface sediment microbial communities from gas well in Oklahoma, United States - OK STACK MC-FT3-sol | ecosystem: Environmental > Terrestrial > Deep subsurface > Rock core/Sediment... | reverse complement strand
GCACCCGCAGCATGAGCTGGCCGGCAAGCAGATGGCCGGTTACGGCGGCATCGTTTCGATCGTGCTCAAGGGCGGTTTCGAGGCGGCCAAGCGCTTCTGCGAGAAGACCGAGCTGTTCACTCTGGCCGAGTCGCTGGGCGGCGTGGAAAGCCTGGTGAACCATCCGGCGGTGATGACGCATGCCTCGATTCCGGTCGCGCGGCGCGAGCAGCTGGGGATCAGTGATGCGCTGGTAAGGCTGAGCGTGGGTGTTGAGGAGTTGGGGGATCTGCAGGTGGATCTGGAACGGGCGCTGGGCGGGAACGCGGCGACCTGAGCCTGCCTACGCCACCCCATGGGAATCAGACTGCCAACTGGAATACACGCGTCATGAATGCGATAACACCTGCTGCCATGCTCCGGTCACTCTGGAGCAATCGCGGCATCATCTGGCTGCTCGGGAAACGCGACGTCCAGAACAAGTACAAGGGATCGTTCGGCGGCTTGTTATGGACACTGATCAATCCGCTGTTGATGCTGCTCATCTACACCTTCGTCTTTGCAGTGATCTTCAAGGCCCGCTGGCATGGCCAGGTAGGGGACAGTCGGGCCCAGTTCGCGCTCGTGATGTTCGTCGGCGTCATCATCCATGGCTTCTTCGCCGAGATGGTGAATCGTGCGCCGGGCATGATCTTCGAGAACACGAATTACGTTACGAAGGTCGTCTTCCCGCTTGAAGCGCTGCCGGTGATCAGCCTCGGCTCCGCGCTGTTCCATACGCTGGCAAGCGCCTTGGTGCTGCTGGTGGGCCTGTTGATCTGCAATGGCGGCCTCCATTGGCATGCGCTGTTGTTCCCCGTGGTGTTGGCGCCATTGCTGGTGATGGCTGTGGGGATAACTTGGATACTCGCCGCGCTGGGCGTGTTCATCCGAGACCTGAAGCAGACCACCACGTTCGTCACCACTGCAATGCTCTTCCTGTCGCCGGTGTTCTATCCGCAATCGGCGTGGCCAGAGAAATACCAGAAACTCTTCCTGCTCAACCCGCTTACCTTCATCATGGAGCAATCGCGCCAAGTGCTGGTGTGGGGCAAGCTCCCTGATTTCGTCGGCCTGGCGGCATACCTGTCGATCGCGCTGCTCGTTGCTTTCGCAGGGTTCGCCGTGTTCCAGAAGATGCGCAAGGGGTTTGCCGATGTCATGTGAAAATCCGGGCCAGCCCGAACTCGCCATCGAAGTGACCGGGTTGGGCAAGTATTACGAGATCTACGCCGATCCCAAGGACCGGCTCAAGCAGTTCGTCCTGCCGGTGCTTGATCGGGCGCTGGGTGGCGAACCGAAGCAGTACCACCGTGAGTTCTGGGCACTGAGGGACGTTTCCTTCAAGGTCCGTCGCGGCGAGACCGTTGGAATCATCGGACGCAATGGCTCCGGAAAGTCGACGCTCCTGCAGCTTGTCTGCGGCACGCTGACGCCGTCCAGCGGACAGGTGAGCACCACGGGCCGCATCGCCGCGTTGCTGGAGCTGGGTTCGGGCTTCAATCCGGAGTTCACCGGTCGCGAGAACATCATGTTGAGCGGAGCGCTGTTCGGGCTGACGGCCCAGCAGATGGAGGAACGCTACGACGACATCGTGGCCTTCTCCGGCATCCCGGATTTCATCGACCAACCGGTTAAAACTTACTCCAGCGGCATGGTCGTGCGGCTTGCGTTTTCCGTGATCGCCCACGTCGACGCCGATATCCTGGTCGTGGATGAGGCGCTCTCGGTGGGAGATGCCTACTTCACGCAGAAGTGCATGCGTTTCCTGCGCTCTTTCATGAAGCGAGGGACGCTGCTCTTCTGCAGCCACGACATGGGGGCCATCATCAACCTGTGCGAGCGCGCAATCTGGCTCGACAAGGGTGTCATGCGCATGAACGGCGCGCCCAAGGAACTGTCGCAGGAGTACCTGGCGTCGCTGTTCGAACCGGAGGATGGCAGCATGGCAGAGACTGCTCTGGTCGAAGGCGGTGGAGGCGAAGTCGAAGTCGAAGTCGAAGACACGTCCGCGGATGGCCAGCCTTCCCCGTTGGAGTTGACCGCGGAACCCGCCTATGTGGATATGAGACAGACGCTCATCGATGCGTCGATGCTCCGGAACGACATCGAGGTCTTCCAGTTCGACGAGAACCGTGCTTCGTTCGGGACGGGCGCTGCGCGCATCACCGCGGTGCATCTACTGGATGCGCAGGGCCAGAAGGTGAACTGGGCGATAGGCGGGCAGGACGTCAAGCTTCGGATCATCGCGCGCGCCAACGAACAGATCAGCCGGCCCATCGTGGGGTTCGTCGTGAAGGACAAGCTGGGGCAGATAATCTTTGCCGACAACACATACCTGGCGCACCGCGACCGTGCCATCGTGGTTCCGCGCAACGGCGAGGTCGTGGCGACGTTTGATTTCAGATTTCCGGTACTTCCAGCGGGCGAATACAGCATTTCCCCAGCCATCGCCGAGGGCACCCAGGCCGACCATGTCCAGCACGAGTGGGTGCACGATGCGCTGATCCTCCACGTGCAGTCCAGCGCCGTCTGCCTGGGGCTATTTGGTGTGCCAATGCGAACTATTGAACTGGAGGCAACGTCGTGAGCCATGATCGATCCCAGGTGCCTGACGGCGAGATGAGCTTCACCGGCGAACGGTTTCTGCCGGGCGTTAGCGGCGAAATCGAGATGGAGCACTACCACCGCTACCAGCTCGCATCGCGCATTGTCGCCGGCAAGGATGTTCTGGATATCGCCTGCGGCGAAGGATATGGATCTGCCCTCCTGTCGATCGGTGCGGCGCGTGTCACCGGCGTGGACATCGATGCCGTGGCGGTGGCGCATGCGGCAGCGACCTATCCGCGCGAGGGGTTGGAGTTCAAGCTCGGCTCGTGCGCCGCCATCCCGGTGCCCGATGCGAGCGTGGATGTGGTGGTCAGCTTCGAGACTATCGAGCACCACAACCAGCACCAGGAGATGATGGCGGAGATCGTGAGAGTGCTGCGTCCTGGTGGCGTGCTCATGATGTCCAGCCCGGATCGCTACGAGTACTCCGATCGTCCTGGTTTCCGCAATGAGTTCCACGTCAAGGAGCTCTACAGGCAGGAACTGGAGGCGCTGGTGGGGGATTACTTCCCCAACTACCGACTGCTCGGGCAGCGCACCACGATGGCCTCCATGATCGGCCGCGTTGCCGATGGCGGTGGCGCGGCCGAGCCGGTAGCGCCAGGAATCCATTACTGGACCGAGAGCGAAGGGCTGGAGAGCGTCCGCTCGGGCAGCATGCCGCGCGAGCCGGTCTATTTCATCGTACTGGCGTCCGCCGGAGCCTTGCCCAGCTTGCCGGACTCCGTGTTTGAAGTTCCCGGCTATTTTGAATCGCGCGTGCAGCAGGTCGCGGACGATTACCGGCGGGAGATATCACGTATTGGCCAAGAGCGCGACGGTATGCTGCGCGACAAGGATGTGGCGTGGGAAGCGCGGGTCGAGCAGGTGGCTGCCGATTACCGGTCCGAGATAAGCCGCATAGCGGCCGAGCGTGACCAAGCGCTGGCCGACAAGGACGCTGCCTGGGAGGCAGAGCTCAGGAAAGTCGCTCGGGAGTATGAGGATGCCCGTGGTGCTGGTACCGCAGGCGGCGACAGCGCGGGGCCGACGGCCCGCATGGAAGCCGCGCCGGCGACGGTGCCGGCAGGGCATGGTGCTGGGTCGCTGGCGATCGATTCCGACGATGGTGCTGGCGCGGGAGGCGCGGGCGATTGGACCGGCATGTTGCCCTTGGTCAGTCTGATCGTAGTCAACTACAACGGCATGCGTTATCTCCAGCCCTTGTTGGCGAGCCTTGGCGCCTTGAACTATCCGCGCTATGAGGTCGTCATGGTGGACAATGCCTCGTCTGACGGCTCGGTGGACTTCGTCCGCTCCGCCTTCCCGTGGGTAAGGATCGTGGAGTCGGGAGGCAACCTTGGATTCGCAGGAGGCAACAACCTTGGGATGCAAGTGGCTCGTGGCGACCTGATCGGCCTGATCAACAACGACACCGTCGTTGATCCCGATTGGTTGTCGGCGCTTGTCCGGGCACTGATGGACGAGCCGGATGTCACGGCGGCGGGTTCAAAGATCCTGTTCTTCCGGCGATACGTCGAGCTGACGATAGAAAGCCTGCCGTTCCAGCCCAGTGCGGGGGGCCAGTCCAGCGATACGCGCGAGCTTGGGATGCTTGTTGACGAAGCCAGTGGTTTTGTCGAAAGTGGCTACAAGAAGCCTTTGTACGGGGAGGGCTTCTGGGGCAGGGAACAGCACGGAGACCGGAGCGTGCGCTGGACGAGCGGGCGGGGCACGATCCGCCTGCCGCTACCGCCGGATCCGGTTGATGGACGGTATGTTCTTGAGTTGGATGTCTCCGGGACGAATGCCGCAGCGGGCCGTGAATTCACGGTGAGCCTCGCGGGTACGGTGCTGGGCACGGGTGTTCTTGCAGCGGATTATGCAAAGCATGTGTTTACTTGCCCGGCCGCCCTGCTCGATGGCGCTGCCTGTGACGTCATCAATAACGCTGGCACGCTGCTCGATGGCAATGGCGAGGCGGGTGACCGTGGAATCTACGAGGACGACCGTGGTCAGTATGATGAGCCGGAGGACATGCAGGCCCTTTGTGGCGCCGCCATGCTCATGCGCCGCTCTGCTCTGGTACAGGCGGGGCTCTTTGATTCGAACTTTTTCATGTACTACGAGGACACCGACCTGAGCTGGCGCCTGCGCAAGGGCGGGGGGCGCCTGCGTTACGTGCCGGCCAGCGTCGTACGCCATGTGCATACGGGATCCAGCGTCGAATGGTCGCCAGTCTTTGTTTTCCACGTCTCCAGGAATCATGTGCTGATCAAGATCAAACATGCCCCGGCCGCCGTCGCGGGCCGGGCCTACGGAAGGGAAGTACTGAGATGCCTGCGCTCTGCAGTCGCGGCAGCGCGTCGCGGCTTCACTGACAAGCGCCTGAACGCGGAGTTCGGGCTGCGTCTGCGCATCCAGCGTGACCTGTTCAAGCTGCTTCCAGTCGTACTGCGGCAACGTTGGGGCGGCCTGCCGTCCTGCAAGGATCGCATCGGGGCCGTCCCCGCATGAAAGTAGGCATCTATAATCGTTACTGGGCCACGATGGGCGGCGGTGAAAAACACGTCGGCACGATCGCGGAGATCCTGCTGGCCGAAGGCCACCAGGTGGACCTGATCCGCGTCGGCCCCGTCGACGAAGCAGAGTTCAGTAGCAGGATGAACCTCAACTTGGCGGGGGCACACTGGGTCGAGTGGCCCGGCTCCTCCTGCAGCGAGCTCGCGCCACGCTCGGCCGGGTACGATGTATTCATCAATTCCACTTACTGCTCTTCGATGGTCCCGCAGGCCAGAAAATCGCTGTACCTGGCATTCTTTCCCCATGAACTCATCGAGGCCGCACCGCTTCCCAGGCTTTTTCAGCGTGCGGCGGGAAGATTTGATCGTACCGGACACCCTTGGCTTTCGCGTATGTCGAGTTTGGCGCAGCGCACGCTGCGTCGTGGCGTGGCGTCCAGTCGGCGCCCGTTCATCGACAGTTACGAAGATCCGATGGCGAACTCTGAATTCACGGCAGCGTGGATTCGCAAGCGCTGGGCGCGTGATGCCGTGGTGCTTCCTCCGCCAATCGACGTGGAGCGCTTCGGCTCGGTGGACCTGTCGAACAAGAAGAAGGTCATTCTGAGTGTCGGCCGCTTCTTCTCCGGCGGCCACAACAAAAAGCATATCGAGATGATCACTGCTTTCCGGCAAATGCACGACAAGGGCCTCGTGCCGGAGGGTTGGGAGTACCATCTCGCCGGCAGCGTCCATGCGGAAAGCGAGGAGCATCGCCGCTACTTCCAGAAGGTCAACGCACTGGCGGAGGGCTATCCGATCCGTATTCTCGGAAACCTTGGATCACGGGAGCTGCTGCAGGAGTATGCGGAGGCATCTATCTTCTGGCATGGTGCGGGCTGGGGGGAGCGTGGTGACCAGGAGCCCGAGAAACTGGAACACTTCGGAATGACCGCCTGCGAAGCGATGGCCGCCGGCGTCGTACCCATCGTGCAGCCGTTGGGCGGGCCACGCGAGGTCGTCACCGACGGCGTCGATGGCTATTACTTCAGTGACGCCAGGGAACTCCAGGAGCGCACCCTTTCCTTGATGAAGCTCTATGGGACGCCCGAACTGGCGCAGTGGGCCGCCCGCGCACGTGCCAGCGTCCAGAAGTATTCGCAGGCGAATTTCCGGGCCGGCTTCATCAAATTCTTCAACACGATCGCTTGATCACAGATTTAGGGCAGACATATGGCACGAGTACTGGTTACAGGTGGTGCGGGATTCCTTGGGTCGCACTTGTGCGATCGATTGGTCGAACGGGGCGACGAAGTCCTGTGCGTCGATAATTTCTACACGGGCTCCAAGCGGAACGTCGAGTCCCTGCTCTCGAACTCGCGCTTCGAGATGATGCGTCACGACGTGACCTTCCCGTTGTATGTCGAGGTGGACCGGATCTACAACCTGGCATGCCCGGCAAGCCCCGTGCACTACCAGCACGATCCGGTGCAGACGACGAAGACCAGCGTCCACGGCGCGATCAACATGTTGGGGCTTGCCAAGCGGACGCGTGCACGCATCTTGCAGGCCAGCACCAGCGAGGTCTACGGTGATCCGGAGATCCATCCGCAGGTGGAGGATTACTGGGGCAAGGTGAATCCGATCGGCATACGCAGCTGCTACGACGAAGGAAAGCGCTGTGCCGAAACTCTGTTCTTCGACTACTGGCGCCAGCACCAGCTGGAAATCAAGGTGATGCGTATCTTCAACACCTACGGCCCCCGCATGCATCCAGAAGATGGCCGGGTGGTCAGCAACTTCATCGTGCAGGCACTGCGCGGGGATGACATCACGATCTATGGTGATGGGCAGCAGACGCGCAGCTTCTGCTATGTCGACGATCTCATCAGCGGCATGATCAGCCTGATGGACAGCCCCGCAGAGCTGACCGGGCCGGTCAACATCGGCAATCCGGGCGAGTACAGCATGCTGGAACTGGCCGAAACGGTCATCCGGCTGGTGGGCGGCCACTCCAAGCTCGTGTTCAAGCCCCTGCCCTCGGACGATCCCCGCCAACGCCAGCCGGACATCTCGATGGCACGGGCGGCGCTTGGCTGGGAGCCTCGCGTGAGCCTGGAGGACGGCCTGAAGGAGACCATCGCCTACTTCCGCAAGCGCTTGCAGGAATGACGGATATGAAAAGCTCGTCGCTGGTCGTCGTGATGCCTGTTTACGAAGATGTCGAGGCTTCGTCCATGTTGTTCAGGGCTTTGGCACGGGACCAGGGCAATGATGTCTACATCGTCGCAGTCGACGATGGCTCCGTGCGGCAGCCGGTGGACGCCGCCGCGATCGCCGCTGCGGGTCTCGATGGCGTGGTCCTGAAGCTGCGGCGTAATGTCGGGCATCAGAAAGCCATCGCGATCGGGATCGGCTACGTATCCGAACACTTCGTCGATAGGCAGCGCGTGGTCGTCATGGACTCGGACGGCGAAGATACGCCGCGCAGCATCAGCGAGCTCCTGGAGGCGTTGGAGTCCCCCGACGTCGATATCGTCGTGGCCTCGCGCAAGAGCCGGGTGGAAACCTTGAAGTTCCGTGCGTTCTACGTCGTGTACAAGTGGTTGTTCGCGATGCTCAGCGGCCGGCGCATCAGCTTCGGCAACTTCATGGCGGCCAAGCTGCATGCGATCAAGCGCCTGGCGGTGATGCAGGAGCTTTGGGTGCACGTTGCGGCCTGCGTGCTGACATCCAAGTTGCGGGTGGCATCGGTAGCTGTCGACCGTGGCCCGCGCTACGCCGGCAAGAGCAAGATGAACTTCGTTGGGCTGGCACTGCACGGTTTTCGCGCGCTGATGGTGTTTGCCGAGGATGTGCTGGTACGCGTGGGCATCGCCTGCACCGCGATCGCCGGATTGTCAGTGCTTGGCACTGTCCTTGCACTCGGGCTCAAGGCGGTCGGATTCGCTACACCGGGTTGGTTCTCGCTGGTGACCGGCATCCTGTTGCTGGTGTTCCTGCAGACCGGTGCGCTGACGCTGATCATCCTGATGCTCTCCGGAACGCTGCGCAATGGCGGCATTCTTGAAGTCGGTGGCTACAGGGCGTTCATCGCCGAGATCCTGCATGCGCGCACTGAGTGAGCGCATGCTGGCCAGCGAGGTCGTCCGCTATGGGATCAACGGTTTGCTGGCGACCGCGCTGCACTTCATGGTCCTCTACTGCGCGCTGGAAGTATGGGGCTTTCGATCAGCGGGACTTGCCAATGGCGCCGCAGCCTGCGTGGGCATTGCCGCATCGTTCCTGGGCAGCCGCTACTTCGTCTTCCGCGCCTCCTCGGGCAGTTTCGTCGGCCAGGGTGTCCGGTTCGTAGCGCTTTACGCCGTCATCGCGCTCCTCCATGCACTCGTGCTCTACCTGTGGTCCGATCGAGCGGGCTGGGATTACCGTCTGGGCTTCCTCGTGGCGACTTGCGTGCAGGTGGCCTGTAGTTTTCTTGCAAACAAGTTGGTGGTCTTCAAATGAACAAGCTGGTCAAAGCGTTGCTCCTGACGTTGGCGTACGTCGTTACACTGATTGTCGTCTACATCGTGCACATGCGCTGGTTCAAGGTCGATGTCGTCCTGTACGCCAGTATTTTCGACGGCTTCCTGGCGGCTCTCATCGTCGGCGTGGCGGCACGAGGGGTGGGCGCGCTTTCCGGGTTCTCGGTGCTGGAGAAAGTCCAGCTGATCACGATCTGGCTGTTGGGCGGCTACCTGTTCGCCATATCCGTCCCGACTGTGATTGATCGATCATTGTCCTTCTATATTCTGGAGAAGATCCAACAACGCGGAGGCGGTATCCGTGAGGATGGTTTCGCACGCGTGTTCACTGATGAGTACCTCCCGGAGCACCATTTGGTGGAGGTGCGGCTGACGGAGCAGGAACAGTCGGGCACCATCGCCATCCACGATGGTTGCGTGCGGCTCACGCCCCGTGGCCAGGCTTTGGCAACCGCCAGCCGTTTCTATCGACAGAACTTCCTTCCACGCCAACGTCTGCTGATGGGCCAGTACACGGATGCACTGACCGATCCGTTCCGCTCCAGCAAGCAGGTGACCGACTATGAGTGCCAGTAAGAGCGCAGGCCGCTGGCGCAACGACCTGTTCGCTGCCTCGGTCTTCCTGCTCGTCGGGGTCGTGTTCTACCAACTCAAGGCGAACGCGTATTTCACGGCGGTCCCCGGCGATCTTATCGACGCCCGTTTCAACTCGGTGGTCCTTGAGCATGTCTACCTTTGGTTGACCGGCGCCACGCCCGATGTGTGGAGCCCAGGCTTCTTCTACCCGGTGGCCAACGTACTGGCCCTGAGCGACAACCATTTCGGCTCAATCCTTCCTTATGCGGCCTTCCGCTGGTGGGGGCTGGATCGCTCGGAGGCATTGTCGGCCTGGCTAATGCTGGGGGGCGTACTCAACTACGCGTGCGCCTACGTCGCCGCCCGTAGTTTGGGGCTGCGTCCTTCCGGCGCGGGAGCGGCGGCATTCGTATTTGCGTTTTCCCTTCCCGTTCTGGCACAGCAGGCGCATGCGCAGTTCGCATTCCGGATGTTCGTCCCTCTGCTGTTCCTAACCTTCTCCCGATGGCTGCAGCACGGCCGCCCCTCATCCCTAGCCTGGAGCTCCCTGCTGTTCGCTGCCCAAGTGTACTGTGCCATTTACACGGGTGTCTTCGCGGCCTACCTACTGCTGGCGATGACGGCCGCTTGGTTGCTGTTGGGGCGTGGCCGAACCCTAGCAGCGCAAGTCCGGGCCAGTTTCGGCAGGAACGAGTTGGGGCGCACGTTGGCCAGCCTTGCCGTCGTGCTCGCGTCTGCCATCGCAGTACTCGCCCTGCTGCGCAGCTATCACGCGGTAACTGAGGTACAGGGGTTCGTCAGGCCGCGCGACGAAATCCTGGGGATGTTGCCGCGGGTGTGGAGCTACCTGATCGCGGACTTCTCACCGCTGACGCGGTTCATCGGCGGCTCGATTGGTGACATCTCGATGCGCCACGAGCACCAGCTCTTCCTGGGCCTGGGCGTCCTGCTGTTCGCCGTCGTGGGGCTGCTCGTCGCCCTGCGGCGCATCGCCGATGCAGAACTGGGCATGCTGGCCGGCTTGGCCACGCTGGTGCTGGTGATCTGCACGCTCAACGTCAGCAATGTGTCGCTCTATCGTGTCTTCCTGCATCTTCCCGGCATTGATTCCATCCGTGCCGTTACACGCGTGATGCTCGTCATGGTGATGCCGATAGGCCTGCTTGCCGGCATCGGATTCCAGCGTGTCCTGCTGCTGGCCTCGCGTCGCGGTACCTGGACGGGCGCCCTGGCCTGTGTGGTTGCCTTTGTGTTGCTGACTGCCGAGTCCGTGACCTTCCAGGCTGGCCATGCGACCTTTGCCCAATGGCAACAACGGCAGGTAGCGTTCGCTGCCCGCGTTCCCGCTTCTGCACGGCAGGGTGACGTCCTATTCGCCGACAGGTCGGCCGAGGCCCCGTATCTTGACGACCTAGATGCCATGATTTACGCGCAGGACCACGGGATGTTCTCCGTGAACGGCTATTCGGGTTACGTGCCGAAGGGCGCGGGCGTGTCGGGCCCCTGTGAGTCGCCCGAAGGGTTTGCGCGCGCGTTCGGCGCCGTCAACGGCCTCGCTGCTCCTGCCATCGAAGCGCTTAGCCACCGCCTAGTACTAGTGCCGCTCGGGGACTGCTCCGGTGGCCGCATGAGCAGGATGTCCGGGCGAGTGGCGTCCGGTGTTGCAGAACACCTGCGCTTGGACATCACTGGCACCACGATCCAGCCGGGTCAGGTTGCGTTCACGCTCACGTTGGCCAATGGCTCGGATGGCGTCCTCTCGACCCGCGAGGTCCTGGGGCGCGACGTGCTGCTGTCGTGGCGGTTCATCCCCGACGGTCGCGACGAACGAGCCGTCGACTGGGATGCACGCCAAGCGCTGGTGTTGGAGTTGGCGCCCGGTGACCAGGCGGAGCTGCACGTCAAGGCGCCCGTCGCATCGGGGAGCTACACCCTGGAGGCGTCGCTGGTCCAAGAGACGATGTTCTGGTTCCACGATGAAGGCATGCGGATCCCGTCAGTCCACGTCGAAGTTCCTTGAATCCATTCTCCCCACAGAAGACACACGGATGAAGATCGCAATTGCAGGTACCGGGTACGTAGGCCTATCCAACGGCGTGTTGCTTGCGCGGAAACATGAGGTTGTAGCTGTCGACATCATGCCCGCTAAGGTAGAAGCGCTCAATGCGCGCAGGTCTCCCATCGCGGACGCCGAGCTGGAACAGGCATTGGCACACGACGCGCTGGATTTCCGCGCGACGCTCGAGCCCCGGGAGGCTTACGAAGGCGCGTCGTTCGTCATCATCGCCACGCCCACCGACTACGACCCCGACACCAATTACTTCAATACCCGTTCGATCGAGTCGGTCATCGCTGACGTGCTGGCCATTAATCCATCGGCCACGATGGTGATCAAGTCCACTATCCCGGTCGGCTACGTGCTCAAGGCACGTGAGAAGTTCGGCGTGGACAACATCATCTTCTCGCCGGAGTTTCTGCGCGAGGGCCGCGCGCTGTACGACAACCTGCACCCGTCCCGCATCATCGTGGGCGAGCGTTCGCCCCGGGCCGAGGCGTTTGCACGCCTGCTCCAAGAGGGCGCCATCAAGCAGGACGTGCCCGTCCTGTTTACTGAACCGACCGAAGCCGAGGCCATCAAGCTCTTCGCCAATACTTACCTTGCCATGCGCGTGTCCTACTTCAACGAGCTGGATAGCTACGCGTTGACGCATGGGCTGGACTCGCGGCAGATCATTGAAGGCATCAGCTTCGATCCACGCATCGGCGGGCACTACAATAATCCATCCTTCGGATACGGTGGCTATTGCCTGCCCAAGGACACCCGGCAGCTTTTGGCCAACTACCAAAGCGTCCCTCAGACGTTGATCCGGGCCATCGTCGATTCGAACACTACGCGGAAGGACTTCATCGCGGCCGATATCCTGCGGCGCAATCCCCAGGTGGTGGGTATCTATCGCCTGATCATGAAGGCCGGTTCGGACAACTTCCGCTCATCCAGCATTCAAGGGATCATGAAGCGCTTGAAGGCTAAGGGCGTTGAGGTGATCGTGCACGAGCCGGAACTTCATGAAGACGCGTTCTTCCGCTCGCGGGTGGTAAACGACCTGGAATCCTTCAAGCAGCAAGCGGACCTGATTATCAGCAACCGGATGGCCGACGCCCTGCTGGATGTGAAGGACAAGGTGTATACCCGCGATCTTTTCGGCGACAACTGAAAAATGATCGAACAAGGCAGGCCGGTGACAGACCGGCCTGCCTTGTTGCTTCAGGCCAGCGCCTTTTCCAGCTCCGGCAGGATCGCAAACAGATCCCCCACCAGGCCGATATCGGCAATCTCGAAGATCGGCGCATCGCCGTCCTTGTTGATCGCGACAATCGTGCCGGCATCCTTGATGCCGGTCAGGTGCTGGATCGCACCACTGATGCCAACGGCCACGTACAGTTCCGGCGCGATGATCTTGCCGGTCTGGCCGACCTGCAGGTCGCTGGGCACGTAGCCGGCGTCAACGGCGGCACGCGAGGCGCCGACGGCGGCACCGAGCTTGTCGGCCAGCTGGAAGATGACCTTGAAGTTCTCTTCCGAGCCAACACCACGGCCACCCGAAACCACGCGCTTGGCGCTCTGCAGGTCCGGACGGTCGCTGGCACCGGCGGCCAGGCCGACGAAGCGGGTATGGGTCGGCAGGGCAGCGTCGACGCTTGCTGCTTCAACGGCGGCATTGCCACCCTGGGCGGCTTCCGGCCACGAGGCGGCGCGCACGGTGGCGACCACGATCTGGTCGGCCGGGGCTTCCACGGTGATGATCGCGTTGCCGGCGTAGATGGGGCGCTTGAA
>Ga0247725_1001304_pt1 | contig 13055 bp, 14 predicted proteins | sample OKSTACKMCFT3sol_FD_183021 | JGI IMG/M metagenome (GOLD analysis project Ga0247725, IMG submission 183021) | Subsurface sediment microbial communities from gas well in Oklahoma, United States - OK STACK MC-FT3-sol | ecosystem: Environmental > Terrestrial > Deep subsurface > Rock core/Sediment... | reverse complement strand
GCACACCAGGGCGGGAGGTCAGCTCGGGTTGTGCTCGAGCACGCCTCCTGCAGCGCGCCGGGCGGCCCTGGTGGCGGGCCTGGCCCGCGTGGCAGATCCTCGGCCGGCGCCGGTGCCGGCGATCACCACGGCGCTGGCCAGCGCGACCAGCTGCAGTACCAGGAAACTGGTCAGTGGCTGCCCACGGCCACAACGCGAAAAGGCCAGGTTTCCCTGGCCTTTTGTGCATTCACTACGTCACACAATTTCGCGGACTATCGGGTCACCTATCCCCTGTAAATTACTCCGTTGAGCATGAGTGAGATTGGCCCCGTTGCTGTTTATCCGCCTGTAGACCTCATCGCGGTGAACCTCAACAGATTTTGGAGCCACTATTCCGAGACGAACTTGACTGCCTTCAATAGATAGCACGCTTACAGTCACGTCCCCACCAACAATGATTGCCTCGCCTTTCCGGCGAGTCAAAATCAACATGATTTCCTCTCCTAAAACTCAGGGAGCCACTGAGGTGGCCCCGCCATTCCTCACCCGAGTGATTTTCCAAACTTACTTTGGATCATTTTTATCGAGCTTCTATCAGCGCTCGGGCATTGGTTCAGGTACTGCTCGCGTGCGCTTGCTGTCTGATCCCAGCGAATCTTTCCGCGCTTCTTGTAAATGATTGAAAAATACTTCTTGTATGAGCTACTGCACTCGGATGGGCGCACACCACTGACTGCTCCCCACATGCACAACGTCACCTCGCAAGGATCATTAGCCCAGGATGGCATCGGCAATGCAAACAGCGCGGCGAGCATGGCCCCGGCAACAACACGGTTGAGTTTCATAGACTGTTCCTCACTAGAAGGCCGGGGTCATACCCCGGCCTGTAACGTCATTCCCACGGTTGAAGGATCATGTCCTTTGTAACCATGATGTTGAAGTTGTAACCAGGACGAATCTCGATTGTCGGCGCGATGTTCAACCCGCGTCGTGCCATTTCAGATCCAAGCTCGCCCATCTGCTGACCAATGGAGCTGGCGACTACCTGATTGTTGTTGGTGTTATCGCCGTTTTGCGCTTGCGGCTGCGATAGCTGAATTCCGGCAGAGAACACCGACAACAGAAGCGCATTTGTAAACACCTTGCCGAGGTGGTTATTCACCTGGTCAGCGAAGCCCGCGTAACCAGCCTGGTCAGCACCTGGCATCCTGCCCAGGTCAACTGATGAGCCGTCGGGATAGATAATGCGAGTCCATGCAATCAGAACTCGTTCCTGTCCCATGGTGACGCCGTTGTCATAGGTGCCAATCAGACGTGCATTCTGAGGAATCAAGATCCGCCGGCGGCTTACTTCGTCGTACACGTTTTGGCGTACCTGGCCAACGATTTGGCCAGGAAGGTCGCTGTTGATCCCCGTTACCATCACACCAGGTATAACGGTCCCTGCCTTCACCTCGTAGCGTGACAATGGCGCCTCGCGAGTTGCTGCCAGGTAATTACTCGCCGGGGAGGGTTGACTGTTCAACCAGGCCGCCTTGGCCGCCTGCTGGTTTGGGTCGCCTCCGCCCATGCCAAGGCCTGTCAGACCGCTATAGCCTCCCTCGCCGCCGTCCATACCTGGTATTCCAGCAACGGAGGGCATACCAGCCCGTTGGCTGCCAGCACCACCCATACCTGGAAGCGTCGATGTTGGCTCTTTGGCCCCGCCATTCCCTTGCTTGCTGTCGGAATCGACGGTGGTTTCCGCCATCAGCGCCTGTTCGGCCAAGCTCCGACGCTTGCTTTCAACGCGCAACACTTCGGCATCATGTGCGTCCCATGCCTTGCGCGCGCGTTCTAGTGCCGGATCTGGCTGCTGGGAGTCACGCACTTTACTTCCATCGCTCGGCATCCCGGCGGTGTCCACAGGACCGATCGGAGTTGTGCCACCTAACGGCTTTGACGCTGGCTCGATCACACCGGCAACCTGTGCATTGCCAAAGAGGGGTGTTGCATTAGCTGCCTCTGGTTTGTCCGAATCGGCGGTAGTTTCCTCTGGAGGGGTTACCGGGTTTGCGCGTTCGCTGTAGGTGTAAGCGACAACAGACACAAGCACTGCGGCCAGGATTACGCCGACTATCAGCGGGAAACGGTTCAAACGTCGCCCGCCTGTCAGATTGGCGCTCTCCCCTTCCAAGATGTCAGGCGAGGTAACGGTTTCACTGGTCATTGGCCACCTCTTTGAACCGAGTAGGGGGACGCCGGCTGCAGGTTGCCGCTGGTGTTGCGAGCGAACCACCGCGAAACATTGGTACGGTCGTAACGGACACGAATCAAAAAGCCGTTGTACATCGGCGTCACCAGGTAGCGGACGGGATGAGAGCCGGCGGGCGCTTGTGCTTCTTTGGACAACTCAGCCACACCAAACCCCGAACTACGCAGCGCGCGGCTAAGGGCAGGTGTCAGCGGGTTGTTTGCCTGGCTGTCTTGTGGTGGCTGTAATGCCAGCACGGTGCCAGCTGGGGGCAAGTGCTGCCCCAGGTACTCAGCAATCGAGCTGGCCAGCACGTTGGCATCAGTCGCCGACACCTCGGACACGTAGGATGCTGTAGGCGACGTGGTGCAGCCCGTCATAGCTGCAGCGACGATAAAAGCGGACAGAATCAGTGAGCGGCGCATCAGCGTGCTACCTCCCGAGTAATTTCTACTTTTTCCTCAGACTTCCCGACGCCGCTGATAAGCGCGGCTCGCGTCAGGACTTTGTCGACCTCAAAGCGGTTACTACCACGTGGGGCATAGTTCACCTGCTTCTTCGAAGGGTCAGAGAACCAGCCACCATCGTTACCAAGCTCCACCAGGGCCGGCGATTCGTCCCATTTCATGGCGGCGGGGAACTCGATGTAGGTTTTCTGGCCGTCGGTGTAAACGCGAACTGGACGCCAGTTCGGTTTATCACCCGAGAGCTTGTAACCGAAATCGAGCCCATCGATGTTCAGGCCGTTGGATAGAACAGTGGCTTCTTTGATGCGGGCCTGGTTTGCGTAGTAGTTGGCCCAGGCCTTGTTCACGTCCTCGGGGTAGGAGAATGCTACCTTCGGCATCCAGTCGGTCAGGCGGCTGGCCAGCTTGATGGTGTACAGCCGGCGATCCGTGGCGATGGTCAGAGCAGTTTCCAAGCCGCTATCGGTCGGCTTGATCACAACCGCGGTTGTAGCCTGGTCGCCTTGGCCGTAGATAGAGGGGCTTGTTTTCCAGCGCACTGGGTCACCTGCATCGATCTTCTGGACAACTTCGCCAGGCTGCAGCAGGAGATTGCAGGGATACAGCGGTGCGCAGATCACGGAAGGCAAGGTCGCACCGTAAACGAAAATTACGGCCCCTTCGTCGCCTCGAGTAGGCATTTCGTTTTTGGCTTTCCACTCGTTGGCCAAGGCAACAGCGCGTTGCTCCTTTTTATTCAGCTCAACCTGTGTGCTCGACAGCAGGTTAACGGGTGGCGGCGGCATCAGGTACGGCGCCTGGGGAACTTGCCCGACGCTCGCGGCCAGCTCGTGAGTGTTGTCGATAGCTGGCACAGTTTGTTGCGCAATAGCAGAACCGGCGACGGCAGCCAGGGCGATAGAAAGAGCAATCTGATTAAGTTTCATAGCGGGAGTCCTTAAAGGCGTGGCGACCAGTCGAAAGTGTTGATGTAGATGCCCAGCGGGTTGATCAATGCGCTGCCGTCGTCGGTTGGAGGTTGAATCACAATCGTGATAACGGCCTGCATGAGCTTCGGCTGCTCATCGAGCAACCTGCCGTCACGGCCACGCCGTTCCTCCGCCCACTCGACGCGCCAAGAGTTTTCAGAGAGTGGTTGTGGAGGTTGTACCGTGACCGTCACCGACTCGTTTTTTGCGCGTTCAAACGGATCGTTGTTGCGGAAATAGTCGTTCAGCATGTTGTAGGCCGGCCCACGTCGATTGACTGCCGCATAGGCCTCTTTGAGGATTGCCCGCTCTGCGCCGGCATCCCCGTAAACGCTGCGGACGTTTGCGACCCAGCGAGCCAATGCGGTACGCACAACGCGCGGATCGACTGGCGCAGCAACGTCCGCTCGACCCGAAGCAACAACGTTGCCCAGCTTGTCTACCTGGACGACGTAGGGAACGATCTTGCTTTGAGCACCGATGTAGGCGATACCACACACCGCCACAGCGGCCACAAACATTGCGCCGATGGCCGTCAGTTTCCACGCTGCTGCGGATGCGACGTAGGAGCCATAGCGCTCGTTCCATTCAGTGCGTGCAGCCAGATACGGAGTTGATGTATCGGGTGCTTTACTCGCGTTTTTTCTCTCTTTCATAGCCTATTCCCTATCACTGTAGACGTACCTTTCCCGTAGCGGCCCATGACCGGACTTACTCAGGTCGTATGGAGTTTTCGCCGGCAGAAGGCGTTGGCGCGTCTCTGGGCGGTGTTGGTTTCTGCAGGTCTGCTTGGTGTTCGCGGCGCTGCATGTTCATCGACTCGGACATGCGGCCGCCGATAGTTCCGTGGGCTGGTCGTCCGCTCAAGCGTTTGCCTACGTCTTGCGCTGCAGAGCTACCCAGGTTCTTCAAGGTGTTACCAGTCAATGAAGCAAATCGGCCCATTTGCGAAGTTGGGCCTGCTCCAGCAGCCGTCTGGGCTGCAACCTGGGCACTGGCAAGTTTGCCCGCCGCATTTACAGCCATGCTGGCACCTGCCATCCCAGCAGCTACACCGACAGCAGCTCCACCCACAGCAGCGGCTGCGCCTGTCAGAGCACCACCACTGGCAAAGGATGTGCCGTTGATGAGCCCCTGAACCATGTCAGGAATAATCCTCACCAGGGCGAGCATGACGATGGAAGAACCAACCATGATAAATATGTCGGTATTCTTCGTCTCAAAGCCCTGCACCCAGCCCTGGATCATGGTTTCACCCAGCCCGATCAGCAGCTGCAGAATGAACAGCTTTGCGCCTACCGACATGGCATAGACCATCACCTTGACGGCATAGTCTTTCGTCCACCGCGAGCCACCAAAGCCCATCAGCAAAACGCCGGCCGAAATGACCACGTAGGACTCGACCAGTGCAAGGATCAGAAACGCAGCGATCAGCGCAAAGCAGACAATGATGATTAGGGCCGAGAGCATCAGTCCCAGGCTATCCCCCGGTGCCCAAAATGAAGCCTTGTCCATCACCTTGTTTGCGAGTTGCAGGCCTACGTCGAACACGTTGGACGGGCTGATACCACCCATGCCCCCCGCCGATCCGCTGGCCGAGCTGCCAGCGCTCTTGAAGCTGTTCACGATGGCCCCTGCCCACTCAGACGAGTGCAAAAGCAGGGTGTAGAAGAAACCAATAAAGAGGATCTGGTTTACAACCCCAGCAACCCATTCCCCAAAATCGGCCCCTTTCAAGGCCATCATGATGGCGGCCCAGGCAAACTCGATGAATGCCAGAAGCCAGAACAGTTTCAACGCATAACCGCGTAAAACTGACTCCCACTTACCCGCATTGCTCTTGTAGAGCTGGGTGATCGCATCCAGAGAGTTGTTCGTTTCGGTAGCCGCGCTCGCATCCCCGACGACACCCAAAAGAGATAACACCAGGAGTAGAGCGCCTAGCCCCCACCACACCACCGAGGTGCGTTTTTTGATACTGGCCATGGTGCCCCCTAGAACCGCGCGCCGTCATTCGTAGGGATGTTCGGTGCGGCCTTGCTTGCATTACTTGCTGGGGCCTGGCAATCAACCGTAACGCCGACATTCGCCACTACGTAGGTTACTGCACTGGCTGCCGCGACTGATCCAGCCAAGATGGCCACTGCAATGCTCGTTTTGATATTCATCGTGAAGCTCCTTAAAAACGTCCGCCATCGCCGGTTGGGATAACCACCGGCGCGTTGAATTTGTCCATCAATGCACGCTGCGCGTCGCGCTCGGCCTGGCCTGCTGCAGCAATGCTTGCACTGGACCGCCCGCCGGCAGTGAGAGCCACCGTCATGTCCCCCATCTGGCTGGCAAGGACGCCCAGCATTTGGTTAACCGCTTGAAGCTGACGTACCTCACCGTCTGCCCCCTTGGCCTGAGACAGAATGTTGCTGGTTTCGGCGTTGTTACGCCGGATGTTTTCAATGACGCCTTGGCTCTGCATAGCGGTTCTTGCCGAGTCCTGGACCTGTGCGCTCCACTTATCGAAGTAGCCGCCGTATTGGCCTACGTCCTTAGTTGACCAGTCTGTTCCCTCGGGGAACATTGCACGGAATTGGCTATCAACATTGCCAATCTGAAAGCCCACCCCTTTAACCGTGTTCAAAACGCTATTCAGCTGGTAGAGCTGGTTGTTCAAATTGGCGTTGACCGCGCCGAAGCTAGATTCACCAAGCGTTGACAGGCTTTGCAGCTGGTTCTGGATCATCCTCACCTCGTTGGCAATCTGCATTGCCTGATTGGCCACCGAGGTAACAGCGTTGACAGCGGTAATCATCGTTTGCGAGAGGTTGGCCGCGTCTACGACGGGGATACCTGTCGCGTTTACCTGTCCGACAGACAGAACGCTTGCGAGCACTGCAACGGCAACCGCGTTCTGGAGCCGCGAGCCTTTACGCGATGAGATGTTCATAGTTCACCCCTCTTTCCTTGAGCCATACATACGGCCATTGCTCACCGTGCTTGGCGACCAGGCCACGCAGATGGGCAAGCGTCTCCTTGTCAGACACTGCCAGGAACGACAGCGCGACGGGCCCCAAGCCAAGGTCGAACAGGCGTCGGCCTTGAGGCGACATGTAGTAGTAGTGGCGTTTCTTTTGGGCGGTTTTCAGGATCTCGATTTGCGTCTCATTGAGGCCCATCATGGTGTACAGATCCAATGGCCCTGGGTGGTCCTTCGTGCCAGGCTTGTCCGCTTCTTCGTTCGGCAGCAGGACTTTGACCGGACACGACTCGATGAGAACATCGAAGATCCCGGACTTGACCGCATCAGAGAGGCTTTGCGTAGCAGGAACCACCGCGCAGTTGGCCTTACGCAGTACCTTGAGCCATTCCCGGATCTTTTCCCGGAACACTGGGTGCCCAAGCATGATCCAGGCCTCATCAAGCAGCAGCAGGGCTGGTTGGCCTTTGAGCTGTTTCTTGAAACGGCGGAACAGATAAAGCAGTACGGGGATAAGGTTTTTCTCCCCCATGTTCATCAGTTCCTCTACTTCGAAAACTGCAAAGTCGGTTTCCCCCAGACCATCCTCAGTGCTGTCGAGCAAGTGCCCCATCTGGCCGTCGATGGTGTAGTGAGCCAGCGCGGAGCGAATCTCTGTGTCCTGAATGGACAGGCAGAAGTCTGTCAGCGAACGCTCGCCAGGCCTTTTCTCGTGGCGCAGGGAAAGCATGGTGTGGTGGATCTTCTCGATCTGCTCGGGCCCCGGGGCTTTTTTGGTTTGCAGCTCAAAGCAGGTTGCAATCCATTCCTCGGCCCAGACCATATCGCTGTCTGTATCGATAGCGTTCAACGGAGCGAACGCCAGGGATGAGTGCTCCCCGGCTACGTCGTAATGGTTGCCACCGCAACCATTCACCAGCGTCCACAGCGAGTTGCCCTTATCAAAGGCGTAGATGGTTGCGCGCCGACCTTCCCGGCTGCGATAGCGGCGGAACTGCGCTGCGATTGCCGCCAGGAAGGTCGACTTGCCGGCCCCAATGGGGCCAAACACCAGTGCATGGCCGACGTCACCAACGTGGAGGTTGAACCGGAATGGCGTTGCTCCCGCTGTCGCCGCGTGCATCAGTGGTGGCGAGTTGTCAGGGTAGAACGGGCATGGATTGTGGTCGATGCCAGCCCAAACGCTCGACAGGGGCACCAGGTCGGCAAGATTCAGGGTATGCACCAGGGGACGACGGATGTTCGGCATCGGGTGGCCTGGCAATGTCCCCCGCCAGGCCTCCATTGCATTGACGGACTCTACGCGGCACTCGAAACCAGTACGCTGAATCTCTCGGGAGACGCTTCGCGCATGCTCCAGGAGCTGGGCTCGGTCCTCACCCATCAGAACGATCATCGGGGTGTAATAGCCGAACGTGACCAACTGGCTACTTGCGTCGGTAATGGCTGCCTCGGTCTGATTACTCATCAGCAAGGCATCTTCATTGACGATCCCTCCTTGGGTCTTGAACATCTGCGACCAGAAGCCGCGAACCTTTTGCTTCCATTTGCGCCGATACTTTTTCAGCTCAGAGACTGCTTCGTGCTGATCCAGGTAGATCATCCGCGTTGACCACCGATACGCAATCGGGAGGTGTTCGAGGATTTCCAGGATGTTGGGATAGGACTCATGCGGGAAGCCTTCAATGGCCACGCAGCAAACATAGCGATTGCCGATCCTCGGCGTGTCACCAGTCCAAAGCTCTTTGCCTCCCACATAGGCATCCATGTACATGCCATAGGCCGGAATGTTGATCGGCGTTTCATCACCCGTCAGGCAGAAGTTCAGGTAGTTGACCAACTCATCCTGCAGATGCGCTTTACCGAACTTATCGGCAACGTGGTAGCTACCCATCCGGCGAAGCTTCACCACATCGCCCAGGGTATCCTCCAGGTCTTCCAGCGACTTTTGGAACGCGGCAAGCGCTTGATCAGCAGGCTTTACCTTGGCTGACGTAGGGTCATCGACCCAGATGAAATCCTGGATCTTCGTGTTACGACGCAGAGGCGGCGTGTAGTAGAAAATCAGGGCGTACTCACTTTCAAAATGCGCACCTTCGGACGTGAATCGCTCGCGGCGCTCTTCGTCAATAAGGCGGGACACCGGATCAGCAAAATGTGAGTCGGCATAGTCTGGGTAAGCTGATGCCGGCAAGCGCACGGCGTCATGCCAGGTTGCCCAGCCGCTGCCGAGCCGCGCCATTGCCGCATTCACCCGCATGGTGATGTGGTTACGCTCGGCTTCGGTCGAACTGGCAGTGTCCTGCCCACGGTAGAAATAGCCAGCCATCAAAGAGCCGCTTTTTCCCAGGACTACACCGCTGTCGATAAGCGCGGCCCAGTCCAAGAGGTCAGGCACTCCCTTGGCTTTGTCTCGATATGATTTCAGAGCTTGCATACTGTCCTACTCCAAACGGAACGGCCGCGACCTGGCGGGGTAATAGGCCTGGTACTGCAGCTGTCGCAGATAGACCTTGCTCATGTATGGGTCAGCTTTCGCCATCATTCGCAGGAGTCCAATGGCCACAAACCAGATCGCAATGCAGACGATTGCGGCTGGCATGTTTTGCGCTGAAATGGCCAGGCCGCCGGCGAGTAATGCGGCAAACATCACCAGCTCGCGCTCCCCTCCCAAAAACAGATTGGGGCGGTGGAGCGCACGGTGAAACACCGTGCGCCGGAGACTCATTCCGAGCGACCTTGGCCGAAGCTCAAAGCCCATGCCTTGGCGTGTTCGGCGGCCGCTTGTGTAGCGTCGATAACGGCACCGACACCGAACAGAGTCGAGAGGATGCTGGCAGCAAAGACGATGGTTGCAATAACCAGGATCAGCATGATGAAGCGGCGGACAAACTCGTTGATTTCCCCCCCCCAGATGAGCATGCAGCCGCAGACCACAATACCCATCAGGGAAATGATGAACGCCACCGGCCCCTTGATCGAGTTACCGAACTTCTGCAGGGGGGATTCCCACTCAAGACCACCGCCCCCCGTCGCACTGGCGTGCGCTTGATCCGGCAATAGCATCAGGAGCAGAACAGCGGCGAGCAGGAGCAGGAATGGTGCGAGGCGCTGAACCTGGTCGGACAATCCGGTGTTACGAACAGCAGTGACTGCATATTGCATTGGGTGTTACTCCATTGTTTGAAAGATGTAGCCGGCCGAGGTGTAACCCTCGACCGAGACGATTTCCTCGACACGCCGTCCCTGTGTCGTCTTCCTGATGAAGACAACCAGGTCTACTGCCTCGGCAATGAGGTTCTGCATGGGGGTTGCGATTACCTCCGCAATGAGCTGTTCCATGCGGATTAGGCCTGCACGCGCGCTGTTCGCGTGAACCGTTGCCACACCCCCGTCGTGGCCGGTATTCCATGCTTTAAGCAGAGCAAGTGCCTCACCGCCGCGACACTCACCAATGACGATGCGGTCTGGTCGAAGACGCATCGTGACCTTGAGCAGGCGGAGCATGTCCACCGTGTCCGAGGTGCGAAGGAACACAACGTTTTCAGCGGTGCATTGAATTTCGGATGTGTCCTCACCAACGACCACGCGGTGTTCGGGCGTAATCCTTGAAACACCGTCAATGATCGCGTTGCACAGAGTGGTTTTGCCCGAGCCTGTGCCCCCTACGACGAGGATGTTTTTGCGCTCTCGAATGGCTTGCTCCAGGACGTCCATCTGTCGCGCAGTCATTACGCCGCTAGCAACGTAGTCAGCCAGCGTGAAGACCTTCACAGCCTTCTTTCGAAGGGTGAAGGTTGGAGCCGAAACGATCGGAGGAATCAACGCCTCGAAACGGGAGCCGTCGAGCGGCAGCTCACACTCCAGGATGGGGTTTTCGCGGGTGATGGTGGTGCGCATGGTCGCGGCGACGGTAGACATCAGCGCTTCGGCCTGACCGGCGCTGACAAAGCCGACGTGTTCCATCGGCTGGCCAAATTTTTCGATCCACAAACGGCTATCAGGGTTGAGCATGACTTCGCAGACTTCGGGGTCTTCCAGGTATTTGGCGACTACGCCAAGTTCCCTTTTGATCTTCGTTTGCGAACGCTCAAGGCGGGAATCCACCATAGCGGTTTGCGAGCGCTCATGATGGGAATCCACCACCGTGAGCGGCGCGGGTTGTTCCTTTCCAGACATAAAAAGCTCCCTCCCAGACATGAAAAATCCAGGTATTCAATGCGCGTAATTACGACATTTGTGATAGTGTATAGACTATCAAGGAGGGAGCGCAAGTATGATAGGCTAAATGCTATCATATTGCCATCTTTCAAGAAGAGGCAGCGGGCAAAAACTGCGCCCGCTTGTGGGAGAGCCTACGTTTTCAGGGCTTTAGGAGAAGGTGCAGCGGCTTACCAACCACCGCCGCAAGTGCTGCGAGGGTGTCGAGACTAGGATTGCACAAGCAGCGCTCAACCTCTGACAGGTAGGATTGAGCTATGCCGGTACGGTCGTGAATGTCCCTCTGGCTAAGATTGGCGGCAATCCGAGCCTTCCTGAAGTTTGCAGCGAAGACTTTTCGCTCCTCGGGAATCGCACCTGGAGTTTTTCGAGTCGCACCTGGTGCTGGAGTTTCGGATGTGCTGTTAGCTCTTTTAGTCGTCACGGGATCATCGCATTTGCAGTTCAAGTAATGGATTGAACGCCACAGCCTAGAGCTGTGACCCCTGGGTAAATCAAGATTCGCACGGCCATTAGCCTAATGGAGGATTCGGACAAGCGGTAGGGAAAAACAGGTCTTTGCTATTGCAGTGATGATGTAAATGGGCGTCAGAAGTAGCTAGACAGGTGACGCCACACCTGTCTAGCTCCACCACTCGAAGATAGGAGCCGCGAGATGGCAGAACAAAAGTCTAACGCAAAACGGACACACAACGCGCGTAAAGGGCCTCTACGGCTAATCACAGATCCCACGGTAGCAGAGAAAAAAGTCCTCGCTGCAGGCTTTGAGATTTTCAGCAAACCACCGGAAGGCGAGGACATGGCATTTACTCATGCCGTGCTCTGCCAAGTGGGTCTACCACGATCCAAGACCGATGCGCGCGAATTCATGCGTCAATCAGGTGATGCCTGGGTGAACGTCCAAGCCGGATGGCTCGACGAAGGACGTGGGCCGGTTCAACAGTGTTTGCCCTACGGTCCAATGCCTCGGCTGGCCCTCGCGTGGGTATCGACTTACTCAGTTCGGAATAAATCCCAGGAAATTCCCATAGGCGACAGCGCTGCTGAGTTTCTTCGGCTGATGGGCATGGACAGCCAAGGAGCACGTTACAAAACCCTGCGACAGCAAATGCACGCGCTAGCAGCGTGTCGGCTACAGCTCGGCTTCAAAGGGCGAACCTTCAATGGGCAGCCAGTCGAGCAGTTCGACGCTTGGGTAAGCAATCACGATGAGATGCAACGGCCGCTATGGCCAGGCCTGATGACACTTTCAGAGGGGTACTACAAGTCACTGCTTGAGAGCGCTGTGCCCCTCGACAACCGAGCATTGCATGTCCTCAAAGGCTCAGCGCTAGGACTCGATATCTACGCTTGGCTAGCCCACCGATTGCACAGAATCGAAAGTCGTCCGGTCATTCTTCATTGGAAGCCAGTACGGGAGCAGTTCGGGCAGGAGTACACCGGCAAGGAAGCGGACAAGGACTTCAAGAAAAAATTCTTGCCTCAGCTTCGCAAGGTTTTAGAGGTCTACCCCAAGGCCAAAGTTAGTCAGGTCACGGGGGGCCTCATGCTGCAGGCCTCCCCTCCCCCAATCCCGTACAAGGTCTAGTTCGCGGGTTTGGCCACGTTAAATCAGACCCCCCTGCAGGATTCACCTGGATCGGTAGGGGGTAAGGCCTTTGAAACCTGTGGAAAAGCCTGTGATTTCGGGCTTTTATCCACGTTAAATCGGCCCCCCCGAGCTACGATAGATCAGACCCCCCTGCCTGAGTTATCCACGTTAAATCAGACCCCTTTACCCCCCCTTTTATCCCCGTTATCCACGTTAGATCCGACCCCCCCTAAACCGGTAGGTACAGCTTTACCTGTAATCAAAGACAAGCCTTTAAAGAATCCTTTAACAATTGGAGCACTGGTTTTGTGGATAAAGGCTTGTCGACCGTGCTCGATCACGCCTCCTACAGCGCGGCGGGCGGTCCTGCCCGCGCGGCAGATCCACGGCCGGCGCCGGTGCCGGCGATCACCACGGCGCTGGCCAGCGCGACCAGCTGCAGTACCAGGACGCGGACAGCGACCGGAGCCCGGCCCAGGGCGTGCTCGATGACGCCGCCGGCCCCGAGGTGGCCACCGCACCCATGACCACCCTGCCCCTGGTGTGCTGTTCAACCCAGGGCCGGTGCCGGCGGCCGAATCACTCGCGGCCGTGTACACGACTCCCCTACCCCACGGCCACC
>Ga0247725_1001303_pt1 | contig 13064 bp, 10 predicted proteins | sample OKSTACKMCFT3sol_FD_183021 | JGI IMG/M metagenome (GOLD analysis project Ga0247725, IMG submission 183021) | Subsurface sediment microbial communities from gas well in Oklahoma, United States - OK STACK MC-FT3-sol | ecosystem: Environmental > Terrestrial > Deep subsurface > Rock core/Sediment... | reverse complement strand
TCGGCGGTGTGCATCTCGCTGGAGGCGTGCTCGGCGTTCTTCGCCACGTCCTGCACACCGTAGGTCACCTCGTTGACGGCGGTCGCGACCAGCTCCATCTGCTGGGCCTGCTGCTGGCTATGGCGCTGAGCTTCGCTGGAAATATCGCCGAGATTGCCCGCGGCCTGATCCAGCGAGCCGGCCGACTCGAGCATCTGACGGATAACGTGCCGCAGCTTGTCGGTGAAGGCATTGAAGTGGGCGGCCAGTGCGGTGAGTTCATCGCGGCCATGAGTATCGAGATTACGGGTCAGGTCGCCTTCGCCGCTGGCGATGTTGGCCATGGCGTCGACCGCTGCCTGCAGCGGTTGCACGATACTGCGGGTAATGACGACCACCAGCCCCGTCAGCAGCACGGCGATCAGAAAGCCGATGGTGATGGCTTTCAGTGCCTGAGCCTTGAACTCTGCCTGTACATCATCGACATAGACACCGGAGCCAATGATCCAGCCCCAGGGCTGGAACAGCTCGACATAGGAAATCTTCGGTACCGGGTCACTGGCGCCTGGCTTCGGCCAGCGGTAATCGACCTGGCCGGCACCCTGGCTGCGGGTGATGGCGACCATCTCGTTGAACAGCGCCTTGCCGTCCGGGTCCTTGAAGCTGGACAGGCTCTGACCTTCGAGCTTGGGATTGGTCGGGTGCATGACCATCACCGGCGTCTGGTCATTGATCCAGAAATACTCCTGGCCGGCATAACGCAGCCCGCGTATGACCTCCATCGCCTGTTTCTGGGCCTGTTCACGGTCAAGGCTGCCGGCGCTTTCCAGATCATGGAAATACTTGAGGATGCCCGCCACGCTCTGCACCACATGCTCGGTTTTTTCCGATTTGGCGAGGTAAAGATCGCTGTGTATCTGGCGCAACATATAAGCGCCCTGGAGGATCAGCGTCAGGAGGGCAAGCGCCAGAATCAACCACAGGCGACGGCTGATGGGGAGACTGCGTAAATGGTTCATGGGCGAATACCGGATTGTTGTAATTGTCAGCGTCAGGGCAACCCCGAGCAGTACTGGCGATACTGTCGCATCGGAGCATTATTCACGCCAGTTGTCTGATAGCATTTCGGCCGCCAGGCGCAAAACCTGAGTGATTGGCGAGCCAGGCGCTGTTTCTGCCGGGACGCACGCGCAGGAACCTGCGTAGCGTGTTTATGTCCCACGGCGGGCTGTATTGCATATTCGAGTTTACGCGCGGCGAAGTCGTCGTGCTTTGGGGGAGTTGATGGATATCTGGATGGCCTTTCAGGCTCTGATTCTGGGCATTGTGGAAGGGCTGACCGAGTTCTTGCCGATTTCCAGCACCGGGCACCTGATCGTGGTCGGAGACTTGCTAGGTTTCAATGGCCAAACGGCAACCGCGTTTAAGATCATTATCCAGCTTGGCGCCATTCTGGCGGTGATCTGGGAGTTCCGGGCCAAGGTGCTCGGTGTGGTGGTCGGGCTGCCCAATGAGCCCAAGGCCCAGCGTTTCACCTTCAATCTGCTGTTGGCGTTCATTCCGGCCGTGATCTTCGGCCTGGCCTTCGCCGATCTCATCGAGCACTGGCTGTTCAACCCCATTACCGTGGCCATGGCGCTGATCATCGGCGGCATCATCATGCTCTGGGCAGAGAAACGCGATCATACCATCCAGGCCGAAACGGTCGACGACATGGACTGGAAGCTGGCCCTGAAGGTCGGTTTCGCCCAGTGCCTGGCGCTGATTCCAGGTACGTCGCGTTCGGGCGCTACCATCATCGGCGGCCTGGTCTTCGGGTTGTCGCGCAAGGCCGCGACCGAGTTTTCCTTCTTCCTTGCCATGCCGACTATGGTGGCGGCCACGGTCTATTCGCTGTTCAAGTACCGCGACATTCTGCAGATGAGCGACTTGCCAATCTTCGCCATTGGCTTCGTCAGCACCTTCATCGTGGCGATGATCACCGTGCGTGCCTTGCTCAAGTTCATCACCAACCACAGCTATGCGGTATTCGCTTGGTATCGCATTGCCTTCGGCCTGGTGATTCTGGCGACCTGGCAGTTGCACCTGATCGACTGGAGCACCGCTCAGCCGTGATGGACAACGAGCGCAAGGGACGCCTGAAAAGCTGGGATGATGCCAAGGGCTTTGGCTTCATCCAGCCGGCAAACGGCGGTGCTGACGTTTTCGCGCACATTTCCGTCATGCGCGGTGATCGCCGCCCGCAGCCAGGGGACGATGTGCTGTTCATCGAAGGGCGCGACGAGCGTGGTCGGCCACGTGCCGCGCACCTGCGTCTGGCCGGCGAACTGAGCCTCGACCGCCAGGCCATCCGGCGCAAGCCGAAAACGCCGGACAATGCTGCGTCGGCGCGGCCAAAACCCGCTGCCAAACCTGCACGCAGAGCGGCGACACAGTCGGGAGGCATCCACAGTCCAGGCAGCAAGATCGTCCTGTTTGCCTTGCTCTGCGTATTGCCAGTGCTCGCTGCCCTGCAGCTGTTCGGCAAGGGGCTCTGGTGGCTGGCGCCGCTGTACCTGTCGGCCAGCCTGCTGAGCTTCGTGCAGTACTGGCTGGACAAACGCAACGCCCAGATCGGTGCTCAGCGTACGCCGGAGAACACCCTGCATCTGGTCGAAATGCTTGGTGGCTGGCCAGGCGCGCTAATCGCTCAACAAGTCTTCCGTCACAAGACGCGCAAGGCCTCCTATCAGACGGTTTTCTGGCTGATCGTCGGCTTGCACCAGCTACTCTGGATCGACCTGCTGCTGTTCGATGGCGCCTACGTACTACACCACCTGCCCTCATTGGTGCGCTAGGGACAGCTTGCTGCGGAACTGGCATTGCAGTGTGCCAAGCAGCTATGTTGGCGTTCCAAGCCTGCCAGAGAGGGACCCCGCCTGCCTGGCGAGCACAACGTGGCCATGACAACAAGATTGAAAAGAACCGGCAAACCCGCTGCTACACCGCATCTGAGGCCCCGTATTCGGGTAGCGGGTCTGTGGCTGCTGTGTTGCCTGCTTGGGCCCGTGTACGCCTCTACCGAGGTACAGCTGACGCTGGGCGGGACGCCTGAGTCAGTTGCCTATATCCGACAAGTGCTCGAGCAGACCCTGGCTCTCGGAGGCCATGACGTCACGGTACGCGAGCGTGGCAACCCTCCCATGACGCGCCTGGAGGTCATGCTGCAGCGTGGGGATATCAGCGCCCTGATCCTTGGCCCGACACAGGTGCGTGAGCGCAGGTTCCTGCCGGTGCGGGTGGGCATGACCGACAACCTGGTCAACCAGCGCATTTTGTTCATCCCCAAGGGCAGCCAGGCCTTGTATGACAACGTGCACAGCCTGGAGGACTTTCGCCGCCTGCAGCAGGTGGCTGGCATGGGAGCGGCCTGGGCGGATAGGGCCATCTGGGAGGCCAATGATCTGCCGGTGGTGACCATCGAGGGCGACTGGAAACGGCTGTACCGGATGGTGGCCTCGACGACGCGCCTGATCGATTACCTGCCCCGCGGCGCCCATGAAATGGCGCATGAGTGGACGCAGCATGCCGATCTGGAGGTGGAGCGCCACCTGCTGTTCAGTTACCCACAGGATCATGTCCTCTACGTCTCGCCGGCATACCCTGAGCTGCACAGCCTGCTGCAGACGCTGCTGCCACAGGCGCAGCGCAGTGGGCTGATACGCCGCCTGGCCAGAGAACACTATCGCCAGATTTTCGAGCCACCGATCAGCCTGCAGCAGCGCCGCGTGATCCATCTGCAAATGGCTGCGCCCTTATAGCAGCAACCCCGGCTGCAGACGTTTTGGCAGTTTGCGAACCACCAGTTGGTGCGAGCGCGTCAGCAGTTGGCGCAGCTCGTCGTCGCCGAGCGGCAATTGCCGCGCATTCATGCTGATCCAGCGAGCGCGAGCCAGGTAAGGGGCAGGGCGGATGCCGGGGCGGTCGATATAGCCGAGAAACAGGTCGGCATCGACCTTGAAGGCCAGCCCCTCACCGAGTGAATCGATAATGGCGAACATCTTGTTGCCGGCCACGGAAAACACCCGATTGCCGCCCCATTTGAAATCTTCGCGGGCGCCAGGCAGGGCCAGGCAGAAAGTGATGATGTGTTGCGGCGTCATGGGGCGCTCCTTCACTCGTTCGCGCATATAAAGATCGTAAGCGGGCGCGTGACAGTGCACGATGGTGGCACATGGTCATCGCCTCGGTTTCGTCCGAGGTTTTCAGCCCTGAGCTCAGGCCCATTGATCCTCACAGAATGCCCTCAATGAAGCGTGTTTACATTCTTCGGCTCATCATCTGGATAGTGCTGTCGGTTGTCTGCCTGCCGGATACATGGGCGCTGGAGCGCAGGCTCGATATTGCCCAGCTCGTGCACGACCATCGCTGACGATCCTGGTCGGCAAGTTCGAGGATACGAGCCAAAGCCTGACGCTGGAGGCGCTGCGCTCGCCTGAGATGGCCGAGCGGTTTCAGTATGACGTCGTCGACAGTGCCTCCTTCGCCCTGTGCGCGCTGATGCTGTTCATGCGCCAGATGCTGCAGACCCGGCACACGCAGCCCTGGGCGGATCGTCTGTTGCTGGCGATGATTGCTCTTTACCTGATCACACCCGTGATCTATGCCCTGGTACTGCCGCAGGTCGCGCGCATGGCCATTATGTTCAACCTGCTCACGGCGTTGGCGATATTCGCCATCGCACTCGTCTGTACGCTGAAACGTCAGCGCAGCGCCTATTTTTTTCCTTGCAGCCTTTGGCCTGCTGATACTCGGTGGCGCCACCACCACGCTGCGTGCCATGGGCGTGCTGCCGACCAACGTATTCACCGTCGATGGCCTGCAGTTGGGCTCATCGCTGGAGATGCTCCTGCTGGCCTTTGCCCTGGCCGACCGCATCAACGTCATGGGTCAGGAAAAAATGCGCACCCAGGCGCAACTGCTGCAAACCCAGGCACAACTGGTAGAGACCCTGCAGCGCTCCGAGCGTGAACTGGAGCAGCGTGTGCAGGAACGCACGCAGGAACTGCAGCGGCTCAATCAACGCCTGGAAAATCTCAGCGTGACCGATGCATTGACGAATATCGGCAACCGCCGGCAGTTCGATGCCGAACTCACGCAACAATGGCGACAGGCACAACGCAATGCTACGCCGCTGGCGCTGGCCATCATGGATGTAGACTGGTTCAAGGCCTACAACGACCTCTACGGGCACCCGGCAGGCGATGCCTGTTTGCGTCAGATCGCGCAGACACTGGCGGCGACGCTGGCGCGCTCGACGGATTTCGTTGCCCGCTACGGAGGGGAGGAGTTCGTCTTCCTGGCGTCGGCACCGAGTTGGGCGGCGCGCTGCAACGGGCCGAAAAACTGATCGCCGCCATGGCTACTCTGAAGCGGCTCGCCCTACGCTCGCGTCACCCTGAGCATCGGTGTGGCCGCAATGCAGGCCACTGCGGGAGGGGATCCGCAGCAGCTTCTGCAACGGGCCGATGCAGCCCTGTACCGGGCCAAACAAGGTGGACGTAACCGCGTCGAGTGCGACCAGAGCGCGTGAAAGGAATTTACGGCGTTGCATAAAAAAGCCCCGGACACGCCAGGCGCGACCAGGGCTAAAGGAAGCGGCGGAGCTGGGCCGCTCCCTGGAGAGAGGGTTCAGGCCTGCGGTTGCCAGCCGCCACCGAGCGCCTTGTAGATCGCGACGATACCGCCGTAGAGCTCGACCTCGGCCAAGGCCTGGGCATCTTCGGCGGCCAGGCGCTCACGTTCGGCGTCCAGCAGCACGAGGAAATCCACCGTGCCTTCGCGATAGCGAATCGCGGCCTGATCCGCTGCCGCACGGCTGGCTTCGGCCTGGCGCACCAGGGAAACCAGGCGCTGCTGGCGTTTGGCGTAGTCGCTGAAGGCGTTTGCAGACTCCTCCAGAGCCAGCAACACCTGTTGTTCGTACTGCGACAGCGCGCCATCGGCCTCGGCTTCGGCGCCGCGCAGGCGCGCCCGCACGCTGCCGAGATCGAAGGCCGCCCAGCTGATGCTCGGCGCAACGCCCCAGGCGCGCGCGGCCGACGAGCCCAGCTGCGAGCCACGTCCGGCGGTAAAGCCGAGAAAGCCGGAGAGGCTGACCCGCGGGAACAGGTCCGCGGTGGCGACACCGACTTCAGCGGTGGCCGCCGCCAACTGACGCTCGGCCGCCTGGATATCCGGACGACGGCGCAGCAATTCGGCCGGATTGCCAATGGGCAAGGCTTTGGCGATCACCGGCAGCGATTTGGGCGTCAGGTCGATCTGCAACTGCTCCGGGCGCTGGCCAAGCAGCGTGGCAATGCGGTTCTGTGCACGCACCTGCTGCGCCTGCAGTTGCGGCAGGCTGGCTTCGGTGGCAGCCAGGCGCGCATCGGCGCGCAGCACGTCCAGTTCGCTACCGACGCCGGCATCGCGCAACTGCTCGGTGATGGAGCGTGAATCCTGCTGGTTCTTCAGGTTCTCGCGGGCGATGCTTTCGCGCAGCTGTGCGCCACGCAGGGTGCCGTAGGCATCGACCAGCTCGGCGATCAGGCTGACCTGTAACTGGTAATAATCCGCTTCGACCAGCTCGATGCGTGCCTCGCTGGCTTCCAGTTGATGCTGGATACGGCCGAACAGATCCACTTCCCAGACCATGTCCAGGCCCAGGTCGTAGCGCTCCTGACGGATGCGTTGTTCGCTGGTCGGCGGCTGCTGGGCCTTGCCAAACTCGCCACTGGCGCGGCTGGTGACGGTGGGGAAACGGTCATTGGCCACGTCATCGCGGATCGCCTGCGCTGCACGCAGGCGGTTGAAGACCACGTGCAATTCGCGGTTGTCCTGCAGCGAACGCTGTACCAGCTGGTTCAGCGTCGGGTCGTCGAACTGCTGCCACCAGGCGGCTTCGAAACGGCTGCGGTCATAGTCGGCCGCCTCCAGCGCGGCAATGCGCGCTGGTTCTGTGGTGGGAGCTCGGTAGTCCGGGCCGACAGCGCATGCAGACAGCGCCAGGGTCAGGAGTGCGGGGGCAAAGGCTTTCATGCATGCGACTCCTGCAGACGGGCGGCTTTGCGCGCTTCGCGTTTCTCGACGAAGGCGCGGATCAGGACATAGAACACCGGCGTCAGCAGCAGGCCGAAGAAGGTCACGCCGATCATCCCGGAGAACACCGCCACGCCCATGGCATGACGCATCTCAGCACCGGCACCGCTGGACAGCACCAGCGGCACCACACCCATGATGAAGGCGATCGAAGTCATCAGAATCGGGCGCAGACGCAGGCGGCAGGCTTCCAGCACGGCGGCGACGCGATCCATGCCTTCCTCCTGTTTGTCCTTGGCGAACTCCACCAGCAAGATGGCGTTCTTGCACGCCAGGCCCACCAGTACGATCAAGCCGATCTGGGTAAAGATGTTGTTGTCGATGCCGGACAGGATCACCCCGGTGATAGCGGCGAGCAGAACGGTCGGCACGATCAGGATCACCGCCAGCGGCAGGCTCCAGCTTTCGTACTGGGCAGCCAGCACCAGGAAGGCCAGCAGCACGCAGAGCGGGAAGATGAAGATCGCGGTATTGCCGGCGAGGATCTGCTGATAGGTCAGATCGGTCCACTCGAAGGTCATGCCGATCGGCAGTTCCTCTTCCAGCAGTTTGGCGATGGCGGCCTCGGCCTGGCCGGAGCTGTAACCCGGGGCGGCGGCACCGTTGATCTCGGCGGTGAGGAAGCCGTTGTAGTGCATCACCCGATCCGGGCCTGCGCTGTCATCGACCTTGACGAAGGTCGACAGCGGCACCATTTCCCCACGGTTGTTACGCACCTTGAGCTGGCCAATCTGTTCCGGCTCCAGGCGGAACTGCTGGTCGGCCTGGACGTTGACCTGGTAGGTACGGCCGAAGCGGTTGAAGTCGTTGGCATACAGCGAGCCCAGGTACACCTGCAGAGTGTCGAAGATGTCGCTGATGGCCACGCCGTGGGTCTTGGCCTTTTCCCGGTCGATGGCGGCATCGACCTGCGGCACGTTGACCTGGTAGCTGGTGAACAGCGACATCGGGTTCAGTTCCGGCAACTGGCGGGCCTTGTTGAGGATGTTCTGAGTCTGCACGTACAGCTCGTCATAACCCAGGTTGCCACGATCCTGAATCTGCAGGCGGAAGCCACCAATGGTGCCCAGGCCCTGTACCGGCGGCGGCGGGAAGATGGCGATGTAGGCATCCTGAATATCGGCAAACTGCGCGTTGAGCTCGGCGGCGATGGCATTGGCGCCCATCGACGGATCGGTGCGCTCATCGAACGGTTTCAGCGGAGTGAAGACGATGCCGCTGTTCGGGCTGTTGGTGAAACCGTTGATCGACAGGCCGGGGAAGGACACGGTGTTCTCCACGCCCGGGTGCTTGCCGGCGATTTCGCTCATGCGCTTGATCACTGCTTCGGTGCGATCCAGCGTCGCGGCATCCGGTAGTTGGGCGAAGGCCACCAGGTACTGTTTGTCCTGTTGCGGCACGAAACCGGTCGGGGTGCTGGCGAAGCCCAGGTAACCGAGCACCAGCAGGCCACCATAGACCAGCATGGCGATGCTGCTGCCACGCAGTACACGGCGGACGGTGCCGACATACCCATTACTGGCACGCTCGAACATACGGTTGAACGGGGTGAACAACCAGCCGCCGAACAGTTTGTCGAGCACGCGCGAGAAGCGGTCTTTCGGCGCGTGGTGATCCTTGAGCAGGATGGCCGACAGCGCAGGCGATAGGGTCAGCGAGTTGAGAGCCGAGATCACCGTGGAGATGGCAATGGTTAGCGCGAACTGCTGGTAGAACTGCCCGGTGAGGCCGGAGATGAACGCGGTCGGAATGAACACGGCGCACAGCACCAGGGCGGTGGCGACGATGGGGCCGGTCACTTCCTTCATGGCCTGACGCGTGGCGTCGAGCGGTGACTTGCCCAGGGCGATATTGCGCTCGACGTTCTCCACCACGACGATGGCGTCGTCCACCACGATCCCGATGGCCAGCACCAGGCCGAACAGCGACAGAGCGTTGAGCGAGAAACCGAGCAGGTGCATGACCGCGAAGGTGCCGATCAGCGAGACCGGTACGGCCACCAGCGGGATGATCGAGGCGCGCCAGGTCTGCAGGAACAGCACGACCACCAACACCACCAACACGATGGCTTCGAGCAGGGTGTTCACCACCGCCTCGATGGAGCCGCGTACGAAGATGGTCGGGTCATAGACGATCTCGTAGTCCATGCCCAGCGGGAAGCTTTGTTTCAACTCGGCCATGCGTTCGCGCACCGAGTCGGAGATTTCGATGGCGTTGGAGCCTGGGCGCTGGAATACCGGGATGGCGACCGCCGGCTGGTTGTTCAGCAGCGAGCGCAGGGCGTACTGGTTGGAGCCCAGTTCGACGCGGGCGATATCACGCAGGCGGGTGATCTCGCCGTTGTCGCCGACGCGGATGACGATGTTCTCGAACTCTTCCTCGGAGACCAGGCGGCCCTGAGCGTTGATCGACAGCTGGAAACTGTTGCCGGCATCGGAAGGCGGCGCGCCGAGGGCACCGGCGGCGACCTGGCGGTTCTGTTCGCGGATGGCGGTGACCACGTCGGTGGCGGTGAGCCCGCGTGAGGCCACCTTGTTCGGGTCGAGCCAGACGCGCAGCGAGTAGTTGCCCATACCGAACAGTTGCACATCGCCGACGCCGTCCAGGCGCGCCAGTTCGTCCCTGACGTTGAGCGCGGCGTAGTTGGACAGGTAAAGCATGTCGTAGCGCTGATCCGGCGAGGTCAGGTGCACCACCATGGTCAGGTCCGGGGAGGCCTTGTCCACGGTCACGCCGAGACGCTGCACTTCGGTGGGCAGGGTCGGCATGGTGCGGGTGACGCGGTTCTGCACCTGCACATGGGCGTTGTCCAGGTCGGTACCGAGGGCGAAGGTCACGGTCAGCGTCAGGCGGCCATCGATGGTCGACTGCGACGACATGTAGAGCATGCCCTCGACGCCGACGATGGCCTGTTCCAGTGGCGAGGCAACGGTTTCGCCGATCACCTTGGGGTTGGCGCCGGGGAAATCGGCACGTACCACGACGGTGGGCGGCACCACTTCCGGGTATTCACTGATCGGCAGTTGGAACAGCGAGATGGCGCCGCCGATCAGGATCAGCAGCGACAGCACCGCGGCGAAGATCGGCCGCTGGATGAAGAATTGCGAGAAATTCATGGGGGTTCCTCAGGTCGCGCAGGCGTTATCAGCCGCGCGGCGCGCGAGCGTCGATGTGGTCGGCGGCGATACGCGGGGCCTGGCTTGCATCGACGGCCTGACGCAGGCGCGCCAGTTGCTCGAGAGTGCTGTCATCGGCCATGGCCACCGGTTGCGGATCGACGGTGGAGCCAGGCATGGCGCGCTGCAGACCGTTGACCACGATCTTCTCGCCCTTGCTCAGGCCGCTGCGGACGATGCGCAGACCTTCGAGCTTCGGCCCCAGCTCGATTGAGCGATAGGCCACGGCGTTGTCATCACCCAGCACCAGCACGTACTTCTTGCCCAGGTCGGTGCCGACGGCTTCGTCCTTGATCAGAGTGGCGGCGTAGGGCTTGCTGCCCACCAGCTTCAGGCGTGCATACAGGCCGGGGGTGAAGCGACCATCCTGGTTGTCGAACACGGCGCGGCCACGGATGGTGCCAGTGCGTGGGTTGACCTGGTTGTCGAGAAAGTCCAGCTGGCCCAGATGCGGGTGGTCGGCTTCATCGGACAGACCGAGGTATACCGGGCTGGCACCACGGGCGTCGGAGCCGGACTGACGGGCCAGCTCGACATACTTGAGGAAGGCGCGCTCATCGGCATCGAAGTAGGCGTAGACCTTGTCGGTGGAGACCACCGAGGTCAGCAGGCTCTCGCCGGCACCGACCAGGTTGCCTTCGGTGATTTCGGCGCGGCTTACGCGACCGTCGATGGGCGCAGTGATGCGGGTGAAACTGAGGTTGAGGCGGGCGTTTTCCAGCTCGGCGGCGATTGCGGCGACATGAGCCTGAGCTTCGGTGGCGGCGCTGGCGCGAGCATCGGCCAATTCTGCGGAGATGGCGTTGCTCTGGCGCAGGCGTTCGCCGCGGCGGGCTTCGTTGGCGGCACGGGCCTGGCTGGCGCGGGCCTGTTGCAGTTGGGCTTCGAGGCGTTTGACCTCGGCCTGGAACGGACGCGGGTCGATCTGGAACAGTAGATTGCCTTTCTTCACCAGGGTGCCTTCGTCGAAGGTGACCTTGTCGATGTAACCGGAGACGCGTGGGCGGATTTCGACGGACTGCGGTGCTTCGAGGCGCCCGGTGAACTCGTCCCATTCGTTGATCGGCTGCTCGATCACTTCGGCAACGCTGACCTTGGGTGCGGGTATTTGCGCCTGACTTTGCTCAGCCTGTTCGCAGCCGCTGAGTGCGAGGACGCCGGCGAGAGCCAGGGGGAATATCCAGATGTTCTTGTGCTGCTGTTCCATGGGGGACTCTGCCAGTCGGATTTGTGGATTGGCGGAGTCTGCGACGAGTCTTGGAGGGCTACGAATCGAATGCCATGAATTTGAACATCATCGGGAATGATAAAAGGCGGACTTATATCAATTTTGATCTATGAGGGTGCACCAAGGTTCCTGGAGACACTTGGATCGTGCGTTTCCAGATATTTATCAGAGGCTATCCGGGTCGCCGCAGAACATCTGAATACGCGAACGTAGCCAGCGCTCGGCCGGGTCATTGTCTTGGGCGCCGCGCCAGGCCATGTGCAGCTCGAAGGTCTGCGTTTCCAGCGGCAGATCCTCGGCGCGCAGGCCGCCGGCTGCGGTCAAGGCGGCGGCGGTGTAATCCGGCACGCTGGCGACGATATCGGTTTCCGCCAGCAGGGTGGCCAGACCGTTGAACTGCGGAACGGCCAGTACGATGTGGCGCTCGCGCCCGATCTTGGCCAGTTCATCGTCGATGAAGCCGGTGAGGTCGCCGGCGAAGGACACCAGCGCATGCGGACGCGCGCAATAATCATCAAGGCTGAGCGCACCGGGTACGGTGTCGGCACGCAGCAGTTTGGCCTTGCTGCGGCGGAGAATCTTGCGCTTGGCGTTGGCCGGAAGTTCCTCGGTGTAGGCGACGCCCACCGAGATTTCGCCTGAAGCCAACAGCCCCGGCATCATCAGATAGTTGGTACGGCGAATCACCAGCACCACGCCAGGGGCTTCGGCGCGCAGACGGCGGAGCAGGGCGGGCAGCAGGGCGAACTCAACGTCGTCGGACAGGCCGATGCGAAATATCGCTTTGCTGGTGGCAGGATCGAAGTCGGCGGCGCGGCTGACAGCGGTGGAGATCGAATCCAGCGCCGGCGAGAGCAGGGCGAAGATCTCCTGCGCGCGCGGTGTCGGCTCCATGCTGCGACCGGTACGCACGAGCAGCGGATCATCGAACAGGGTACGCAGGCGAGCGAGCGCCGCACTGATGGCGGGCTGGCCGAGAAACAGCTTCTCCGCCGCTCGCGTCACGCTGCGCTCGTGCATCAAGGTCTCGAAGACAATCAACAGGTTCAGATCGAGGCGGCGCAGGTCGTTGCGGTTCATCCGGGTACCATTCGAGGGATACGGGCCTTGTCAGCACGGCGCTGCAAATGAGAGCCTTTGCCCGGGCAATAGTACGGGCAGTGTGCAGCGGATTGAAAGTCGCTGAATCACTGACAGGCATGAAGACTATCGATAGAGTCTGATAGTGTCGCCGCCGTACAGCGGATAGAGTCCACAGTCATTGAAGTGTTAATCCGCGATCAAGCTCGAGGTAAGCGATGTCCCGCATGATCCGTTTTCATAAGTTCGGCGATGCCGATGTGCTCCAGTACGAAGAGGTTCCGACCCCTGTGCCCGGCCCTGGCGAAGTCTTGGTGCGCGCTCAGGCCGTCGGCCTGGGCTGGAAGGACGTGCTGTGGCGTCAGAACCTGGCGTCCGAACAGGCCAAGCTTCCGGCCGGCACCGGTTTTGAACTGGCCGGCACAGTGGCTGCGCTGGGTGATGATGTAAGCGACTTCGACGTCGGCACCGCCGTTGCCGGC
>Ga0247725_1001298_pt1 | contig 13099 bp, 18 predicted proteins | sample OKSTACKMCFT3sol_FD_183021 | JGI IMG/M metagenome (GOLD analysis project Ga0247725, IMG submission 183021) | Subsurface sediment microbial communities from gas well in Oklahoma, United States - OK STACK MC-FT3-sol | ecosystem: Environmental > Terrestrial > Deep subsurface > Rock core/Sediment... | reverse complement strand
CCGGGATCGCTTGTTGCTGAATGGGAGACGGGGTGTCGTAGCCTTGCTCGGCAACGGCACGCAACAAGGGTTCGGCCAGACCGAGGGAAGTAAAACTCATAGTTACCTGCTAGGGATAGGGGCGCCAAAGATCGTGGTGGGGCTCCTCTGCTGAGCCGATGCCATCTCACAGGATCCGGGCCTATAGAGAAAACAACGATTTCCCCGGGGAGCAGAGCAAAGGGGAAAGAATAGAGGCGCAGTCTAACGGAGTTGGCGCACTTAGACGAGGAAAATGTGATGCGCCTCCCAGCACGGCTGGAAATAGGGACGAAGGCAGGACAAAATGGCCCGAATCGCCGTATGTATCAATGCCCCTGCGCAGCCTGCCGGGGACGGCGCGATACACGGAACAGGAGGTTTTGATTGAAACGGAAGTTCACCCCCACCGCCCGGCGCATGCTGGGCCTCGTCCTGCCCCTGCTCTTCGCCCAGCCCCTCGCCGCCAGGGAGACCCTGTCGGTGGCCTGGAGCCACTGGCCCCCTTTCAGTCAAATCGCTGCCGACGGCACCCTCGGCGGACTGGACGTGACCCTGACCCGCCAGATCCTGGGCAAGGCAGGCGTGGAGCCCGCCTTTCGCAACCTCCCCTGGGCCCGGGCCCTCTACCTCATGGAGCGCCAGCAGCTGGACGTGGCCATGGGCGCCCTGAAAACCCCCGAGCGGGAGCGGTTCGCCCGCTTCTCCGCCCCCTATCGGCGCGCCAGCTTCGTGCTGCTGAGCCAGCGCCCGCAGGCCGGGGAGCCCGAGGGCTGGCGAGAGATCACGGAGCTGGCAACCCTGTGCCAGGCCAAGGGGCTGCGCCTTGGCAAGCTGCGAGGCACCCGCCCCCTGCCGATGAGCGAGGAGTGCCCCGCCCTCGGGCAGGCGAGCGAATACAACAGCGATGACAGGCTGCTCACCCTCTTGCTGGCGCGCCGCCTCGACGGCGTCATCATGGAGTGGCAGTACGCCCGCTACCGGCTCGGCCAGCTCGGGGCGAGCGATGCCATCCAGTGTCAGGTGCTCTTGCACCAGCAGCCGGTGCGCCTGATGTTTGCCAAAGAGGCCGTGAACGAGGACGCGCTCGCCCGCATCGATTCCGCCATCGCCGCCCTGCCCTCACCGGATCCCGCCTTTGCGCCGCCCCGCTGCCGCCTGGACGCAACCCGGCTGTCATCGCTCTCGACGCCATCGGCCCCCTGACGCCGACGCCGGCAAAAAACCATGAAAAAGGCGACCCTGGGGTCGCCTTGTGGTTTTTGGTGATCACTCACCCTGCCTGCAGCATGATCAGCGCAGTTGCGGGGTCTGGGTGTGCACGCCCTGGTTCTGGGCGCGGTGGCGCAGCAGGTGATCCATCAGCACCAGGGCCAGCATGGCCTCGGCGATGGGCACGGCACGGATGCCGACGCAGGGGTCGTGACGACCCTTGGTGATCATCTCGGTGGCCTCACCGCTGGTGGTGATGGTCTTGCCCGGCACCGTGATGCTGGAGGTAGGCTTGAGGGCCATGCTCACCACGATCTCCTGACCCGACGAAATGCCCCCCAGGATGCCCCCCGCATGATTGCTGGCAAAGCCGGCCGGAGTCATCTCGTCCCGATGCTCGGAGCCTTTTTGCTCCACCACCGCGAAGCCGTCACCGATCTCCACCCCCTTCACCGCGTTGATGCCCATCATGGCGTGGGCGATGTCGGCGTCGAGGCGGTCGAACACCGGCTCCCCCAGGCCCACCGGCACATTGCGTGCCACGACACACACCTTGGCCCCCACGCTGTTGCCCTCTTTCTTGAGGGCACGCATGTATTCATCCAGCGCCTCCAGCTTGCCCGCATCGGGGAAGAAGAAGGGGTTCTGCTCGATCTGGCTCTCGTCGAACCCTTCCGCCTTGATGGGGCCGAGCTGGGAGAGAAAACCCACGATCTCGATGCCGTGCACCTGTTTCAGGTACTTCTTGGCGATGGCCCCCGCCGCGACCCGCATGGCGGTCTCGCGGGCCGAGGAGCGGCCGCCGCCACGGTAGTCACGCTGGCCGTACTTCTGGTGATAGGTGTAGTCGGCGTGGCCGGGTCGGAACAGATCCTTGATCTCGGAGTAGTCCTTGGAGCGCTGATCGGTGTTCTCGATGAGCAGCCCGATGGAGGTGCCCGTGGTCTTGCCCTCGAACACCCCGGAGAGGATCTTCACCTCGTCCGCCTCGCGGCGCTGAGTGGTGTAGCGGGAGGTGCCGGGCTTGCGCCTGTCCAGATCCCCCTGCAAATCGTCTTCGCTTATCTCCAGCCCCGGCGGGCAGCCGTCGACCACGGCGCCCAGCGCCAGACCGTGGCTCTCGCCGAAAGTGGTGACCCGAAAGAGTTGGCCGAAACTGTTCCCTGCCATGAATGCTCCTTGCTGCTTAGTTCTTGTAAATGGCGAAATGGGCCTGGTGCTGCTCGAGCTCTGCGCGGGTCATCACAAAGACGCCGTGGCCGCCGTTTTCGAACTCGACCCAGGTGAAGGGCACCTCGGGGAACTGGGCTTCCAGGTGGATCATGCTGTTGCCCACTTCGACCACCAGCACGCCATCCTCTTTCAGGAAGTCGGCGGCATTGGCCAGCAGACGTTTGGTGAGCTTGAGGCCGTCGGAGCCCGACGCCAGGGCCAGCTCCGGCTCGTGGCGAAACTCCTCCGGCAGATCCGACATGTCCTCGGAGTCAACATAGGGCGGGTTGGAGACGATGAGATCGTACTTGTCACCGGCCGGCAGATCCCGGAACAGATCGGAGCGAATGGGGATAACCTGCTGCTCCAGTCCGTGATCGTTGATGTTGCGCTCGGCCACGTTGAGGGCATCGACGCTGATGTCGATGGCATCCACTTCCGCATGGGGGAACTCGTGGGCCATGATGATGGCGATGCAGCCGGAGCCGGTGCACAAGTCCATGATCCGGGTCGGTTCGTCTTTCAGGAAGGGGGCGAAGCGGTTGGCCACCATCTCGGCGATGGGGGAGCGCGGAATGAGCACCCGTTCGTCCACGTAGAATTCCCAGCCCGCATACCAGGCCTTGTTGGTCAGGTAAGGCGCCGGAATGCGCTCCTGCACGCGGCGGATGATGAGCTCGGCGATGCGGTGGCGCTCGCTGGTGGTCAGGCGGGAGTGGCGCATGCCCGGATCCACGTCCGGCGGCAGATGTAACGCGGGCAGCACCAGTTGCACGGCCTCATCCCAGGCGTTGTCGGTACCATGTCCGTAGAAGATCCCGGCGTCGTTGAAACGACTCATGGCCCAGCGCAACATGTCCTGGATGGTGTGCATTTCGGCAACCACCTCATCGATAAATATCTTGTCCAAATCCACCTCCAAGTCGAGTAATATCCGGCCCGAGAATTTTATACAGCGAGCAAGACGAGTACCTGATGAAAAATACGCCCTCACTCACAGACGAGGAAAGCCTGCTGTTTCGTGATGCTGTCAAAGGTACCCGGAAAATTAAGCAAGATACCATAAGGGCCTCCTCAAACCCGGTCAAGCAGAAACGCGAAGTGCGCGAGAGCCGCGAAAAGCTTGGGGTTGACTACTTTTTCAGCGACGAGTACCAGCCCCATCTCGAGGCGGACGGGCCGACCCGTTACGTGCGCGACGACGTGTCAAAATTCGAGCTGAAAAAGCTCAAGCGCGGCAGCTACCCGCCGGAGATTTATCTGGATCTGCACGGCATGAACCAGCACCAGGCCAAGCAGGAGCTGGCGGCCCTGCTCACCCTGTGCCGAAAAGAGAACATCCACGTCGCCTCGGTGATGCACGGCATCGGCAAGCACATCCTCAAGCAGCGCATCCCGAGCTGGCTGGCCCAGCACCCCGCTGTGCGCGCCTTTCACCAGGCGCCGCGGGAGTGGGGGGGCGAGAGCGCCATCCTGGTGCTGCTGGACATCGCGGAGTGACCCCCTGCCCCGCCTTGCCCCGGACGAACGCCATAAAAAAACCACCGCCAGCTTGCGGTGGTTTTTTTATTGGCACCCCGCAGGGGTCAGCCGGCGGCCTCCATATGGCGCTTGAAGTTATCCAGGATGCTCTGCCACCCCGCCCGCTGCTGTTCGCCGCTGTGCAGGGACTCGGCATCGAACCGCTCCTCCACCCGGGTGCCCCCCTGTTCTGCCACGAACCGCACGCTCACCTCGCGGCCATCGGCCATGACGTAGCCGAGCCCCGTCGGCGCCGTGACCTCGGTGAAGGTCCCCTCGAAATCGAACCCCGTGCTGCCATCCCGCGCCGCCATGTGGTGGCAAAAACGCCCACCCACCCGCAGGTCCACCCGGCTTTGGGGGCAGTGCCACTGCGGGGAAGCGGCGTTCCACGCCATGATGCTGGCGGGGGTGTTCCAGCCCCGCCACACATCGGCAATCGGCCTGGCAACCCAGACGCTGACGCTTATCTTCATCTCTCTGCTCCTCTGGCTTTCCTGCACGTTTTGCACTGTGGCACTGTCATGCCACGCCGGGCGCATCGGGCTGCGCCAAAAAGTGTGCCACCAGGGCATTGGCATGGCCGTGACCCATGGCGTGTTCGTCCTTGAGCCAGGCCACCAGGGCCATGTGTTTGCGCTCCTCCCGCCCCGCCAGCAGGGTCAGCCAGTGGACGATGGGGTGGCCGTATTTCTGCTCGATGGCGGGAAAATAGGAGGCAGGCCCCTTCACCTTCGGTTGTTCATCCATGATGGCTTCTCCTCGGGGTGATTACAGGCTCAGGGTTTGGGGGCGAACTGCTCGAACACCTGCTGCCCGGTCAGGGTCGGGGTGTCGTTCTTGAGGGCATAGAAGTCGGGCTTCTCGTCGATGAAGATCTGCCCGGTGAGCTCGAACCCCTGATCCTGAAACAGGCCGGCGGAGAGGATGTACTCGTCCGTCGGCAACAGATGGTAGAAAAGATGGGTGCCGCAGGTGGGGCAGAATCCGCGCTCCGCCCACTCCGACGAGCGGTAGGCCACCGGGGTCATCCCGGTGAACCGTACGCCCTTGCCCCCGTGCACCGCGAACATGGGCCCCCCTGACCAGCGCCGGCACATGGCGCAGTGACACAGGTTGACCTCCTTGTGATCGCCGCTCGACACGGTGATCCCGCCACACAGACAATGTCCTTCCATGATGCCTCCTGAGAGTTGGGGCGACAGACCGGGCGAACGGGTGCTCGCCTTCTTGCCGCACCAGATGAAGTAGCACGGGATCCGGGGGGCGGCAACTGACCATTCCGGGGCCTCACCGCGGGTCTGAGACTCCCGGAGCGGGAAAATCCCCCTCTTTATTCATCGCGTGAATGACTCAACATATCCCATGCACCGGATAAATAATGGTCAGGTTCCCTCCTGCAAGGCGATGCGATTCCCCTCGCAATCCCGACACTCCGCCACCCCGAGGCCCTCCCCGACCCGGGTGACGGGATAGAGACAGGCCCCGCCCGATGCCAGTGCCCGGGCCATGGTCCCCTCGATGTCAGGCACCCGCAGATAGATCCGGGTGCCATCCAGGCTCGGCACATAGCTCTCCCCCTTCGCCAGGGCGCCGGAGCAGCCCGCCGTGCCACTTTCCAGGGGAAAGAGCGCCATCTCGTTGCCATCGATCTGCACCCGCTCCAGCACCGTCTCGAAGACCCCCTCATAGAAGCGGATGGCTCTCTCCAGATCCTGTACCGGAATTTCAAAATGAATGGCGATGTTCATGGTCATCCTCCCTCGGTGTGAATCCGCAGGCTATCAGTGCCAAAAGAGGCGCAGCAAGCCAGCGCGGCGATCAACAAGGGAGGCGCGCGGCCTCCCCGGAGTGCTTGCGCTTGTACTGACTCTCAGGTTACCGGTGCCCAGGGATCCCCCTTGCCCGGCTCGTTGCCCTGGGTCCACCACTTGGCCTGATAGATGACCCCCTTGTGGCTCACCTTGTTGCCCGCGGTGTAGACCTTGCTTGCCTCCCAGGCCGGTACCCCGTCCACCGGCGGCGTGCCGGGGTCGACCGGGGCCGGATCCAGCGCGGCCACCACCCGTACCTTGGGCCAGCTGGCGTGGGAGCCGTAGAAGTTGGTCACGCACTTCTCGTAATCCCCCGGCACCAGGGCCGAATAGGCGGTCTGGTACCCCACCAGATCACACTCGAAGGAGTAGCCGCCGGGTCTGTCCGGGTAGTATTTCCAGTTGCCGTCCCAGTTGGTGTAGAGCACGTCGGTGGCGCCGTTGAGGTTGAGGCTGCCATAGGGGATCTGCTGCCAGCAGGTGTTCTTCTCGTCCGCCAGCAGCGGGATCCCGTAGTGGGCCGCAAGCCCCTCCCAGTAGCGGATGCGGTTGACCGGCTGGCCCTTGTTCTTGTTCTGCTCGCCGCACCTCGATGCCACCGTTGATGATGTTGATGGTGGTGCCAAAGCCGTAGCCGATGCCCGCCGCCAGCTCACGCTGGGAGGGCACCCAGGTCCGGTCGATGACGTGCAGCATGGCGGGTTTGGGAGCCTGGGGCGTCAGGAAGAACCAGATGGCGGAGGCGAGGTTGAGCCAGGAGTCCGCCACCAGCCCGGGGTTGTTGAGGAGCACAGAGGCGTCGCCGTCGAACATGGCCTCGGAGAAGGCGCCGTAGTTGAAGTGGTAGGAGAGCTGCTTGGCGCCGCGACCGAAATAGCCCTGACCGGTGCTGCAGGGCCAGCGCCGGTTCTGCCAGTCACTCTGGCCACACCCCGTGGTGTAGCCGGTCTGCCCCTCAGACCAACCCATCTCCCGCACGTGCACCAGGGCCTATTGCCACTCCTCCAGCCCAAGGGGGTTGTCGGAGACATTCTCCTTGGCAATGTGGCCGCCGGTCTCCTGGGCAAAGTGGGCGAAGGCGGTGATGATGGACTTCTTGCAGATGGCGTCCGCATTGCGCCCGTCCGTGTAGTCGCCGCAGAAGGCGGGGAACTTGCCCACCGCCCGCAGGAAGCGCTCGTAGGTGTACTCCGGGGCGGCCATCTGGGTCAGGAACTCCCAGTCCGATTCGGTGAAGACCCGCTCGACCCGCTTGACGTTGTCCGGGTTGCCGGGGGCGCGGGCTACGATGGCCTCCACCACCGAATTGGGCCGGGTGGCCAGGGCGTGGGACCAGATCCCGTACATGGGGTTGGCGGTCTTGGCCTGGGCCGCACTGGCAAGATCCGCCGCCGCCATCACATAGCCGCCGCTGTTCTGGGGATCGGGCTGGATTGTCATGGCGCTCTGGCCGGGCAGTGCCCAGACGAGGGCAACCAGGCAGGCGGTGCGCGTGAGCATGAACATGGGTAACCATCCTTGTCTTGAAAATGTCAGGGCGAGCATAGGCATCCTGGCAACTAAATTCACGACAAGAATTAAGAATTTGGCGAAATTGTGAGCCACGCCTCCCTGCACTCAGATGGCGCTCGTTTGCAGGGGGATCCAGCCCCTGGCCTTGTTGGCGCAGCCATCCGACCTGTGCGGACGCTTGCTCAGATCCCCCCTGCGCGCACCGCCCGGATCAGCAGGTTGCGCGGGGTCATGGGTTTGGGGCAGAAGGTGCCCACCTCCACCCGGTAGCCCTGCTCCTCGAGGAAAAGGGCGCGATCGAGCAGCAGCCAGATTTCCAGGGGGCGGCGAAACAGGTGGCGCACCAGCTCCATGCGGGCGACATCGCCAAAGCGCCGCTCCCCCTGTGCCAGCAAGGCGGCGTAGTCGAGCCCCGCGGGCAAGCCCATCCCCTTGCGTTCGGCGGCCCAGTGGCAGAAATCCTCGAAGTCCCCGGTCAGCAGGCTCTTTTGCAGGTTGGGCACCGGCAGGTACTCATCCACCCCGCGCACCTGGCGCTGCAGGCAGTCAAAGGCGAGGCGCCACACCACCTCCCGCTCCCGCAACCGGGCGATGCGGGCGCCGCCGGTCACCGTCTCCTGCAGCGGCAGCTTCAGATCGCTCTTGCCAAGGCGCAGGGCACTGGCCCTGGCGGCCCGGGAGAGGGGCGCATAGTGCTCTCCTCTGATGAGGTGGTAGCAACACGGGGAGAGGGTCACCCCCTGGGCACGCCCCTCGGCCACCCGCGTCAGCAGATGGGTGTGCAGATCGCCGCAGGCATGGAGCGCCATGGCGTGATGGTGCGGGGCGATGAGGGCCCCGGACTCGGTGGCAAAGGCATCCGCCTCCACGAACCGCATGTTGGCGCCGTCGCGCGCGGCGAGCCGCCGCCCCTCCTCGCAGAGCGCCCCCTGCCACTCCAGGCTCAGGATCTCCGCGCCACGGTGCAGCGACACCAGGCGCCCCAGATGCCCCTTGCCGGCGCACCACTCCAGATAGGGACCTTGGTGGGGGGGCAGGCAGCCGGTGAAGGCCTCTATCTGCCCCTGCTTGCGTCCCGGCATGTACATCGCCATGGTCCTGGCGCACTGGACGGGCTCTGGGGCGAAAGGGGCAAGCTCGCCGAGGGCCTGCAACTCGGCCCCCGCCGGGATCCAGGGGGCGAGCAGGGTGCAGAGCGCATCCATGTCCCCGTCGAGGTGCGCTATCTCGTCAAGGGTCAGGGCTGCCAGGCACTTCGCAAGGGCTGGCGCCTCGCGGGCAAAGGCGATCCCCAAATGGTGATAGGGCTGGTATTGCCACCAGCGTCGCTCGGCGGTGAGCAAGCAGTCCAGTTGTCGAAAACGGTGGGCCAGCACGGTGAACCTGTCCTTTGGCGCAAAAAGGGAGGCTCATTCTAGCGATCTGCCGTCAAAAAGCACTCGCCTGTGCGCCGCTGGTAGCCTGACAAAAAGCAGGGATTTGTGCTATATTCCGCCCCCTCATTCGCGCAGCCCGCCACGGCGAGCCGCTTTACCCCTATAAACGGAACCCAATCATGACCATCAATGCCATCCTGCAAGCCCGTGCAAATGCCAAATGCGAGCTGTGTGGCGCAGAACATGCGCTGACTGCCTTCCCGGTGCCGCACTCCCCCGCCAGTGACGACGACCACAGCGTGGTCCTCTGCGCCACCTGCCGCGGCCAGCTGGAGCAGCCGGACACCACGGAGGTGAACCACTGGCGCTGTCTGGGTGACAGCATGTGGAGCCAGGTGCCGGCGGTGCAGGTGATGGCCTGGCGCCAGTTGAAGGCCCTCGTCGCCCGGGGCGAGCTCTGGGCCCAGGACATGCTGGACATGATGTACATGGAAGACGAAGTCAAGGCCTGGGCAGACGCCGGCGTGACCAGCGACGATGACGACAGCGTACCGACCGTCGACTCCAATGGCGCCGTGCTGGTGGAAGGGGACTCAGTCACCCTGATCAAGGATCTGGACGTCAAGGGCGCCGGCTTCACCGCCAAGCGCGGCACCCTGGTCAAGGGCATTCGCCTGACCAACAACCCGCTGCACATCGAGGGCAAGGTCAACGGCATGCAGATCGTGCTGGTGGCCGCCTACCTGAAGAAGGCCTGATACTGACCCCTTCAAGCCAGAAGCGCCCCCCGGGGGCACTTTTTTGTTGCCTCTGTTTCCTGCCGTTCGGGTGGCATCCGGGGGAAACTGGACTATCCTGCAAACCAGTTCCGCGGTATGCCCCCTCCCCTGGCCGCCAGTGCGCCAACGGAGAGGGCCTTCCCGGCACGCATGGAAAGACCCCGGGCACCCTGATCCCCATGGCGCCCACGAGACAAGGAGCCGCCCCATGGCCAGCAAGAAAGAGATCAAAAAGAAGATCGCCGCCCGCCAGGCGAAAATCGCCAAGCACGAAAGCAAGATCAAAAAGCTGAAAAAAGCCCTGAAATAGGGGCTGACAACCATTAAAACCGCCTGATGGCGGTTTTTTCATTACTGCGTTGGCCGCAAGGCGCGTCGAGTGGCCATGACTGCCAACCTCCGGCTAGCACCAATACTTCCTGTTCCAACCACAATCCCTTTTCGATCAGATATATAAGGACCTCTTCCAGTTGCTTGCCATGCTCACTCACCACGGGTACCTCCTCCCATGGGATCTTGCCTCTGCTGATCGGTTGCCCCTCCAGACGGCGGATCAGAGTGCGGGCATAGTGATGAACATAGGCCATCAAGGTGTCGGGTAGCCAAAGAGCCAACGGACGACGAAGGGCATGGGCCAGCTCGTTAGCGATATCCAATCCGCGCTGATCCAAATCGCCAAAATGGGCCCAGGGTACGGCAGCCGGCAACAGCGGGAATACCTGACGTGCCAACTTGGTATTGCGGCCAGGCACATAGAGCAACAACTCCCCCACTTGCAGCGGGTAATCCACGAAAGCTCCCTTGTTCTCCACCGTGACCAGTTGCCGCCCCTGCCACTCAATGCCATGTAACTTACTCAAGCAGCGCTCCGGTAAGACCAGCTCTCCCAATAGTGCCAGTTGCGCCCTCATGTCGTAGCGCAGTCCGTCCTTGCCGATGAGTGACAGCGGGCTCAGCGTGCGAAGTCGAATCACTTCATCCTGTGTCAGCGTGATGTCGATAGCATCATTATCTGGATCTATCCCGCTCTTGCTGTCCCCATGCCAGAGGGCATGAAAACTGGCCTGGTTTAGATGTGCGGGCAGGTCCACCCCGAGAGCCCGTATCGTGTCACGCCTGTCCGGCATCACTGGTGCAACCTGTGCCAGCTGTGCTGCGAGATAATTCCTTCCAGCATCGGTCAACACATGACGAGCCCCTCGTCCCACTGGCTTGACTCCACCCACAGCCTGCAGGAGATCTCTCAACTCGCGGCCATGCTTGCTATCGAGTGAATATCCCTGGTTATTAGTGTCTGCCAGCAAGCGGGCACAGAGATCCTGCACTCGACGCTCATCAAAAAGTGACATCCTCCCCCCTCATTCATTGCGGTTCCATATGGCCAAGTAGAGGGGATCTTTCTGTCCACAACCGTGACCTGTCTCGCACCAAAGGAAGATCGCTCTTTCAAACCGTCACCCGTCCACAAGCTCGTGGCAGGATGGTCAGCGGTTACGATTGGCAATCCATCGACATCGGTGAAATCAGTATGCTGCGACGCCATAGGTTAACCGGTGAGAAAAAAGACAGCTTATCTGCGGTTTTAACACATCATAAAAAACTGCCTTCATGCGATTTTTTTATACATATCCTTGCCTATTTCATTTCCAGCCGCAGACCATGCTGCACCTGATTGCTCTCGCCTGGATCCTCTTCGGGGCCGGGAGAGACGCCGCTGGACGACTCGTCAAAGAGGCTGGCATCATGCCAGCTTTGACGCCAAGGATCTGCTCATGAACCCCAATACCTGGATGCTGTTTGCGCTGGCCTATCTGCTGGCGACCCTGACCCCTGGCCCCAATGTGCTGCTGGTGGTCAAGAACGGTCTGCAACACGGCTGGCGCGCCGCCCTTGTCAGTATCCTCGGCAACCTGGGGTGCCAGGCCATCCTCATCGGTCTGGTCGCCATGGGGGTGGGGGCCCTGCTGCAAACCCTGCCTCCCCTCTTTGTCGCCCTCAAGCTGGCGGGGGTGGCTACCTGGTGTATCTGGGCTACAAGGCGCTGCGCGCGGCCAATACCAGTGCCCAAGGGCTCTCTCCCTCCACCGCGCGGGGACGCACCAGAACCACCCTCTCCTTGTTGCGAGAAGCCTTTCTGGTCTCCGCCAGCAACCCCAAGACCATCGTCTTCCTCTGCGCCCTGCTGCCCCAGTTCCTCGATCACCAGAGTCCGCTGACGCTGCAGTTCATCACCATGTACCTGACCATCTGCGCCATCGTCAGCCTGGTGCATCTGTGCTATGTCGCCCTGGCCAGGCGCGCCGGTCGCTACTTCAAGCCAGGTCGCGGCGAGCGCCTCGTTGGCCGCATCACCGGCGGGCTCTTCATCACCCTGGGCGGCGCCATCCTGCTCAGTGGTCGTCCCTGATCCCTGTGCCTCACCGCTGCTGACATTATCTGCACCATCGGCGCCGCTTGGGCGCCGCGGATCCCGGCTACCGGGGCTAGAGTTGTAGGCGTGTCTGTATATGAGCCTGCGGTGGAGCGCCATATGTATTCCTACACCCTCACCTTCCGGGAGGAGGCCGACAAGCTGACGGCCCCCGAACACGAGATCCGCTTGCAAAGCCCGGCACAGGCCGGTGATTTCATCATTCTCTCCGATGGCAGTCGCCATCAGGTGATGTGCGTCACCCACCGCGCCCACTACAGCAGCCTCTACCTCGACAAGGGGGTCCGCATCCCCCAGAGCTGACGCAGACATCGTCTTTCGCTCCCTCCTGCTTGCTATGGTGAGAGAGGGCTTCATCTCGCCAGCGCAAGCCCCTTGCCGCCCAGGGAGCAGCAAGCCCGAATGACCCATTGCCAGAGGTATTGATCATGTTCAGACAGACCGCGCTCATCCTGACCCTCACCCTGTTGGGCAGCGCCCAGGTTCACGCCATCAACCACAAATACGCCGAGCAGCTGGAACGCTCCGGCTGCACCCAGGTGACCGAAGCCCAGGGCTGCGATATTCACAAGAGCAAGGCGGAAAACGCCAAGGCAGGATTTGGCACCGCCGCCACGGCCAACGAAGGCGGATTGAACATGAGCTATGAGCTATGAGCAGAAGCTGGAGCGCTCAGGCTGTACCCAGGTGAGCGAACTCAGCGGCTGTGACATCAACATGAGCAAGGCCGAGAACGCCGCCGCCGGATTTGGCGCCGCCCCCGCAGCGGCCAGCGCCAGCCCCTACACCGGCAACTGGGTCGCCACCTTCCCCGAGACGGGCGCCACGGTCGCGAACATCCGCATCGATGACAAGGATCAGGTGTGGGTCAACGACAAGCAGGTCAGTGCCAGGAAATCCGACGGCGCCCTGGTGTTCAAGGAGGGCATGGTCATCTACACCATCCAGGGGGATCGCCGCCTCAAGGGAGAAGATGGCTGGGTCGACAACGACGCGGGCACCAAGGGGCCCATCGCGGCCAAATGACCCCGTCACCATCACGACAAGGGGAGCCGCGGCTCCCCTTGTCGTTTCTGCCCCCCCTACCTCTTCTTCGGAAAGTCCAGCACGGCCACCACCGGCGAGCAGGACGGGAGCGCCGACCAGGAGGGGGCGTCGAAGATGAAGCGGGCGACGGCACAGGTCGGCATGCGAGTGATACCGGAGGAAAAGCCATGAGCCAGG
>Ga0247725_1001296_pt1 | contig 13111 bp, 10 predicted proteins | sample OKSTACKMCFT3sol_FD_183021 | JGI IMG/M metagenome (GOLD analysis project Ga0247725, IMG submission 183021) | Subsurface sediment microbial communities from gas well in Oklahoma, United States - OK STACK MC-FT3-sol | ecosystem: Environmental > Terrestrial > Deep subsurface > Rock core/Sediment... | reverse complement strand
CAGGCTGAGTTTTACGTCTTACCATTCAGGCGCGAAGAGCGAAGTTATCCAAGGCAAATCAAAAGGAAATCCAGCAAATATGCGTACAAAAAATAATGCCAGTCAGCTTAACTGACTGGCATTAGCCATGAAGGCTCTTTTTTAAGATAGCAGCAATTAAAATTCTACTTTGCCATCGCGGATGTGTTGTTCACCCCGTTGTTTAGCTAGCGCAATCTGTTTTTGACGCTCAGCAAAGGAAGCTTTTTGCTCTTCAGTAATTTTGTCATGGCAATGTGGGCAACTTAACCCCTGTACATACAGCGGCGATTTCATTTCATCTTGTGACAACGGCATACGGCACGCATAACACTGATCGTAACTGCCCTGTTCCAAACCATGTTTAACAGCCACACGCTGATCAAATACAAAACATTCACCCTGCCACAAACTCTCTGGTTCTGGCACTTCTTCCAGGTATTTCAGAATACCGCCATCAAGGTGATACACTTCTTCAAAGCCCTGCTCTTTTAAAAAGGCGGTCGACTTTTCACAACGAATACCACCAGTGCAAAACATAGCCACTTTTTTATGTTTGGTCTTGTCCAGGTTTTGCTCCGCCCATTCTGGGAACTCTCGGAAGCTGGTGGTATTTGGATTGATGGCGTTTTTAAAGGTACCAATAGCTACTTCGTAGTCGTTGCGGGTATCAATAACAATAGTCTCCGGATCCGAAATCAGTTGATTCCAGGCTTTACCTTTAACATAAGTACCCACTATATGAGCCGGATTGATACCTTCTACGCCCATAGTGACAATTTCTTTTTTCAGCTTGACCTTAGTGCGATAAAACGCCTGCTCATCGGCAAAAGATTCTTTGTAGGACATGCCATCAAACCGGCTATCGGCAGCAAACCATTGCAGCATCGCGTCTATACCTTCGCGTGGGCCACAAATAGTACCATTAATGCCTTCTTCAGCCAACAGCAAAGTGCCTTTGACTTTATTCAGAACTAAGTGTTGATAGAGCTTATCGCGTAAAGCGACATAATCAGGTAGAGCGACGAATTTATATAAAGCAGCAACAACGTACATCTTTGAGTTCACCTTCTGCAAAGCCGGACCGTAAATCCGGGGCAAAAATACGGGCGAGCATTATAACTACTGAACATGAAATAACAAGTTTCAGCAGGCTTAATGCCTGAATTCCAGCTCAGGTGGCACGGCAAGTGCCAGCTCAAAAGTTTGCTCTCCATCTGTGATCAATAATTTATCATCCTCTCGCCATAGATCTAACTGCATATGACCTTTGAGCATGTTGCAAAAATCCAGTAATTGTTGATGAGATAAGGTATGGAACTGTACATTGCTGAAATGTTGTTTGTATTGGCTTTTAATTTTTTTCTGATCCGTTTCATCCAGAAATAACACCACCTGATCGGCCTGATGACTGGCGCGTTGCATATGCTTTTCGCTGAGTAAATCGACATTACACCAAAGTTTGATATGGTCGGTCGCATCACTGACATACAGATCAGGCGTTTTGCCAGCGCCCTCTGTTTTCGACAATTGGGGGGAAAACTCAAAAAAGGACAGGTAGGCCAGCAAACGACGGGCAAAATGTTCCGCTAACTCTGTTTTATAGGGTGCTATATAACAGGTTCGTTTTTGGTACAGATGGCTCACCTCTGATGCATAATTCAGATCCAGCCGAATCACCTTACTGATTACTTGCATACAGACACCTCACTGGTATCGGCAACAACCTCTGTTTAGTGTAGCTGAGATTGAATTGCACCATAGATCAGATGCATAGCCAGTGCCAGTAATACGCCTCCCATTAACCTGTCAAACCAATAGCCTTTTCGAAGTAAAAAAGACCTTACTTTTTCGCGGGTTAGGATCACAGATAAAAAAGCAAACCAGACTGCAGTAGCGCCAGCCATATAAACGCCGTAGATCACTTTGTATGAAACTGGTGTCATAGGCGAAATAATGACGGCAAAAAGCGATAAAAAAAACAAGGTCGCTTTGGGGTTCAGGCCATTAGTGACAAAACCTGAAGTAAAAGCTTTAAGCAAGGATGGACTTTCCGCTATAGCTTCTGCTTTGTCATCCGTCGTAACTGAAACAGGTGCACCACTGCGAATAGCTTGCCAGCCTATGTAAGCCAGATAGGCTGCCGCCAGTACGCTGAACAAAGTAAATAACCAAGGCGTAGTTTTAATCAACAGCCCAACACCGAGCAGCGAGTAACAAACATGCAGAAAAATCGCCATGCCTATACCCATGCTGGCTGCGAGTGCGACATTACGACCATAACGCACGGCATAACGTAAAACGATCGCAAAATCTGGGCCAGGGCTTGCAACAGCCACCAAGTGAACCGAGGCGATTAAGATAAATTCAGGCCAAAACTCCATGCCCTATCCTTTTGATTATTCGCAAATTTATGACTTGTAATTAAAACATGAGACTACAGGCTTTCGAAGTGAAATCTCGAAAAAATGTTACTTCATCACAAAAGTACTTGCGCTAGAATCGTTAATCCGCAAAAATGTTATAACATCACACCCATTAACCAACAGTAAAAGGTTTTTCGATGCGCCCTTCTCTTTTTCAACTTTCTCCATTAGCTGTGCTGGTCGCTACAGTCTTTTCAACTCAAGTTCAGGCACAAAGTGTCAGCATTAACGGCCTTATTTTGGATCAGGACGGAAAAGCTATTGAGCAAGCTCGTGTGCACGTACATGGCCGTCAGCAATACGTTTATGCCGATAAAAACGGCCGCTTTACTATTCAGGCCCCTGCGGATGCAGAACTGCATATATCTGCCAAAGGCTATGGTGATCAATTTGTGAAAGTCGCAGACGCACAAAGCGACCAGCTTAAGATCCAACTCGAAGCCGGTGGTCTGGAACGTATTGTGGTCGCAGCATCTGGCTTGCATCACTACGACCTGGAAATGGCCAACCCTGTCTCTGTGTTATCCGGTGAAGAACTGAGCCGTAAAACTGAACCGACGATAGGCGAAACCTTAAAGTCTATGCCTGGTGTACACAGTAACTATTATGGTCCTGTGGCTGCCAGCCCTATTCTACGTGGCCTGGATGGTCCACGAGTTCGTATTTTGAATAATGGATTGGATTCAGCCGACGTGTCACGTATCGGTCCTGATCACGCTATCACAGCTGATGCCATTACCACTGAGCAGATTGAAGTCTTGCGTGGTCCTTCTACCTTGTTATACGGCAGTGGCGCTGTGGGTGGTGTAGTGAATGTGGTCGACAACAGATTACCGCGTCAGTTGCGCCCTGCCAGCACTCAGATTGAAACCCGCTACAGTTCTGGCGCAGATGAAAAGACTGCGGCTTTGGCGCACGACGGTGGTCAGGAGCAAATAGCCTGGCATTTTGATGGTTTCAAGCGCAAAACAAATAATTACGATGTGCCCGACTTTACCAATGATAAGGGAGAAAGCACCAATCAACTGGCGAACTCCTGGTTAGATAACTCGGCAGTCAATGGTGGATTAAGCTGGATCACTGACAAAGGTTTGTTAGGTTTCTCCGTAGGTCATATTGACAGTGAATACGGCATTCCTGGTCATCACCATCATCATGAAGAACACGAAGAAGATGAGCATGAAGAGGAAGAAAGCCATCAGGAAGACGGTGTCTTTGCCCGCGTAAAACAAGATAGATACGGCTTAGCAGGTGAGCTCTATAAACCATTCGCTGGCATTGAAACTTTATCTTTTAACAGTGCTCTGACCCGCTATCAGCATCATGAAATTGAAGATGGTGCTATTGGTACTACCTTCAAAAATGACAGCTTTGAAAGTCGTTTCACTGCTGAGCATGAAACCTTCGCTGGCTGGCATGGGGTTGTGGGTTACCACCTGCAGCAAAGTGATTACAAGGCCATTGGTGATGAGGCTTTTACACCGGACAGCAAAACAGATTCTCACGCTCTATTTGTGTTGGAGGAACGTAGTTTCGGTGATTTCACGGCGCAGTTAGGCGCGCGCATTGAACAGGTCGACTACAAAGCTTCCGGCATTGAATTTGAGCATCACCATGACGAAGACGCAGCGGAAGAGCATTCGTCTGAAAACGTCAAAAATGATTTTACTGCAGCCAGTGTCTCGGCAGGTCTGGTCTGGAACTTCCAACCAGGTTACAACTGGGCACTGTCAGTGAGCCGCTCTGAACGTGCGCCAAGTGCTGCTGAGCTCTATTCCAACGGTGCACATATTGCGACTCAAACCTATGAGCTGGGTTTGGCTTATGCACTCGATGCCGATGGCGAGATAAGCAAATCTGAAACTGACTTCAAAAAAGAAGTTGCGAATAATATCGACCTGACTTTGCGCAAGTTTGAAGGGGACTTTACCTTCACCTACAACCTGTTTTACAACAAAGTGCATAACTATTTATACATGCGGGATTCTGGCTTAACCATGGCCGATCTGGAGGCTCACGAGGAAGAAGGTCATGAAGAAGAACATGATCATGAGCACGAAGGTGAAGAATTCTCCATTTTCCATTACCAACAACAGGATGCCACTTTATATGGCGCCGAATTCGCCATGGCTTATCAGCTGACTGCTGAGCAAGAATTGGAGTTTTTTATCGACTCAGTGCGGGCTAAACTGGATAACGGTGGTGATTTGCCACGTATCCCGCCTGTTAAAGTGGGCGCTGGATACAGCTACTCAGCACAGGATTGGTCTGCCACTATCGATTGGACTCACTATATGAAACAAAATCGGGTTGCAGCTGGCGAAAGCGCTACAGGTTCTTACCAGATCCTTGATTTAGGTTTTAGCTACTACTTTAATCTGAATGATCTGGACCTGACAGCTTTTGCCAAAGCCAATAATCTGACAGATGAACTTGGATTCGTACACAGCTCCTTTATTAAAGAAGATGCACCTCTGCCAGGCCGTTCTTTTACCTTAGGTCTCAAAGCCCGCTTCTAATATACCCTTCGTACTTGAAGCCGCAGCTTTGTTGACTACGAGCTCTCGCCCCGGTCACATAGGGAAACTATGCTCCCGGGGTCTCACGCTCCTGTCGCCTCTCTGCAACTCCAATTACTTTGGGTATAAGGGTATAAATGAAGTTGTTAAGCCCCTAAAACGCACAAGGCCCCTATTATAGGGGCCTTGTTATCTGAATTCGTAAATTATTGACCTCTGGCAAACAGGCCAGTCCCTTTGTCTTCCATCGCTTCCCGGTACCCTCCGAGCCATTGCGATCTGGTGTCTAAATTCTGATAAGGACAAATCTCTTTTGAGCGACCTGTGACAGCGGCGCGATAACCTTGAGCATGAGCACGTTCTAAACGATCTCTTTTCTGTCTTTTCATAAGGCAATCTTCCTCGATCTGGTAAATAACAAGCAACTTGCGTTGCACTTTAATAGATAGTCGAGATGCTCAAAAGGTTCCACAATTAAACTTAACCCCACCCTATTGACATTAAGTAAGAACCTGAACTTATTTAAGATTTGATGACAAAATAATTTAAAATTTTTGAATTTTTCTACAGTATTGCTCATGCTTCGGTATATTTACGCTCAGGGGGATAGATACTGACACGATAAAAGCCTACTGGCGGAGCGAAAAAAAAACCTGCCGAAGCAGGTTCTTTAAACCGGATCTAGCTTTACTTTACCCGTCTTCTTAACATCACTAAAGGTAACAGTAGTAAAGTTAGCCAACCTGAAGTGCCGCCTTTACGCTCATAAGTCACTTCTTCTGGTGCGTTACAGTTTTCAATAGTACCGTTAGGGACAGGTGTTAATTTCACCGGGCGAACGACGTTTTCAAGTACCGGATTACCTGCACTATCCTTCACTACTTCGCCTTTTGCATCTCTTTGCTCAACCGAGAAAACAGCATTGGCTAAGATCTCATTGTTGTTGTTGATATCTTTTGCTTCAACCAAATTAAAATTCACACCACAAGGCAATAAAGTATTTAAGTCAGTCATAGTCTGATCTTCCAGATTGTATAAAAATGCAACCTGGCGACGTGTCGTACTGTCGTCTGGGATCACCTCAGCTGCGCCTACAATCAGATTGTTTTCATTAATAGCTGAAGGAATAGTGCCTGAAGTACTGAAAAAGCCATTAGGGTATGTGACTGTTTTGGTATTGTAATCAAAAATAAACATCCGGTTACGCGCTATACCGTTCATTCTTTTATTCGCATTGCCGACTATGATGTTTTCATTGTTGATATCGTTTGCAGAGCTTGAGTCCCACTCGAGCGGATCAACAATGGCTGAAACCTCACCTTCGGCAAATACTGTCGCATGACTGGTTCTGATTTGACGCTCTTCACTCACATAGGTGGAATAGCCCACAGCAACAGCGTCATCGTTTACTGATAAAGCACGACTGACGTACGTTAAATCAGAGGTCTCTGCTATAGCCGGGCCTAAAAAGCCGTATTGAACCGGAGCGGAAATCTGACCTGTGTCGTTCATTTTCCACACCAGTGCTCTTTCAACATAACTGGTGGTTGCAAGATTATAGTAACAAAGGCTTAAAGGGGATGCTTTACCTGTACATGTAGTATTTACTGCTTCTTGCGTCGCAGTTGGCATAGAGACACTGCCTGAGCCTGCGATGTAATTCGATTCGCTAATTTTAGACGCAAAGGAAAAACCGCCGCCTAACTCTTCAAAGGGGATAGGTAACGGCGTGACGCTGTTGCCATTGACAACATATGATTTCATGTAGCCCGGCTCAGGCAACCATAATTCCACCGTCTCAGGCGAAGGAGTCGTTTCAGTGGCCTCAGGAGTAAAGCTCTGTAAAGTAAAGGTTGTTGTAGCTAAAGCAATGGCATTGCCACTGCTATTAATATCGTAGAGATATTCTTTGTTGGTCGGAACAGCGGACTGCTCTCTGATCTTAACTTGCGCGCCCGTTGATAAGTTCAGTGCCAGCACGTCACTGTAACGTTGAACACTAAAATTAGTGCTTTTGCTTTCTAAATAACTCAACAATTGTGCCAATGACGCTGCGGTCACATTGCCCAGTTTAATTTGTTCAATAGCTTCAGCCGATAATCTGGCTGTTAAATCAGCATCTTCAAAATTTAATCGACTGACATCAACCGGGAAGTTGTAGATCAAACTACCACTACCTACTACATCACCATTATCATTAATAGCTGCGCCATACTGAGAGCGTGTAGTGCTGACTTCCGGCAACTCCTGGACCTGATAAACGGCGGCATAAGCTGAGCTGGCGGCCAGGCCGGGTAATAAGGCTAATACTACGGGCGATAATCTCATTCAGGTCCCCTGTTACTGCTGATTTAATGCTTCTAATTGTTCCCAACGCTCATAAGCGTGCGCGAGCTTCGACTCGGTCTCATGCAATAGGTTCAACGTTTTTTGGGTGCTCTCGGCACTTTGCCGAAAAAACTGTGGATCATTGACTTGCTGCTGCAAGGCACTTAATTCCGCATCAAGTGTCTCGATTAAAGCGGGCAATAGTTCCAGTTCTCGTTTCTCTTTGTATGATAACTTCTTACTGCTGCCGGATGAAAGCTCAACTGGCTTTTCTTCGACAGGTTTTACACTTTTTTGCACTGTTTCAACAGCTTTTACATGGTTTTGCTGCCGTTTTTGATAGGCGACTACATCTTCGTAGTCGCCAGCTATATCAACCACCTTACCCTGGCCGGCAAAATACAGTGAACTGGTGACTGTATTATTGACAAATTCTCTATCGTGGCTGACCAGAAGCACAGTGCCCTGATACTGCTGCAGAATATCTTCAAGCAGCTCTAAGGTTTCTACATCCAAATCATTGGTCGGTTCGTCGAGGATCAGTAAATTACTTGGCTTAGCGAATAAACGCGCCAGCAATAAGCGGTTTTTCTCTCCCCCTGACAAGGCCCGAACTGGTGTTCTGGCGCGTGCTGGGGCAAATAAGAAATCCTGCAGATAGCTCAGTACATGGCGGGTCTGACCGTTTTGGGTGATTTCCTGCTTACCATCAGCGACGTTATCCTGCACTGTGGCGTCTAAATCCAGCTGAATACGGTGCTGGTCAAAATAAGCCACTTCCAGGTTAGTACCACGTTTAATTTCACCGCTGTCGGCATTATATTCGCCGAGTAAGGTTTTGATTAAGGTGGATTTACCCACACCATTTGGCCCAACCAAAGCGATACGATCTCCACGCATCACTAAGACGTTCAAGTCTTTTAATACAGCTTCGCCTTTGAAGCTAACATTCACGTCTTTTGTTTCAAACACCAGTTTGCCGGATTTTTGCGACTGCTCGATGGCAAATTCTACCTTGCCCAGTTGTTCTACACGCGCAGCACGTTCATTACGTAATGCTTTTAAAGCGCGAACCCGGCCTTCGTTACGGGTACGACGGGCTTTAATGCCCTGGCGGATCCAAACTTCTTCTTCTGCCAGCTTTTTATCAAAGAGCGCATTGTGCTGCTGCTCTGTCTCCAGCATCTTTTGCTTACGCTCAAGATACTCAGCGTAATTACCTGGATGCGAAGTTAACTCGCCTCGGTCCAAATCGATAATACGGCTGGCTAAAGCACGGATAAAGGCCCTGTCGTGCGAGATAAAGATAATGGCGCCTTTGAAGTTCATAAAGAACTGTTCCAACCATTGAATAGCAGCGACGTCTAAGTGGTTGGTTGGTTCGTCCAGTAACAGTACATTTGGCTGCGACACTAAAGCCTTGGCCAAAGCGGCTTTACGTAACCAGCCACCGGATAACGAAGCGAGCGTGGTATTTGGATCCATTTCAAACTGAAGACACAACTCTTCAATACGACTTTCTAACTGCCAGCCCTGACGGGTATCGAGTTCAGCCTGCAAAGCACCAAATTCACGCTGTTCAGCTTCTGTGACATCCGAGAAATGATCTGCCAGATGGTAAAAACGCTGAAGTTTCTCCGCTAAATCGCCCGCACCTTCCCGGATAAAATCAGCCACTTTAATATCTACACGAGCCGGAGGGTCTTGCTCTAAACGGCTGATAATTAAATTGTTCTGCCGTACCACCTGGCCGTCATCCAAATTTTGATGACCGGTCAGAATTTTTAAGAAAGACGATTTACCAGCACCGTTACGCCCCACTAAACAGACGCGTTCGCCGGCAAATAAACTGAAATCCACTTTATCTAAAATCGGATGAGTACCAAAAGCCAGACTGGCTTGCTGAAAACGTAATAATTCCACTTTTATAATCCTGACGACTGCTGACGCAGCAGTTGTTGTATCTGTTCAAGGTCAAAGGGCCAGAACAATTCCTGTTCGTTCACTTTAAACACTGGAATATGCACACGATAGCGTTCAAAAACCGCTGGTTCGTCCACTATGTCGATAATTTCTACAGCACCTGCTAAACCTGCCTGCAGCAAAAGCTGCTCGGCTTGTTCGCATAAATGACAACCCCAGGTGCTGTATAAGCTTAATTTCATTCGTCTACTCGTTTAAATAACTCAAAGCACACGTGGATATTGGGGTTACGTTTAAAATCTTCCGGTAAGCTCTGTGCAGAAATATCTTTGATACTCCAACCCGCCTCTTCCAACGCGGCTTTGTCGATTTTAAAGCGTCTTTTATTATTGGAGAAAATCACTTTGCCATTAGGCGCTAAACAACGCCCTACCATGGTCAGCAACTTGACATGATCCCGTTGCACATCCCAGGTATCTTCCATTCGTTTTGAGTTGGAAAAAGTTGGCGGGTCGACAAAAATTAAATCAAACTGGTTTTTACAGCCTTTCAGCCAATCTAAACAGTTGTCCTGCACAAACTGATAGGCCTTGCCTTCTAAGCCATTGATCAGGAAATTGCGTTTGGCCCAGTCCAGATAGGTGTTGGACATATCCACCGTAGTGACAGACAAAGCGCCACCTAAAGCCGCATGCACAGAAGCAGTGCCTGTGTAGGCAAATAAATTCAGTACTTTTTTGCCTTTGGCTTGCTGTTGAATCGCCAGGCGAGTGACACGGTGGTCTAAAAACAAGCCTGTATCTAAATAATCACGCAGGTTAACTAAAAACTTGGCGCCGTATTCAGTGACTTCTTTGTACTGACCTGCTTTGGCGAGCGCCTGATACTGCTCTTTGCCTTTTTGTTTTTCTCGAACTTTCAGCACAAGCTTATCGCTGCTGATGCCCAGTACTTTAGGTACTAAGTTCACCACATCAAATAAACGCTTTTGTGCTATCTGCTCATCAACAACGGCAGGAGCAGCGTATTCGTGGATCACCACTTCGCCGTCATACCAATCGACCGCGACGTTGTATTCCGGAATATCGGCGTCGTACATCCGGTAACAACTGATGTTTTCGCGTTTCGCCCACTTCTCTAACTGCTTGACGTTTTTCTTCAGGCGATTGCCAAAAGACTCACTTTCAGCATAAAACAAGGCGGCGCTTTGACTGTAGGCATTGACCTGTACTTGCTGTTCGGTCAAATCGAATAGAGTAAATTCACAGTCCAGCGGGCCGTTGGTGAACTTATAGCTTTTGGCCTTGGATAACTTCAGCGCCCTTAATAAATCCGGGCTTGAAGTAATAATGGCTAAACGCCAGCCCTGATAATGTTTTTTCAGGCCTAAAGAGAATTCTGCATACACAGGAATAAGTTGTGGCAAGTCGCCTAACCGCTCACCGTAAGGCGGGTTAGTAATGATTACACCTTTACCTTCGCACACAGCTGATTGGATCTGTGTCGCATCCTGAGTGATGAACTCTATATAGTCAGCCACACCAGCACGAGCGGCGTTTTGACGGGCTTTTTGTAAGGTACGCTCATCAGTATCGCTACCGACAAAAGTAACGCCTTCAGCTATAGCCTGGCGTGAACCTAATGCTTCAGCACGTAGTTGTTGCCATAATTCTGGCTGGTGATCACCCCAGCTTTCAAAGGCAAACTTTTCACGCTTTAAACCCGGCGCCAACTGACGCGCCATCAGCACTGCTTCTATTAATAGAGTACCGCTACCACAAAATGGGTCATATAAAGGCTGATCAGCCTTCCAGCCAGAACGTAATAATAGTGCTGCAGCCAAGTGCTCTTTTAAAGGCGCTTCACCCTGCTCTTTACGGTAACCTCGCTGATGCAAAGACGGGCCAGAGAAATCCTGGAAGAAGTGGAAATGCTGGCGCTCTAAACGCACCTGAAACCGCACATCCGGATTGATACGATCGACATTAGGACGGGCGTCATACCGCTCGCGGAACTGATCCACTATGGCATCTTTTACCCGCATACCACCAAACTGGGTATTGTCGATCGTTGGGTGTTTACCGACACACTCGACCGCAAAACTTTGTTCCATTCGCATCAACGAAGGCCAGTTAATGCGCATAGCAACCTGATACAGATCTGAATTGGCATCAATTTCGATGGATTGTTCCAGGCGTAGAATACGGGTCGCCAAGCGCGACCATAAGCACAGCTGATATGCATCTTTAAGTTCAGCCTTAAAGCGCACTACGCCCATGCCTAATTTAATGATTTCGCCTTGATAACGACGGATTTCATCCGCCAACAGCTCTTCAACACCTTTGGATGTTAAGGCCCAGAATTCCAACATATGATCTGCCCTGCAATAAAATGGCGCACATTATAACAGAAGCGCTTTCGAAAGCATTGGGATGTTTTTCAACACGAAAACAAAGATTTGCGCTGCGGCTGGATATCTGACCGCTGTATTCGCCTAGTTAAAGACCTATGCGTTTAATAATTGTGCAGTCAGTTCACTTCGCTACGATTTACTGATATTAAGCCTTGCACTGCTATGGCAAAAGCTCTACTATGCGCCCCGCAAACACGGACGCGGGATGGAGCAGCCTGGTAGCTCGTCGGGCTCATAACCCGAAGGTCGTCGGTTCAAATCCGGCTCCCGCAACCAACTTAAGTCAGCTTAAGTGAAACGTGAATGCAGTACACCTCTTACACGCCCTATGCGGTGTAAGATACGGACGCGGGATGGAGCAGCCTGGTAGCTCGTCGGGCTCATAACCCGAAGGTCGTCGGTTCAAATCCGGCTCCCGCAACCAACAATGTGTATATTTTAAATCCTGATAGTTACTGCTCGACTATCAATACGGACGCGGGATGGAGCAGCCTGGTAGCTCGTCGGGCTCATAACCCGAAGGTCGTCGGTTCAAATCCGGCTCCCGCAACCAATTGTGACTTGTTTATTCCAAAGGTCATCAATAACCGTCTTGCAAATCAAATAGTTATCTCAACTGCTCGGGGATAATTTTCGGACGCGGGATGGAGCAGCCTGGTAGCTCGTCGGGCTCATAACCCGAAGGTCGTCGGTTCAAATCCGGCTCCCGCAACCAATTTACACGCCTACATAACCTATTGAATCATATGAAATTCCCTTTTTAAGGGAAAGATTTTGTTCCTAAATCCCCTATCCTGTGACGAATCTGTGACAACATCGATTACCAACCCATAAATTTTTCAGAATTCTTGTACCGAAAAAACCGAATAAATGACCTTTAGGTAATTTGCCTCTGCACAAACGCTTGTCACAAAAAACTGTGACAAAATTCGCTGTTAATTAATGTTAATCCTGTTTAATCATCAAGCTGAGAAAGGCAAAATAAGCTATTCAGAATAGTTACTTATATTCAGAGGGGATTGTGGAGTGCGGTTTTTATGTTGTGCAGAATTGTGACAAATACAATAAACGATAACTATAAAAATCCGATCTATTTTTAAAATTAATTTTCAGGTGGCTCTGCAAACATGAGAGTGTGATACCTTTTTAAAAAAATAGACGTAGAGGAAAATTCAGGGTCTTTGTATAGAAATTAATTCATGAAGTTGCCTTTGTAGCAGAACTAAATATTATCACTTGCTCTTTATGGGCACAACTTTCTCCTTCTCTTCGGTAATTTCTGCATCCCCAGAAAGTACCATAAGGGCCTGTTCGTTGAACCATTTCAGCACCACATTTAGGACAAACCGGTACCCAATGTTGATTTGCAGGCAAAACTGATCCACTGTTTGCATCGAATTTTGATCCGCTTTACTCAGCCATTATGGGCATGAGATTTGGGTTTTCTCAAGCATCACCTCCTCGCTGTTTTAGCCTTTCTGCTT
>Ga0247725_1001295_pt1 | contig 13116 bp, 12 predicted proteins | sample OKSTACKMCFT3sol_FD_183021 | JGI IMG/M metagenome (GOLD analysis project Ga0247725, IMG submission 183021) | Subsurface sediment microbial communities from gas well in Oklahoma, United States - OK STACK MC-FT3-sol | ecosystem: Environmental > Terrestrial > Deep subsurface > Rock core/Sediment... | reverse complement strand
GTCCGCCGGGGCGAGTCCCTGACTTGGGTGCAGTCTTGGCTGCGGTCATGAGGAAGGGCCCGCCTTGGTTGCGCTGCGTCCCCGGATAGGCGCAACCCGGCGGGCCTGGCAAGGGAGCGGCGTTCTCTAAACCTGAACAAACACCCCGTGGAAGGTCACCGGCAGGGCCACCGGAGCGCGCCAGGCGGCGATCGGGCCCTGCTCCACGCGGCGCGCGTCGAAGACGTGCAGCTCGGTCGCCTTGGCGTCCAGGTTCAGCGTCGTTCCGACGATCCAGCCGTCCAGTTCCTGGCTGGCGCCCGGGCGCGGGACGAAGACCATCTCCTCGACCATATGGCGCGGCCCAAAGCCGTAGATCTGCTCGCGATCACGCTTCCAGTCCCGCACCGCCACGCCCTGGAACAGCGGACGATCCGGCTGCTCGTTGGTGACGTGGACCGAGTACTGACGAACCTCGCCGGCGAAACGCGGGTCGCCGCGCGGGAACTCGGCGGCGGTCGCCTCCTTGGCCAGCTCCGCCTGGCCGTCGGCGCGCAGGGTGATGAACGCCCGCCGGGGCGGCGGGCCCGGAAGGTGCTTGCCTTGCAGGAACACGCCCGCGTTCTGGGCGGTCCCGAATGGGTTCTCGTCGAGACAGGCGTCGAAGCGGATGGTCCCGTCGGTCTCCTCCCAGGCGTCGCCCAGGTGGAAGAAGAAGAACGGCGGCAGCTCGAACACGCGACGCTGGGACAGATCGTCCTTGTCGATGACCAGCACCTGGGTCCCCAGCTCCGGCTTCCAGGCCATGGCCGTGGCGATCGGCATGCGGAAGCGCTCGACCACCCACGGCTGCAACAGGATGACGAGATGGCGCGCGGTGGCCGTGAAGTCGTGCATGTAGCTGGCGCGCGGCAGGTCGATCATCTCGGCCTTCTGGAGCGCGCCGTCAGGGGCGAGCTTCCAGACAATGGCGCGGCGGCCCGAAAGGCCAAGGTTCCAGATCGTCCCATCCGGCTGGACGCGCGGGTGGGCCAGGAACGGCATGCCCTTGAGATCCGGGCGCAGGGTCTTGAAGCCGCGCGTCTCCAGGCTGGCCGGGTCGAGCGCGGTGGGCGAGCCGCCCTCCCACAGGGCCCAGAGCTCGCCGCCGGCCATGATCACCGAGGTGTTGGCGGCGTTGGCGTCGTCGGGCCCGGTCAGGCGCGCGCCCGGTCCGGGGGCGGTGCCGTAGCCTGGCGTGATCACGGCGTTGGCGGCCGTGTCGTTGCGGCGCTTGACCGTGTCGACGAACCGGGCGGCCATGCGCGCCTCGCCGTCGGCGATCTGGAACTTGCGGACCATGCCGTCGCCGTCGAACCAGTGGCCGACCGAGCCGCCCGGCCGGCGGAACTTGGCCGGACCGTTGCGGAACAGGGTCCCCTTCAGCTTGGCCGGCGCGCGGCCGTGCAGCCGCGTCAGGGCGGTCGGCGCGACGTCGCTCTCGACGTCGGCCAAGCCTAGAGCCCAATCGCCGGCCGCGGCGTTGGCGGCGGCGGCCCAAACCGCCTCGGGGGTCAGCAGGGCGGCCCCGCCCATCAGGGCCGCGCCCCGCAGGATGTCGCGTCGGTTCATGGTCCCCTCCCCCTACTTCAGGCGCAGCGCTTGGGCGTTGGCGCCGGCCTTCACCTGGAAGGCGGCGTCATCGAAGGTCGGCGGGCCCATGGCGCCCATGGCGTCGCGCGAGAAGCCGTAGGGCTCGGTCGGCAGGCCGAAGGGGTTCTTGCTCATCTTGCCGTCGCCATCGATGTCCTGGAACACGCGGACGGCATAGGTCCCGACCGGCAGGGCGGGGATCTTGGCGCTGGGCTCGGCGTCCGAGGCCGAGGCCACGGCGACCCGCACGGCCTTGCCGGCGGCCCAGCCTTGAGCGCTGTCGTAGACCGCGATCATCACCTTGCCGGACTTCGTGGTCAGGCCGGGGAAGCTCAGGGTCAGGTCGCCAAGCGCCTCCTGGGCGCGGGCGGCCGGGGCGAGCGCCAGGGCGGCGAAGGCCAGGCCGGCGAGCAAGGTCTTGGAGAGGGTCATGTCGAGGCTCCTTGTTTCGACGTGTCGGGGAAAGGACCGGCTCAGCCCAGGAACAGGGCCCAGAGCAGACGCCCCGGGATGAAGGCGAACAGGCCGGCCAGCAGCAGGCCGCCGACGAACATGCCGGTCATGGCCTTGCGGTGCGCCGCGACCTTGCCGCGCTTGATCGCGTAGACCGCGCCGGGCAGGCCCACGATCGTCCAGCCGGACAGCAGGTGGATGAAGCTGAAGTGGCCGTGGTTCAGTTGGCGGATGAACAGCGAGCTGACCGCGGTGACGCCCATGGCGATCACCCAGGTCCAGCCCAGCGTCTTGTGCAGGCCGGTTCCCTTCACGCGCATCATCAGGGCGACGCCGATCAGCAGGGCGGTCACGGCGGCGGTCAGGTGGAGCTTGATCGCCAGCGGCTGGGCCGCCAGCAGCGACAGGTTCGGCGCGTGGGGATGGACGCCCCGTTCGACCAGGAAGGCGCCCATGCCGGTGAACATCTTCGGTCCGGCGACCACGACGATCAGGACCGCCAGCACCACGCCGAGGATCGCGTTCCTCAGGGCGTCGTCGCGCATCATCAGGCGACCGATTGACTTGGCCTTCGCATCCATCTTCCTTCACTCCCGGTTCGAGCGGGGCGACCGATCGCCTCGCCGTCGACGTGGGTGTTGGAGTGGGCGGCCTCGTGTCTCAATCGTCTTTGCGCCAATCGCCGCCCTCGCTTCGTGAGCGGCTAGGCGACGCCATTCACGCTTCGCGAACGGCGCTGTTCGGACGGGACGCGGTGCGGGGCTATCTGGTGTCAGGCGGAGCCGGCGTCTTCCTCGCGCTGATCGGCGCGATGGGCTCCGACCGCGTGCCGATACTGACGCGGCTAGCCTATTGGGTCGGGCTGTGCCTGGCCGGCGCGGTCGTCGGCACGGGCGTCACCCAGTTAATCGGCCGCGAGGGGCGCGCCGACAATCACCCATGGCTCTATGGCGTGACCACGGTCGTCCTGATCACCCTGCCGTTCACGGGCGTGGTCTGGTTCGTCAGCGAGGTGCTGTTCGCCCGTGGCCTGCGGTTCGAGACCTTGCCGCGCTACCTTTTGCCGGTGCTGATCGTCACGGCGGCCATGACCGCCCTGAACTTCCTGGTCCAGCGCCGACCAATCGAGACCCACGCGGCTCCGACCGGCGCGCCCGCGCCGCGCTTTCTCGACCGCCTGCCGCCGAAGCTGCGCGGGGCCGAGCTGCACGCCGTCGAGGCGGAAGATCACTATCTTCGCCTGCACACCTCGCGCGGCCAGGACCTGATCCTGATGCGCCTTTCGGACGCCATCGCCGAGCTGGAAGGCATCGAGGGCGCCCAGACCCACCGCTCCTGGTGGGTGGCCAAGGGCGCGGTCGAGGACGCCCGGCGCGGCGACGGCCGGGCGGTCCTCTCCCTGAAAGGCGGCGTCGAGGCGCCGGTCAGCCGCGCCTACGCCAAGGCGCTGCGCGAGGCGGGCTGGTTCTGATCAGCTCGTCCAGCCGCCGCCCAGCGCCTTGTAGATCGCCACGACGTCGGTGTTGACGCCGGTCTCGGCGACGGTGAGGGCGTCCTCGGCGGCCAGCAGGGTGCGCTCGGCGTCGAGCAAGACGAGGAAGTCGATGCCGCCCTCGCGGTACTGGATGCGCGCCAGCTCGGCCGCGCGGCGCGAGGCGGCGGCCTGGTCGGCCAGGCTCTTCAGCTGGGCCTGCTGCTGGCGATAGGCGACCAGGGCGTTTTCCAGATCCTCCAGCGCCAGCAGCACGGCCCTGTCATAGGCCGCCAGCGCGGCGTCATCCCTAGCCCGCGACGCCCGCAGGCGGGCGTGGGCGCTGCCGAGGTCGAGAGCCGGCCAGCTGACCGTCGGCGCCACCGACCAGGCTTGGCTGGCGCTGTTGCCAAAGCCGGTCGAGGTCCCCGACAGGAAGCCGACGAAGCCGGTCACCGAGACGCGCGGGAAGAGGTCGGCCGTCGCCACACCCACTCGCGCGGTGGACGCCGCCAGGCGACGCTCGGCTGCTTGCACATCAGGACGGCGGCGCAGAAACTGACCCGCCTCGCCGATCGGCAGGGCCGCGATCAGCGGACGCGTGTCCGCCTCGCGCGGCGCCAGCAAAGCGTCCAGCGCGCCGGGACGCTGGCCCGTGAGCACGGCCAGCCGATAGTTGGCGCGGGTGGCGGCGGTGATCAGGCCGGGGATCGCCGACTCAGTCGCGTTGAGGCGCGCCTGGGCCGAGGCGACGTCGATCGGGCTGCCCGCTCCGGCGTCGAACCGCACCTTGGTCAGGCGCAGGGTCTCGCGCTGGGTCTCGAGGTTGCGCTGGGCGACCTTGAGGCGGGCCTGGGCGCCGCGCAGTTCGAGATAGTTACGGGCCACCTCGGCGGCGACGGTGACCTGAGCGTCGCGCAGGTCGGCCTGCGCCGCGCCCGCTTCCGCCCCCGCCGCTTCCACGCCCCGACGAACGCGGCCGAACAGGTCGATCTCCCAGCGGGCGTCGAAGCCGGCCTGGTAGGTCTGGCTCTCGACGCGGTCGGTGGTCAGGCCCGGCTGCTGCTGTTTGCTCTTGGCATAGGTCCCGTCGGCGGTGACGTGCGGGGCCAGGTCCAGCTTCTGCTCGGTGAACAGGGCCCGGGCCTCGGCGACGCGCGCCAGGGCGATCCTCAGGTCGAGGTTCGCGCCGAGCGCCTGGCCGACCAGCTGGTCCAGCACAGGGTCGCCGAACGCCTTCCACCACTGAGCCTCGGGATTGGCGGCGGTGAACACGGCCGGGTCGGCGTTCTGGAAGGCCGCCGGCGGGGTCGCCGGCGCCTTGTAGTTCGGCCCCACCGCGCAGGCGGCGGCGGTCAGCGCGACGCCGGCGATCAGCGCGGCGCGCAGGGTGGGCTTGAAGACAGACATCAATGCGCCTCCGCGGGCGAGGTCAGGGCCGTCTTCGCCGCGGCCTTGCGGGCCGTGGAGCGACGGATGACGTAGTAGAAGATCGGGGTCAGGATCAGGCCGAAGACCGTCACGCCCAGCATGCCGGAGAACACCGCCACGCCCATGGCGCGGCGCATCTCCGACCCGGCCCCGTGCGACACCACCAGGGGGTAGACCCCCATGATGAAGGCGATCGAGGTCATCAGGATCGGCCGCAGGCGCAGGCGGCAGGCCTCCAGGACCGCCTGGAGCGGGCTGTCGCCGTGCTCCTCGCGCTCCTTGGCGAACTCCACGATCAGGATGGCGTTCTTGCAAGCCAGGCCCACCAGCACGATCAGGCCGATCTGGGTGAAGATGTTGTTGTCGCCTTGGCTGATCCACACGCCGGCCAGGGCCGACAGCAGGGTCATCGGGACAATCAGGATGACGACCAGCGGCAGGCTCCAGCTCTCGTACTGGGCGACCAGCACCAGGAAGGCCAGCAGCACGCAGAGCGGGAAGATGAAGATCGCCGTGTTGCCCGCCAGGATCTGCTGGTAGGTCAGCTCGGTCCACTCGTAGCCCATGCCGTTGGGCAGCTCCTTCTTGGCCAGATCCTCGAGCGCCTTCTGGGCCTGGCCGGTCGAGTAGCCGGGCGCGGGGCCGCCGTTGATCTCGGCGGTCAGCATGCCGTTGTAATGGCTCTCGCGGTCGGGACCGGTGGTCTCGTGGAAGCTGACGAAGGCGCCCAGCGGGATCATCTGGCCGTCGCCGTTGCGGGTCTGCAGGCGCAGCATCTGCTCGGGCTGCAAGCGGAAGCGCTGGTCGGCCTGCACGTTGACCTCGTAGGTCCGCCCGAAGCGGTTGAAGTCGTTGACGTACAGCGAGCCCAGATAGACCTGCATGGTCTCGAAGAGGTCGGTCAGGGACACGCCCTGGGCCCTAGCCTTCTCGCGATCGATGTCGGCCTGGATCTTCGGAACGCTGACCTGGTAGCTGGAGAAGATCCCCGCCAGGGCCGGGTCCTGCCGCGCCTTGTCCATCAGGTTCTGGGTGGCCTTGTTCAGCTCATCCGGACCCAGACCCGCCTTGTCGACGATCTGCATGCGGAAGCCGCCGATGGTGCCCAGGCCCTGGACGGAAGGCGGCGGGAAGACGGCGATCTGGGCGTCGGGGATGGCGCCGAACTTCTGGTTCAGGGCCGCCACGATGGCGCCGGCCTGCTTGTCGCGGTCACGACGGTCCTTGAAGTCGTCCAGCGGATAGAACACCGCCCCGGAGTTGGGACTGTTGATCAGGCCGTTCACCGACAGGCCGGGGAAGGCGACCGAGTGCTTCACGCCCGGCACGGTGTTGGCGATCTCGCCCATCTGACGGATCACCGCTTCGGTGCGGTCCAGCGAGGCGGCGTCGGGCAGCTGCACGACCGCGACCACATAGGCCTTGTCCTGCTGCGGCACGAAGCCGGTCGGGGTCTTGGCGAAGGCGAAGACCGTCAGGGCCAGCAGCACGCCGTAGACGACGAGACCCGCGGTCGAGCGGCCCAGGGTCTTGGCGACGCCGTTGACATAGCCGTTGGAGGCCTTGGCGAAGAAGCGGTTGAAGGGATTGAACAGCCAGCCCAGGGCCCGGTCGATCAGCTTCTGGAAGCGGTCCTTGGGCGCGTCATGCGACTTCAGGAGCACCGCGGCCAGGGCCGGCGACAGGGTCAGGGAGTTGATGGCCGAGATCACCGTCGAGATGGCGATGGTCAGGGCGAACTGGCGGTAGAACTGGCCGGAGAGCCCGCTAATGAAGGCGGTCGGAATGAACACCGCGCACAGCACGAGAGCCGTGGAGATGATCGGGCCGGTCACCTCCCCCATCGCCTTGCGTGTCGCGTCGGCGGGCGCCAGTCCGAGGCTGATGTTCCGCTCGACGTTCTCGACCACCACGATGGCGTCGTCGACGACGATGCCGATGGCCAGCACCAGGCCGAACAGGGTGAGCGCGTTGAGGCCGAAGCCCAGCATCAGCATGACGGCAAAGGTGCCGATCAAGGACACGGGCACGGCGATCAGCGGGATCACCGAGGCGCGCCAGCCCTGCAGGAAGATCACCACCACGATGACGACCAGGATGATCGCCTCGATCAGGGTGTGGACCACCGAGTCGATGCTCTCCTGCACGAAGGCCGTGGTGTCGTAGATGATTTCGTAGTCGACGCCTTCGGGGAACTCCTTCTTGAGCTCCTTCATGGTCTTCTTGACCTCGGCCGCCATCTGCAGGGCGTTGGAGCCGGGGCGCTGGAAGATCGGCATGGCGACGGCCGACTTGTTGTCGAGCAAGCTGCGCAGGGCGTAGTTGTTGGCGCCCAGCTCCACGCGGGCGACGTCGCCCAGGCGGGTGATCTGGCCATCCTCGCCCGAGCGGATGATGACGTCTCGGAACTGCTCCTCGTCGGTCAGGCGGCCGGGGGCGTTGATCGACAGCTGAAAGTCGGCGCCGGAGCCCGCGTTGGGCGGCGCGCCCAGCTGGCCGGCGGCCACCTGGACGTTCTGCTCGCGCAGGGCCCGCACGACGTCGCCGGCGGTCATCGACAGGGCGGCCAGCTTCTCGGGATCCAGCCAGACGCGCATCGAGTACGCGCCCGCGCCGAAGATCTGCACGTCGCCGACGCCGTCGATCCGCTTCAGCCGATCACGCACGTTCAGCTGCGCGTAGTTGCTGAGGTACAGCATGTCGTAGCGGTTGTTCGGCGAGATCATGTGCACGACCAGGGTCAGGTCGGGCGAGGCCTTGTCCGTCGTGACGCCGATGCGCTGCACTTCCTGAGGGAGCTTCGGCAGGGCCTGGGCGACGCGGTTCTGGACCTGCACCTGGGCCTTATCGAGATCGGTGCCCAGCGCGAAGGTGACGGTCAGCACCATCGCCCCGTCGGCGGCCGACTGGGACGACTGGTAGATCATCCCCTCGACGCCGTTGATCGCCTGCTCCAGCGGGGCGGCGACGGTCTGGCCGATGACGGACGGGTTGGCGCCCGGATAGGCCGCGCGCACGACCACGGTCGGCGGCACCACTTCCGGATACTCGCTGATCGGCAGCTGGGGCAGCGACACCAGGCCGGCGATGAAGATGATGATGGACAGCACCGCCGCGAAGCGGGGCCTGTTCACGAAGAACTTGGAAAAGGACATGCGGGTCGTCCTGGGGAGGAGCGTGTTTGATGACCCCCTCCCCCTTGATGGGGGAGGGGCAGGGGTGGGGGTGATCGCTGAGGGGGATGGCGAACACGGCGCTCAAGCTTTCAGCGCCGAAGTCACCCCCATCCCCGCCCTTCCCCCATCGAGGGGGAAGGGAGCGTTCTCAGTTCTGGCGGATCGGGCTTTCGACCTGGGCCAGCTGATCCAGGTCGGCCTTCTCGGTCTTGACCTTGACGGGCGCCACGGTGTCGCCCGGCTTGACCTTCTGCAGGCCGCCGACGATCACCCGGTCGCCGGGCTTCAGGCCCGAGCGGATGATGCGCAGGTTGCCGGCCAGCGGGCCGATCTCGACCGGGCGGTACTCGGCCTTGTTGGCGCTGTTGACCACCACGACGAAGCGCTTGCCCAGATCGGTCGCGACGGCGCGATCGGGCGCCAGGGCGACGGTCTGGCTCTCGGCGCTGACCAGGCGGATGCGGGCGAACAGGCCCGGCGTGAAGCGGCCGTCGGCGTTGGCGAAGATCGCCCGGCCGGCGATGGTGCCGCTCTTGGCGTCCAGGGCGTTGTCGATGAAGGCCAGCTTGCCGACGTGCGGATAGCCGTCCTCGGTCATCAGGCCCATATAGACCGGCCCGCCCTTGCCGCGCTCGGCGGCGGCGTACTTCAGGAAGGTCTGCTCGTCGGCGTTGAACTCGGCGTAGATCGGGGTGTCGGAAACCACCGTCGTCAGCAGCGACGACTGGGTGACGAGGTTGCCGCGCGTGATGATCGCCTTGGAGACCCGGCCGTCGATCGGCGAGGTCACGCGGGTCCATTCCAGGTTCAGGCGGGCGGTCTGCAGGGCGGCCTGGGCGGCGGAGAGGTTGGCTTGCGCCGCGCGCTCCTCCGAGGCCAGGCGATCGAATTCGCTCTGGGCCAAGGCGTTCTGCTCGATCAGGCGACGACCGCGCTCGCGGTTGACCACCGCCAGATCCAGCTGGGCCTTGGCGCGGGCCACCTCGGCGGCGGCGCGATCGGCTTCGGCCTTGTAGGGGCGCGGGTCGATCTGGAAGAGCACCTGGCCCTTGTGGACGCGCGCGCCCTCGGTGAACTGGGCGCCGTCGATATAGCCGGAGACCCGCGGGCGGATCTCGACGGTGTCGATCGGCTCGAGGCGGCCGGTGAAGTCGTCCCACTGGCGCAGGGACTTGAAGGCGACGTCGGTGACGGTGACCTGGGCGGGCGGCGGGGCGGCGGCGGCGTCCTGCTTGGCCTGGGCCGAGCAGGCGGCCAGCACGGCGACGGCGGCCAGACCGGCGAAGGACGTGATGACGGGTTGAAGACGCATGGGGGAGGAACCTGTCGGGGAGGAGAAAGGTGAAGGCGCGCTGACGGTCATTCGAGAACGGGGCGTCGATCTGCGCCGCGGCCGGTCTTGGATGACCAGTTCTCGCCGAACGCGCGGACCGTGGATTGACCGATCCAGGACCGCTTTGAACCGATGCGGGACCGAACGAAGGCCAGGAGATCGTCCTCGGCCTTGGCGGGCGACGCGCTAACGTAAACGTTTGTTTGCGAGGGCATTGGCGCGCGCTCCTTAGGGGTTTAAGGGATCAAATGTCGCAGGGACGGTTACTTGACCCGGGCGACGGGAATGACGATTTAGGATGTGACGAGACCGTTTGGTATCATCGCTCCAGGCGAGAGATACTGACCGGTAACTCGCACGTCAAGGAGAGGTCCGCCAAAATGGCGACAAGAAATTCTGGGGACGGGGTTGTGGGCGACACGGAAGCGGCGGCTTGCGCGCCCGCGTCCAAGCGTCCGGCGCGTGACCGGATCTTCGAAACCGCCCGCGAGCTGTTCTATCAGCACGGCATCCGCGCCGTCGGCGTCGAGACGATCGCCGCCGAGGCCGACGCCACCAAGATGACGCTCTATCGCAACTTCCCGTCCAAGGACGAGCTGGTGGCCGAGGTCCTGCGCGAGCAGGAGCGCGAGTACTGGGCCTGGTGGGAAAGCGTCACGGCGGTCTGCTGCGCCGACCCGCGCGCCCAGCTCGAGGCGATCTTCGACGCCTTCGAGACCAAGGCCTGCAACAAGGACGTCCACGGCTGCCCGCTGTCGAACGCCGCCATCGAGCTGCACGAGGAGGGCCACCCGGCCCAGGTCGTCTCGGTCAACTACAAGAAGGAGCTGCACCGGCGGCTCACGGACCTGGCGCGCCGCGCCGGGGCCAAGGACGACGACCTGGCCGACGCCCTGATGCTGCTGATGGAAGGCTCGTACACCGCCCGCGTCACCCTCGGCGCGGACGGCCCCTCGCGCGCCGTGGCCCGCTCGGCGCGGGCGCTGATCCGCTATCACCTGGACGGGTGCTGATCACCCCTTGGGGTCCAGCACCCGCGACCGCCGCTCGATGGCCAGCAGCGCCAGCAGCACGGTGAACGCGAAGACCAGCAGCAGCAGCGACAGGCGGTGGGCCTGCCCCCACTCCAGCCCCTCGACCAGGCGATAGATCTCGGTCGACAGGACCGTGGTCTCGCCGGGGATATTGCCGCCCAGCATCATGACCACGCCGAACTCGCCAACCGTGTGGGCGAAGGTCAGGATCGCGGCGGCGACATAGCCGGGCAGGGCCAACGGCAAGGCCACCCGCCAGAAGCGATCCCATGGCGAGGCGCCGAGCGTCGCGGCGGCTTCCAGCGGCTCGTCGCCCACGGCGATGAAGGCGTTGCGCAGCGGCTGCACCGCGAACGGCAGCGAGTAGATCAGCGAGCCGATGACCAGCCCTTCGAACGTGAAGGCCAGGGTCCGCACGCCGAAAGGCTGCAGCAGGACCATCAGCGGGCTCTTCGGCCCCAAGGCGATCAGCAGGTAGAAGCCCAGCACCGTCGGCGGCAGCACGATCGGCAGAGCGACCACGGCGGTGACCACGGTGCGCAGCGACGAGCGCCCGCGCGCCAGCCACCAGGACAGCGGCGTGGCCAAAACAAGCAGCAGCAGGGTGGTGATCCCCGCCAGCTTCGCCGTCAGCCACAGGACCTCGCCCATGCTCACCGGACCTCGTAGCCGTAGCGCTTGATGATCGCCTTGGCCTCGCCGCTCTTCAGGAAGGCCAGGAACGCCTTGGCCGCCGCGCTGTTCTGGCCGGTCTTCAGCAGCACAGCCTGCTGCGCGATCGGCGTGTGGTCGGCGGCCGGAACGACCCAGCGCGAGCCGCCCTTCTCGTCGATCACCTGCGACAGCGCCACGAGGCCGAGCTCGGCCGCGCCGGTCTGGACGTATTGGAAGGCTTGGGTGATCGAGGCGCCGGTGACGATCTTAGGCTTGAGGGCGTCGTAGAGCTTCAGCTGGGTCAGGGTCTCGATGGCCGCTTGGCCATAGGGGGCGGCCTTCGGGTCGGCGATGGCCAGCTTGTCGAAGCCGCCCCTGGCCAGCACCGCGCCTTTCGGATCGACGAGGCCCGGCGTCCTGCTGAACAGCACGAGGCGCCCCGTGGCGTAGGTGAAGCGCGAGCCGGGAACCGCCAGGCCCTCGGCCTCGGCCTTCCGCGGCCGCTCGACGTCGGCCGACAGGAAAACCTCGTAGGGCGCGCCGTTGGCGATCTGGGCGTAGAACTGCCCGGACGCGCCAAAGCTCAGCGTCGCGTCGTGGCCCGTCCTGGCCTTGAACCGCGCGGCGATCTCACGGGCGGCCTCGGTGAAGTTGGCGGCGACGGCGACCTTCGTCTCGCCGGCCCAGGCCACGCCGCCCAGCATCAGCGACACGCCCGCCATGGCGGCGATCAGCATCGGACGACGGGCGCTCATCTGATAATCCTGGGTCTGGCGCGGCGGCAAGGCCGCCAGACTACATAGCGGCGATGTTCGGAGCGGACTAGGCGATCGCCCTCAGGCCCGCGCGAAGGTCGTCCGCGCCGCCGCCCAGGTCCTCGTCCAGCTTGCCGTGCTCGCGGGTCCAGATCGGGAGCGCCTGGGCCAGCAAAGCCCGGCCGTCGGGGGTCAGGCTCAGCACCCGGGCCCGGCCGTCCTTGGGATCTGGCGCGACCGTCAGCAGCCCTCGCCGCTCCAGCGGCTTCAGCGCCGCCGTCAGGGTCGTGCGATCCATGGCCAGCAGGTTGGCGACGCCGCCCATGCCGGCCGGCTCGGGCCGGTTCAGCGACATCAAGAGCGAGAACTGGCCATTGGTCAGACCCAGCGGCCGCAGCGCCTCGTCGAAGCGTCGCGCCAGCGCCCGGGCGGCGCGCTGGACGTGCAGACACAAGCAGGTGTCGCGGACATGGATCGTCGTCTCGAAGGGAATCACGACCGGCTTTGACATGATCCATTTATGTTGATATCAACGTTATTGGTCAAGGAAAAACAGCTCAGCTTACGGAGGACGTGATGTCGCATGCCGTGGTTTCCCGCGAGGAATGGCTGGAAGCGCGCCGCGCCCTGCTGTTGAAGGAAAAGGCCCACACCCGCGCCCGCGACGCCCTGAACGCCGAGCGCATGGCCCTGCCCTGGGTGAAGCTGGACAAGACCTACGCCTTCGACACCGAGGGCGGTCGCAAGACGCTGGACGACCTGTTCGACGGTCGCGGCCAGTTGCTCATCTATCACTTCATGCTGGGCCCGGATTGGGATGCGGGCTGCGAGGGCTGCTCGTTCATGGCCGACCATTTCGACGGAACACTGCCGCACCTGAACCATCACGACGTGACCCTGGTCGCCGTGTCCCGCGCGCCCCTCGCGAAGATCCAGGCCTACAAGCGCCGGATGGGCTGGAGGTTTCCGTGGGTGTCGTCGCACGGCGGCGACTTCAACCGCGACTTCCATGTCTCGTTCACGCCCGAGGAGCTGGCCGGCGAGACGATCAACTACAACTTCACCGATCTGCCGTCCGCCCAGGGCCACGACGAGCTGCCGGGCCTGTCGGTCTTCTATCGCGACGCCGAGGGCCAGGTGTTCCACACCTACTCGACCTACGCTCGCGGGCTGGAAGAGGCGCTGGCGACCCTGATGC
>Ga0247725_1001294_pt1 | contig 13119 bp, 17 predicted proteins | sample OKSTACKMCFT3sol_FD_183021 | JGI IMG/M metagenome (GOLD analysis project Ga0247725, IMG submission 183021) | Subsurface sediment microbial communities from gas well in Oklahoma, United States - OK STACK MC-FT3-sol | ecosystem: Environmental > Terrestrial > Deep subsurface > Rock core/Sediment... | reverse complement strand
CCTGGTGCGCCATTGTCAGAACGCCGAGCGGTTTCCCATTTCTTCTCGTGCGAGCGACCATAGTTTGTATTGCCACGGGGCACAGTGCCGTTGGCGAGAGACCACAACGCAATCGCAGCCCATTCATGCACTGACATCATGTGCCAATTTGCACCTTTGCGCGTGCACAGCTCTTTGGCTGCATCGTAGTTAACGGATGTGCGCGGCTGTACGCCACCAATAACGGCACTGCCACCATTGGCTGTTGAGGCTAAATATTTGCCGATTAATATCTCGCCGCGCGGTACGCCGTTAGTCTGGAACGCAGGGTGAACCCCAGTGCCAAGGTTTAGGTCAGTTAATCCCAAATCCTCGATATTGAAGCGTGGGATCACGACCATGATATTTGGGTTCCCCTGAGCGTCATATACCACGGTATTGCGACCACCAGAATTGTGTTCGATGGCTTTTTTGTAGCCGTCGGTGGCGATAATTGTCAGTCCGGCTGCTTTTTGGTCATAGGTTGATTCGACCTTAGCAATGGAGTCATTGGTTTTTTTATCGATAGCCGCCATCTTGCCAGCGACTTCTTGCGATAACGCCTGTGATGCGGCAGTTTGTGCAGCGGACGCGACTTTTAGCCCCGCAATTTCTTCAGCAATTGAACTCATACTGTTCCCTCTAGTTGTCGAATACGCTCACTGAGTTGCATGTTCCAGTGAGCATTTTTAATAACTGCCGCCGCATTGTGTAAAAATGCTGCACAGCCCGCGATAAACTCTTTGTCTAAAATCAGGTTGAGGTTTTCAGCGCCCACAACCACAGTGATGCTGTCTGTCGGTAGCGCCTCAATATTCAACGTAAACCACTGCACCACTTTTACCGATGGGGTTCGGTAGCCCAGCGTCTTGTTCGGGGCGCTGTATACGCCAAGCAACGTCGTGCCAATGTAAAACCCTATCTCCTTGATGGCGTATTCAAGCTCACCATCAAATACCCCCGCCATTCGAATGCTTTTGCCACCATCTTGGTAATCCGAAATAGCAATGCGCTCTTTTTCATCACTCAATTTTGTTTGGGTTTTAGAGGGCGTATAGGCGTTTGAGCCAAACGCCATGTGAGTGATTTCGGCTTTAAGCCCTTTGTCTTTTGCTGATAAGCAAGCGGCAAGGCCAGCCTCGGTAAATTGCAGTGTGAGTGCCATTACACAACTCCCGTTAATTCGTGTTCAGAGATGATTAGTTGATGCGACACCGCCGCAAGCCTATGGGTAAACAACAATTCGTCAGGTAGCACTGGGGATAACAGGTAATCGGTATCGATGCAGTCGATACGGTGTTCGATACCAAATACGCCAGCTAAAGCAATAACATCATCAGGGCGAACGCCATTTGAATCGGCATCGATATCTGATATCCCAACACTAGGGCTAATGCCTGCAGCGACAGTCAGCGACTCTTCAAATGCAATACCCAGCTCAACATCAAAGTGAATTGAGCCGCGCTTTGAGTTACGAATGGCCTCTGTCACCATGGCGAGCATTTTGGCGGTGATTAGTCCATCGTTATCATCGGTGATGTTGTCATTCACCAAGGCGAGCACTTTCATAGTGCCGCGCACATTGCTGCCCGCGCTTTCCCACCATTCGAGTATGTTGGTTTTAATACCTAGGCTGTTAAGCGCCCGCTGCACCGCGTATGGAGTGCCTTTGAAGCGATGGATACCAAAAGCATCGTTAACCACCTGGCGCTTAACGCTTTCAGGCCAACTGTCTGCCCACTGGTCAACTGAATAAGCCCATGCGAGCCATGGCAATAAAGATAACGGGCAGCGGAACGGGTCCCAAAGATCAGCAATAGACAATGGTAAATCCAGCGAACTGGCGATCACTTGCTCAATATCGCGCTCAAGCTGGGATGCATTAGGTGGCAGTAATGAGGAAACTCGATTATTCACCGACGCCCCCAATCGAAATATTAACGCTGGTGCAATAGGCTGCTTGATGGTCAAGCACTGTGATATCAGCGGATGGGCTAATCAGATTAACGTTATTGACGCCACTTTGGTGTAGCGCTTTATATATTGCTGAACGGGTAATATCAGCCCCCAAACGGCGCTGTTCTTTTTGATAGAGTGCTAGTGCTTGATTAGCCGCTGCTAACACCACTTGTGCATCTGGCCCCGGCAACAGCTGCAACACGGCTTGCACACTGTAATTAACAATGCTCGCGCCTTGAATGGTGACTCTATCGCCCTGCGGCCGCACTTTTGAAGGGGTATTTGACTGTGATAAACCGTCGGCACTCATGCCAAAAACGTCACGTACCTTAATAAGAAGCTCATTGCTAACTGTGCCATTACCCTCGATAGATAGAATGGTGACCACCATTTCACAGGGTTCAGGACTCACGGCTTTGGCATCAGCCACGCGGGGATCAGCGCCCAGTGCAAAAAAGATATAACCGTCGATACTGCCCGCAGTATTTAAGCCATCAAACGCCATTTGCACGCGGCGTTTAAAGGATTGCTCATCCTCTAAAATTTCGGGGATTGGCGGTACTGCAGTTGCATCCCCTGCTTGGATAACTAATGGCGCTAGGTCATAACGTGAGCCTAATGCGATCAAATTATTACCCGTTGATGAGGCTAAAATATTACCGCGAGTGGCATCATTAATTTGCGCAACCAAGTGCATTTCACGATAAGCAAATACCTGCAGTAATTTGGTAACAGGGTCGGATTCTAGCGCCACCACAGCTTCATAGCTTGGGTCGATATCAATCAGTAAATCTTTAAGCGCTGCAAAGCGCTGCTCAAAGCTCAGCGGCTGGATAATGTCAGGCACAGGGACTTTAGATAAGTCGATTAACTCAGCCATAGATGACCTCGAATGATTGGGCGCGTTGGGTGTCGATGCGGTCAGTCACTAAATTGAATTGCACCTTGCCATCGCTGCCTCCGCTGAGGATTTCAATCTCTGTAATACGAATACGCGGCTCCCAACGGGTTAGCGCGATAACTGCCGCCGCCATAAGCTGCAGCTTTACCGCGGCGCTTTGGGGCTGATCGATAAGTTCAAAAATAGCGCTACCATAGTCGCGACGCATCACGCGCGAACCCAGTGGCGTGGTTAATATATCTTGGATACTTTGGCTGATATGCTGCGACTCGCTAATGCCCTGACCAGTAAAGCGGTTCATGCCTTGCCAGTTTTTATTGGTGCTCATTGCGGGCCTCCAGAAGTGCCGGAGCCAGTATCGACACCGCCATGTTTATGGGTGCCAAACTCAATGCCGTCGATGCTTACGCCGCCTGAGTTGGTCATCTTGCCGTTGTGGTCAATTGCACCAGTAACCTTGGCGCCCTGTTCGACAGTGAGCTTTTTCTTTACCAGCACATTGCCCGTAAACTCCGAATTGGGGCAGTCGATAGTTACCCGCTCGCTCGCCTGTACGGTGACGGTTTTGATACCAGTCACTTTAAGCGCGCTAGTATCTGGGTCGTACTCAATTACCGCGCCATCTGGATAAACAGTGCGCTCACGATTAGCGTTATCGTCTGGCTCTGGGTTTTCATCGCTATAAAGGGCAGGAAGAATGTAAGCGTTGGTAAGGTCGCCGCTAAGTGAGAGCAGCATAACTTGCTCGCCAACTGTAGGGCGCCAACTGGTTTTTGCGGTGCCGGCACGGCGGGTAAAAAAGGGGCGAAACTGGGTAACTAACTCACCCGTTTTTACGCGGCACAAATTGCCCTTTACTTCGGCAACGGTGCCAATGCGTAAAAGGTTATCGATACGGCGTGTAAGTTCGGCAATCGCGGCGGTCGTGTTCATGCGGCTATGGTTGCCAGTTGTCTGGCTAGCCGCTAGCGGTTTGGGTGGTATGTGGGAAGTTATAACCCAAGTTTAGATAAATGATCCACAATGGCATCTTCAATCATATTTAGCTCTTCCTGAGTGAATCCCAATAACTCCCGCTTAGGATAAGTGATTTCTTGTGAGCCAATACGATCCCTTAGTCCGTAATGGTGAATGCGTGCCACATGATTGGCGATGCTTTCAAATTGAACGGAGGCCTCGTTTGGACTCGCTTTTGCTTTTAGCCACTTTGTTTTGATTAAATTAACAAACATCCTGTTTCGTATCTTGCTGTTTCTTCCATATGCGTACTCCTGACCAGTTGTTAAGCCTTTATCAACTTTGGTGTAGCGCTCAATCCTATCCTTCCTAAAGGTTCTTATATCCCCTCTAAATCTATCAAACCCAATAATATACCGCTTACTACCTCGCCAACTTTTTAAATGCCTCTCATCGCCGAAGTACATGAACTTTATTTCACGGTTTGATTTCGGCCTTTTCCTTGCCTGATATTTCTCTCCTTCAGGGGAGAGGTTTAATCGAATTCGTTTAGCTTGTGATGCCCGTAGTTTGCGGGAGATGTCTTTCGAAATCTCCTTTCTTGCGCTTGGCGTTAAACTCTCAATTAGTCCATCTAAGACTTCATTTAATCTTGATAAATTGTCGGTGGCCATGGCACTTCAACCCCATTTGTGTATAGCGTCCAATCTATTTCTTGATCATTAAATTGCGGCTCTGGCAAATGTGTCACTTCAAGATTTCCATCTGCAAGCGGCGCCACTTTAACTCGTTCCGTTAGCGATAACATGATTTCAATGTCTGCTGTGGTGTGACTCAATAAATCAACTCTGAATTTAAACCCTGACTCGCGCTTATCCGGGTTAAATAACAGTTCTGGCTGCTGTGTGGCGAGCCAGCCTAAAATCGGCACAATCAGCGTATCGGCATGGGCGGCATAGTCGGTCACCACTAAGACGCAGTTAAATTGATATTCAAAACTGAGGTTTTGCCCCGCGCCGGTGGCGATGATGTTGCCGTTCTCAATGAATACGTGCAAGCAGTCGGGGTTACGCTGCAAATGCGGCACTTGTTTGGATAGTAACTCGCGCAGTTGCGCTGGCTTATTCATGGCGCTGCCCTTTCGTCTGACCTAATGCCTTAGCTTTTTGTTTAGTTTGGCAGTCGATAATCATATCGATTTGCGCGGCGCACTCATGCCATGCGGCTTCACAGGTGTCGAGCTCACTGCTGATCCCCTGATTGCTGATGGGGTTGCTCGCGGGTAACTGGCACGGGATCACGAGTGGACAACCAACGACGGTACTCTGCACTGCCACTAATGGCGGGGCGCTGGTGCAGCCGGCGAATAGCATCAGGCAACTGAGCATCAGCCCAGGCTTTAACATCGCTAAGTTCACGTTTTAACTCCTCGATTTTATTTTTCCGGTATTGGCTAGTGCTGCTGACGGCTGCGAGTTTGGCGCGCAGCTCCGCCTGTGCTTGTTGGTTATCTGCAGCGAGTTGTTTGAGGTCGAAATAGGATTGTGACGTTTGTGTAAGTGATAACACCAAGGCGCCTTGATGCTGTTGCAGCGTGGATAACTGATTGCTTTGATAGCGGATAACCGCCACCAAGCCCAATAAGGTCGCCAGTGCAGCGACCATAAGATAAGGCATAATTGGCTGAGCCGCGCGACTAAGCCACGTCCACATGGCCAGTATCCTGCGTGTTTGCATTAAAAACGGTGTTAAACTGCTGATACGCCCGCGCTAATTTAATGTCGTAGTCATTTTCTTTATAGGCGGGACCGTTGTAGCGCTTGGCAAACTCTGCCCACTTACGCGCTTTGAGTGCTTTATGCAGCACAGGATCCGCCTCGATAAATTTAACTAAGGCATTAAGCTGCTCACCCTCCGAGGTATCCATGGCCTGCTTAAATGCCTGCGGTGATGGATAGCCCAAGGTTTGCCAATGAAAGCCCATAATCTGAAACATGCCCCAGCTGCATGCGCAAATCGCGGCTTCTGGATTCAACTGGTACGCAATAGCAAAACGCTGATATTCGCCACTGCCGCCGGTATACCCGCCACGAGCTTGGTTGCAAATATTTGGATACTTAGCGGCGAGTTCTACTGCTGCGGCACCTTGTTCTAATAGCTCGCGATAAAAGACATGACGCTCAAATAAAATGCTTGGCCTGCCGCAAGTGAAAAAGCCAAAGCCGTTTGACTCGACCTCGGCCACGCTGGCCATGGCGGCAAACGAGACGCCAAGTCGTTTAGCCGCTTCGATAAGCTGAGTGGTTTGAATAAACTTGCTGCGGCTTTCGCCGGCGAGTAATGCCAGCGTTCTTACCCCCGCGTAGCCGGTGCGGGGTAAGTCGTGTTTATCTTGAAATTGCTCGATAGCCTTTTGGGTTGCATCGCCAAACCAGCCATCAACAACTAATGATGCGCCTGCAGCATTAAGCTTTAACTGTAAATCGCGCACTGCAGTGCCATTACTGCCTTTTCGTAGGCTCATGTCAGTTTCCTCATTGAAGTTTTAATGTTTGACGACGTTCGCGCTTTTCTGGCTTTGGCGCCAATTTCAGTAAGCTGGCCACATTTCCCCGCGCCTGAAAGATGGCTATGCAGAGGATGGCTTTTAAAAACACCTCCGCATAACTGGGCGTAGAGGTCACACCATAGAGGGTGAGGATGACCTCAGCCCCAGCAGCGACAGTGATAAGATAGGCGCAAATACTGATAAAGAGACGGTGCCGGCCAGTTCGTACAAACAAGGCAAGACGCAACACAATCAGACTGCAAATAATGGCGTTGATGATCAGCATCATTTCCCCCTCAGCCCACGCAAGGCATTGAGCCAACTCTCTGGGTTGTTTGTTAGTTTCATCAGGTACTGCAGCATGCGAACAACACACGCCGATGAGATAAGCGCTGCCATTCCCATGTTGACCTGCAGTGAATCTGGCAGCACTGCGCTGAGCGCGTTCGCCGCCCAATTTGCGCATAACACACCGCCTAAAAAAGACACCACAAATAAGCCCACGCGCTGTAAATTGCCTGAGGTATCGTTGGTGATAATAAACAACACCGCCCCAGTAAAAGCGCCAATCATCACCGCGGGCTCGGCTCCTGGGACTAATGTCAGAATGCTGGCAGTTGCCACTGCCGATGTTGCTGAAGTTGCTGAAATTGGCTCGCTCATCATTAATCCCATAGTTGAATAAAATTAGACTTGGTGGGCGTTACTGCTTGCACTGGTAATTGCACCACGGTGCCATTGGGTAACACGGGCCCAAGTGCTGCTAAATGCGGATTGCTATCGAGTACTTGCTCTGTGATCTCACCCGTGGCGCCAAGGTAGCGATAACAAATTTTATCGACGGTATCACCCTCTATACTGCGCACTGCCTGCAAGCTGCTCATTAAATCAATTCCACCGTGACATGGCTTTCGCCCAAGATGTCGCGAATAGCAAAACGCGCATCACGGCGCAGATCGGTAATGCTGTCAGTGAGTTCTTCGCCCGCCTTTAACCCTTTGGCCGTGCTATCAAAATCGCTGTAACGCTCAATAAGATTGGCTTTGGTGAGGCAGTACACTGCCCGTAAATACAATTGCAAATAGATGCTCTGACCATTGATTTGCTCGGCAGGCACTTGCACTAGGCTGTCAAACCCCAAGAGTTGATTTCCAATACGCCAATTTTTGAGGTCACTGTTGACCTGCAATGCCGCATTGATTACTGCATGCTCAAGCCGTTCATTGGTCACTGTGCCATCGAGGCGCATTGTTTGGCGTAGCACATCAGGCTCAATATCTGGCCAAAATGGACCGTTAGTGATGATGCTTGCTGTGGCGCTTGTGGCTGGTGCGATAAAGCTCATACTGACCTACTTGCGGCTAGGTTGTGCGGTGGGCTGGCGTAAGTAGTGGTATCAACTATCGCTACTGGCCAGCGCCGCACGGGTTGCGAGGGTCGCTAGGTTAACCAGCACTGCCTGCCGTTGCCGGCGCTGTGCTTTCGGTTGTTTGTTTGTCGACGTTCTTTAGTTCTCGAGTGAGTTTCTCGATAAACTTTTTCACGCCCACTTTATCGTTTAAGGCCAACGCCTTTTGGTAGGCATCGAGTGCTGCATCAGGTCGCCCTTCTGCCTCATAGGCATGCCCAAGTTGACGCAACAACTTAGCGCGCGCTTCGTCGTACATATCGCACTCGGCCGTCAGTTGAAGCGTGGCGTTAAGTTGCTCGCTTTTGACTGGGGTGTCTGTTTCAATCAAGCGCGCGGCGGTTTCGGCAATTTCTTCGGCAATGGTGCAAGCCAGATTGCGCTCAAAGCGGTCAGGCATCACTAAGTCATGCTTGAGGGCGTAGGCAGCTAGCACTAATGCGCGGTCAATATTGCCGACATCGATATGCCATAACAGCACTGTGACGAACACTTCATCTTGCAGGCCTTTATCGCCCGCAATAGTGCCATCGATATAGGCATCGTATTCGGGTAAGAATTGCGATTTTGCCTGCAGTTTACGTGCGAGCGCCTGCACGGTTTTTAAGATGCGGCGATGTTCAGTGAGCTGCATGAGCATGAGTTCATAGGTATTTTCGGAGCGAACTGCTAAGGGGGACTCAGTCCCCCGCGCTGCCGCCAATACGCTATGAAAGCGCTTATGGGCGGGTGATGTCATTATTAGGCTCCCATCTGGATATTTTCGGCAAACGCTGTGCAGCCATAATCTTCCACTACATAGGCATCGTTTGATGATTCGTAGTTTTCAATTTGGTCGCGTTTAGGGTTATCGATCACGCTGCGACGACGGGCGCCTTCTTGCCAGTAAAGACTTAAGTTATCCAAGCGTGTGACTAACACGGCGTTAGCTGGGAAATGTGGCACACGCACCGCGCCTAAACCGCCAATGCGTTTTTGGCTGATGATCATGTCAGCGGCCATGGTTTCCGTAGGGACGTTGTCTTTGTTGATAATCGGGAAGTACTTATCAGCCAGCAGCTTACGGCCACAAATCACAACCAGCTCAGTGTCGTCTTGGTGCCATGGGTCAATCATGTTGTTAACCATGTCATACACCAATGCATCGAGATTGGCGTAATCGGTGCCAATAACAATCTTGCCTGAACCTTCTACCACTTCGGCCATATGGCGCTCTGGGGCAAATTCGCGGATTTTTTGCAGCCAGCCTTTGTTCACGTCCTGTAGCAACGGGTTCGCGGTACGGTTTGAGGTGGCCGCGCGGCTAGTGCCGTTAAAGCCGATCATAATGCGGTCGAGTGCCTGTTGTTTCAAAATGGCATCGCGGATGCGCGCCTGAAAGTCAGGGAACTTAGCCCACATATCGATTTTGCTGTAACGCAACGCAGTATCAAAGTTGGTCTGGGTACAGTCGTAGCCATGTGCATCTAAGTTAGCGGGGTCGATAGCTTGACGATCGCCTTGGGTGGTATCTGTAGTACTAGCAATCGTACCTGTGACACCTAAGCCTAACTTTTCACCAGATTTTTCGGTGACCGGCACCACGTTAATCTGGGTTAAAAACTGCGAGCTTTCTTGCATCCGTGTTTCAAGCGTTTGCTGAACGCTTGGAGCAACGGTGAATTTTGTTTCTGCCGTTTCAATGCTGTTTAGCGTCGCGACCTGAGCTAAGTAGCCATTGTAAAGGGTACGGGTGGTATTGCGCATGTTTGCTCCTTAGCAATCGGTTTTAATGTTGTTGTCGCCACCGGTTGCGGGCGAACGTCGTTGGCCTGTTGGCTCTTCTTTTTCGAGCTGCGCTTTAAGCGCATTAAATTGGCTGCTGAGCTCGTTGAAGTCGGTTTGCAACTTATTGAAGTCGTTAGCTGATTTATCAAGCTTGGTGGTGAAATCCGCGCCTGTGTCGGCAACTGTTTTGGCAATTTCTTCAACGGCTTGATGCACGTCCGCAAAGTCGTTTTTAGCGTCGGCCTTGCTTTTGCCTAACAGTGCTTTGACTTTGGCAAATAGACCTGGCTCGTCGCTGATGTCGTCAAATTCAAGCTCCACTTCAACGGCTGAGGTAAACAGGTTTTCTGGGCGCTGCTTGCGGGATGTGAGCGGGTTGTCTTTGCAGGTTGCTGAGAACGCTAGCATTTCGGTGCCTAAGGATGCAGGGGAGTCTGTTACCGCTAGGCCCACTAACCCACATTTGCCCGTTTTGGCAAAGTCGGGATCAATTTCGACACTGGTATAAACCTTTTGGCGGTTCTTGTTCATTGCCACCAGTTCTTCGGTTGGATCAATTTGGGCAAACAGTGTCAGCTTGCCATCAACTTCCTCAGCCTTTACCGCGGTAACATCACCATAGGCTTTAAATGGACTATCTGGCGTAATACCACGGATGTGCTCCATCCAAATTCGGGCGCCATATTTGGCGGTGTTGTAGGTGTCAACGATGTCTTTAATCCACTGGCGCTCAACGACACGGCCGTCGGTCGTATGTCCTTCGGTGAATACGCGGAAAAATTTCGATTTCTTAGCCATTTTGTCGCCCTTAAGGGTTGAATGAGGTCGGTTAACTGCTGCCTGTATGGTCAAGAGCGCGGCTTTTAGTTGCAACGGCTTAGGGCGGTATAAGGAAACCGATACCGCTTAAACAACAGGGTTTTCGGTATTGGCCTATTTACACTGGCGCCATGAAACTGAATCCCGATAGCAATCAACGTCAATACGCCAAGAATCTCTTTTGGCAAGGCTGGCACGTCCGCGAGATTAGCCAGCATTTGCAGCTGCCCGAAAGTACCGTATCGAGTTGGAAAAAACGTGATGCGTGGGAAGATGCCAAGCCTATCGACCGCGTGGACAGTGCGCTTGAAATGCGTCTGTTACAGCTCATCAGCAAAGAGAATAAAGACGGTAAAGACTTTAAAGAGATTGATTTGCTCGGGCGGCAGCTCGAGCGCATCGCCCGCATTACTCGTTATCACAATGGTGGCAATGAAGCCGACTTAAACCCGAATGTGCATAACCGTAATTCTGGACCGAAAAAACAGCCGGTGAAGAACTATGTGAGCGAAGAGGATTTGGAAAAGCTGATTGAAGCCTTCCAAAACTCGATGTTTGCCTACCAAAAAGAATGGTACACCGCAGGCTTAACCCAGCGTATTCGCAACATCTTAAAGTCGCGCCAAATTGGGGCCACCTACTATTTTGCCCATGAGGCGATTATTGATGCCCTAGTAACGGGCCGTAACCAAATCTTTTTGTCGGCAAGTAAAGCGCAGGCTCATGTGTTTAAGCAGTACATCATTCAGTTTGTGAAGGATGTAACCGGCATCGAACTCAAGGGCGACCCGATTGTGCTGCACAATGGCGCCATTCTGTACTTTTTGGGGACGAACGCACGAACAGCGCAGTCTTACCACGGCAACCTGTATTTGGATGAGTACTTCTGGATTCACAAGTTTCAAGAGTTTCGCAAGGTCGCTTCTGGTATGGCACTCCATGCCAAATGGCGCCAAACCTATATATCCACCCCATCGTCAATTACCCACGATGCCTACCCGTTTTGGACTGGCGCGCTATTTAACCGTGGCCGACCTAAGGCCGATCGTATTGAGATAGATGTGAGTCATCAGGCATTGGCTAAAGGCCGCAAATGTGAAGATGGCCAATGGCGCCAAGTGGTCACTGTTGATGATGCTATCCGCAAGGGTTGCAACCTATTCGACCCCGATACCATTCACTTAGAGTACAGCCCTGACGAATACGCCAACCTGCTAATGTGCGAGTTCATCGACGACACTATGTCGGTGTTCCCGATGGTGATGATGCAGCGCTGCATGGTTGACTCGTGGGAAGTGTGGACAGACTACAAGCCTTTTGCGCCAAGACCACTGGCGCACCGTGAAGTGTGGATAGGTTACGACCCTAACAAAGGCGGCAAAGGTGATAGCGCTGGTTGCATTGTGCTCTGCCCGCCTGCTGTGCCAGGCGGTAAATTCCGCGTCATTGAAAAACACCGCTGGAACGGCATGGACTTTGAAGCGCAGGCCAAGGCGATTCAAGATGTTTGCACCAAATACAACGTGACCTTTATCGGTATCGATACCACTGGACTTGGTGAGGCTGTGTATCAGCTGGTTAAGAAGTTCTTCCCGCAGGTCACGCCATTCCAATACAACCCCGTATTGAAAAGCCAAATGGTGATCAAAGCTTATGACGTCATCAGCAAAGGCCGCTTGGAATATGACGCGGGCTGGACTGACCTTGCCCAAGCCTTTATGAGCATCCGCAAAACCTTAACCGCCAACGGCAAACAAGTGACTTATGAGTCCGCTCGCAGTGAAGAAATCAGCCACGCCGACATCGCGTGGGCAGCAATGCACGCACTTTACAATGAGCCATTGGATACCAGCGGCTCGAGTACTTCGACTTTGGAGATTTACGAATAATGGCAAAATATAGGAAGGCTCAAACTATGCCTACTAAACCACAACAGCATAGGCAGCAAGAGCAACGAATTGAGACCTTTACCTTTGGTGAGCCTATGCCAGTGCTGAGCCAACGGGAGATCTTCGACTATCTTGAGGCCATGTCTAACGGCAAGTACTACGAGCCGCCTTTGTCCTTGACTGGCCTTAGTCGGATTTATCGGGCGTCGGTGCACCATGCCAGCGCGATTCAGGTAAAGCGCAATATTCTTAAAAGCTGCTTTATTCCCCATCCAAAGCTTAGCCTGTATGAGTTCAGCGCCATTGTTCTCGATTATCTGGTTTTTAATAATGCCTATGTGCAGGTCATTAAGAATCGCTTGGGGGGTGCGTTGAAGTATCAAGCCTCGCCGGCTAAATACACGCGGGTAGGTGTTAAACCTAATCAATTTTGGTGGGTGCCTAACTTTCACGAAGAGATGGAGTTTCCTGAATCAACAATCTTTCACGTAAAGGATCCAGACTTAAACCAAGAGGTTTATGGCATTCCCGACTATGTGGCCAGCATGAACTCATCACTGTTAAATGAGAGCGCGACACTGTTTAGGCGTCGGTACTACGAGAACGGCAGTCACGCTGGCTTTATCATGTACCTCACTGACTCTACCGTAAATGAGAACGATGTGAGCAAGTTGCGTGAGTCGCTTAGAAACAGTAAAGGCCCGGGTAACTTCCGCAACTTGTTTTTGCATGCACCAGGTGGCAATAAGGACGGGATCAAATTAATCCCTGTGGCAGAAGTTGCCGCTAATGATGAGTTCCTCAGTATTAAGAACGTCAGCCGTGACGACCAATTGGCATCACACCGCGTACC
>Ga0247725_1001293_pt1 | contig 13120 bp, 12 predicted proteins | sample OKSTACKMCFT3sol_FD_183021 | JGI IMG/M metagenome (GOLD analysis project Ga0247725, IMG submission 183021) | Subsurface sediment microbial communities from gas well in Oklahoma, United States - OK STACK MC-FT3-sol | ecosystem: Environmental > Terrestrial > Deep subsurface > Rock core/Sediment... | reverse complement strand
CTCTTGCCAGAGCCGCTGCATACAGTATTGGGTATTCATTTTGAAGGACCGCATTTATCGGTAGAGCGCCGAGGTATTCATCCAGCTGAGCAAATACGGCCTTTGTCGGATAAGGAAATGCAGCTGATCTGCCGCAAAGACATAGGCAAAGTGATGGTGACAGTTGCGCCCGAAACTGTGCCTGTGGAGCAAATTCGCGAGCTGTGTGCAGCTGGCGTTATGGTGAGTCTGGGGCATTCGGCGGCCACTGCGGAACAAGCTTTGGCTGCTATTGATGCCGGTGCCCGCTGTTTTACTCATCTATTTAACGCCATGTCACCTTTAACCAGCCGTGAGCCCGGCATGGTGGGTGCGGCTTTGGCCAGCCCCCAAGTGTATTGTGGTTTGATTTTGGACCATTTGCATGTGCATCCATTGTCTGCCCGCATTGCGGCGCTGTGCAAAGGCGAGGACAAACTGATTCTGGTGACAGATGCAATGGCTCATACTGGCAGTAAGCTAGAGGTATTGCCATATTTGCACACTGAAATCCGGCGGGAAGGACTGAAACTCACTTTACCAGATGGTACTTTGGCCGGTTCCGCCCTTGATATGAATACCGCCTTGCGGCATTTTTGTCAGGATTTAGCTTTGCCGCTTACTGCTGGTTTAAAAGCCTTAAGCATTAATCCGGCGACTTTGGCCGGGCTGGATGATATGGGACAACTGCGCGCTGGCGCTATGGCCAATATGTTGCTGCTGGACAATAACCTGAATATGCAGCGCTGCTGGTTACAAGGCGTGGAACAGCATAAAGAACAACACAACAAGAAGAAGGATATCCCATGAATACAACTGCAACTGAAGCTACCAAAGCCCAATCCAGCCTGCAGCCGATCATCATTATCGGTGTGCTGTTTTTTATGTTTGGTTTTATTACCTGGCTAAATGGCGCGTTGATCCCGTTTTTACAACTGGTGTGCCAGTTGGGGGAATTTCAGGCGCTTTTAATCGCCTTTAGTTTTTATATTGCTTATGTGGTAATGGCTTTACCTATGGCGAGAGTGTTGGCCTGGTCTGGTTATAAAAATGCTATGTCTATTGGCTTAGGGTTGATTGCTTTGGGCTGTGCTTTGTTTATTCCGGCGGCCTACAGTCAGCAATTTATCGTATTTTTATTAGCGCAATTTGTGGTGGGATCTGGCTTAACGCTTCTGCAAACTGCATCTAACCCCTACTTAGTGCGGGTTGGTCCTGAACATTCAGCTGCAGCCCGTATTTCATTGATGGGTATTTTGAATAAAAGCGCAGGTGTCTTAGCGCCTTTGGTCTTCACCTGGCTGGTATTACAGGATTTAGGCCATATCACAGCAGATAGTCTGGCGCTGTTAAGTGAAGCCGAACGTCAGCAGCAATTAACACTGTTAGCCTCGCAGCTGATGGCACCTTATGCAGGCATAGCTGTGGCTATTTTGTTGTTGGCTGTGGGGCTGCGTTTTTCGGCTTTACCAGATTTACCAGCAGAAGAAGCGCCTGCCAGTATTGATGGAGCCGAAAGCTCCGTTTGGCAACATCCTCACTTAATACTGGGCGTCATAACCTTGTTTTGTTATGTCGGGGTAGAAGTTATAGCTGCCGATACCATTGGTTTGTTAGGAACCGCATTAAATATGCAAGGGGTAACTACACTAGCTTCTTACACCATGGCGTTTATGGTGTTGGGTTATAGTCTTGGTTTGCTGCTGGTACCTAAAATCTTGTCACAGCGTCAGGCGCTAGGCTGTTCAGCTGGCTTAGGTCTGGTGTTAGCTATGGGAATTTTGATGTCAGACTCTGGTAGTACGGCAATTTCTGCCTTGCTATGGGGCTGGGCAGGGGTACCTTTATTGCCCGATCCTGTTAGTCTGGTTGCCTTGTTGGGCCTGGCGAATGCTTTGGTTTGGCCTGCGGTCTGGCCTTTGGCTTTGGCTGGTTTAGGCTCGTTAACCCCAAAAGCTTCAGCACTGCTGATCATGGGGATAGCAGGTGGGGCATTGTTACCTCTGGTTTATGGTGCCTTGTCACAACATTTTGGCGCTATAGCGGGTTATATGGTGTTGCTTCCTTGTTATGCAATGATCCTGTACTACGCAGTCCGCGGTTGTCAGCTGAAATCTTCCAGATAAAACATTTAAAAAAAGCCTCTGCTGAGTGCAGAGGCTTTTTTATAGGTGACTGTTAGCCTTAATTATTAATGCAAATGGCGGTGACCTTGCTTAGTTTTACCTCCACCTTGTCCTTTGTCAGTATCAAAGTCGCGGATTTTTACCTGATCTTTTACAAATGGCTCCACACCCAGTTTGCTGTATAAATCAGCCGGAACCATAGCTTTACCTTGAGTGATCACCAAAGCCAGTTTGCGGATATCGCTTATGTTTTTGGTGGGATCGCCATCGACCAGCAATAAGTCGGCATCAAAACCTACTTTTATCTGGCCTTTTTGTTGTTCCACTTTGCTGTAACGAGCGCCGTTTAAAGTGGCAACCTGCAAAGCTTCTGCAGCAGTCAAACCTGCTTTTACTAATAATTCCAGCTCACCTTGCAGGGTAAAACCTGCCAGCTCGTCTGTGCCCGCAACCACAGGAATACCCGCTTTGTACATCATGCCGACGAATTCAACCATTTTGGCGTAGGATTTGGCATAACGCTCTGCTGTGGCCTCGTCCGGTATGTCCAGTTCGGCACGGGCATAAGCACGTTGAATGTCCGGTGGAAGGTGTTTAACTATAGCACGCCATGGTTCACCCACAGTGCCATCTGTTTTCTTTAGGAAATCAAAAGTTGCCAATGTTGGGTCTACCGTCAGATGATTCGTTTTTAATAAACGAATAAAGTCCTGAACCGCTTTGCCCGATAAATCGAGATCAGCGACCTGTTTGGCTGGCAGATAAAATCGGTCCAGAGTGCGGGTGTCTGTGTCAGCTTTAACCAGAAAATTAAGCATCAACTGATTAATATGTTGAATTTCATCGAAACCCGCAGCTATGGCGTCTTCAGCTTTCAGGAAAGCCGGGACATGACCACTGACCCTTAATCCGCGGCTGTGGGCATAAGCTACCGTATCCTTGAGTATTTCTTTAGGAAAAGAATTGTAAATTTTCAACTGCGGATAACCATGAGCTGCGTACCAGTCTATGGCATTTTTCGCTTCAGATAAGTCTTTAATGACAAAGCCATTGCGAGCTGAAAACGCACTCTCGCCTTCCAGAAAACCCGTGGGTACAATAGTCGGCGCCAACAACTGGTCATTGTCTATTTCATCCATCATCATTTGCAATGTGGCGTTGTCATTACCCATATCACGCAAAGTGGTAACGCCTGCGGCCAGGTGCAAAGGTCCTTCCCAGCGTGAAATATGTCCGTGCATATCAAACAGGCCCGGTAACACTATACGATTGGCGGCGTCAATTTCATGTTCGACAGGACTTTGCAGTGTACCTGTGGGTACTATGCTGGTGATTTTTCCGCGTAGCAGGTAGATGTCACTTGGGCTACTGAGTTGCAGCGTTGTGCTGTCAAAAATCCTCGCTCGACGCACTACCGTTAATCCTGGAAGTTTTTTCGGCAGTTGTGCCAGCTTTTCCAGTAAGCGGGTTTCTGCTTTTTGTTGGATCTCAAGCATAGTCTTGGCGTTGTTTTGCCAACCATCTTCAATTAATGTCAGATAACCTGGTGCTAAATATGCAAAAAGTCGCGGTGATTCTTCTTTGGTAGCCCAGACAAAATTAGGCTCAAAACCAACGCCTGTTTGCACTAATAATTGCACTTGCTGTTTTTCGCCAGCATTGTCGACGATAATTTCGCTGACCACTTCTTGTGTCAAAGTTCCATTGGGTAACAGGGGGATAGAGTTTGTACCATTTTTTGCCATTGCAGCTATGGCGATAGAGGATAGATAGGGAGAGCCATCCACAGGCAAATACAAGGCATTCTGCTGATATGTAGCGGTACTTTGCTCCAACCCAGTGCTCCAGACAGCCTTATTGCCATCAACTTTAAACCTCTCGTTGATCACGGAACCAAAGGTGGTATTGCCTTTAGCTTGATAATTTTCAATGAAACCCGCTTTGTTCAGTCTGATTTTTTCGTCCAGCTCAGGACCTCGGCCATTGTCTTTAAAAATATAGCGGACACTGATTTCACCATCGTCTTTTACTTTGACGATTTGTTCACCTGCTTTAACGCCGTTGTCGACAAGAATAGTGTATGAATACTGTTGATCTGCTAAAGCTGAAGCACAACAAGCCAAGGTAGTCAGCAGACTTAATGCTTTGATTTTCATTCTAAGTTCCATGTTTATGTTTTGGCGGAGACAGCTTAAAACAAATAAAGTCAGGACTGTATAGAAATAAATAGAAAGGGGTGTTTGGCTTTGCGCTTAGGCTTGTCCAACCTGCGGGCAGTTTTGAAACTTTGATTGAACAAACATTGGCGCAAGTCAAAGAAACTTACTGATATATGTCGTTTGCAGACGTTATACTTATCAATACATTATGAACAACAACCTGCCTAATCTGAGTCGGCATTGGTTTAGTAGTTATACCCGAGGAGTGATATATGACATCAGTACTAAGTTCTGTAGACCAACGTACTAATTTAGTGGGACAAAACCGGCTTGAATTGTTGTTGTTCAGATTGCAGGGGCCACAGTTTTTTGGCATCAATGTATTTAAAGTGCGTGAGGTATTACCTTGCCCGGCGCTAAATGTGATTCCTGGCGCCCATGGTCATGTGCGGGGCGTTGCTCACGTCCGTGGGGAACCTATTACTGTGATTGACTTAAGTGCCGCAACAGGAGGAAAACCTGTAGAGGACCTTAAAACTGCGTTTATTCTTGTTACAGAATATAACCGTCACGTTCAGGCTTTTCTTGTTGGCAATGTTGAGCGGATAGTGAATGTAAACTGGTCAGAAATGTTACCTCCTCCTGCGGGTGTTGGTCGTAGCCACTATATGACTGCTGTGACCCGCATCGAAGGCCGAATGGTCCAAGTAATAGATGTTGAAAAAGTATTTAGCGAAATATCTCCGATGCATGAAGAGATCAGTGAATCTATTAAAGAAGCAGCACAGCAAATCGATTTGCAGGACATAACTGTGTTAGTTGCTGATGATTCTGCGGTGGCCCGTAATCAGGTTCGCAGAGCACTTGAGTCTATGGGGGTAAAGGTTGAGCTGGTCAATGATGGCAAGCAAGCATTGGACTGGTTGGTCAATAAGGCTGCGCATGTGGATAATCTTTCGAGCGTCGTGCCCCTGCTGATTTCAGACATTGAGATGCCTGAGATGGACGGTTACACCCTAACCGCTGAAATAAAGCAAAATGATAAGCTCAAAGCCATTCACGTCATTTTACATTCTTCCTTAAGTGGTGTTTTTAATGAAGTCATGATCAAAAAGGTAGGGGCCGATCAATTTATCGCCAAATTTCATCCGGATGAATTGGCCAGTGCAGTGCAAAAGTGGCTTAACCCACAAGCAAATTAACAGCTTCGCCGCACTGAATGGAAAAGTTCAGCAGGGTACCTGCAGTACCCTATACTCTAACGGCATCCGAAGTCACAGCTGTTGTTGTGCCTGATAGGGTCAGTTGCTAGAATTGATTGCATTATTTTAGTTTTTATCGTATTTTTCATTTTAGAAGAGAGTTAAAATGACTATGTGGCGTAAAACGTTTTTGCTGATGAACGAAAAATAGCTAGGCTTGTGCTGTACAACTGAAGTGAAACGAGCTTTACTTTCAGTAACTTAGTTTAACATCAGAAAATCGCTTTCGTTTCTATACTACAGAAAGTGCCGTCTTATTTTACGAGGTGTTTCGATATGACCAGTTTGATGAATTCAGTTGACCAGCGTACTAACATCGTAGGTCAAAATCGCCTCGAGCTTTTAATGTTTCGTCTACATGGGCCTCAACCTTACGGCATTAACGTATTTAAAGTGCGCGAAGTAATACGGTGCCCTGAACTGAGCGAGCTTCCTGGTGCTAATCCTCATGTCAGGGGCATAGCACATTTGCGTGGTGTGCCTGTAACTGTCATAGATTTAAGCCAGGCTACAGGAGGTAAACCAGTTTCTGATTTAACCAATGCTTTTATTCTGGTTACTGAGTATAACAGGAACACCCAGGGCTTTCTGGTCAGTGGCGTGGATCGTATTGTGAATGTCAACTGGGAGCAAATATTGCCTCCGCCTCATGGTGCTGGGCGCAGTCATTATCTGACTGCTGTAACGGAAGTTGATAATAAGCTTGTGCAAATTATCGACGTGGAAAAAGTATTTTCCGAAATTTCGCCTGTGGATGAAACCGTCAGCGAATCAGTGAAGGAAAAGGCTAAAAACCTGGATTTCAAAGATTATACAGTGTTAGTTGCTGATGATTCTGCGGTGGCGCGTAATCAGGTAAAGCGTGCTTTGTCTACTATAGGTATTAACGTAGAAACTGTGAATGATGGACGTTTGGCGCTGAACTGGCTTGAAGCAAAAGCTCATGAACTTGGTGGCGATATTTCCGCCAAAGTACCGCTGATTATCTCAGACATCGAGATGCCAGAAATGGATGGCTATACCTTGACAGCCGAAGTGAAATCCAATGAACATTTACGTAACGTGCATATCATTTTGCATTCGTCTTTGAGTGGCGTATTTAACGAGGCTATGGTGAAAAAAGTCGGTGCCGATCAATTTATCGCCAAATTCCATCCTGATGAGTTGGTGTCTGCGGTACAACAGTGGATGAACAGTTAAAATCAATCTATAGCGGCAGCTTTAAAACTGCCGCTTTTGCACTTCGCAATTCGCAACAGTCCTGCTGCACTTCATCAAAATTCTGTTATGATCGCGTCACTTCAGCGATTGGTCTTTCCAGCTGAGCCTTTCGCTAATGTTATTAACTCAATGGATCCTGAATGATTAATTATTTTCGCATTTTGGGCGTCAAAGCCAACGCCAATGAAGATGAGATAAAAAAGGCCTACAAACGCTTATCCAATAAATATCATCCGGATAAGTTGCTGAATTTAAGCGAAGATGAGAAAGAACAAGCAGGCGTACAATTACAAAAGGTGAAAGAAGCCTATGATGTATTGTCTGACGCCAAAAAACGCGCGGCTTTTATTAAAGATTTTAATAATGTGATAGTGCCGGACCCGACTGCAGCGATGAAAGAGCTGTGGGATAGTTATTACCCGTCCGTAAAAGGTTAAAACTGATGAGCAAGACATTCGATAAAAACCGTTTAGAAGCGCTAAAAACAGACGCTTACGAAAATATTGAATCCTACAATGACCCGGATACACCAAAAGCACTGGAAAAATTTACCAGCCAAATTAAAAGTATTTTGCAGGCTGATCCAAAGATGTTGCATTCAGTGCCTGAATATCTGCCGGTCGCATTATATGGCCGGGTAAAATTTACCCCAGAAGCCAATCTGAAGTGGGCCGCCTGGCTTGCCAAAAATACCATGCCTGTGTGGGATGAGTTTAAAACCTCGGTTGCGTTCAACAATGCTGATTTACCACTGGTAAAAACGGTGCGTGACTTTAATGAAGAGTTACTGATCGAAAGTTGTGCTGTGTTGTTTATGTTGAACAAGCACGTTGCAGCTGCGCCTGGTCCAAGAGATTCGTATGATGATGAAGACGAGGATGCTGATGAATCTTCGTTTGGTCACAATGCTGATGATGACTACGAAGGTCAGGAGGAAGAAGAGGAAGGCTACGATGACCAATACGATGAAATCACCTTTAACCGGGAAGGCCGCTAATGAATAATCTTATCGAAATTGCCGTTGCGGAAATTAAAGAACTTGCCATAGTTGAGCCAAAACAGGCCAGCAAAAAATTTGAGCTGATGGCCAACACTATGTCAGATGACCAGCTGGTCGAAGTGATTGAAAATATTGATATTGTGACTCTGACTCAAATTAACAGCCAGCACGATATTTCGTTCCCATCCATTATTTCTGAGCTGATGACACCGGAAAAAATCCGCGACATCGTCTGCCAACAGCCTTTGTACTGGGAAGAAAAAATCAAAAACAATGCAGAAGATTTAAAGCAGCATACCTTTGATTTTTTAACTTACCTTATTCGTACTCAGGACAGCGAAAGCAAGCAGGCTGAAATTCTCGAAGCAATAGCGGAAGATCCGGCAGGGCTGTTTTATTTGTCTATTCCGTTTATCGAGCTGTACCGCGGCGAAGTAATTGAAGATGAAGACGAAGTGCATGATTTATTGCACGAGGAAGAACAAGATTTGGAGGAAGCCATCAGCTACACAGAACGTCATCTAAACGAAGAAGTGCATGGCTTAGGCTATGACGATCCGCGCAGCTTATTGGCTCTTATTCGCCAGCTTACTCCGGCAGTAGAACAAGCGATTAAAAATCTGGTTCGCAACGAAAACTCAGGCTGGGAACATATCATCAACAAGTTTGCCGCTGAGCTTGTGATGCAAGCCAAAGAGAAAAATCAGGCCACAGACGAATATGCTGAAGTGGATGATATGTTTAGTTTCCTTGATTAAGGCAAAGGATAAGTTATGCAGTTAGTGGTGCGGGATGCCAATCAGGGGCCGTTTTTAACTAAGGTGCTGAATTATGCCAAAGCAGAGCAAAAACTTTCGGAAGCTCAGCTGGAGCAGGTCAAAAGCAAAGCTGTGTTGATGAGTCTGAAGTTTGCTGACAAATTTTACAACAAATACAAAATGCATCTGTTGGAGCAAGCGGCCCACGACATTATTGGCGTCGCAAGTTTGGGTCTGGCAGAACTGTCTGATCAAGATTTAGACAAGGCTCTGGCTTTGCTGGTGAGCCCTGAAGGTATAGTCAAACCTTTTCAAAAAGGCTGGAGTATGTTGACGCAGGTTAGTCAGCAGGTTTCTAACCGTAAATCCTTGTACGGCGAAGTGGAAGAGCAATTGTTGCAGGATATTGCCTGTCCACCCGACATTGAAGAGTGGCAAGGTGTGGCCGTATATCAGCAGGCATTGCGTGAATCAAGACGACGTCAGGCTATCAGTGTGGTGAAACAGACGTATTTCTACCATACCCAGCTGGACCCGTTTGAGCACTTCAACCTTGAAGATATGCTGGCTGAAGTGGTGATTTATCGCCTTTGCACCAAGGGCAGCAAGGTAAAACAGGATTTAAAACAGCGGTTACGCGATATCGAGTTGGCTGATGAGTGGTTTGATGTGGACTTTATTAAAGCTCATACCGAACAAGTGCTTAGCTTGTTACCTGTTGGTTTTTCAGAAGCTGTGATAGTGGAGCTGGGTGATAATTTCCATGCTGCCATAGTTCGCACTTTGCAGTTTGCCAAAGGTTATAAAAAGCTGCTGGCAGAGAATGCTTCACCAGAGCGCCGCGATGCCTATGAGCACAAACAGGGCATGTTGAATCCGTTACTAGGCTGGCCTCAATATATCGAAATGTAAGCAGGGTACCGTAGGGGCCGCGGCTTGTCCCGGCCCGTCCATCTGTACCGCGGTGTTTTGCGATACAACACCGCGGTATCGTCAAGCCTGGTGGGGACAAGCCCCACCCCTACAGTTTGGGGCACTGCTGCTGTACTTTTTTCCACCAAAGCACATGGCGTTTTAACTCTGCTTTTAATTTGGTCTCAGGCACTTCGAAGCGTTGCTGAATAGGTTGCGTCAAAGCTGTGCCTTGATACAGCTGCTGTAATAGCGGATACAACTGCTGATAAGTGCCATCCACCTGAGCCAGATACAGCTGCACTTTGCCGATAAAATACTGCAGCAAAATGGTATTAAAAATTTCTGCTTTGTCTGAGTGTTTACCTACAGGGCACTGCGCTTTTAAATCAACCTGATCTAACTGCTGATTGAAGCTTTGCAGCCAGTTTTGGCTAAAGCGTAAGCTTTGTTGCAACTGGCTCAGCGTATTGGCCTTGTATAAAGCTTCCAAAGCTTGTTCGGGATTGATGCGACTTGCCTGCAGCCAGTTCTGCTCAAGGATACTTTTTTTCAGCGCCAGCAAAGAATGCAGGGCTTGTATTGTATCGGCCACTCCTGCGACTGAGTTAGGTTCTGACAAACTACGATAGGGGTGCAGTTGTTGACGCAAAGTCTCGTCCTGCAGCAAAAAGTTTTGCCAATGATTATCGATTTGTCTGGCTTTGTCAGAAGCAATAGCAGCCAATTTTTGTTGTAGATCTGGTGTTATATCCGGATTGTTTAAACAAGGCTGCACTTGCTTTAAAAATGCCAGTTCGTACTTCAGGCGTTGACTTGGAGTCATGACCTTTCCCAGGCTGCTATTGCGTTCCCCCAGTAATGTATCTAAACCACAAGCTCTGGTCGCCACCAGCTCGACCAGAGTAATGCTGCTCTCTGAGATATCGGCTCTGGTCGTTGTTATAGAGGGAAGGGGCAGTAAATCAAGAGGTGGAGGCTCTTGTAGCTCAATTTCCAAAGTACGACCAAGCCGGCTGGCATAGTCGTCCATAAGGGAAACCGCAGGATCGCTGCAGCCACTTAGCACAAAAACAACAGCAACCAGGCTCACTACTTTAGTGAAAGGCCGTTGCCTGTTGCTGCTGTAAAACTTTGCCATCTTCTAATCGCCTGATTTGGTTTCTTAAAATAACAGCCAACATCACGGCTGCGCATGACAAACCGAGTATGATGCCAATCCAGAAGCCATGGGCGCCCATTTTCGGCACTATCCAGTCGGTTAAACCTAATACAGTGCCTAAACCAAAACCGATCGGCCAATAGGCGATAAAGGTGATAAAAAAGATAGGTTTGGTGTGTTTTAAGCCACGCAGTGCGCAGGCGGACACCACTTGTATCGCATCAGAAATTTGGTAAAAACATGCCAAAACTAAAATTGAGGTGGCCACGGCTAATACTGCAGGATCAGTAGAGTAAAGTGATGCAACGAAAAAGCGACCAAAATAAGTCACCAACGCTATGCCCACTGCCATCATCATCGCCAGTTGTACAGCTGTTGATACGGCTTTTTTCAGCTCCTGCACATCGTTACTGCCCACCAGATGACCGACCCTTATCGTCGTTGCCATGCCCATACTCATAGGCAGCATAAAAACCAACGCGCTATAGTTATTGGCAATTTGATGACCGGCCACCACTATAGGGCCTAAATGCACAATCATCAGCGGGATTGAAGAGAATAAGGTCACTTCAAAAAACAGCGAAAAGGCAATAGGCGTGCCTATAGCGATGATATGCCATAAATCTTTGCTATTAGGTTTGAGGTTGTCAGGCTTTTTCATGTAAAGCGCTGTGCTGCGGCTTCTGAAGGCATAAATGGTGATGGCAATAAACATCGCCAGAAACACCAGAGATGTCGCTACACCACAACCGGCGCCGCCTAAAGCCGGCATACCCAACTTGCCATAAATAAACACATAGTTGGCCGGAATATTCACCAGAATACCAACAAAGGCTATCCACATGGTGGCTTTGGTATTGCCTATGCCTTCAAACAGGTTACGGAAGATCATATACCCAGCGGCGGGGTATACGCCGTAGCTGACATAAACCAGATAATCGACTGCTTTGGCTCGCAGGTTCTCTTCCATCGACAAATACTGCAACGGCAGGTTGATATACTGCATGGCGATGACAATCAGAGTTGCCAATACCATCGCCAGATAAAAGCCTTGCAGCGCATTATGAGGAATAGCCTTATGGTTATTCGCACCATAGAGCTGAGAAATAATAGGGGTTAGCGCCAGCAGTAAGCCCTGTAAGGTCAGAATTATGGGCAACCAAATGGCAGAAGCTACAGCAATAGCGGCCATATCCAAAGCACTGACCCGGCCAGCCATAATGGTGTCAATCACAAACATCATGGTCTGGGTTAACTGAGCCAGCATAATAGGGCCGGATAATTTCAGAATGGTTTTTGCTTCAAAGCGGGAAAAAGGTAACATAACAACTCTTGTCAGACAGGCGAAAAACGCCGTAAAGATAGCACAGCAGAGGTTTTATGTTTACCGGAATAGTGCAGGCAAAGGTTAAAGTCAGTGAAATCAGCGACCAAGAGCAATTTCGCCGCTTAACTCTTGAAGTACCAGATCAGTTACTGCAAAGCCTGGAGCGGGGCGCCAGTATCTCTATTAACGGCACTTGTTTAACTGCCACCGACTTCAGTAAGACAGAACCTTTAGGCTGGGTAAGCTTTGATGTGATTGATGAAACCCTGGCTAAGACTAACCTAGGTGCTTTAACCAGTGGCTCTTTGGTGAACCTTGAACGCTCATTAACTTTTGGTCGTGAAATTGGCGGGCATTTGGTATCAGGGCATGTGCATGGTACAGCGACTATTTTAGCTGTGAGTCAAACTGGTTCGAACTGGCGGGTGGATATAGAGCTAAAGCCTGAATTCAAACCTTATGTGCTGAGCAAGGGTTTTATTAGCATTGATGGCATTAGCCTGACGGTAGGCGAGGTAACGGCCACTAGTTTTAGTTTGCATCTGATCCCTGAAACTCTGGAAGTCACTACTTTAGGTCAACGCAAAGCAGGCGACAGGGTCAATATCGAATTGGATCAACAAACAGTGACCATAGTAGATACAGTGGAACGGATTCTCGCTGCAAAGTCATTGTAGGCGTTTATACCATCCCGCTGCTGGTGAGCTAAGTCTTAATAATACTGCTCATCTTCAGCGTCGATAAAGACCTGTACTTTGTTACGTAACTCATCTTTGTGAGTTTGTACATGTATTGGATTACAGCAGTTGCTGCAATCTTCTATATCATCCTGGTCCTCTCCACTGATATCCAGGGTGATATGAGTGGGATGGCCGCAGAATGGGCAAAGAATAGTTTTATGTAGAATATCCATAAATCCCCCGTTAGCCCTTTTTGTTATAGCAGGCGTTGATGAGTGATGATCTTTGGGTCCTTCCTTTTTGATGTCCTGTTAAGTGTTAGTGTAGGCCCTAATGCCGTATCAGGCTAAAAATTAGCCTGCTTTATATAGCGATAAGCTTGGTTGTTGCCGATAAAGTACCGTAGCTGTTATGATACCGCCGCTTTTTGTTAAAAGCCGCCTCAACTACGTGTTGTGCCGCTTTGTTCTACCGCTCGTAAGGTTGAACCGCAAA
>Ga0247725_1001292_pt1 | contig 13127 bp, 7 predicted proteins | sample OKSTACKMCFT3sol_FD_183021 | JGI IMG/M metagenome (GOLD analysis project Ga0247725, IMG submission 183021) | Subsurface sediment microbial communities from gas well in Oklahoma, United States - OK STACK MC-FT3-sol | ecosystem: Environmental > Terrestrial > Deep subsurface > Rock core/Sediment... | reverse complement strand
ATAGTCGCGATAAGCTATCGCCACCGCCTCATGATCCAACGTCGGCAGTGATGACTTGCCCGCCGCCATCACAAACGGCCGGATTGACTTGCCGCTTTTCCGCTCCCCTTTGAATACGGGATAGCGTTGCAGCGGATCTTCGGGCTCGATCGAATCAAGCTGCTCAGCGAAGCGTGGCCAGAACTGACCACTGATAGCATCCTGGAACAGATAACCAGCCTTCAGGTTGTCATCCTCAACAGACTCACCATCCAGCAGTTGCTCGCCTTTTTCAGTCAGCCCACGGGCACTATCAGTCAGCCAGCCGTTACTCACCCCTTGAGCCAGTATCAGCTTGATCAGATTGACATGCAGCCCGGTCAACTCAGCGATTGCCTCCGCTTGCGTCAACTGTGCCCGGATCAACCCCAGCACAGCGCGCTGGAACAGATTCAACTGAGCCTCTTTTGCCTCGGGATAAAGCACGCGATGAACCAGCACCGGCCACAACAAGGGCCTAGCCTCGCCGCGAGGCTTTTCAGCAAACTGCAGATAAGTACCGGTTTCAGCGAATGCAGCCATGCTCACCCCCACACAGCTGATAAAAAGCAGCCAGAGCCGGTACAGCCTCTTGTGCATCCGGGTTACTGGCCAAAGCAGCATCCCCGACACAAATCAGCATCTGCCTTTGCCGGCTCATGGCCACGTTCATGCGGTTTGGCAAACGCAGGAAACCAAACTGACGGTTCAGTTGCAGCTCACGCTCCCCCCCCTCGCTGGCAGCAGCTCGCACCGAGCGATTGGGCTGGAAACTGCGCACGCAAGACAGCAGCACCACATCGAACTCCTTGCCCTGGAAGGCGTCCACCGAGCCAACCCGCAAGCGTTCCTCTGCAACCACGCTTCCATCTGCCTGCACCTTGCGGGTCAACTTGAACTGCTCATGCGGCTCGTAGCCCCCCTCGCGCTTTACCATCAAGGGAGTACCGTCGATTTTCTGCTGAGCGAGCTTCTCCATGATCAGATCGCGCTGTGCCGCGTAGAAAGTAATGATGCCAACAGACAACGCCTCACCGCCGGCCTGCATCAGCTTTACCACTTCGTCAGCAATGCGCTGCGCCTCAATCTCTCGAACCCGGCTAGTTCCCCGGCGCTGATCACGCCCCTGCACCGCCGGCACATCAATCCACTGACAAACATGGCCACGGTAGGACTCCGCCAGCGGCCCCAGCCTGGAAAGCAGCTCCTGGCTGAATACAAACGCCTCTGCCGGCCTGCCGGAATGCAGAACCCCCAGGTTTTCACATTCGTAGAAGTGCTTACTGACAAAGTTGCCCAAGACCGGATGCATGCGGAACTGGGTATCAAGCATCACCACACGGCGAATCGAATCCTGCTTTTCCAAATCCTGTAGCTTGACCCGCATACGCTCGAAAAGACTGGATCGGAAAGCCGCCAGTTGCAGTTCGGTCAGTTCATGCTCCTCCTGCAACTGCCCCTCGATATCCGGCTCAAGCATGTGCGGGAGCTGGCGGTCATCGCCCACAAGAACAATCCGCCGCTTGGCCATGGACATCGGAATAAACAGATCCAATGGATTGGCCCGTGCTGCCTCGTCGATGACAACCGTATCGAACTCGATATCCGAGTTGGAGCTAGTGGATACCTCTTTCAACATTTCCATCTGCTTGCCCGCAGCCTGCTGGCAGGTTGCACCGACCACCATCGAATACTCATTGACCACAGCCCGCGCAGCGGAACGATCGGACTCCAGACTATCGACCAGTTGCTCCAAGACCCATGCAACCCCCTGCTTGCGCTTGGCCATGCGGTCTTTCAGATAGCGATCCACCTCATCAAGCAGCGCTAGGCCATCAGGGTCTACCTGGCGTTTCAGCGCAGCCGGCCGGTAATCCGGCAAGTGCTGATCAAGCAACAGATCCTTCCAGATCTTCAGAGCCTGAAGGGTCGCCGGCTCAACGTGCGAGCTGTCGGCAAGTTCTTCCAGCAGGCGCAGCAGCTCCGGGGCCACACCTTTTTCATGGCGCTTGAGCCAGCTCAGCAGATCCCAGGCACGCTCGCCGCCATCATCGGTAAAGGCAGCAACCTCGACACGCAGAGCACGGATACGCCTGAGCAGCTGAGAGGGAGGCAGACCTCCCGCAGCTGTAGCCGGCGCTTGACCGGCAAGCGTATCGATATACTCCTCGAACTGACTTTCAAGCCGGGGCGGCAATGCCAGGCCGCTTTGCTCCAGTTCACGCAAGTCATGCAAAAGGCGCTGGAACTCATCCGCCTGCTGTGCAGGGCCGGTACTCGCTACCCGGGCAAGGGCCAACCTCGCGGAAATGGCCCGCAACTGCTCAAGCTCAGGGAAGCGGCTGTATTCCTGCGCAATCTTGCGGTGCAAATGAGCCGCCTGGCGTTCCAGCCAAGGCTCAATCAAAGCCGCCTGATCACTCTCGCCGTGCTTGCCGCCCACCCGCGCGCCAGGTAAGCCGAATACATCGCTACGCTCCAGTGCATTGTCGACGGCATCATGCTGAAAACTGCTGACCAGTACCTGCGCCGCAATATTCTGCTTCTCCGCTCGCTCACCCAGACAACGCTGCAATGCTGCAATAACCTGGGTTTTACCGGTACCAGGAGGGCCGATGATGATTGCCAGATCAGGGGTATTGAGCGCGCAATCCAGCGCCAGCGCCTGCTTCTCGGTCGGCTTGCCACCCTTGAAAGACTCCAGCACGTATGGGGTCAGCCCGCTGATCGGGCGTCGTCGCGCAGCAGGAACCGCAACCCCTTCCAGCAGCCATTTCAATTGCGGCAGCCGCTTGCCCGAGTCAATCGACTGCTTGGCTGCCAAGCGACGCTTACCCATCGAACGTTGGCCGGCAAGAGACAGATACAACCAGCCCTCCCCCGCTTTCGGTCGGATGTTGGTCTTACCCGCCGCCTGTTTGAAAATCACGCAATCTGGCTCGAAGCGAATAGTCCCCCGCGGAGCATTGGCAGTCCTTTGAGCCTTCTCGGATGAAAGCTCTTCCAGCCAGTCCGGGCGCTGATCGCCCAGATCAAACTGATCATTGCTGCTCAGCTCCAGATCGCGCCAGCGCTCGCGGAACGCCTGATACTGCTCCTGCGACTTGGGAATAAGACGCCAGGCATTGCCACGCCCCTCCTGAAAGCCGTGGCACTCAGCGTAAGCCAGAGAACCCAAACTTTCTGCCTGCTCTAAAGCTCTTTGCCACTCTTTATCGTTGTAAAGATTCCAGAGTTCGAGATAGCTGGCGTTGTCACGCAGCGCCGCACTCAGCAGAGCCTGCTGACTGGCGCTGCCGAGTGCAGCCGCAACAGAGGCATCCTTAAACTCAAATTGGCCAAGCAGGATGGAGAATGCACCATCACGATGGGTATGACGGTTAACACGCTTGAGCAGAAAACTGCCATCCTGGCGCTGCTCGACATCGGCACGCCAGCCATTACCCAGCAACTGAAAACCGCCCTTGCTAGCGGTGTTGCTGAAACGAGCAACCGTCAGCCAGTCACCCTCAGCCAGGCCCTGTACCACAAAATGCTCGGCAAACCAGCGACAGGCCAGTTCAACAGTGCTGCCGGCAATTTCGCGCTTGGCGTGCAAATCCTCAGCAAGCAGCTCATCAACACCCAGTTCAAGCTGCATTGCCGTTACTTCAACCGGTGCGCAGTATTGCACCAGCAGCTTGTTTTTCTTCGTACCGGTCAGCAACCAGCGGGTCTGATCACGCAGGGCCAGACGGCCAAATATTTCGGCATCGGCCTTGGCACAACTGACGCGGATGCGCACATCTCCCTGCACCGCCAGCCAGTCATCCTGATAGCGCTGCAGGAAAATCGCCTGCCCGTCCTGCAAGGCATCCACAGACTCATCTGTAGAAAGCGCCAGCACATCGGCTGACAGCATGGGGAAATCTTTAAATTCCATTTGCCATCACCACCGGAATTGCCAGACGACTTTGCTGGAGGGCAACCCGGAGTCCTTATGCCCTGACTTCGCAGGCTCACCTATATGAATCAGGAAGGGTTCCTCATCCTGGCCACGCAGGCTCTCCTTGAGGCCCTGATAACGCTGCAACGGTTTAATGTTCTCCCCGCGCTGCAACTGCAACTGGCTCTCAGGCAGCGGGAAAATCCCCAGGCCCTTGTCGCTGTACTCGATACGGATATGGTCAGCCGGCCAACGGTCATAGCTGAACGTCGGCAGCAAGCGCTTGAGCTCAACCTGCCCTCCCGGCTGCAGCCAGACCTTGCGCCCCGTCGCTACCAGCTCTTGAGGAGTCTCCACATCCCCTTCCTGCTCGGCAGGCAAGGCAATGAACTCCTCAAACAGAACCAGACGGCTGTCAGCTAGCGCCTCACAGAAAAAACACTCCGCTTCGTCCGCTGCCCGCAAGTCCACTGGCAACAGGCTGGTACTGCCGCAGCCAGGGCAACAATAGATGCGCTCGTCCACTTCAACCAGCGCCTCAAGCCACTCGGCCATAGCCGGGCGCTCATAGGGGCTGGCTCGCCCCCCCTCAAAGCAACGGCTAAACAGTTGGGGTAGCTTGCTGTGCTCCAGCAACTGCAGCGGCAGATTAACGAAGCAAGCGTTACTGTCGTCCTCGCTATCGTTGATCCAGGGGTGCTCACCGCGCAGCGCGGCATCCTCGACTTCAGGCTCACCGTCGCTGACCATCTCACCCTTGAACGGGTGGTTGTGTGTCAGCAACTGATAGGCAATAACGGCGAAGCTCCAGCAATCGGTGAGGCTGGACAACAACGCCTCACCACGCACCACTTCCGGTGCGCCATAGTCCACGGTGTGCAGGGTCAAGCCACTGTGGCTATCGAGGCTGATGTTGTCGCAGTCAATCAACCACGTCTCGGCAAACGCCGGATCGTCCGAGACAAAGATATTGTTCGGCGACAGATCACCGTAGAGCATGCCGCGCCCGTGCAACTGATTCAGTGTTCTGGCCATCTGGCCCAGAATACGAATACGCCGACGCAGCCCGCCCTGGCGCAGATAATCTTCATGCGCCTCTTCTTCAGCATTAGCAAAACTGTCCAGCAGCCCCTGCAAAGGCACCAGCCCGTCCATCAGCTCCATCACATAACCGCAGCGTGGCTCAGCCAGCAGTTCAAGCGGTCTAGCCAGCTTCAAATCGGCCAGATCCTGCCGGGTCAGCCATTCGATGTGCTCACGCCAACGACGGCGCGCCTGCTCATCCTTATTGGTAAACCCCTTGATCAGAGCTTGTGGGTACTGGGTGCGGTAAACAACGCCCTGCCCACCACTGCTCAACTCACTCGTGAGCTCATAAACCGAACCTTTGCTGTCCTGCACCATGCGCTGCTTCTGCGGCGCGGCCTTGTTCGTGCTCATCTGTATCAATCCGTTAAGAAAATTCCAGCAATGCTCTTGTCGTCACCATGGCGTGGCGTCGACCAGTCCAGCAGCTCACCCGTCAACCAGCGGCGCATGCGGCGCTTGCTACTACAACGCAGTTGGCGCCGGTAAATGGCATCAAAAAACGACTCAAGCTGCGATGGAATCAGGTCATCCGAGATACCATCCGTCATCAGCAGTACGCCATCACCCGGCTGGCTCAATTCAAACTCGAAACTGCGAGTATTCCGGGCATCCGCCTGGGCCAAGGTCAGGGTCTGATTACCGAAGCCCTGGCGTTGATCGGTCAGCACCTTGAAAGCGCCAGCGCTTCTTGCCAGCAGCAATCCATCGCCAATCTGCCCGGCAACAGCCCGGCCACGGGCATCCACGCGCGCCCACAGGCAGGTCGTTTCATGCAGGCGATAACGCTCGCCAAAACAGGCCAGCCAGGCCTTGCGAACCTCGTCAGTAACCGCTGCATGAGTAATGTCCGCCTGGCACCGAAGCACGTGCCGTGACAACTGCACCGCCTTGCGCGAACCGAAGTGACTCAAGGGACGACTGCCCAGCCCATCGGCAACCGCGACACACCACCCGCCACGCAGACCGCTGACAGCCAAAGCATCCTGATTAGGTAAGCCATCCTGCAGGTGGGCGGGGCCCCTCACCGAAGCCCCACTCGCCAACAGACGCATTAGAAATCCCAGTCCTGATCATCAGTCGGAATCTGCAGAGGCGCAGACTGATTCGGCGTAGCCGAGCGGCTACGCGCGCTGACGCTCATCGTCACAGCTCGGAAGAAACGGTGGATATCCGCAGCATTCTCGGCACGGAACAGCGGCGCCTCCGGATCATTGGCAAAATCACCGAGCATGCTCTCATCGGCATCAGCACCGATGGCCATGGCAAAGCGAGTGGCCTTGGACGAGCGCTCGCCATTGGCCAGACGAGCAAAGGAACCCTGCCAGTCATCAGTAGGGTGGCCATCGGAAACCAGCACGATTACCGGCTTGTATGCGCGGGAGGGGATGCTGTCCTTGTCTTCGATCATCTGGCTGGCCAGCGCCAGAGCACCACCCAGCGGAGTCGCCCCCGCAGCAGTAAGCGGGGTGAAGCCCTGCAACTGATGAGCCGGAGTCAAAGGCAAATTCACCTCTGCTTGACTGCCAAAGGTGATCAAACTGACCTGCAGTTCAGCCCGCAGGCGGCTCTCGCCGGCAAAGCTGCTGATCATGTCTTTCAGGCCCTTGTTCAGCGCCTCGATCTTGCCATCCACAGACATGCTGCCACTGGTGTCAGCCAGAACGATGATCGGCAGCGGACGGGCGGTTTGGACCTGGAATTTTTTGAGTTCTGACACCGTGTACTTCCTTGATAGTCAATTGGATATCTCCCTATAAGCGCATTCCGTGCCAACTCATGTTTTCTTTTAAAAACAGTATGTTATGCAATCTTGAAGGCCGAGAAAGATCGTTATATACGTAAAAACCGTTATTTATTGGTAATTTTTTTTACCGACACGAAGAGGGGCTCATTCACAACGCTGTGGGAAATACCCCTCACAATCCCCAGTAATACTGCTTAATCTTCTGCGCCATCCGCTGTCGGCGTTCGAGCAGAAACTCGTCGAACTGATCCGGCGCGTAGGCATCCAGATTGGATGGCAGACAGTTAGCAGCCAGGTTCGCCTTGAGGCCCTCCAGGCGGTGGTACGCCCCCACGGCGCATAACCCAACAGTGGAAGTGCACCCATGATCAGGCTTGGGGCGGCGGCTAGGGGTGCTGCCTTGAAAAAGCCGGACTGCAGAATTCTCTTTCGCAATTATTTGTGAACTCTCAAAAGCCAGAGAACGGCCAACATGTAGCCGTCTACAACGGCTGAATGGATACGGCCTTCCATCCCCAGCTTTCACGCTTTTTGTTGTAGACCTGTACCGCCGTACCGGAAACCTGCTGACCGTCTTCGATCTCGCAGCGCTCCACCAATGGCGGAGGAATAAATATTTCGCTTGGGGTAAATCCCATGCCGTTAGAGACGCGAACCGCCTCGGTGAAGTCCTTGCGCAACAAATCGCCTGGCACTTTTTCGCTCGCCTTTGCGGAAAGCACGCGGTATTGAGGGCCACGCTTCGAAACATAGCGAACAAGCTGCACCTCGATGGCATCGCCCTCGGCAAACGCACACTGCAACACCGACATCGGGATCTCACCATTGATCTCCCGGCTGACGATGTAGCGAATGACCTGTTTGTCCTCATTCACCTGGTTCACAACCCCTAAAAGCTCGGGTGCCACATCCCACGCAGTAGCGCCAGGCCGGCGCTCCAGCACAAACAGGTTGAAGCGCTGCTTCTCATCAAACTCGCCCTTGATCCTGACGGCATCCCCGGCCGCCAAACTCATCCGCGCGATCTTTGACTCGGGAATCGCTACCTCCGTGGGGATGGCGTCCGTTTTCAGGAAAACCTTGCGCTTGGGCTTGTTCTCTCTACCCGGCACGACAAAGGTCGCGCCCAGGCAAGCATCAATCCAGGGCAAGTCATTGAACAGCAGCGCCTCAGCCGCCTGTGCATGCAGCCTGTAGTAGTCACGGTTGGATACCTTGGCCTGCACACCGGCAAACCAGTCCTGCGCCGCTATACTGGCAACCTCTTCAGGGATCTTGTAGCCCTCCTGCTCCTTGGCTCGAACAATAGCCTCGACCTCATGCTTGGCTGCTGCATGGTCATTAGCCTCCAGCATGCGCTCGGCGACTTTCAGGCGGATTTTCCCGGTGAACTTGTCCTCTGCCGAGCAGGTCAGCGCCTTGCAATAACAGCCCAGCGCAGCGTCCTGATCCTTTTGCGAGACAATTTCCCCCAGCAGCCCCCAAGCCCAGTAATCGTTGGACTTGGCCTTGGTCACCGCAATCCCGAAAGCCAGCGCCTCGTCATGCCGGCCCAGCGCCAGCAGCAGCTTGGCCTTGTTCAGCTTGAGAAATACGTTGTCCGGGAAGCGGCCCATGGCACTATCAATGAAGGGCAGTATGTACTCCTGCCCGTCCGCATCATCGGCAGCAGCCGCTTCCTTGCCGGCCTGCTGGATGACCTTCTCAGCCAGTGACGGAAACTCCCTGCCATCCTCGACGCGATAGCGCTCATAGTCGTCCTCGCGCAGATGCTGGAGATTCCAATGACGGGAAAAGGCCAGCATTTTCAGCTTGTCCTGCCCGGCCAGCTTGGCGGCTAATTGCAATATGCGAGAGTGGAGCGAAGAGGGCTTTTCGATCGCGAGCTTGAGGTAGTCACTTAAATTACGTTTCACCGTTCCGAGGTTAACGTTTTCGCCAGCCATCAGCTCCTTTGCGTGCTTGTACAGCTCCCAGCCGAAGCTGGTCTGGGTTTCCTGATCGGCGGCCCCGTTCGCCCAGACCTTGCGGTAAATGGATACCGCTTCTGCATGCCGGCCATTCTTGCTCAGCGATTTCGCTTCGCTGACCTGCTGGCCGAAGGGGTTACACAGCGATAACGCATTGCGAATGCCCTTGGTGAGGAGATCGTCAGAAGGATCGAACTCGATACTTTCCAATTGCCTGCGGTAATGGGGCAGGTTCTCCGTGCTGCCTTGTTTGACGTCGCGCTTGATGAGGTCGATCAGGCACCAACTAAAAGCTTTTCGATCCCATTCATCAACCTGCGGGGCTGCCATCAGCTCAAGAGCCATCTTGTAGGCCTCGTCGATGGCTCCTTCTTTGCGCTTGGCGAAAACCTCCTTGCTGGTAATCACTCCTTCATTCCCTGTGTAAGAAGCTGGCCAATTTCTCCAGCCAAGGCGCCGGGAGAACAGGCGGTGATCACCGGCTGGCACTTCGTGAATTGGTCTTTGCCGTTGTACCAAACATCGTAAACGGCAACCTCGCTGCCCCTGGAAAAGCTGTAGCGCTGGCACCACTGCTGTTCAACGACTTTCTGAAGAGTGATGCCTGTGGCGTCGCACAGCTTGAGCACTTTTCCGTGGAAGTCGTTGAGGAACTGCTTGGAGAATTGCACCTCGACTGCGCTAGCACCACCCGCGATAAGCGGCAGCCCCTTGAGAGCAGAAAGCAGGGAGGTCAGCTCGACACCCAGATCGGAGAGGTAGGGAGTTGCCACGCCGGTAATCTTGTTCTTGCTGTTATAGGCAATGTCGATACGGGCAAACTCCGCCTCGCGTCTGAAGTGGTAAACCTCTTGGTACTGGTTGTGGTGGACGTCCTCAATGGTCACGCCCCGGCCATCAATGAGCTTGCGCACTTCGGCCAGCAACGAGAGCAGCAAGGTCGCGCCTGGGGGAATGCCAAAGGCTTCGGACTCAACCAAAGAGACAGCCGGAGCAACAGGCGACGGGGCAACGGAGTAGGCGGCTTCTTGTGGCTTTACTGCGCCTAGCATCTCCAAAGCGGGGTTCGACACCATTTCGATGCCGCTCCATGGCTGGATGTTCGGCGGGTCGAGCAGATAGAGGTGGCGCGCAGTTCGCGTGATCGCTGTGTAGAGCCAGCGGAAATAGTCAGCCGTCAGTTGGCTTTGATGGCTTTTGCACTTCACAAATACGTGGTTCCACTCACTGCCCTGCGCCTTGTGGCAGGTGATGGCGTAGCCGAATTTAAGCCTCAAGGCATTAAAATACGGGTCCACCTTCAAGGCGTGCTTAAACGCCGTGCTCTTCCTGCTCAAGCCCGGGTTGCGGATGCAGAAGTCGAGGTAAAGGGCCTTGTTCTGATCGGAAGAGAGCGCCGGCTCCTTGCTATACAGCAGATCCTCGATGATCTTGGCCTGGAAGAACCGGGCGCTACCATCCAGCTCCCTGAAGCCGACGACCACATCCTTGAACAACAGTGAAACGGGTATTTCCTCTAGTGAGCCGGAGTCGGGATTTTTCCTTTTCAAGGTCACAATCCGCTTCTCAGCGGGCCCGAGCACCTGGCGTATCACGCCGAAGTCGCCGTTGGAAATGAACATCCCATAGGCATCGCTATTGGTGACAGCCATCACTTTGTCACCCGGCATCACGTGCGCGCAGCCAGGAAAAAAGTGCCCACGAATTTGCCGGTTGTAGTCGCCTACGTCAGAGTTTGAATGGGCGATGACAATGGATTCTCCGTTGATCTTGCCACCGCAGGACTCAACGTAACGCTGCAATAGCGCCTGATGTTCAACCTTCTCAACGTCGGGATAGCCGAAGTCCATCGTCAGGCAATTGAACACCTTTTCCTGTAAGGCCTGCCGAAGCGGCCGTGCATTGGCGATGACGCCGCTTTCTGATTTCTGCCGCACCACCTCCGACAACTCGTAGCCGGTGGCACGTGCGTGGTGCTGGCTAAACAGATAGTCCGCGTCCAAAGCAGGTGAGAAAGTCATGCCCACCGGCGGCAGCTGCGCGTCGTCGCCGATGAAAATCACCTTCTTGCTGTGATCGTTATGGTCCAGGTTCACAAACTTGAGAAAGTCGGCCAGCAGGTAACCCGTACCGAAGCGGAAAAACTCAGCCTCCTGGTAGATATCGGCCACCATCGAGGCCTCGTCGACGATGTACACCGTATCGGCTGAGAGGCTGTTGACCGCCAGCTGCGCGTAGAACTTGAAGGTCTCAGTGCCGTCGGTGTCCTCGTCGCGATACTCGGCAATATCGTCGAACGAATAGATGGTCTTATGCAGTGTGTAAGCGGGTGATTGGGTTTTCCTGGCGATCACCTTCGACGCCTTGCCGGTGGGTGCGGCGAGCACGTAGCTGCGACCAACCGCCCGGAAGTACTCGGTCAGACCCTTGGTGATGAAGGTTTTGCCCGTACCCGCATAGCCTTTGAGGAGGAACACGCTCTCCGTCTTGCTGACGAGGAAACGCTCGATCTGCTTGACCAGCTCCGTCTGCCCATTGGTCAACGTATAGCCAGCAAAGGCATCGTGAATACTGAGATGCTGACGCGTGTTTCCACTGCTGAAATCGATAGAGTCCAGGACCTGAGCCGAGGCGCACTTGAAATCATCCAGCCGGGCCTGATCAGGTGCCGGTGTGCTTGACGCGGCCTCAGCCCGAGCGGCTTTCTCTGCAGCCTCCAGGCGGTTCAACTCGTCTTCCGCCCTGGCCAACTGCTCGGCACGGTCGTCTGCAGGGCTGTCCGGCTCCGTGTCTTCGACTGGAGCCGTGAACGGCGGATAGCTGTTGGCAGACTCACCGCTGTAGGTCTTGTAGAACCACTGGCCGATCAGATATGCATCCCCAATCAGGGCAAGCGAGACGCTGGCGTCGATAAACCCGCCATGCGCGGCTTTATTGCCGATCATCCGTAGTGCATGCAGTTTCTGCAGCACGATGTCGCCGACCACGTCCTGAAAAGCCGGGTATTTGAGCTTCTCGAAAAACCCATCGCTCGGCTCGCAGGGCAGGCGCAGATCTCGGTAAAGCAGGCCAACCAGCACCTCTGCAAAGCAACGCAACTTGACCACGGCGGTATGCGGGTCAGCAAACACATAGCGTTCTGCCAGCGAGGCATGCTGATACAGCTCGGGCCAGCGAGACTTCAGCGGGGCAAAGTTATCCGAAACCATTCATTTCCCTTACTCGACCGGGCGACTGCCTCACGAATCCATTGATGCATTTAGCGACAGGGTGCCGCATGGCACCCAAGGGCAGGTTGACGACCGTCAAATTAGCCGGTGACGCAACAGGCAAATTCACTCACCAAAGCAGACGGCTAATCAGCGGAAGCCGTTTCCACTACGGCATTCCTAAACTTTATTGGCAGGTTATAGGCGTAACTCATTATCTGAGGGAAAAGATTTATTTCGGATTTACCTCGAGGCTTCCAGCGCCTCAGGAAGTCTCTGTGGCCGAAAAATACCAAGTGCAACCGGGCACGAGAGCAGGCAACGTTTAGGCGTTTGCGGTCAAGTAAAAAGTTGAGGCTACCTTCAGTACGCACTGTTGAATAACAGACGATATCAGCCTCGCTACCCTGAAATGCGTCGACCGTATCGACAGCAACCTCTAAGGTTCCCAGGCGCCCATTTCGCCACCCGATAGCACGCAGGCGTTCGCGAATCCGCTCCTTCTGCCCGCCGTAAGGGGTAATAACGGCCACCGAAATTTCAGACTGTATCGATTCGGCAAGATCGCCCAGAAACTTGACGATCTCCTTTGTCTCCTGAGGGTTCTCCTTACTTTTTGAATTACGCGACTGTTGCTGTCGCCCTTTGACATCCACCCAATAGATACTTTTTTCCAGCACATAACGCTTTTCGAACTCATCACTTTCGCGACCATTGTGCAGAACACGCTCGCCATGACGGGTATAGAAAAGCTCTGCAACCAGATCACCAATCGCCGGAGCCATTCGATATTGCAAGTTCAGCGTTTCCCGGCACTGTGCAGGCAACCGCTCAAACATGACCTCGAAAAAACTATTATCGAGGAAACTCTCCTGCAGAAATCCGAGCTGTTCAGCAGCGTCGTCCTCCCGCAACAGAGGAGCGATACTGGGCGGCAACTGATAATGATCGCCCACTAAAATTACCTGGCCCGAGCGCAGAATGGGAATGAGAATTTCGGGCACGGTTGCGCGCCCAGCCTCATCGATTATTGCAACGTCGAACTGCAACTGGTCGATGCCTCCTTTATTGGTGGCCTGAATTCATAGAATAAGTGCAACGTTTGAAACGATAGGCAGAGAGTCAGCCACCGGTAGAATCCAGGCTCTCACACCGAAGGATTCAAGCGCAGA
>Ga0247725_1001291_pt1 | contig 13133 bp, 17 predicted proteins | sample OKSTACKMCFT3sol_FD_183021 | JGI IMG/M metagenome (GOLD analysis project Ga0247725, IMG submission 183021) | Subsurface sediment microbial communities from gas well in Oklahoma, United States - OK STACK MC-FT3-sol | ecosystem: Environmental > Terrestrial > Deep subsurface > Rock core/Sediment... | reverse complement strand
ACATTATGGGCTTCCTGGATGAACCACTACTGAGCAGAGTAGCCAGTCTGTGAACGCCAGGGCCTGGATGGAAACTCGCTGTCCTGGACGACGGTGAATCGAGGCTGAACCGTCGCCGCCGATGACGCTGCGCGCCCTCGGTCTATCGGCGACGACGGTATTGCTGCGGGAGCTGCACTGGTGGTCAGCGAACCATTCGACCGGCCGCTAGCGTACAGCGGCGGGTTGCGGGTGTCGTCGAAATAGCCGTTGTTCACCACGTCCATGCAGAACTCGAATGTCGTTTGGAGCCGCGTAACCTGCTGCGTGTAGCACTGGCAGGAGTATTCAACGCCACGGACGACGCCGTGCGGCATGCCGCGTTCCTTGGAGCGTTCGACGAGTGCAGGATCACGGCTTGCAGCACAGACGGGCTTGGGGGCGCTCCTGGGGACGTTGAGCGTGTCGTACCGAGGGGCCGATGCGGGCACGTCAGGCACGCGAGGCGTGAGGTCCTGAACAAAGCGCTCGGGGGTGACTTCATCGGTGGATGCCTTTGACGGCGCGGCCTGGACGGTTTGACCTGGCGCGCCAGGTGCTACCGGTGTTGCCCCTGGAGCGATCTGCTCACCGGTATCGGTGCGGAGTTGATCCATCTGCGACTTCTCGCTGCTGACAAGCCACCAGACCAGGCCAACCAAGAACAGGATGGGGAGCGACGTCAGGCCGATAAGGAGCGGCAGGCGCTTGAGGTACGCGGGCGTGACGGGTTTGTGGGTGTGGACGGTGCTGGACTTGTACGTGCCGAAGTACGCGGGGTCCAAGACAACCTTTTCCTCCTGGGCTTGCTTGAAGTTGACGCGCTTCTCGGGGCTGTCGATGCAGAACTCGTATTCGTGCCGAAAAATACCCCTTGTACGGCAATACGGGCGGATAAAGTTGATGTGTTTGCCGACCAGCTTGCGCACTGGGGACGACAACAGCGACGGGTGTTGCGTGATCAAGTGAATATCCAGGCCCTGGTGCCGGTGAGTCTCGAACCGGGTGACCTTCTCGGGCCTGGCCCGGGTGCCGTCGTTGCCAAAAACACGCTGGGCTTCGTCGATCACGATCACCGAGCCGTCCGGGAGGTTGAACCACTCTTCGGGGGTGTCGAACTCGACCCAGTTGGATTTGAGCCGGTCGGCTTTCAGCTCGGGAATGCCGTAGTAGTAGATCGTCCGAGGCGGCAGGTCCGGGTTGTCGGGGTCACGGTGGAGGCGCTTGGTGGGGTCCGCAGGATCAGGTTGGTGCTCTTGATCGATCTCGCGGATGGCGTTGAGCGTTTTGCCTGCGCCTGGCAGGCCGGTGCGTAGATAGAGCATGACCGCCCTCCCCTTATGCCTTGCCAGTCCAGCGAACGCCGGACTTGCTGCCTGATTTATCCATGCCCCACAGCACAGCGCGTGCGATGTAGCAGCTGAATAGGATGTTTATGGCGACGTCGATCTGCAGGATGCCCAGGACCTGAAGCCAGGCGGCCGGCGTGGCCGAGAGCATCGAGAACACGTAGTCGCGGGCCTGGTTCATGACCAGGTTCACGCCGGTATAGGTGACCGCGGCGAAGCCCAGGCCGCGGAGCAGCTTCCAGCCGAGGGGAACGAGCGACCAGCCGATCGCGCGTAGTAGAACGCCAATGAGTGCAGGCACTAGGAGAGCCCTCCAGCAATGATTTCAGCGCCACGGCGCATAGCGAAGGCAACGACGAAATAGCCGAGCCACGTGAGGATGGTGCAGAGGTTGGCGATGGCCTGGCCGAGCGGTATGGAGCGGCTAGAACCATCGATCCAGGAGAACTGGATATCGGGAACGACGGGGCAGGTTTTGGAGAACCTGGACGAGGTGTCGACCATGCGGGACAGGTCAAACGTGCCCTCGGCGCCAGGCGTCAGGGGCTGATATTCAGGGCCTGAAAACTCAGCTTTGAGGGTGTCGCGGAGTTCCGCGACCTTTTTGGTGTCAGCCTTGCGGAACTCTTCATCGGCGCAGGCTTGAGCCTTCTGCTGGCGAAGAATGGCGCATTGGATGGCGTCACCTGAGCAGGTCAGCGAGGCGCTGCACGACTCGCCGCCAACGGTGGACTTGGGAGGTTCGCAGTCGGAGCCCTTGCAATCACCTGAACCGGTATCGCCGCCGTTGCCGGAGCCATCACCGGAACCGTTGCCTGAGCCGTCACCAGAGCCGGAACCGTCGCCAGAACCATTGCCAGAGCCGTTTCCAGAGCCATTGCCGGAACCGTTGCCTGAGCCGTTACCGGAACCATCGCCAGAACCGTTGTCCCCTCCCCCATTGTTTCCGCCGTCAGCAGGAACCTTGACGCAAGTTGTGCCAGACCACGCCCAGCCCTTGGGGCAGTTGTTGGCAGGGTTTTCGGGGGAGTCAGGTGGCAGCGATGGATTGAGGTTGTCACCAGAGGACGCAAATGTGTACGAGTCTGCGCCGCACGATTCGCCGGTGGAATTAATTATGTAATTGCAATAGCCGACATCGGGCGAACCAGGCTTAGCCCAACAACCAGAGGTGCGCTGATGTTCATCAGTCGGGGCATAAGTGCAGCCCTGAAAACAGACGGTTGGCGGTGGAGAGTTAGCAACATAACGACCGGAATTAGCTGTAAGAATCGGTGAGTCAGGCCCGCGAGCTGGGAACTTGTCGCCTGTGGGGCAGTGTTTTTCAGGGACCTTACAACTAGCAGTGTTTGGGTCATATGCAGACGGCGCTTCGCACGGAGTGCCTTCGCGAGACAAGTTCATGCTGGACGAGGTCCAAGAGCCAAAATATTGGTACTGAAACGTACAGCGCGCAGTTGTTTGGCTCTCGGGGATGGGGAAATTTATAGATACGTTGCGAACGCTCTGGCCATAAGTTTGTTTTGCGCGCTCAGTACATTCCTGTATAGGGTCAGATTTACCGCCCCAGGTATAGGCACTAGCGACCTGAGAAAAGAATAAAGAAAGCACCAAGCACAGCCAGGAATGCCAGGTCTTCGGGGGATATATACATTTGAAGTTCACCATTCTCACCAACTCCGGGCAATAAAAAAGCCGGGGGCGTATAAACGCCACCGGCTTACTTGGGTGGAACTTAGGTCCCAGCGCGCTGAGCTTTCTTGCCGACACCAATCAGGGCGACCAGGCCGAGCATGGCGCCGGTAATGGCACCGGCAGCGACGATGCCACCGCCGATATAGAGCAGGACCTTGGTGGTGTCGATGTCGCCTTCGGCGGCCATGGAGACGTTGGAAACGGTGGCGACCAGGGCGGCGCTGCCGATCACAACTTCGCGCTTAGCGTTGGCGAACAGAGCTTTCAGTTGTTGCATGTTTGGAACTCCTTTCAGTGTGGTATTGCGGTACGCAACTTCTTTGCGACCCAGACAAAAGCCAGCAGTGCGAGAACTGCGGAAGTTATCTCGGCGCGTTGCGTCCAAGTTAAGGCGGGAGTTAGAAAGTCCCGCATCTCCTGGACCGTGAAAGTTTTCATCTGACCTTGGCAGATGGTTGATCCATCTTCCCTGACCAGCCAAACACCATCACAGCCTAGAAAGTTCATGGATAGCCCTTCTTTTTGTCTTCGAAAAAAGAAGGGTTAACTCGCAGCCTTCAACTGCGATTGGCTGACCAGGGGAATAGGCTTTCCGCCATTGTCGTTCGACAGCCACATATCCATGCCAACAGCACCGCTGGATGCTTTCCAGGGGCGGTTATATACAGGCACGCAAACTTGCTTGCCCTTCATGGTGTCGTAGAAGTCACGAAGACCTTTTTCCAATTGGTTCTTGGAAAGACGAACTCCGGTAGTAACTTCGGCCATTTGGCCGAACTGGTCTTCTTGTTCGCTGACAATGAGAACGAAGACTTCAACGTAACCGTTGGGACTCTTCTTCTCAGAAGTACCTTTGCAGAGGCCGATTTTGATAAGCATAGGATTACCTCAAGGGCTGGTATTTGGGGCGACTGCCCGGCTTGTTGAACGCCCAGGACGGAATCCGGGCATCGGGGTTGCGGTGGAACTCGCGGAACTGGCGGTCAAGCTCTGCGCGGGTGGCGTCCTGGGTTTCGAGGGCTACCAGAACGCGAGACATGCAGGCGGCGAGCAGATCGGCAGCGAGATGGGTGTCAGGCACGCGAGCGGTGATCTCGGACTCCAGGGCGAACCGGAGTGAGCGGTGTTCTTCGATGGTGAGCATCAGCGGTCCTTCCAGGGCATGCGGAGCCAGGCGCGAAGGGCAAGGCCAATGAGGGCCAAGAGCGCGAGAGAGCCGGCAACGAGGGTGACGGCCTCAGGGTTACGGGCAGCGAGATCTGTGAAAACGAAAACAGCGCGGACCAGGAGGAACGAGACACAGAGGATGAGCAGGACGTCGAGGCGAGTCATGACGGAAGGACCTCAATGCGCCCCCAGCGAATGGGCGTGTAGAGACATAGAGAGTCGGGATCGAGCATGACCACGCGGACGCAAACGAGATGCGGAGGGTAATAGCCGCCAGTGGCAGCTAGCACAGTGAGGTAGTAAACGGTGCGGGTCATGCGGCCTCCACGGTCGGCTCGACGTACCAGTCGGGACGCTGGGCGCTGAAGTCGACCTGCACGAAGCGCAGCAGCGGGACGACGTTGTTGGTGCGGTCGTGCTCTTGGAGCTTCTGCAAGGCCGCCTTGGTGAGACCTGCCTCGGCAATGTCCTTGACGTGGCGATAGAACGTCCTGGGAGCCAGGTCCTTCGTGTGATCCCAGCCGTAATCCTTGATGCTCAGGTACGTGCGGAACAGCGTCTTGGCATACGCATCACTGGGCTTGCCGTTGCGGCCGATCTTGGTGAACTTCTCAGTCAGTGCGGCCAGCACTTTTTCATCGTCAACAACTCTCATCTGGGTACCCTCAAAGGCCGCGAACAAATCCGCTGTAACCGCCGTCCAGCACTCTTGGATAAAGCACCGCCCTTCCTGGGCAAGCCTCTGCTGGTGAGCGATCAGGTCTACAAGCCGCGACGGGATGCCGCGACGCTCAAGCCACCGATGCATGACGGTGGCCTCCATGCGGAGCAGGTAGCGCACCCACTCCTGCAACCGTGGATCGGACATCACGCGCGCCGACCTGGCTGCCGAGAGGTCCGACCGCCCTGCCCGCTTGAGTTCGTCGAGCTGGGCTTGATACTCGGTGTGCTTCAGGTACGCCTTGAGCCGCTTCAGTCGACTCTCCTTGGCGCCCCAGTAGGCGGACGTCTGGTAGTTGTCGCCACGGCTCTTGGTGTGGCCGTTGCTGACGTTGGTCAGAGCCTGGATGACCTGATACGCAGTGCGCTCATCAGGCAGTCGACTGGAGTACGTGCAGTCCAGGGCGTAGACCTGAGTGGCAGCGACATCGAGCTTTGCAAAGAGCTGGGGATAGCTGCCGGCAAGCCACTTGAACATGACCTCGGCGCCCTTCTGGATGCAGACAGGACCGAAGACGTTGTGGCCCTGTAGCAACTTGGCAGGGGAAGCCTTCAGCTCGACGCCGGGCATCAGCCGCTTGCCGAGGGATTGGTGGAAGACCTTGAACGCAAGGGGCGTGAAGCCAGTGGACAGGGATTCCCACGCGTGGCGCAGGTAGTCGGCCTCGAGCTTGCCACCCTCCCCTATGCTGATTTGACCCTGGAGCGGAACACCGAGAGTAGAAAGGTCTACGACGTGCATCGGATCGTCACGGCTATCGTCGCCGAGCAATTGAATGTGCTCAGCGCTGAAGGGGACGAAGAGATGCAGCTTGTCGAGCATTGGCGAAATCCCTGTCAATATCGGCATGCCGATACAAATTGAGCGGGATGATAGACCTTGAAGATACCGATGTTCAACAACATTTGTTCCGGTATGTCGGAACTGTATAAGCGAACAGTATCTAGGATGCAGTCATGAGCGACCAAAGCCAGGAAAGAGCCATGACCATTGCAACCAACCTGAAAAGCGCCAGGGTGGCGAAGAAACTCACCCAGCGCGAAGTTTGGGAAGCTGCCGGGGTGAGCAAGTCCAGCTATACGGCTTATGAAGCGGGCAGGTCAGACCCTACAGGCGAGATAATCGTGAGGCTGGCTAAAGCGCTGGGTGTGACGACAGATGAGCTACTGCTTGATGAGCAAGAAAGGTCGGTATCCGAAGACCTAGCCCCCATCCTGAAGCGATTTGATGCATTGCCGGCAGATATCAGGAATCAAGCACGTATCGCCTTGAAAGGCGTGCTGTTTGGATACGAGCAAGAGGCGCTGCGATAGCGTCCAGAGTGTCACCATGTCACAAAAGTCCACCATTAGAGATGGTGGACCCGGCCGCTTCGCGACCGGGAGCAAGACCAAGCCAAGGAGCACAGATGAAGGCCGAAAGAGACGAGGACGATTTCCCGAGGAACAGGGGCGCAAGGAAGGTGCAGGAGCGCCGCTTGGCATACGAAATTGCGCTCGGGATCATAATCGGAGGCCTTGTGCTAGGCGTCGTGAACGACATTCACGACTACGTGTTGGCCAAGGTGATGATGGGCCAGATACAGATACAAATTCCGCAGTAAACGAACACGTTCTCCGCGACGCTGACATTCGTCAGCTGCTACGAAACAGGGGCTGAGGCCCCTGCGACCTTCGGTCTACCCAACTCCGTACTCGCTCCCTAGAAGCTCTCCGCGACGCTGACATGCGTCAGCTGCTCCGAACAGGGCTCCGCCCTGCGCCTTCCGGCTACCCGTTGGCCCGGAGGGCCAATGCTTCGCGTGTCCAGATCGCCGGGCTAAACGGCTGAACATTCCTCGGAGGTCTGAGGGCACAGGGTGCGCGTGAACGACGAGCGCTATGGAGCCCAAGAGTGCGCAGATTGAGTGATCAGGGCGCGAAGGGGGTTCGGGGCGGCTGGGGTCGTGGAGTTCGCGGAAGGGCCACAGAGGGGCCGATAAGCAGGCAGTCAGCCCATAACGGGCATTACGTGTAAATCCTTGCCCGGAGCTGCGCGATTTTCCGGGCTTCGGATTCGGCCCGTACGGGCCGCCGTGGGTAACGTAACGCCAGGGACATTATGGGTTAATTGCGTGTTTCCTGGCTGAGTGATTCCCCAGTGCTTTCCACGCTGCGGATACGCTGGAAATCGTCCTTGGCTCGCTCTTCGATCAGCCTTTCGGTTTCTACGCCGTTACCACGCGGCGATCACTGCCCGGCGCGTTCCTTCATCTGCGCCAGCATGGCCACCAACAAGTCCTGATGTTCGTCTGCATCGGATGGCAACCCATCGGCGGCGTACCAGGAACTGTCTGCTTCGTAATGCGGCCCGATGAGACCGACCGTGCCTTTGCCGTAGGACGAGATTCGCGCGGCGATGCGTCGGGATTTCGTGTAGTACGCCGTCGCCTGGGCGCCAGCCGGGAGCCGGCTGCCGAAATGCGGACCGGCCTGGTAGTAGACGTCGCGCTGCTCGTGACCTGCGGGCAGCTGGATGGAGATGAACTGCGCCGCGTTGTCCTTCGGGATTTCCTGCTCGACCTCGGCTAGCTCGATCAGGCCAAAGGCCGGGACGCCTTCGTTCTCGTCTGCATAGCGCCCAGCCAGGTAACCGCCGGCACAGAGGCCCAGGTACTGGCCTCCCTGGGCGACGAAGTCGCGGATGGCCTGGACCTGGCTGGCGGACAGCTCCGACAAGGTGTCCATGATGTCGTCCGAGCCGCCCGGCTGTACGTAGAGATCGGCGTCCTCGAGCACCTCGGCGCTGAGTTGGTCTTCATCCACCAGGCGGACGTTGTAGTGCTCTTTCTGCAACAGTTCGGCGACGGTCTTCGCGCAGCCGTCGCAGGTGCCGGCGCCGTCGAAGATCACCGCCAGTTCGGCCTTGGCCAGCAGCGGAAACACCAGGGCCAGGGCGGCCAGTACAGTCTTTTTCATCACGCACAGTTCCTTTGTGTCAGAGGTCGGTCAGGCCCTTCTAGCAGGCCTGCATGGCAATCCGTTGACCGTGGAAAAGGTTCGCCGTCATCGCCGGTTTCACAGGTGCGCGTCGACCTCACTGGCAATTCGCCCCAATGCCAGCCACACCGTGTGCTCCCGCTGGAACGGCAGCGCCGCTTCGACGGTGATGTCCAGGCGCGTCAGCCCGGTGAGGATGTCCTTTCGTTCATCCCGGGGCAGGATGGCCACGTGCTGGAATGGCTGCCGAAGGCCCTTCGAGAGCACCAGTGTCGGGGCATCGCCAGTGATTCGAATGGGCAGGGATTCAGCTGAAACGATGGGCTGAGCCAGGACCGAGAACACCGGGTCGATGCTCTTCTCCAGCTCGACGAAGCCCACCAGGACCAGCAGCACCTGGCGTTGGCTGGGCAATTCCAGCGAGAAGACCGAGCCCAAAGGCGCCGTGGTACGGACCTTCCTGGGCTTGGGCGGCGACACCTTCACAGGCTTTTCCGCCGGCTGAGGGGTAGCCAGCCTGGCTGCGAGCGCTTGGAGGGTCTTGCGACGGGCCGGCACATCCCCGGGCGCATCGCGCTCCCACACGAACAGATCCCCGCCTGCGTGCAGCAGCGACAGCGCCTTGTCCTTGAGCGTCTCGTCCAGCCGGCCGTACTTCCAGGCCGTGTCGGCCAGGGCGACGTACACCAGGCAGGCCACCTCAGGCTCGCCCAGCCGTGCGGCGTGGCGGCCCAGGACCTTCTCGCAGGCCTCGCCGTGGGAAAGCCCGTGCTTCAGGTGCTGGACGTAGTCATCCCGTACATCACAGGTGGTGTCATCGGAATACAGCCCCGTGCCCCAGGCGCCCATGTCCTACATCTCTCCAGTAATTTGAAAGGGTTGGCGCCGCGCTGCTGGCGCGACACGACAGCACACTAAAGCAAAGGCCCAGGGCACCGCAGTGCGTTGCTCACGGATTCGGCGCGGGCCAGCAGAATGCATCACCGCCCTGCCCTCACCGACCTGGCACGCGCCCACGAGGCTCGGTCGTCACATCGCCTGCCTGAGCCGCCAGCTGTACACCAGGCAGCCGATGAGGCAAACGAACGAAAGGAGGCACAGCACCTGCGTACCCCGCTCAGGGGCCGTTGCCAGCGCGTACAGCTGGTAAGGCAGGCAGGCCAGCAACAGCCAACGTGCCGACCGCTGGGCAAAGAACAGCAACGCCCCAGCAAGCATCAGGAGGAAGGCGAACAGGAAGCCCCCGGCAGCACCGAACACGGAAATCTCTCCGGCCCGCATGGCGTCCCAGATGGCTCCCCGGTTCCACAGCAGCACCAGGAACTGGACCGAGCAGAACGCCAGGATCGCCAGGCGCAGCGCGAGGGATGCCGGGCTCGACGTGCTGCCGCCCTTCTCCGTGGGGACATCGGTGGCCGGGGATTGGAAAGGGTTGTCCATGTGCTGCCGCTCCGTGATGAAAGCGGGAAATCTACCGCTCTTCGGCCGCAATCACCACGCCGGAGCGGAACGCCCGGATTGCAGTCCGGGCATTCCGACAGCCTGACCGCGCTAGGCGAAATGCCGGTTGGCGACGCGTTGCAGGCCGAGGTTCTCGCGCAGGGTGCGGCCTTCGTATTCGCGGCGGAACAGGCCCAGGCGCTGCAGCTCCGGGATCACCAGGTCGACGAAGTCCTCCAGCCCGCCCGGCAGGTGGGTGAACAGCAGGTTGAAGCCATCCGCCGCGCGCTCTTCGTACCAGCAGGCCATCTCCTCGACTATCTGGCTCGGCGTGCCCACCAGCAGGCGATGGCCGCCGGCGCCGAGCGTGCGCAGCAGCTGTGCGGCGGTGGGCTTCTCGCGGCGGATCAGGCCGATCACCAGTTGCTGACGGCTCTTGTGGCGCTCGGTGACTGGCAAGGGATCGGGCAATACCACGGGCGCATCCGGCGGCAGGCGCTCCAGGTCGATGCCGATGTCCACCAGGAAGGACAGCGCCTTGAGCGCCGCCTCCGGGTCCACCAGCGCCTGCAATTCCTCGTGCTTCTCCTGCGCCTCGCTGGTGGTGCGCCCCACCACCGGGGCCAGGCCGGGGAACACCTTGAGTTCGCCCTCCTCGCGCCCGGCCAACGCCAGGCGCTGGTGGATATCGGCGTAGAAGGCCTTGCCCTCCTCCAGGGTCTGCTGGGCGGTGAACACCAGCTCGGCGGTGCGCGCCGCTAGGGCCCGGCCGGCTTCGGAGGAGCCGGCCTGGGCGATCACCGGCCAGCCTTGCAGCGGCCGGGGCGCATTCAACGGGCCACGCACGCGGAAGTGCTCGCCTTCGTGGTCGAGCACGCGCATGCGCGCCGGTTCCAGCCAGGTGCCGGAGGCCTTGTCCAGGGGGAAGGCGTCGTCGGCCCAGCTGTCCCAGAGCCCGGTGACCACCTCGAAGAACTCCCCGGCGCGCGCGTAGCGGTCGGCATGCTGCAGGTGCTCGGCGCGGTTGAAGTTCTCCCCGCCGATCAGCGCCGTCACCAGGTTCCAGCCGGCGCGGCCGCCGGACAGGTGATCCAGCGAGGCGAACTTGCGGGCGATGTTGTAAGGCTCGTTGTAGCTGGTGTTGGCGGTGGCGATCAGGCCGATGTGCCGGGTCGTCACCGCCAGCGCCGGCAGCAGGGTCAAGGGGTCCCAGCGCAGGCTGTAGGCGCTGCTGCGCAGCACGCGCGGGTCCAGCTCGCCCACTGCCACGTTGTCGTTGAGGAACAGCGCATCGAAGCGCCCGCGCTCCAGGGTCTGCGCGTAGTGCCGGTAGCGCTCGAGGTTGATCGAGGCGTCGGCGTCCGCCCGGGGGTGGCGCCAGCTGCCGGCATGGGCGCCGGAGCCGGAGAGGAAGGCCCCCAGGCGCAGGCGACCGTCACGCCTTGCCATGGCTGGGCTCCTGCTCGGCAGCCGCATCGGCGGGCGCGACCACCCGGGCCCGCAGCAGCAAGGCGACGCTGGCCCAGACCAACAGCACGCTGGCGGCGAGGAACAGCATCACCGCCTGGTAGCCCTGGAGGAAGGCGCCGTGCACCCAGCCCTGCAGCAACTCCGGGGCCTGTGCGAGGTGCGCGCCCAGCAGTGCCACGCCCTGCTCCGGCGCGGCGGCCGCATGGGCCAGCCAGTCGGTATCGGCCGCCACGCCCGTGGAGCCGGCCAGCGCGTGGGCGGCGAATGCGCGGTAGAGGCCCACGCCGACCGCCAGACCGAGGCCGCCGCCGACGTTGTGCAGGGTCATCAGCGAGCCCATGGCCACCGAGCCCACCTGCTGCGGCACCGAGGAGATGCCCAGCACCGTGGACGGCCCGAGGATGCAGGCCCAGCCCAGCCCCATCACCGCGAAGGCGCCCAGCAGGTACGGCAGCGAGGTGCCCTCGGCGAAGCCGGCCTGCAGCAAGGCCGACAGGGTGAAGAACAGCAGCCCGGCCTGGATCAGCAGCGCCGGGCCCTTGCGGTCCACCAGCCGCCCCACCACCGGCGACAGCAGCGCCACGCCCAGGGTGGTGGGCAGCAGCAGCAGGCCGCTGGCCTGCACGCTCTCGCCACGGATCAGCGACAGGTACAGCGGCATCACGAAGAAGGCCACGCAGTAGAACAGCGCCAGGCCGAAGCTGGCGGTCACCGCGGCGACGAAGCGGCGGTTGGCGAACAGGCGCAGGTCGACGATGGGCGCACGCACCCGCAGCTCCACCGCGACGAAGGCGATGAAGGCCAGCGCGGCCAGGCCGATCAGGCCCAGGGTGGTGGCCGAGGCCCAGCCCCAGGCGCCGCCCTGGACGATCACCAGCACCAGGCTCGGCAGGCCCACCAGCAGCAATACGGCGCCGGCCCAGTCGAGCCGCGCGCCGTCCTGCTCGGCACGGGATTCGTCCGCCGCCAGCGCGATGATCGCCAGGCTGAGCAGCACGAAGGGCACGTTGACCAGGAAGATCCACTGCCAGCCGAAGGCGCTGGTGATCACCCCGCCCAGCACCGGTCCCACGGCGAGGCCGACGCCGTTGACGCCGAACAGCACGCCGAAGGCCTTGCCCTGCTCCTCGCTGGCGAAGGTGGCCGAGACGATGGCGCCGGAGGCCGTGTACAGCACCGCACAGGCCAGCCCCTGGGCCACCCGAGCGGCCACCAGGGCATCTATGCTGGTGGCCAGCCCGGCACAGAGGGAGGCCAGGCCGAATACGGCGAGGCCGATGTTCAGCACCCGCCGGCGGCCATGCAGGTCGGCCAGCCGGCCCACCAGCACCATGGCGCTGGAGAGCGCGAGGATGAAGCCGTTGATCACCCATTGCAGGCTTTCCACCGAAGCACCGAGGTCGGCCTGCAGGGCCGGCAGCGCGGTGTTGACGATGGTGAAATCCACGCAGCCGAGAAAACTGGCAATGCTCACACCGAGCAAGGCCCACCATTTGCGTTGCTGTTGCGCAAAAACGCTCATGGGAACTCCTTCCGTCATGACAGGGGGTGGAGGCCGTCGTCCGTGTGGCGTGGGGCCCTGGTTGGGGCGAATTCATTCGCCCATGCAGCCCGTAGGGCTGCGCTTTTTTTGCGGATGAATCCGCTCCCACAGGTGGTTCATCAACCCTCCGGCTGTGTGCCGGGTGGGTTGGCGATGCGGCGCATCGCTGGGCGAATGAATTCGCCCCTACAGGTTTTTGTGGGAGCGAATTCATTCGCGATGGGCGGCGCGAGCCGCCCCTAGATGACCTGGCCCTCAGATCGCAATCGCACTCCCCGCCCAGGCCGGGTGCACGGCGCCCGGCAGGGTGAAGGGGATCGGGATGCCGCGCTTCTTGAACTTCAGCGGCAGCCAGTGCACCCGGTCCGGCGCGTGGGGTTCGATCAGCAGGCGCCGGGCGGTGGCCATGGCGTCAGTCATCTGCTGCGGGTAGATCACGTAGTCGTAGCCCTCCTCCGCCCACAGCGGGAGGATGATCGGCACCTCTTCCAGGATGTACTCGCGGCACTGGGCGGCCGCGCGCTCGACGTCGGCGTCCGGGTCGCGCAATCGCAGGCGCTCGATGAACACGCCGATGGTGGCCTCGATAGCGCCGCGCAGGTCCTCGCTCTCGCGGTAGAGCTGGTCCACCTGCTGGCGCAGCTCCGCGTAGCGGTCGGAGGCCAGCTCCTGGTTCCAGCGGCTGACCGTTACCGGTGCTTCCAGCCCCGACAGGTAGCGGCGGTTGCGCGCCAGCCAGGCGTCGCCGTCGC
>Ga0247725_1001290_pt1 | contig 13144 bp, 7 predicted proteins | sample OKSTACKMCFT3sol_FD_183021 | JGI IMG/M metagenome (GOLD analysis project Ga0247725, IMG submission 183021) | Subsurface sediment microbial communities from gas well in Oklahoma, United States - OK STACK MC-FT3-sol | ecosystem: Environmental > Terrestrial > Deep subsurface > Rock core/Sediment... | reverse complement strand
ACACTCGTATTCTGAAGTGTGGCTTCCGTGCTGGCGACAACGCACCAATGGCTTACATCGAGTTAGTAGACCGTCCAGAAGTGGCCGGCGCTGCATTACCAGCTGAAGAAACAGCAGCTGAGTAAGTTAGGCTCACACTAAAAAGGCCAGCGCAAGCTGGCCTTTTTTTTCGCCTTGACTATCTACTCCTGATAGATTGTGCTTCTCTGTCTGCTTTTATCTAGTCGCCTGTTGCTTTCGTTTTAACTTTCACTACACCTACTCAGAGTAGTTTAGCTTTTTAGTAGGGCTGCAGCTGGTCTCCTCAAATATGGCCAAACGCAGAGCAGCACTATAAACAGCGCCAGACATAACACTATGATGGCTGAACTTACAGCAAATAGAGGTTGGATAGTCAGTTGTTGCATCATCTTACCCGACAGATCAAGGCCTAAAGTTAGTTGCACTGTTAAGCAAAATAGCGCAAGTAATATTACCGAGCCTAGAAGAGGTTTAAGGTTATCAACCAGAGTCAGAATCACCAGCTGATAAGGACGGGCTCCTAATGACATACGGACAGCTAGTTCATATTGGCGTTGCTGAATCTGAGTACGGATGACAGCGAAAATACCCATACCGGCCAGCAGTAGAGACAAAAGAGCAAGTCCTGCGGTGACAATAGCTGCTACTTTCGCATCTTTGGTATGCTCTGCAAAAATCTCTGCTGTGCTATGAAATCTGTACACCTTCAACTGTGGATTGACTTTCGCCAACGCTAGATTGACTTGCTCCTTTTTTAGGTTTACCCCTTGCGGCATCTGGATGATAAAGAAAGGAAAAGCAGAAGGAATGTAAGCGGCGTAAATAGCGGACTGCTCAGGCTGGTTAGGCAAATTCAAATCTTTGACTACCCCAATAATTCGGCTTGGACGAGTCGACCCTCTCATGTAAAGGCTTGTGCCTAATACGTCTTCCTGCGCAGATAGTTTTCTGGCAAGGCTTTGGCTGATTAAAATGACGGTATCTTCCGAGTTCAGCTGTGACGCTCTGAAGTACTCACCTTGAATTAACTCGACCCCTAATGCTTTCAGATAGTCGCCATCACCGAAATACAAATGTGTTCTTAAATCAGGATCATCATCGCCGGCACTGCTACTGACAGTGGATAAGTCCATGCCTGGTAACCAATAGGAGATAGGAGGATAGTTTCCTATTCCTGCTTCAACGGCATGAGAATCTTTTTTCACTTGCTCTCTGGCCTGCAAAATCAGAGCTGTACGTTCTGCATTAGTCAGGCTTTCTAGCAACGAGCCCGGGTTAAGCGCGACCTGATAACTTTGTAAATTCAGCCCAGTCGGTAATCTTAACTTGGCCCATGCTGTGGATAAAATCTGGCTGCAGTAGATCAAGGTGAGTATACAAAATATCGCTTGGGTCATCAGCAGTAATTGTCTGGTATGAGAGGAAATCTGAGACGGGGAGCCCTTACCACTTTGGTGTAAACTCTGTTGCAGCTGCTGGTAGTCAAGCTTTCGGCAGAGCCAGGCTGCCAAAGACAGGCAAAAAATTAGCATGAAGCCCAGAGCAAAAACGAGGCTCAGCAAACCCGAGCCAAGTTCCTGCAATCGCGGTAAAGGCCCGGCATATCCTGCCTTTAACAGCTGATAGATGGCTTCCGCACAGCAAAGCGCTATGACTAATGCCGATAATCCCAGCAGGCTAAATTCAACCAGATGCTGTCGGAATAAGTGAAGTGGTTGTGCACCCATAGCGATATGTATGGTCAGGGTGCGTTGTCTTGCAATAGATCGACTCAATACCAGATTAGCAATATTAGCTATTGCTATGGCGCAAAGTAATAGCGAACCTGCCATTAGCCCGAGGCTCAGGCTCGACACGTCGCCAAGTATTCGATCTCTTATTGATATTAAGGTCCAATCTAAGGTCGTGCCTTTTAAAAATGCGTTATCGATATTGGCAGTTTCGAATTGGGGTTTAGCCCACTCATTGATAGTGTGCACCAGGCGCACTGGATCTGCGTCTGCTGTTAGCTTTAGTACCAGATGAACCTGATTGTTGCTATGGCGCCAGCTACCTTTGCCTGCGTCATGAAAATCATAACTAAGCCAAAGGTCGCTGTACCAGCCCGGTGTTGCGAGGACAGGCTCTACAAAGTCTGCAGCCAGCACGCCAACTATACGGAAAGATACGCCTTTAAATTGTAGTGTTTTTTCAAGAACGTTAGCGTCACCGCCAAAATGCTGTTGCCACAGCTTATGGCTGACCACTGCTGCGGGTTGGCGTTTATTTAAGCCCTCATCCTCTGATAAGTGGCGGCCAAGAGCTAAAGGAGCCTGAAAGATCCGGAAAAATTCTGGGGTGACAAAGCCAATATTGAAAGAAGGATAACCAGACAAGCTTTGTTCAACATCTATGCTGATGTTGTATAGAGCTTTGGCTTCCAGTTCAGGCCAATTTTGCTGATACAAATCCAGCTGACTTTGATGCGGTAGCCAGTCTGGCGATATCTGTTTGTGCTGTTGCCAAAGGCTGCCGCGTACTAACATCAGTCTGTCTGTGTCAGCATAAGGCAGTGGAGCAACAAATAACTGATAATTCAGGTTAAAAGTAGCGACTAAGGCCCCCAGCGTCAGGCCGAGCGTCAGAATAATGGTCAGGGCGTAAAGCTGCTGCTGGCGCAGTAGTATCACTGAAGTTTGGAACCAGGTCGCAAGTGGCATCTGAATTTTCCCGTCTTTTCTATCGTCAATTAGTAATTAATTAGCAGTTGTACCGCGCAAAGCATGCACTATAGGCCGTCTTAACAATGGCCGCATACAACCAAGCACGATCAGCGTTGTTAATAGCAGCACCGTTAGCAATGCTATCGTGGCATTTAATGGTGCTATCTGTAACTGCTGCACAAAGCGGAATGACAAACCAAAGCTTTGACTGAGTTGCAAAGTGCTATAAGCAACTGTCAGTAATAGCACAGCCCAAAGTAGTGGTTTCAAACTATCGGTCAACGTCAGTTGCAGCAAATGTTGCGGCCGCGCGCCCAGCGATTGACGTACTGCCAGTTCATACTGGCGTAGCTGAATTTGCGTACGAATAACGGCGAAAATGCCCAGGCCAGCTAATGCCAGAGCCAGTAACGACAACCCAGCTGTGACTATGGTCGCTACTTTTGCATCCTGAGTATGCTCGGCGAAGATCTCCGCACTGGTATGGAAGCGGAAGACTTTGAGTTGCGGATGCACTTGTGCCAGAGCCTGATTCACCAGATCACGGCTGAGGCTTTGGCCATCCGGCAGCCTCACCAGTAAATGTGGGAACGCCGGAGGTGTCGCTGGGGTGTAGACTGCCGCACTATCGGATTGACCGGGCAGAGTCAGATCGCTGACCACTCCAATGATCCGACTCGGCGTTGTTGCTCCTCGCAGGTACAACACTTTGTCGATCAGTGAGCCGTCTGTCGCAAAATCGGCGGCAAGTCGATGGGCCAGGCTGGAGCTTATCACGACCACGTTGTCCTGATTCAGCACTTGTTGAGGGCTAAACATCTCGCCACTTTGCAGTTGAAGCCCCAGCGCCTTCAGATACTCTGTGTCGCCGCTATAACGATAGCTAGGATAAAGCCTCGTAGCATCGGCTTGCTGGCTAACCGAGGACATGGCAAATCCGCCCTGCCAAAAGGAGATCGGCGGGTAACCACCGACGCCGACAAGCTTGGCGTTGCTTTGTTGTTTGACCGCTTCGGCGGCTTGCACAAAAAGTTGCCGACGTTCTTCATTTTGTGAGCTTGCCAGCAATGATCCCTGCGTCAGTGCCACCTGATAAGTGTGTAAATCAAGCCCAGACGGCTGACGTAGTTTGGCAAGCGCCTGCACAAAAATCTGACTGCAGTAAATCAGCGTGACTAAACAAAACAGAGTTTGTGACATCAGCAGTAGTTGGCGGGTACGTCCCGATACTTGCACAGCAGCGCCTTTGCCACTTTGTTGCAGGCTCTGCTGCAACTGACGGTAGTTCAGCTGCCGGGTGAGCCAGGCAGAAAACGTCAGGCAAAGCATGATCAAAAGACCGATCGCAAAGAGTGCACTCAAAGCTCCACTGCCAAGCTCCTGCAAACGCGGTAATGGTCCAGCGTAACCTGCTTGTAAACTTTGATAACAAGCCTCTGCTACCCCGAGACATAACAGCAACGCCGGAATGGCCAATAGTGAAAACTCGGTCAAATATTGGCGAAACAAATGGGCTGGACGAGCACCCAGCGCAATCCGAATGGTCAAGGATCGTTGTTGTTCCATGGCACGACCTAGCACCAGATTGGCTATGTTGGCTATGGCAATTGCGGTAAGCAACATGCTGCCTGCCAATAAACTCAGGCTAAGACCAGCTGCGTCTCCCAGAATTCGGTTACGCACAGGCTCCAAACGCCAACGCACTGAACTGTTTTTCAAAAACGTATTACTCTGGTTGGCTGCAGTAAATTCCGGCGCAGCCCATTGTTCAAAACTATGGGCCAATTGTGCTGGATTGCTGTCAGGTTTAAGCTTTAGCAGCAGATGCATTTGATTGCTGTTAAAACTCCAGTTTGGCGTGCCCATATCATGAAAATCGTAACTGAGCCAAAGATCAGTCGACCAACCAGGCGCAGCTAGTACTGGCTCGACAAAATGTGCTGCCAACACACCAACCACAGTAAATGACACGCCACGAAATTGCAGTGTTTTACCAAGCACCGCAGGGTCGCCGGCAAAATGTTGTTGCCAAACCTGATAGCTGAGCACTGTCACAGGTACCTGGCTATCGAGTCCTTCTGCCTGACTCAGATGGCGGCCTAGCGCCAGAGGCGCGTCAAACATTGGCAAAAATTCAGGCGTGATATAACCCAGATTAAATGAAGGATTGCCGGGCAGATTTTGTGCCACATCAATACCGATATTGTGCAGCGCTTTGCTCTCTGTTTCTGGCCAGTTTTGTCGGTAGATATCCAACTGCGCTTGCGCCGGTAGCCACTCCTTCGACACCTGCTTGTCTTGTTGCCACTGGCTGCCGCGCACTAATTGCAAACGTTCGGCATCAGGGTAGGGCAGTGGAGCCATAAAGAGCTGATAATTCAAATTAAAAGTGGCGACCAAAGCGCCGAGCGTCAGGCCGAGTGTCAAAATAATGGTCAGTGCATACAGCTGCTGGCGGCGCAGCAGGAGTGACGCTGTCTGAAACCAGGAATCAATAGAAAAGTGCAGCATATTATTGTCCTTGCAACGCATAAATGGCAGGTTTGCGAATAATGCCCCAGACAGATAACAGCGACGTCAGTAGGGTTAACAGCACAATCAGTGAAAATGGTAGCGCGAAACCTCCAGCTGTAAGTTCAACACTAAAAGTCGTTTGTCGCAGAGCAAGCCAAATCACTGCCAGTAGAATTGACGCCAGAGCTAAACCAATGCCAACAGGTTTACTATTTTCTCTCAGTAATTGGCGCAAAATAGTCATTGGCCGTGCACCAACGGCCATACGCACCCCTAATTCAAAGCGGCGTTGCTGTACGCTGTAACTTAGTACGCCATAAATACCAATAGCGGCGAGCAGAAAACTCAGCAGCACAAGAGCACTAGTTGCGGCAGCTGTTAGATAATTGCGCATTCGTACTTTGTCTATATTGTCTGCAATGCTATAGATACTGGCCGCTTTATAGTTGGCTGAGACTTGCGCCATGGCTTGGTTGATGTCTGTTTTGTCAATCTGCATACCTGGTTTGAGGTGTAATTGCAGGTTCGCTGTAGTGCCCAAGTTGCGGGTTAAGTAACTGCGGCCAGTTTCATGCGGGGACCATAGGTCGGGCAACTGATGATTAAGGCTTACGCCAATAATCTCAAATGCCAGACTAGCGTCGGAGGAATAGATTGTGTCACCAAGCACATTACCATCCGGCTTCAGTTGTAGCGCCAGTGCCTGATTAATAATGATCACTGGGGCTTGTGAGCTGATTTCCTGAGCCGTAAAATTTCGACCTTGTACCAATTTAATCTCAAAGAGTGGCAGATAAAACTGGTCGGTGTAAACCGCCCTACTGAACAGCAATTGAGTCGAGCTGTCTGGTGAGGCAATAAAATTTGCTGAACCATAATACCCATCAAAAGAAATAGGTGGATAATTGCTGACTGATGCTGTCTGAACTGCAGGATGCTGTTGCAAAATATCTCTTACCTGCATCAACTCGTCTTTTTGTTGGCGGTAAATAGCGCGCCTTTGTTCTAGCGGTAAGCTTGCGTCCGGTGCAGGAGTCATATTATCGATGGTTACCTGATAGCGATCGCTGCTGGCGAAACCAACCTGCTGGCGCAGTTGATGTAGAGATTGTAGCAGCACCTGTGCACTACAAATCAGCAGCAGGGCGGCCAGCATGACCTGAGCACCAATTAATAGCTGTCGTGTACGGCTATTAATTTGAATGCCACTACCTTTACCACTGCTTTGCAGGTTTTGCTGTAACGCACTGTAGTTAATTTTCCTGCTGATCAGGATAGCGAATGCTAAAGCCAGCAACAGGCTGACCAGAATCGCGAACATCAAGGTTGGCCAGTCCATGCCCAGTTCGGTCAGTCGTGGCAAAGTGGTTCCAGCATAAGTCCACAATAAGGTATAGGCCACCTCGGCGACCACCAAAGCAACCAACAGCGCTGCACCTAACAACCAGCTTAGTTCTGCCAATATTGTGTTTAATAAGTGGTGACGCTGCGCTCCCAACGCAGCTCTTATACTCATACTGCGTTGTTGGCTTGCGGCATGTGACAAAACTAAGTTGGTAATATTAGCTGCGGCGATCAGTACTAACAGTAGGGTGCCGATGAACATCGACAGCGTTGCTTTGCTGCTATCCCCGTCCATCATCAGTCTCAGTGGTTCGGCGTGAAAACGCGCTGTCCTGCCGGCCTGGGCTGGTTGTGAGGCAACTTCCTCTTTGAATTTCTGCTGGATTTGTGGCCTTAACTCGTGTTCGAAGGCCTGTAGTTGGCCGGCGTCTTTTAATTTGGCGAGGTAGAAGTGGGCACCACTAATATCACCTGGGTTCGCATTTGCTCCTGGAGCATAGTCCCATGGTAACCAGATATCATTTTTGCGCGCTGGACCTGTCAGAGCCGGTTCCTGAAAAGTCGAAGCGCTAACACCTATGACTTTAAACAGTTGGTTGCCGACCTGTATTGAACGTCCCACTGTGGCTGGATCAGCATGATAATGCTCGCGCCAGATTTTTTCACTCAACACAGCCACGGGTTGCTGACTACCGATATCTTCATCTGCACTAAAAGACCTGCCATGTAACAAGGGCATTTGAAACATCCGCATATAACCTGGCGTGGTGTATGCAATCTGCACTTGTGGACTGTCAGCTAAATCTCTTAGCGTCACCCCTACATAAGAAAAGCTAAATAAAGCTTGATCGCTTAAGTAGTCTGAAGGTTTAGGGTATAGCTGGCGGAATAGATGCACAGGCAGCAAGCGCGGATAAATCACAGAGCCATCTTTTTCTAGCCAGGCCGTACTGCCCACTATCAACTGATCTTCATCGGCGTAAGGCAGTGGTGCAGCCAATATCTGATAGTTCAGATTAAACATAGCAACCAATGTGCCTAGTGCTAAGCCAAGCGTTAGTATTACAGTAGCGGCATAGCCTTTGGCTTTGCTCAGTGTATAGAGTGCAGTAGATAAATCCTTGTGGGAAATCATGGTAGTGTCCTTTTGCTTCAGGTGTTAGCCCAGCTGTGTTAGCGGCCTGCAAGCTGGCGTAAAGCTGCTGTGTTTTGTTGAATTGGAGCTCCTTCACTATCCAGAATCCGTCCATCCAGCAGGTGCAACTTGCGGCTTGCCATATCGGCATAACGTGGGTCGTGCGTTACCATGCAGAGGGTGGTGCCTTTGTTATTCAGTTCGCACAACATATCCATCACGGCGTCGCCATTTCTGGAGTCGAGGTTACCTGTAGGCTCATCGACTAAGAGCAAAGCCGGGTTTCCCACCAAAGCACGGGCTATCGCAATACGTTGCTGTTGGCCGCCGGATAACTGGTTAGGTCTGTGGCCCGCTCTGTGAGTCATGTCGACCGTTTTCAGACAGGCCATCACCCGATCTTCAATTTCAGATTTAGCAACAGACTGACGGCGATAGCGCAGCGGCAGGGCGACATTGTCGAATACAGTCAGCTCATCTATTAAGTTAAAGGACTGAAAGATAAAACCAATCTTCTCATTACGTATAAAGGCCGCTTCGCTCAGACTTAAGCCACTGACTTCTTTGCCTTCAATCTGATAACTGCCACCACTTGGCATGTCCAATAAACCCAGCAAAGACAACAAAGTCGACTTACCGCAGCCTGACGGACCACAAATCGAGACAAAGTCGCCTGATGAAATCTGCAAATCTATACCTCGTAACGCATGGGTTTCCATTTCATCTGTCGCGAAAATTTTGGTGATGCCCTGCATCAGAATAGTGGGGTGTTGCATAAAAGTTCCTTTGCTTAATACTCTTTAACGCACAACGCTGACTGTGTCTGCGTCCTGAAATCCAGCCATGTCGGATAAGACAAATTGTTCACCTTCAATGGCACCTTGCTGTAGTTGTAGAAAACGTCCCGCTTCGTCGCCAAACCGCACTGCGGTGGCGGATAAGGTATTAGTCTTTGGATCCAGTTTAAATAGTCTGGTCTGGCTATGACTTTGGCTATTTACTGGACGTTCCAGATACAAAGTATTGGTTAGAGCTGCTGTAAAAATTTGCGCGTCTATATTCAGTTCAGGCCTGGCAGATGCCGGTATCGCATCTACAAAAGTGAGTTCCACTTCTATAGTGCCTTCGACCACTTGTGGTGTGACCCTGCTGACCACTGCATTGGCTTGTTCACGTCTGGTGTTAATTCGTGCTTTTTGGCCTGGTTGAATTTGTTCAGCTTTGCTTTGGGACACCCGCACCAGTGCCAGTAAATCCTTATCGCTACCCACCAATGCCAGCTCCTGACCTGCGGTGACACTTTGGCCAAGTTCAACAGGGACACGTTGCAGCACACCTGCAATACCAGCTCGCACAGTTAATTGCTCGAGCCGCTGTTTTAAGCGCTGTTCACGTGCTATGGCCTGATTGAGTTGCTCTTGTGAAATAGTCAAAGCTTCCTCATTTACCAGCTTGAGTTGCTCCATTCGTTGCTTTTGCAACTGGACTTGTTGTGCGAGCTGGGATTTCTCCAGCACTGTGGTCTGAAAACTTAACTGAGATACTATGCCCTTAGCGGCCATTTCTGCTTCTGCGCTGTGACGTAAAGTCAGCATTTGATAGCGGGCGTCTAATTCAGCAAAGCGCCCTTCTTCTGTCAGTAGATCGCGTTGGTTATTCAAATGTTGGCGGCGAAAATTAGCTTGTTCCTGGGCTGTGGCCATACTGGCAGTCTCAATCTGTTGCATAAGCTCAGGATCACTCAAACGCAGTATCACTGAGTCTGCCTGCACTACGGCCCCTGCTTTTAACACCACCTCTTCGACTGTGGCAGGTGCCAAAGCACTGATCAGTTTTTGTTTGTCCGAACGCAGCACACCATAACCATCTACAGTGACTTGTAGATCGCCACGTTTCACAGTCCCGAGCAATAAAGACGATTGTTCAACTTTGTATGGATAGGAAGGAGCAGCGAACAGAGTCCCCATCAGGATTAAAGTGCTCAGAGCCAGCAAAGCCAGAGCAGGTTTTTTCCAGATAACTATAGTTTTTTCCTTTTTGACATCCATACCTATTTCCCGCGTTACGTATTCATTCTGAAGACAAGCAAAGCTACGTCGAAATGTTGCAGGGAGACACTTCAAATCAACGCAGCTTTGCGTGAAAAGTGGAGCAAAGTGTGTGCCATTGATTAACTTATTGATTATTAAAGAGGTTGATATGGTTAATCAGTGTTGCAGTCCGAAACCGGACGCTTTAAATCCGGAACCGGACGCTATGACGACAAGGATCAGTTGTGGGGCAGTTCTAAAATAGCACGGGCTCCTTTGATACCGTCAGTTCTGCTCTGTAGACTAAGCTCTCCACCCAATTGCTCAATGATCTGTCTACATAAGGTTAAGCCTATGCCCTGGCCCTGTGGTTTGGTACTGTAAAAGGGCACGAACAGATCCTGCTGGTTGCTCAGGCCACAGCCTTGATCCAACAGCTGAATTTCAACACTGTGCTGAAGCTTGCGGAAACGCAATTCCACTGTCCCAGCAGGACTACCTGCTTCTATGGCATTTTTAATCAGGTTGATCAGTACTTGTTGTAACAGCATCAGGTCGCTTTGAAGCTGCAGATCCGCGCCTGTCGCTTGTAACTGGTGCTGCAGAAACAGTATCTGTAATGAGTGAACTAATTCTCTGGCATGGATCTGCTGGTGCTGGATCCGCAGCTCTTTATTCAGTTCCGCATAGCGGCTGACGAAATCCTGCAGGTGCTGACTGCGTTCACGGATCAACGCCAGGGCTTCCTGCTCCCGGCCCTGCGGTAATTTTTGCTGTAAATACTCGGATAGGCTTTGGACTGGAGTCAGCGAGTTGCGGATTTCATGGCTTAAGATCCGGATCAACTGTTGCCAGGCTTGCAGCTGGGTTTCGCGCAAAGCAGCCTGAATATTGATAAACACCAGCAGTTGGTGCTTTTGGCCTTGATCCAAAAACCTACTCTGGCGGATCTGCCACTGTTTTGCTTTCTCTTTATGACTAAAGTTCCATTGAGGCTTGGCAATTAAGCCCAGGCTTTCAGCAGAAGCGTGACGCATACTTTGCCATGGACGACCAAATAACTGACTGAATTCGTTATTGGCATAGCTAAGTTGCTGTTTATGATCAAACACCAGAATAGGAGTGTTTAACTGATCAATCAGCCGGTACAGTAAAAACTGCTGTTCATCAAAGTGGCTTTTGCGTTGTTGTAACTGTTCGCTGAGTTGCTGCAACTGCTGCTGCAGTTGTGCTGCTATACCAGTTTGGAACACAGCTTTAGCCTGCAAACTATAATCCTGATTCTGCATGGCCTCCAACTGCACACTACTACGGCGCAAGGCGGCTGTTGTGCGTTGTCCGGCGAGCTGTTGCCACTTGATGATCAACATAAAAAAACCGGATACGCTGAGCCATACCCACCAATAAGGCCAAAGCCAACCGATCAATGCAGCTAGCGACAGACTAAGTAATGTAATCAGCAGTGACTGAATGCGGTTTTGCGCCTCTAAGCTGTCAGAGTTCCAAGCCATGTTTTTCCAGCCTGCGGTATAAAGATGATTTAGTAATCCCCAACTTTTCAGCAGTTTTTTGTTTGTTGCCCTGGCAAAGTTGTAAAGCTTGGCGGATCAGCGTGAGCTCAGCCTGTTCCAGTGTCATCATAGGCAGAGTAGTGGTTTCAGGTAACGAAGTGATTTGATCGTCAGGCAAAATCAATTCCTGTACAGAGATCGTTTTGCTTTGTGTCAGCAACACAGCCCGTTCAATCAAGTGGCTCAATTCGCGGATATTTCCTGGCCAGTCATAGTGACGTAGCCGGTTCAACGCACTCTGATGCAAAGTCAGGTCTGTTTTATGGTAGCGCTGGCCGTGTTTATTCAAAAAGAACTGACATAGTGGCGCTATATCCTCAGGTCTTTCGCGTAAAGGTGGAATACGGAATTCCAGCGTATTGAGGCGATAGTACAAGTCCTGGCGGAACTGGCCTTGTTGAATCAAGGCTGTAAAATCAGCATTAGTGGCAGCAATCAATCGCAGATCACTCTGTTCAGTCTGACAGGATCCTACAGCCTCGTAGTGGCCTGACTCCAGTACCCGTAATAACTTGGCTTGCTGAGCGAGCGGCAAACAGGCGATTTCATCAAGAAATAAAGTACCGCCTTTGGCTAGAGTAAAGCGCCCGGCTCTGGCTTCTTTAGCGTCAGTAAAAGCCCCCTTTTTATGGCCGAAGAGTTCACTTTCAAATAAAGCTTCAGGAATAGCCGCCATATTGACGGCAATCAGAGGTCCGGATGAGCGACCAGATTGCTGGTGCAGCCACTGTGCCAGCTGGCTTTTCCCAGTCCCATTTTCGCCAGTCAATAGAATATTGGCTTCTGTTGTAGCTACGGTTTGTAACTGCTGCATTAATGTCCGCATCTGCTGACTTTGCCAGATCAGATCCAGAGTGGGCGATACCAGTTGTTGTTGCAGTGCCTTATTCTGTAGCGTAAGGCTGGATAACTTTAATTGTTGCTGCAGTATTTGCTGTAGTCGCTGGTTGTTCCATGGCTTTTCAATAAAGTCTGCTGCGCCAGCCTGCATGGCTTGCACTACTAATGTGGTATTGGACCAAGCGGTCATCGCTACCACAGGCATGTCGTAGCCCTGTTGTTGCAGGTAACGCAGAAAGCGCAGACCTTCTTCACCTGAGGTGGTATCGAGCTGAAAATTCAGATCCAGCAGGATTAGATCGGGCGACCGCTGTTGTAACCAATCGCGGGCTTGTACTGGGTTTTCCAGTTCTTCAATCTTGTAGCCTAGATCTTCCAGCACAAAACGGGCTGCAAGTCTGACTTCACGGTTATCTTCAATCAGCAGGATCAAAGGCTGATAGTCCGGGCGCTTCTGCACCATCTGTTCGTTCTCCATTTTCTTCTATATAGAGTAGGGCTCTATAGCTGAGTTCAGCTTTTTGCTTCATTGCATCTGCGGCACTATAGCAAAAGCAGTTGCAAAAAAGATGCCGTGGCTAAAACAGGATCTTTTGTGGCCTTTCTCTGATGGCTTGATCGTTCGGATCCGGCCGAGGATCCGTTTTTTAAACAGATTTTGTACGGGAAATAAGCATAAAAACCGGATTAGGTTAAAAACTAAGCGGTCGAACAGCTTTTATGAAAAAAGATCTTGCGGCTTATTCTGAGATCTCTATAATGCGCTCCATCGACAGCGAAGACGGTTTCCAAAGCGAAATAGTTTGTAGCGAAAGATTCTGAAAGACGTTGATTATAAACGACTTTCGCTTCACAAGTGAAGCACTGCTCTTTAACAATAAGCAATCAATCATCTGTGTGGGCACTCACGGTTTAGATTCTGCAGCGAGCAATCGCACAAAGAATATATATCAGTGAAGTGACTTATACAGAAATCTGTTCGAAAGA
>Ga0247725_1001288_pt1 | contig 13149 bp, 10 predicted proteins | sample OKSTACKMCFT3sol_FD_183021 | JGI IMG/M metagenome (GOLD analysis project Ga0247725, IMG submission 183021) | Subsurface sediment microbial communities from gas well in Oklahoma, United States - OK STACK MC-FT3-sol | ecosystem: Environmental > Terrestrial > Deep subsurface > Rock core/Sediment... | reverse complement strand
TTTCCTCGCGATAGCGGAAACGGTTTCATAAAACGGTCGTTTTTCGAAACTATCCAGACGTTGCAAGGGTTTGCGGGGCAGCGACTGAGCTTAAGTGCACTTTCTGTTCCGTTGCTCCCCCAACCCCAGGATTCTGGCGGTGGGCGGCGATGAAGGCGGGACAATCGAGCGGACTGGTTACTTTTTGTACAATTTTCAAACCAGGGCTTGGCTGGCGGTGTCAAGCGATGCGGTATAGGTAGTCAAAAGGGCTTCTCCCATGCACTGATTTGAGCGCTAATTATATGATATTTATGGATAACTTCCAAAGTTGATGACATTGGGCGGCACCCAGCGCCTGCCGCGCCTGATCGGCGTCGAGCCAGCGCTGGATATGATGATTTCCGGCCAGCCCATCGATGCGGGCCGCGCCGTCGAACTGGGTCTGCTCGATCGCCTAAGCGTAAGCAGCGAAAGCCTGCTAGACGAAGCCCGCACCTTCGCCCGTGAGTTGCTCGCGCAGCAGGCTCCGGCCCAGCGCAGCGCTCGCTTCGTCAACCCGGGCGAGAGCGTTGCCGCCGACTTCTTCGCCAACTTCCGCGCCGCCAACCAGCCGCGCTGGAAGAGCCGCCTGGCGCCGCGCCTGGTACTCGCCGCGGTGGAAGCCGCCTGCAGCCTGCCGCTGAACGAAGGCCTGGCCCGTGAGCACGAGCTGTTCACGGAGGCCGAGGCCTCCATGCAGTCGGCCGCGTTGCGCCATGTGTTCTTCGCCGAACGCGAGTCCGGGCGGATTCCCGGCATCGGCAAGGACATCGCGCTGCGCAACATCGAAAAAGTAGCGGTGATCGGTGCCGGCACCATGGGCGGCGGCATCGCCATGAACTTCGTCAATGCAGGTATTCCGGTGGCCTTGCTGGAGCTCAAGGGCGAGGCGTTGGACCGCGGCCTGGCGAATATCCGCAAGAACTACGAGATCAGCGTCAAGCGCGGCAAGCTGACCAGTGGCCAACTGGAGCAGCGCATGGAGCTGTTGTATGGCACTCTCGACTATGCCGACCTGGCCGACGCCGACCTGGTGATCGAGGCGGTGTTCGAGAAGCTGGAAATCAAGCAGCAGGTGTTCCGCGAGCTCGATCGGGTGTGCAAGCCGGGGGCGATCCTGGCCAGCAACACCTCGTCGCTGGACGTCGACGTGATTGCCGCGACCACCTCCCGCCCGCACGACGTGATCGGCCTGCACTTCTTCAGCCCGGCCAACGTCATGCGTCTGCTCGAAGTAGTGCGCGGCCAGGCCACCGCGGCGGACGTGCTGGCCACCACCATGAAGATCGCCAAGCACATCGGCAAGCTGCCGGTGATCTCCGGCGTGTGCTTCGGCTTCATCGGCAACCGCATGCTCGAGCCCTACTCGCGTGAGGCCCATCGCATGGTGCTGGAGGGCGCCACCCCCGCCCAGGTGGACGCAGTGCTCACCGGTATCGACCTGAACATGGGCGTGTTCAGCATGCTGGACCTGGCCGGCATCGACGTGAACTTCCTGGTGCGCAACTCCAACCGCGCCGCCTTCGCCCATGACGACAGCTACTGCCGCCTCGGCGACGAACTCTATGCCCTCGGCCGGCACGGCCAGAAGACCGGGCGCGGCTTCTACCTCTACGAGGGGCGCAATCGCCAGGACGACTACGAGGTGGTCGCGCTGGCCGAACGCCTGGCCGGCGAGCTGCACATCCCGCGCCGCCGCATCGACGATCAGGAAATCCACGACCGCTGCCTGTTCATGCTGATCAACGAGGGCATCCAGCTACTCGACGAAGGCATCGCCCTGCGCGCCAGTGATATCGACCTGGTATGGATCAACGGATATGGCTTTCCCGCCCACCTCGGCGGCCCCCTGCACTACGCAGAACAGCTCGGCCTGGACAAGGTGCTCGCCGGTATCCAGCACTATCGCCGCGCGCTCGGCGAATACGGCGAGATGTGGTTCAAGCCTGCGGCGCTGCTGGAGCGCCTGGTGGCCGCCGGCCACACCCGCATCGAGAAAATCTAAGCCTTCCGGGCCCGGGCAACGGGCCCATCCATACAGGACACCCGCATCATGAAAGAAGCCGTCATCCTATCCACCGCCCGTACGCCGATCGGCAAGGCGTTCCGCGGCGCCTTCAACAACCTCAAGTCGCCGAGCATGGCCAGCTTCGCGATCCGTGCGGCGGTCGAGCGCGCCGGCGTCGAGGCCGCCGAGATCGAAGACCTGGTCATGGGTACTGCGATGCCCGGCGGCACCGCGGGTTGGAACCTCGGTCGCATGGCTGCGCTGGCCTCGGGCCTACCGCTGTCGGTTAGCGGTCAGACCATGGACCGCCAGTGTGCATCCGGTCTGATGGCCATCGCCACTGCAGCCAAGCAGATCATGGTCGACGGCATGCAGGTCACCATCGGCGCCGGCCAGGAACAGATCAGCCTGGTGCAGAACCGCAATATGGAATGGTCGTTCGCCGAGCGCGACGAGCGGGTGATGCGCCACGCTGAACACGCCTACATGCCGATGCTGCACACTGCGGAGCTGGTGGCCCAACGCTACGGCATCAGCCGCGAAGCGCAGGACGCCTATTCGCTGCAGTCCCAGCTGCGCACGGCCGCAGCCCAGGCTGCCGGCCTGTTCGACAACGAGATCGTCCCCGTCACCGCCACCAAGCAGGTAACCGACAAGGCCACCGGTGCGGTCAGCTTCGAGGAAGTGACCCTGCGCCTCGACGAAGGCAACCGAGCGCAGACTGTGCTTGATGACCTAACCCGACTCAAACCGGTGGTCGAAGGCGGCTGTATCACGGCCGGCAACGCCAGCCAACTGTCCGACGGCGCCAGCGCCTGCGTGCTGATGGATGGCCGCCTGGCCGAGCAGCGCAACCTGGAACCACTGGGTGCCTATCGTGGCATCGCCGTCGCCGGCCTGGCTCCGGAAGAAATGGGCATCGGTCCAGTGATGGCGGTGCCCAAGCTTCTTAAGCAACATGGCCTGAAGGTCGACGACATCGGCCTCTGGGAACTCAACGAAGCCTTTGCCTGCCAGGCTATTTACTGCCGCGATAAGCTGGGCATCGACAACGATCGCTACAACGTTAACGGTGGCGCCATCGCCATCGGCCATCCGTATGGCATGAGTGGTGCGCGTATGGTCGGCCACGCCCTGCTCGAAGGGAAACGCCGCGGCGTGAAGTATGTAGTCGTCACTATGTGTGTCGGCGGCGGCATGGGCGCTGCCGGCCTGTTCGAGGTGTTCTGATGAAAAACACTATTGCTAAAAAGTTTTCCCTGGCCGGCCGCATCGTGTTGGTCACCGGCGCCTCAAGCGGAATCGGGGCATATTTGGCTCGCACGGCCGGACGTGCGGGCGCTAGGGTAGTGCTTGCTGCACGGCGACTAGAGCGACTCGACCAGGTCGCGATGGACATCGAGCGAGATGGTGGCCAGGCCCTTGCGGTTGCCCTCGACGTCACGGACCGGAACAGCGTAGAGGCCGCATTCGACAAGGCCGAAGCACATTTCGGCGTGATCGACGTAGTACTCAACAATGCAGGCATTGGCAACGGCCAGCGTCCTCTTGAGATCACCGAGGAAGACTGGCGCGCCATGCTGTCGACCAATCTTGATGGCGTCTGGCGCGTCGCACAGGTGGCGGCACAGCGCCTGGCAAAGACAGGGCAAGGGGGCAGCATCATCAACATCGCCTCAATCCTCGGCCTGCGAGTCGGTACCGGCTACAGCCACTACTGCACCGCCAAGGCCGGTGTGGTGCAGCTGACCAAATCGCTCGCACTGGAGCTTGCACGCTACCAGATCCGGGTCAACGCCATCGCCCCGGGCTACTTCAAAACGGAGATGAACGACGCCTACTTCGACAGCGACAATGGCCAGGCCTATATCCACGATGCCGTACCAATGCGCCGCCTGGGTCAGCTTCAGGAACTGGAAGGCCCCTTCCTGCTATTAGCCAGCGACGCCGGATCCTATATGTCCGGCGCCGTACTGGCCGTTGATGGCGGACAACTGGTAGGAAGCCTCTGATCATCCAGATCTATGGGCTGGCAGCACCAGTCCATAGATCGCTGGCAGCAATCTGTATCGATCGAATCAATTTCTCCAACGATCAGGGCGCTGGCCATAGGGCAATCCACAGGATGGCCGACCACTCAGGTCGTTGATCAGGCCAACGCCACCACCACTAACCTTCGGCAGTACTGCCCCCTATCTTACCGGCAATCCTTCCCGATCAAGCGCATACGCTGCGCCACCTCGAAGAGCTCGCAGTAACACGCCTGCTACAGCGCAGGAACGATCCTTCTCGCCCGTACCAAATATTTTGCAACCACCCGCGCTATCAGTGCAGCTCAACGGGTCATTTACCAAGCTACCTATCTATTACGTCGCCACTCGATATATCATAACCATCGTTATCACATATAGACCAACCGGGATTTCGCTCATCCCAATTAATACCTCTCCCCTGCGCCTCATCTACGCGTTTGCCTGGAGACCACAACGATGGCCACTTAGAGCCTAAAGCAGCAATCGATAAATCGGCCGACGACGAAGGCCATTTAGGAACGTTTCAACTTCTCGCAAGAAGCCCTCGTCAATCTGATCTGGATTTCAGGTTCAGTGGCTGATCCGTTAACACGGGCACTTTCGAGTAAGCACATGAAGGAGTTTTCATGCCCAAGCGCAACAAATACAGCGCCGACTTCAAGCGGGAAGCTGTCGAGCTGGTTCGGTCCTCAGGGGTGAGCTGCCGAGAGGTGGCATTGAACATTGGTGTTGCTCCCAGCTTGCTCACACGCTGGGTTCGGGATGAGGAACTTGTCCATCTAAAACGCGAGTTGGCCCGAGTAACCAAAGAATGTGATTTCTTAAGAGACGCGGCAGCGTACTTCGCCAAGGAATCCAGCAGTACCCGGAAATGCAGTCTTGACACAAAGAGCACCAAATACGACTGATATGCCGTTGCTGAAAGTGTCTGCTAGTGGCTACTCCCCCTAAAGGGTGACGATCAAACTCTGCTTACTCAGACAAGTACTCGACTGGTGAGGTGTATTTAAGAGTTTCACAAGGAGAACATTGGCGTAACCAGATCTAAATGAATGTACGAATATCTGAAAACAGGGGTAAATAGGATATAACTTCCGCCCCATTGGCCCGACCGCCTCCTCAGAAACACCTTTCATGCGACCCTATGATAGATGCACGCCTTATCATTTTTCCCTATGCTGAGCCATGAACCTAATGGTGGTGGCTATAGCCACTCCGATTGATCCAAAGAAATCACACACACCATGCCGGAATCACGCCCACATCCCAGCACCAGCACCAGCACCAGTGAAAGCGAATCAATCGCTCGGCGTGGCCGCCCCGTGGGCGACCACAACGCAAAACGTGCAGAGCTGCTGGCAGCGGCCATAGCGGTGATCGCCAAGGAAGGCTATGCAGGCGCCTCAATGCGCAAGGTGGCACAACACGCCGGATGCACGACCGGCGCCGTAACCTATTACTTTGCCAACAAGGAAGAGATGGTCAGCGCTGTAGCTCAGAACCTGTTCGACAAGGTCGAAGCGCTGCTCGAAATCAATCGCGACCAGATCGACATCAGGTCGCTGATCCATCAGTGGCACCAATGGATCAGCCTTGACGATCCTGACAGCTGGCTTGCCTGGCTGCAACTGATCACACATGCCCGTCACGAACCCGCTTTCGCCAATGTCATCAAGCAGCGCCACACCTACTTCCGCCAGGTCTCAACCGCGCTACTGGAGGAGGGCCAACGCCAAGGCAAGATCCGCAGTGATGTCCCCGCCGAGCTATTGGCTGATCACATCAGCGCCTTCAGTGACGGCTGGCTCATGATGCTACCTATTGACCCTGAACGATTCAGCGCGAAGCGCGGACAGGCCCTGCTCGACGCGTTCATCGTGTTGATTTCTCCGCCTGAGGCCTCAAGCAGTGTCACCAATCCGAACACCGAGGTCATCTCGCAATAACCACACCCAGGAACAAGACGGCGTACTGAACTGCTTTCCAGTGCGCCGTGCCCCCCTCTATCCGACCACATCGAGCGGCTTCATAACCCTCGAATGCGCCGTAGAGACATCCGCCAAGATTTGAAATTTTCGGCCCCTTCAAAATCGTCCGTGGAAATAGGCTAGCCCTCATGTAAGCCGGGTCGTGCAGACACGCATCAGGTGGTACGGAACTGCGCGACCAGGTCCTGCAATGTACTTCCCAGACGCGCCAGCTCAACGCTGGAGTCTGCGGTCTGCTGGCTGGCGCTGGCGCTCTGCTCGCCGATGTCACGTACCCGGATCACGCTTTCACTAATGCTCTCCGCCACCACACTCTGTTGCTCAGCGGCAGCTGCAATCTGCTGATTCATCTGCTCGATGGTGCTGACTGCCTGAGTGATGCGAGCCAAGGCGTCGCCCGCCAGAGCTGCCAGACTGACGGTGCGTTGAGTCAAGCTGCGGCTGCTATCCATCTGCGCCACTGCGCTCCTGGCCATGCGCTGAAGGCTGGCGATCAGCCCCTCAATTTCCTCCGTCGAGTCATGTGTGCGTCGAGCCAACGCCCGCACCTCGTCGGCCACAACAGCAAAACCGCGCCCCTGATCGCCAGCACGGGCGGCCTCGATGGCTGCATTGAGCGCCAGCAGGTTGGTCTGTTCAGCAACGCTACGGATCACCTCAAGAACGCTCGTGATGCGTTCACTCTCATTGTTCAGCGCAGCGATCGCCTCGGCCGACTGTTCGACCTCCGCAGCCAACTCATCGATCTGATTGACCGTCTGCTGCACCACATGATTGCCCTGCTGCGCCTCGTGATCGGCCTCTCGCGCAGCTTGCGAAGCCAGCTCGGCATTTTGCGCCACCTCTTGCACTGTGGCAGCCATCTGGTGCATGGCAGTGGCGGTCTGGTCGGTTTCCAGCTTCTGGGTCTGAACCCCCGCACTGGTCTGCGCGGTGACCGCCGAAAGTTGCTCAGCCGCTGCGGCGATCTGTCCTACGCCGCCACCGATGCGCCCTACCAGGGTCCGCAGGTTTCCGGTCATTTCCTGCATCGCAGCCATCAGCTGGCCCAGCTCGTCACGTCGTTTCAGCGGCAGATCCTGACTGAGATCTCCCTCGGCAATGCGCTGGGCAAAAGCGACACTCTGGCGCAGGGGGCCGACTATAGAACGCGAAATCAGCAAAGTGGCGAGCAGCCCGAAGAAAACAGCGGCGGTGCTCATTACACCGAGCTGTATCAGGGCCCAGTCGCTGGCCTCCGTCATGCGTTGTAGTTCCCTCTGTTGCGCCGCCTCGGCCAGCTCAAGCACTGCGCGCGCCCGCTCGACCATCACCCTCTCGGCAACATGGCTCTGCTCGCGGATCTGCCGGTAGAAGCCGAAGGATTGCTGATATTGGGTCAAGGCCTGCAATGCCGTTGCGATCACGGTCTGCTGCTCATCGTTCAGACCGATCACCATGCTTTCGGCAACGCCACGCAGGTCCTCGCAGAGCAGAGCCCACTGCTTCAAGGCCTCGCCTGAATCATCGATGATGAACAGACTCTCCGCGTTGCGCAGGTCAAACAAGGACTTGCTGAGGCTTGAGGCGGTCTCAGCCAGGGCAAGGGGATCGTTACCAGCAAGACGGTCCCCCTGCTGCAGCTGCTTGCGCACACTGTCGTACATTTCCAGTTCGACCGCCTCGAATTGATCGCGGGCATCAGTGGCAGCCTTGCCCATTTCCTGCCGCGCTACTCGCGCCTTGCCCTCCAACTCGACGTAGCTGCCGAATTGTCCCAGGTATCCACTCACCGCCTCCTGCATCTCCTGCACGTGCTGCTTCGCGGAAGGCGTAGCGTCCTGCGCCAGGGGGGCTAGCAATTCCTGAACCCGGAGCAGGCTTTCGCGCACTTGCTTGGCGCTTCCTGCACTCTGCTCGACGGCGAAACTGCGCTCCAGTTGTCTGGCCTGCAGGACTTCCTTATTCACCGCCGCTAACTGGTCGACCTGGCGATAGCCCTGCAACACGGCCCGCACCCCCAGGAAACCACTAATGGTCACAGCAACGGTGAGCAATAGCACTAGACCGAAGCCACAAAACAGCTTCTTGCCAACAGAAAGGTCTACGAACATGCGGGTGGCGGCCTGCGCCATGTTGACAACTCCATTCTTGTTCTTTGGATATGCCGGACTCATCTGTCTCAAGTACGGCAATTAATCGGCCTAACAAATGGCGCCTCGATGCTAGGATCAAGCATGTCGATAATGCTTGTCTTTTTGCGCCACTATTTTGATATTCAGCGAAGCTTTGGAGCCAATGAATATCCCCCAGAGCCAGAGCATCGCCAGAACCGCTGTTATGAGTGGTATCGCATCCACAGCTGAGTGGAGCGCCTTCATTTGGCAGCCCCCTGCCGAACTACCTAGCCCGAGCCAAATGCTGAAGCACAACCGGCGGTGCATTCAGCCAAACCCGAGCCTCTAAGCCGATGAGGCAAACTCGCCAAGCGCCGGGAAAAGTCTTGCACTGCCACTGGTCAGAAATCGCCTGCCGAAGATCTTCAGATTGATCTACACAGGAATGCTCCCCGCCCCGACCGCTGGACATCCAAACTTTACGAAACAAAGGTTGTCATAACGACCGTTGCGCTAATACTTAAAATAACAGCAGCAAACATCAGTATTCTAGTCCCTTGCATGGCCCCGTCCTTGAAAGGAAAACAATGACGTGAAACACGCTATAAAATATAGTCAATGACACTTACCTCGCCATAAAACCGACATCATCACACATAAACAGCTCAGAGATAAAACTGGATCAACATCAGGAAACTCCATCACAACTGAATTACCGATGCTCCGACTCAACCTTTTGCTTCTCATCACTAACATCATCAACACCAGCTAACGAGCTTCGAAATCCCTTAATCGCCTCTCCAAGATCACTACCTAAACTTCGCATGCGCTTTCCACCAAATAGCAACACAACAACCACCAAAACAACCAACCAGTGCTTCCAGTCGAAAACACCCATCACAAGCACCTCTTTTCATTTCAACTAATAATTAACGACCACTCACTCAGAGATACTGAACACCCCAAGCACTGCAATACTCAGCATTATTATAACGTACGTTATTTTTTTGTAAAGGCAATGATAAGGTCAAAACCACAAGCACTCCGACTCAGTGTCTAATCCTATTTCTTACCAGAAATTTTTAACGCCGATGTTTCGAAATAAAATCTAAGCATTCAGCCGCCATCAGCCATTTAAACTTAAAAATATTAACTACCCGTAAATAACTTTTTTGACACCTTTTGCATCTACGAAGCACACCAAGATTTAATATGCTACTTCTGTAGGCGCTGAGCCATCCGCAAAAAATAAGAGACCTCCAAAAGTAAAAGTAGCTAATTACTAAGCTCTTGAGACACTCCGGAAGACCGTATGGCCGCTGTACAGCTGGCAGAATCTTCCAGCCAGCGACGCTGTATATATTTTTCGGCTTTTCCCTTGTATACACCATTAGCACAGGCATATGCATAACTTTGAACATTAACCATGGACTGACGGCAAGAATAGTACGGAACAAGCGCCTGACCGTGCGGATTATGCTCAGGCCAGTCATTCAACTTTCTTACAGCTTGCTCAGCCACCTCATAGAGAAGCCCCATAGCACTCAAGTCATTGCAAACTCCAGCCACCTTTTCATTCAATGCGTACGCTTCCTTGATAAAAAGATCGGCCTTCATCGCTGCCTGGGCATCAGTATACTCCTGATTAGTCTGCCCCCAAGACATCACAGAGCAGGCGAAAATCGAAATAAATAACAAGATCCTCACAACTTACTCCCTATGAACTAAATACTACGTAAAAGCACGCCATAGACACAAACAATCTAGTATTACTATATAAAAAGCGCAGACGAATTCAATGCTCGCTTTTCGCGCGAACACAGAAAAGCCACTACTTTTTCGTTGGGTATATATTCGGCGCTCGACTTACTCTAACGCCCACTTATTTGAGATGAATTCAGGCAAGAACAGGGGCCTCACACCGACCCCTCGCCCCCACCTATCATCCACTTTGCTGAAAGACAGTCGAAAGCCTTTCGAACATCAAACTGGCTAACTATCTAGCCTGTATGGGAATTACACCGCGCCTTGAAAAAAGAATAGGAATGTCATTTACGTTAAGTAATGCAGACGTCAGCGAGGCGCCATCAGCCGACAGCCGTTCCTCGAAACTCTTGCCCTCATTACTGCTTTTAACCATCAACCCATCAAGTCCAACTGCAAGCACCTCCCGGCCAGAAACAGCAATGGATGTAATCGAACTCTTGCTCTTCAGGGGAATACGGTCGAAACCAAAACCATCGACAGAGCCGTGCAAGAGTGTGCCCCGCTGGCCGCCTAACAATAGACTTCCGTCGGCCAGCACAGCACCAGCCCACAGAGTTCCTTCATACCCAGTATCCATATAGCGCCAGTTTCTTCCTTGGTCATCGGATCGCAGGACCATGCCACGTTCTGCAGTGGCATAAAGACTTCCGTGGCCATCGGTAAATAGCCCCATGAGATTGAGGTCAGCACGGCTTGAGCCTGGAGGGGCTTCCAGCGTCTGCTCGGTCCAGGTTGCCCCACCATCGTCAGTGGTCAGAACCAACGACCAGAGACCAACCGCGACCCCCTGCCGAGCATTGAAGAAATGCACCGCGAACAAAGGCCTATCCTCTTCGCTTGACAGGCGCTGGATCTGCCAAGTATCACCGCCATCATTGCTGGCCAGGATCGCCCCCCAGTGACCGACCGCCCACCCCTGCTTGGCATTGGCGAAGCTCACGCTAGTGAGCGGCGCAGAAAGAGGTACAGAGCGGGCCTGACGGAAACTCGCCCCTTGATCGTCCGATAGCAGAACCATGCCGTGGTCGCCCACCGCAACTATGCGGGTCTCTGCCCATGTGGCATCGAGCATGGTTGCCTGGGAGGCATGACTCGCGGGCGCTGCCGGCACTGCGTTCAAGGGAGTGGCCTGCGGAGAGGTCAGCGGCAGCAGGGCCACAAGGGAAATCCCGATGACTGTGTTCAGATATCGCATGCTTCTCTCCTCAATGCACCAATGCGCCAGTAATACGTACCGGGCGCTTGCGCGGGAACACCCGTTCCAGCCAGACAGCGAATGCCGGCAGAACCGTCATGGCCATGACCATGTTGACCATGAACATGAAGGCCAGCAATTTGCCCATGTCGGCCTGGAACTTGAGGTCGGAGAAAGCCCAAGTGGCTACGCCGATAGCCAAGGTTATGGCGGTGAAAATCGTCGCCACACCAACCTCGAGCAAAGCATGCTCGACCGCCTTGACGATCGCTTGGCCATTGGCCTGATGCAGTTGCAGACGGTTGTAGATGTAGAAGGCGTAATCGACACCGATGCCAACGGCCAGCACCATCACGGGAAGCGTGGCGATGGTCAGGCCGATCTCCAGCTCCTTCATGAACCAGTAGCCGATGAAGGTGCCGATGGTCAGCGGCAGGCAGCACACCAGCACGGCGCGCAGATCCCGATATACAGCGAACACCAGCAGCGCAATGGCGGCGTAGACGTATAGCAGCATCGGCGTTTCGCTCTTTTCCACCACTTCATTGATGGCCGCCAGCACACCGGCATTGCCCGACGCCAGGCGGACTGTGATGCCCGGCATGGCGTACTTGGCACGAAACTCCTTGGCTGCCTCGAGTACACGGGTGATGGTCGTCGCCTTGTGGTCCGCAAGGTAGAGGTGCACGGCGGTCATGCTGCAATCGGAGCGCATGATTCCCGAAATACGTGCAACCTCGGTGGCCAGTGCCGAGTAGTTCAGCGGATCAATGGGGACCGCACTCATCTTCGGATTCCCCTCGTTATAGCCCTCATTGAACTGGCGCATGCTGCTAGAAAATGAGGAAACCGACAGCACTCCGGGAACGCCCTGCATGGCCCAGACAAAGTTTTCTTGGTACTGCCCAAGAGCAACATTCTCGCAAGCGCCCGCAACTTGACCGGCCTCGTCCGGAGCGACCTCGAAGACGACGCTGAGCCAGTCCAGACCGATGTCATAGCTACCGGCAATGGACACTGCATCTAGGTTGAAACGAGCGTCCTCGCGCAGCTCCGGCGCACCGGCTTGCAGCGTACCGACAACCCGGTCATGGCTTTGCCAGACAGCAGCAGTAAATACAATCACGGCAACACAAAGCACGACCTGAGCGTTACGCCACTCAGCGAGTCGTGCCAATCCATGCAACCAGCGCGCACGTCGCTTCCGGGAAATCTCTTCTGCGTCAGCGTAGCTGCCATCCACCTTCAGCATCGAAGCCACAAGTGGCAGCATCACCAAGTTGGTGATGATCTTGTAGGCCACGCCAAGCGAGGCGGTGATGGCCAACTCGCGCACCATAGGGATCGGAATCAGCAGCAGCGTGACGAAAGATACGAAGGCAGTAACCAACGCCAGGGTGCCCGGAATCAGCAGGCCACTGAAGCTGGAGCGCGCAGCCTGCTCGACACTCTTGCCGCAAGCGATTTCCCGCACGATGTAGTTGATCTGCTGCACGCCATGGGACACACCGATGGCGAAAACCAAGAAGGGCACCAACACGGCGAGAGGATCGAGCCCGTAGCCAAGCAGACGCAGACTGCCGAACTGCCAGACCAGCGAGGTCAGTGAGCAACCGAGCGCCAGCAGAGTAAAGCGCACGGAATGGCAGTACCAATAGACGGCAGCAGCAGTCAGCAGCAGCGCCAACAGACAGAACTCCAGAACTGCGGAGGCGCCATCGGCGATATCGCCAATCTGCTTGGCGAAGCCGATGATCTGGATCTCGAACTTGTCATCCTCGAACTGATCTCGGATCTGCTTTTCCAGAACTTCGTTATACGCCACGTAGTCGAGGTGCTCCCCGCTGGCATCGAACTCGTTGAGCTCGGCGGTGATCATCGCACTGCTCTGATCGCGGGCCACCAGGGTGCCGATAAAGCCGCCCTGGGCGGTGGAGCTGGCGATTCTGTCGACTATCCCCTGGTCGAGACGCTCGGGCGTCACAGTGCCGGGGATCAAGGGGTCTGCACGAAAGCCTTCCTCGGTAATCTCGTTGACGAA
>Ga0247725_1001286_pt1 | contig 13210 bp, 7 predicted proteins | sample OKSTACKMCFT3sol_FD_183021 | JGI IMG/M metagenome (GOLD analysis project Ga0247725, IMG submission 183021) | Subsurface sediment microbial communities from gas well in Oklahoma, United States - OK STACK MC-FT3-sol | ecosystem: Environmental > Terrestrial > Deep subsurface > Rock core/Sediment... | reverse complement strand
TCGCTCCAGGCCTCGAACTGCTGGGTGGCCGCCTTCATCACCGCCTGGCGGTCGGTGGCGGCGGTGAGCTTGCGCGAGAGGTCCAGCAGCGCCGTGGTTTCCGCCTGGGTGCTGCGCAGGGCCTGCACCTGGCGACGCTGACGCGAGGCGAGGTTGCCGGTGAGCCCGGCCATGAGCAGGAAGAACAGCAGGGTCAGCACGTCTTCCTGCCGGGCGATGGTCAGGGAGAACACCGGCGGGATGAACAGGAAGTCATAGGCCAGGAACGACAGCCCGGCGCACACCAGCGCCGGGGCCAGGCTGCTGCGCACCGCCACCAGCAGCACGGCGGCGAGGAACACCAGGGAGATGTTCGGCAGCGCCAGCACCAGGTGCGCCCCCCAGGCGATGCCGCTGGCGGCCAGCACCGCGCCCAGCGCCAGGCCGTAGTCGCCCGCCGGCACGGGATCGCGCCCATTGGGCGCGGGGCGGGCGTCCGGGTCGGTGTCGAGCACGCTGATCTCCAGCCCCTGGCCATGGCGCAACAGGCGTTCCGCCACGCCCCGGCCCAGCCAGCGACGGCGCAGGCGCTGACGGCTGCGCCCCACCAGCAGCAGGCTGGCGCGGCGCTCGCGGGCGTGGGCCAGCAGGGTCGAGGCCACGGCCTCGGCACGCAGGGTCACCACCTCCCCGCCCAGGCGCTCGGCCAGTTGCTGGGCGGCCTGCAGGCGGGCGCGGCTGTCTTCGTTGCGGGTGCGGCCGGTGTCCACGTGCACCAGGCTCCAGGGCAAGTGGCGGCGCTCGGCCACACGGCAGGCATGGCGCACCAGGCGCTCGGCCTGGTCATCGCCGTCCACGCCCACCAGCAGGCGGCCGCGCACCGGCGGGGCCTCCTGGCCCTGCAGGCGGTAGCGCCGCGCCAGGTCGGCATCCACCCGCGCGGCGGCGGTCTGCATGGCCAGCTCGCGCAGGGCGGTGAGGTTGGTCTGGGAGAAGAAGGCGTCGATGGCCGCGCGGGCCTGTTCCGGCACGTAGACCTTGCCTTCGCGCAGGCGCTCCAGCAGCTCGCGGGGCGGCAGGTCGATGAGGAGGATCTCGTCCGCCTCCTGCAGCACCCAGTCCGGCACCGTCTCGCGCACCTGCACGCCGGTGATGTCGAACACCTGGTCGTTGAGGGCCTCCAGGTGCTGCACGTTGACCGTGGTGTACACGTCGATGCCGGCGGCCAGCAGCTCCTGCACGTCCTGCCAGCGCTTGGCGTGGCGGCTGCCAGGGGCGTTGCTGTGGGCCAGCTCGTCCACCAGGGCCAGGCGTGGCGGGTGGGCCAGCAGGCCGTCCAGGTCCATCTCGGTCAGCGGCACGCCCCGGTACTCCAGGCGCCGCTGGGGTTGTTGCGGCAGGCCGGCGAGCATCGCCTCGGTCTCGCTGCGGCCGTGGGTCTCCACCACGCCCACGCGCAGGTCGACGCCCTGGCGCCGTTGCGCCTGGGCGGCCTGGAGCATGGCGTAGGTCTTGCCCACGCCGGGCGCGGCACCGAGGAAGACTTTCAGGCGGCCACGCCCTTCGCGGGGCAGTTCGGCCAACAGCGCGTCCGCGCGGCCGGCATCACTCATTCGGGCATCTCGTTCAGTCTCAGGTTGAGGGCCAGGACGTTGACCACCGGCTCACCGATGGCCGGCCGTTCGGTGTAGCGCTCCACCAGGCGCTCCAGCTGCTCGGGCGGCAGATGGCGGGCGGCGGCGATGCGCGGGATCTGGTAGCGCGCGGCGGCCGGCGGCAGGTGCGGGTCGAGGCCGCTGCCGGAGGTGGTCACCAGGGCCATCGGCACCGGGCCCTGGGCGTCGGCCAGCAGGCGGTTGGCGTCCTTGTTGATGCGCTCGGCCAGGGCCGGGTTGCTCGGCGCCAGGTTGCTGGCCGCGCTGGATACGGTGGCGTAGTCGCCAGCGGAGGGGCGCGGCTGGAACCACTGCGGGCCGTCCACGGGCTGGGCCAGCAGGCGGCTGCCGCGCACCTCGCCCTGGGCATCGCGCACCAGGCTGCCGTTGGCCTGCTCGGGGAAGGCCACCTGGGCAATGCCGGTCACGGTGAGGGGGTAGGCGACGCCGGTAATCAGGGTCATCAGGGCCAGGAGGCTCAGGGCGGGTCGAAGTTGCGAAAGCATATTCAGTTCCTCGATGGAAAGCGAAAGCGACCGGGGGCGGGTGTGCCCCCGGTCCTCCTCTGGTAGGAGGGAATGGCGTCACACCAGGCCGATGAAGGTCAGCAGCACGTCGATCACCTTGATGCCGACGAAGGGCGCCACCAGCCCACCCAGGCCGTAGATCAGCAGGTTGCGGCGCAGCAGGCTGGCGGCGTCCGCGGCCTGGATGCGCACCCCGCGCAGGGCCAGGGGGATCAGCGCGATGATGATCAGCGCGTTGAACACGATGGCCGAGAGGATGGCGCTCTGCGGGCTGTGCAGCTGCATCAGGTTGAGCACGCCCAGCTGCGGGTAGATGCCGGCGAACAGCGCGGGGAGGATGGCGAAGTACTTGGCCACGTCGTTGGCCACCGAGAAGGTGGTCAGCGCGCCACGGGTCACCAGCAGTTCCTTGCCCACCTGCACCACGTCCAGCAGCTTGGTCGGGTCGGAGTCCAGGTCCACCAGGTTGGCGGCCTCGCGGGCGGCCTGGGTGCCGTCGTTCATCGCCAGGCCCACGTCGGCCTGGGCCAGCGCCGGGGCGTCGTTGGCGCCGTCGCCGCACATGGCCACCAGCTTGCCTTCGCCCTGCTCGAAGCGGATGCGCGCCAGCTTCTTCTCCGGCGTGGCCTCGGCGATCACGTCGTCCACCCCGGCTTCGGCGGCAATGGCGGCGGCGGTCAGCGGGTTGTCGCCGGTCACCATCACGGTGCGGATGCCCATGCGGCGCAGCTCGGCGAAGCGGTCGCGGATGCCGGGCTTGACCACGTCCTTGAGGTGGATGGCACCCAGCAGGCGGCCGTCGGCGGCCACCAGCAGCGGCGTACCGCCGCCCTGGGCGATGCGTTCGACCTCGCGGGCGAGCACCTCGGGCATGCCGTCGCGCTCCATGCCGACCCAGGCCAGCACCGCGTCCACGGCGCCCTTGCGGTAGCGGTGGCCGTTCCAGTCGGCACCGGAGAGGCGCGTCTCGGCGCTGAAGGCGATGGCGGTGACGGCCTCGCGGGCCGGCTCCTCCAGGGTGTTGAGCGCGCGCAGGTACTCGACGATGGACTTGCCTTCCGGCGTGTCGTCGGCCAGGGAGGCCAGCAGCGCCGCGTCGGCCAGTTCCTTGCCGCTGATGCCGGGGGCCTTGACCATCGCGCTGCAGCGGCGGTTGCCGAAGGTGATGGTGCCGGTCTTGTCCAGCAGCAGCACGTGCACGTCCCCTGCCGCTTCCACGGCACGGCCGGACTTGGCGATGACGTTCAGGCGCACCAGGCGGTCCATGCCGGCGATGCCGATGGCCGAGAGCAGGCCGCCGATGGTGGTGGGGATGAGCGTCACCAGCAGCGCCACCAGGTACACCAGCGGCAGGTCGCCGCCGGCGAAGCGGGCGAAGGGCTGCAGGGTGGCCACCACCAGCAGGAAGATCAGCGTCAGGCCGATGAGCAGGATGTCCAGCGCCACTTCGTTCGGCGTCTTCTGCCGGCGCGCGCCTTCCACCAGGGCGATCATGCGGTCCAGGGTCGACTCGCCGGGGTTGGCGGTGATCTTCACCAGCAGCCAGTCAGACACCACGCGGGTGTTGCCGGTGACGGCCGAGCGGTCGCCACCGGACTCGCGGATCACCGGTGCGGATTCACCGGTGATGGCGGCCTCGTTGACCGCCGCGATGCCCTGGATCACCTCGCCGTCACCGGGGATCAGCTCACCGGCCTCGACGCGGACGATGTCGCCCCGGCGCAGGCTGCTGGCCGGCACCGTTTCGAAGGCACCGGAGGCAGTGCGGCGACGGGCACCGAGGCCCTGGCTGCCGGCCTTGAGGCTGTCGGCGCGGGCCTTGCCGCGACCTTCGGCCAGGGCCTCGGCGAAGTTGGCGAAGAGCACGGTGAACCACAGCCACAGCGCGAGCTGCAGCGCCAGGCCGAGGGACACCGCCGGGTTGGGGATGAAGCAGAGCACGGTGGTCAGCACCGCCGTCAGCTCCACCACCAGCATCACCGGCGAGCGCTTGAGCTGGCGCGGGTCGAGCTTGACGAAGGCCTGCACCAGCGCCGGCTTCCACAGCGCGGCGACAGTGGTGGCGGAGGGTTGCTTGGCGCCGGCCTTGGGCGCCTTCAGAGGGGCGTTCATCATGGTTCTCCCGTTAGGGTCTGGTGTCGCTTCGCTCGCGGCCGCGCCGGAGCCCGTTTTTCTGCGGGGCTAGGCGCGAGACGCGATGTTTGGTGTTCCAAATGAGCTGTCGAGTAACGACGCTCCGCATAAAAACGGGCCCGGCCCTTCGGGTTGCGCGGCCAATGCCGCCAGCCGTCGTTGCAGGACTTGGCAAGGGGCGACCATTGCCGGCGTCCTGCGCCTAACCTGGCGGCATTGGACGCAGCAACGCGGTTCGCGCCGAAACGACAACAGACCCTATAAGCCCTGGAGCTGCGCGAGGTGTTCGGCGATGGGCCCGAGGGCCAATGCCGGGAGGAAGGTCAGGCCGCCCACCAGCAGGATGGTCAGGGTCAGCAAAGTGACGAACAGCGGGCCGTGGGTGGGGAAGCTGTCGGCACCGACCGGCGCGCGCTTCTTCGCCGCCAGGCTGCCGGCGATGGCCAGCACCGGGAGGATGTAGCCGAAGCGCCCGAGCAGCATGGCCAGGCCGATCATCACGTTGTGGAACACCGTGTTGGCCCCCAGCCCGGCGAACGCCGACCCGTTGTTGGCGGTGCCCGAGGTGTAGGCGTACAGCGCCTGGCTGAAGCCATGGGCACCCGGGTTGGTGATGGACGCCGCCGGGCCCGGCAGGCTCACCGCCAGGGCGCAGAACACCAGCACGCCCACCGGCATCACCAGCAGCGTGGCCACCAGCAGGCGAACCTCGCGGGCTTCCAGCTTCTTGCCCAGGTATTCGGGGGTGCGGCCGATCATCAGGCCGGCGAGGAACACCGCGATCAGCACGAACAGCAGCATGCCGTAGAGGCCCGCGCCGACCCCGCCGAAGATCACCTCGCCGAGCATCATGTTGAACATCGGCACCATGCCGCCCAGGGCGCTGAAGCTGTCGTGCATGGCGTTCACCGAGCCGTTGGACGCGGCCGTGGTGGTCACCGCCCAGAGTGCCGACGCGGCGGTGCCGAAGCGTGCCTCCTTGCCCTCCAGCGAACCCACCTGCTCGATGGGCAGCGCGGCCAGGGCCGGGTTGGGGCGGAACTCCGCCCACAGGGTGACGCTGAGGCCGACGGCGAACAGCACCAGCATGCAGGCCAGCAGCGCGCGGCTCTGGCGCAGGTCCTTCACGTAGTGGCCGAAGCTGAACACCAGCGCGGCGGGGATCAGGATGATCGACGCCACCTCGAACAGGTTGCTCCAGGCGCTGGGGTTCTCGAACGGGTGGCTGGAGTTCACGCCGAAGAAGCCGCCGCCGTTGGTGCCGAGCTGCTTGATGGCGATCTGGCTGGCCGCCGGGCCGAGGGGGATGACCTGGTCGGTGCCGCCCAGGGTCTTGGCGCTGACGTAATCGGCGAAGGTCTGCGGCACGCCCTGCCACACCAGGAACAGCGCCAGCAGCAGGCACAGCGGCAGCAGCGCATAGAGGGTGCCCCGGGTCAGGTCGACCCAGAAGTTGCCCAGGTCCCGCGTGCTGCGCCGGGCGATGCCACGGGCCAGGGCCACCAGCACGCACAGGCCCACCGAGGCGCTGACGAAGTTCTGCACGCCCAGGCCGACCATCTGGCTGAAGTAGCTCAGGCTCGCCTCACCACTGTAGGACTGCCAGTTGGTGTTGGTGACGAAGCTGACGGCGGTGTTGAACGCCAGGCTCCATTCCAGCCCCGGCAGGTGCTGCGGGTTCAGCGGCAGCAGGTGCTGCAGGGTGAGGATGCTGAACAGCAGCACCAGCCCGGCGGCGTTGAACGCCAACAGCGCCAGGGTGTAGGTCTTCCAGTCGTGCTCGCGCTGCGGGTCGACGCCGGCGATGCGGTAGCACAGGCGCTCCACCGGGGCGAACAGCGGGGTCAGGAAGGTTCGCTCACCCTCCATGGCACGGTAGATGTAGCGCCCGATGAAGGGCGCCGGCACCAGCACCAGGAGGAAGAAGGCCAGGATCAGGCCGTAGTCCTGTACGTCCATGGCGCCCCCTAGCCACGCTCGGCGCGCAACAGCGCGACCAGCAGGTAGATGAAAAGCCCCGTGGCCATGGCCAGGGACAACCCGTCGAGAATGCTCATGTGTAGTGCTCCGTGATGCGGACGGCGCCGCTTTGGGCAAATTCTCGACAAGGGGGGCGTAAAGGAACGAGCCACGGAAGGGCCTGGCGGCATAAAGATCGCGTAAAGAAGTGGGCCAAATGCCCGTCTGCCAGGACTCCCAGCACCTGGGCAGCACGCCGCGCCGACGCGAAGCGAGGAAGGCTCGGGCGGGGACAGTGCCCTTCAGGCGGGCGAGCCATGGGAGTCGGCAGAACGCGTCGGAAGCGGAGCGCTCCAGCCGAAGTCCTGCGCCCCCGACCGTCCACCGCCTACCCCCTCCCACGCCCGCTGCCGAGTGCCAAAACGCCCCCGGCGTGATCCATCCCGGCAGCGGGAAACGCCCTGCCGAACCGCCCGGTTCGGACCTGTCCGAAAATCCCCCCGCTTCTTTTACAGCGGCCCGAGGCCGTGCCTACCATCGGCGCGCCGGCAACCAACCCTCCCACTGAACGAACACCAGCCACAGGCTGGCGAGCCCGCGCGCCTTCGGGCGGTGCAGGCTCAGGAGTGCTTTATGCCGAGCTTCAAGATCAACCCCGTCTGCCGAGGCATCTGCCTCTGGGCAGCCTCACTGGGCACCCTGGCGGCCCTGCCGGTGGCAACGGCCACTGCGGCCGACTCCGCCACCGCCCACCACGCCAGCGCCACGCGGGAAGTCACCCTCACCGGCCAGTTCATCGACCTGCAGGCCCTCAAGCCGGGCACAGCGCGCAGCGGTGTCACCGCCCTGGGCACCGAGCAGTTGCGCCAGGAGGCAGGCCTGAGCCTGCTGCGCACCAGCGCCGACCCCATCGAGCATCAAGCCGGGCTCAACGTGTACGTCGGCCAGACCCTGGGGGCGGCTCGCAGCCTCTCGGGCCCTGGTGAGTTCTTCCTCGCTGCGCGGGACAACGGCAGCTTCGTCGCCCTGCTGCCCGAGGCCAACGCCATCATCCGTGGCTCGGCCGACGGCGAGCAGGTGCTGACCCGCTTCGACACCCCGCACGCCTTCCACCCGAGCCAGGTCGACTACGTCGAGCAGGTGCTTGAAGAGGTGCCCGGCATCCTCGAGGAACGTGGCAAGCGCAGCCTGCTGGTGGACCGTAGCCAGGCCGGGGAGATCGTGATCGACCTGCTGGCCGGCTTCTCCCAGAAAGCCGCCAAGTACATCGGCGACCACGAGGCCTATGCCCTGGCCCAGGTGGCCCTGGTCAACCGCGCCCTGAAGCAGTCCCAGGTCGAGGGGGTACGCATACGCCTGGTTGGCACCCAGGTGATCGCGGACGACCACCCCATCACCACCGACACCCTCGCCAAGCTGTCGACGCTGTTCCGCGATGGCATGCGCCAGTACAGCCCCGACCTGGTGGCCGGCTTCATCATGGGCACCCCAGGCGTCGACACCGCCATTGGCTGGGCCTACGTGCCGGGGCGCTACTCGATCAACTACATCAACTCCCCCACCACCTTCCGCCACGAAGTGGCCCACAACGCCGGCGGCAGCCACTGCTCGGACGGCAAGAGCTACCGCTTCGGCTACAACAACGGCCGGGTCGGCACCATCCTTTGCGGCAACCATGTGCCCTTCTACTCCAACCCGGACCTGCGCGACGTGCAGGGCATCCCCCTGGGTGATGCCAGCACTGCCAACATGGCCAGGGTCTGGCGCGAAAACGCGGCACGCATGTCGGCCTACAGCCCGGCGGTCGTGCCCCTGGCCGAGGAGATCAAGCGCGAGGTGCTGAAGGAGCGGGTCAGCCTGGCCAAGAACCAATGGCGCAACTTCGTCATCGACGTGCCCGAGGGCAGCCGGCGCCTGCTGATCAGCACCGCCCATGGCGAGGGCTACGACCGGGGCAACGGCCGCTCGCAACTGCTGCTGCGCCGTGGCGCACTGCCCAGCGACGCCCAGTTCGACGCCCGTTCGACGCTGAACAACCACCCCTTCCTGGCGCTGGACAACCCGGCCCCGGGCCGCTGGCACCTGGCGATCCGCGCAGAACCCAACAACCCGGTGGACGACATCTACCTGGACGGCGCCCTCTACGCCGCCACCCAGGACACCGCCCAGGCGCGCTACCTGAAGCTGGTGGCCGAGTCCTCCATCGATGGCAAGGAGCGCGCCAGCGCCGCCGAGCTGCACCTGGCGGACGCCCAGGGCCGGTTGCTGTCCCGTGACGGCTGGCGGGTGCACTCCGTCAGCAGCGCCGTCCCCGCCTCAGCGAGCGGCGCCCACGCCATCGACGGCAACACCAGCTCCTACTGGAGCACCGTGCCCGGTGACCGCTACCCCCACCAGATGGTCATCGACCTGGGTGGCGAGCAGCGCTTCTCCAGCCTCAACTACCTGCCCCAGCAGGTGCGCGACATGGAGGGCAACATCAAGGGCTACCGCATCTATGGAAGCGACAACCCCAACGGCAACTGGGCCCTGCTCGGCCAGGGCGAATTCAGCGCCAGCAACGAGGCCCAGGCCGCCCCGCTGAAAGCCGAGGACGCCGGCAAGCCGCCGGTGGTGGTGATCCAGGGCCCGGCCTCGGCCGAAGCCGGCCAGAAGGTGCAGCTGGACGCCTCCGGCTCCAGCGATCCCCAGGGCAGCGCCCTCAGCTACAGCTGGTCCGTGACCCCGGCGCTGGACTTCGACATCGACGGCCCGCGCCTGACCCTCAAGGCCCCGGAGCACAGCAGCGACACCCGCTACCGCTTCAGCGTGACGGTCAGCAACGGCAAGCAGACCACCACCCGCGTGCACGAGCTGCTGGTCAAGGCCGCCAGCGGCGCCGGTGCCACCTGCGAAGCCACCTGGCAACCCGGCACCGAGTACCTGCAAGGCCACAAGGCCCAGTGGAAAGGCCGCCTGTACGAAGCCCGCTGGTGGACGCGCAACAACGAGCCCGGCACCGCCGCCTCCACCGGGGCGGACGGCAGCGGCAAGGTCTGGCGTGACCTGGGCCCCTGCGAGGCCAGCGGCACGCCCGAACAGCCGCCGGTGATCCTGCCGCCGGTGCCCGCCATCAGCGGGCCGGGGGATGCCAAGGCCGGTGACCGTGTGCAGCTCAGCGCCTCTGCCTCCAGCGACCCGAACGGGCTGGCCCTCAGCTACCGCTGGAGCGTGAGCCCTGCCCTCGCCTTCCAGAGCGACGGCGCCGGCCTCAGCTTCACCGCGCCGCGCCTGGACAAGGACGCCGACTACACCTTCACCCTCACCCTGGGCAACGGCCACCACGAAGTGACCCGCACCCACAAGGTCCGGGTGAAGGCCGAGGCTCCGGCGATCCTGCCACCCGTTGCAGCCATCAGCGGACCAACGGAAGCCAAGGCTGGTGACCGCGTGCAGCTCAGTGCCGCCGGATCGACAGACCCGAACGGACTCAACCTCCGCTACCGCTGGAGCGTGAACCCTGCCCTCGCCTTCCAGAGCGACGGCGCCGGCCTCAGCTTCACCGCGCCGCGCCTGGACAAGGATGCCGACTACACCTTCACCCTCACCCTGGGCAACGGCCACCACGAAGTGACCCGCACCCACAAGGTCCGGGTGAAGGCCGAGGCCGGCCAGCAACCCGGTACCTGTGCCAGCCCCTGGAGCGCCTCGGGCACCTACTGGGAAGGCAACAAGGTGACCCACAAGGGCCGCACCTACACCGCCCGCTGGTGGACCAAGGGCAACGAGCCCGGCAACCCGGCCTTCACCGGTGCCGACGGCAGCGGCAAGGTCTGGCGTGACGAGGGTGCCTGCCGGTAAACCCCAACCCCGCCAAACGAAAGAGGCCGCCCAGTGGGCGGCCTCTTTCATTGCGGGCAGCGGGATTACTGCTGCAGTTCCTGCTCGGTGAACAGGCCGTCGAAGAGCATGGTGGACAGGTAGCGCTCGCCCGAGTCAGGGAGGATCACCACCAGGGTCTTGCCCTGCATCTCCGGCTTCTCGGCTAGGCGCACGGCGGCAGCCATCGCCGCCCCGCAGGAAATGCCGCAGAGGATGCCTTCCTCACGCATCAGGCGCTGGGCCATGGCCTTGGCCTCCTCGTCGCTGACCTGCTCGACGCGGTCGACGATGGACAGGTCCAGGTTCTTCGGCACGAAGCCGGCACCGATGCCCTGGATCTTGTGCGGGCTGGGCTTCACCTCGTCACCGGCCAGGGTCTGGCTGATCACCGGCGAGGTCACCGGCTCCACCGCCACCGAGAGGATCGGCTTGCCGCGCTGCTGCTTGATGTAGCGGGAAATGCCGGTGATGGTGCCGCCGGTGCCGACGCCGGCCACCAGCACGTCGATGGCGCCGTCGGTGTCGTTCCAGATCTCCGGGCCGGTGGTCTTCTCATGGATGGCCGGGTTGGCCGGGTTCTCGAACTGTTGCAGCAACAGGTACTGCTCGGGGTTGCCGGCGGCGATCTCGGCCGCCTTCTCGATGGCGCCCTTCATGCCCTTGGCCGGTTCGGTGAGCACCAGCTCGGCGCCCAGGGCCTTGAGCACCTTGCGCCGCTCCAGGCTCATGGAGGCCGGCATGGTGAGGATCAGCTTGTAGCCCCGCGCCGCCGCGACGAAGGCCAGGCCGATGCCGGTGTTGCCCGAGGTGGGCTCCACCAGGGTCATGCCCGGGCGCAGGCGGCCGCTCTCTTCCGCGTCCCAGATCATGCTGGCGCCGATGCGGCACTTCACCGAGTAGGCCGGGTTGCGCCCCTCGATCTTGGCGAGGATGGTCACGCCCTTGGGGCCCAGGCGGTTGATCATCACCAGCGGCGTGTTGCCGATGGCCTTGGAGTTGTCTGCGTAGATGCGGCTCATGAACCGGTCCTCGAAGGTGGCGGGTCGATGGGAGAAAGGGGCCCAGCCTATGCCCAGGTGCCCCGGCAGTCCAGCCGAACCGAATGGCGCCGGCACAGTCCATCGGACATGTGCCAAACGCCGGAAGCACCCCATGAAGCGACGCTATGGCTGGCCGCTCAAGGCCCTGCTCACCCTCCTGCTGCTCCTGCTGGTGGCCCAGCTGACGCTGCCCTGGCTGATCCGTGACTACCTCAACGGCAAGCTCGCCGACATGGGCGAGTACCGCGGCCACATCGACGACATCGACCTGGTCTGGTGGCGCGGCGCGTACCGCATCAACGGCCTGTCCATCGTCAAGGCCGACGGCAGCGTGCCGGTGCCGCTGCTGGTCGCGCCGGGCATCGACCTGGCGGTGAGCTGGCAGGCGCTCTGGCAGGACCGCGCCGTGGTCGCGCGGGTGGTGTTCGAGGGCCCCGAACTGAACTTCGTCGACGGCGGCGCCGACAAGCGCCAGTCCCAGACCGGTGCCGGCACCGACTGGCGCGACCAGCTCAACAAACTGCTGCCCATCACCCTCAACGAACTGCGCGTGCTGGACGGCCGCATCGCCTTCCACAACTTCACCTCCACCCCCAGGGTGGACCTGGACGCCAGCCAGGTGAACGCCAGCCTCTACAACCTCACCAACGTCGCCGACAGCCAGGGCGAGCGCGTGGCCCGCTTCGAGGGCCGCGCCCAGTTGCTCGGCCATGCGCCCCTGGAGGTGGAGGCCACCTTCGATCCGTTCAAGAACTTCGAGGACTTCCAGCTGCGCCTGCGCGCCCGCGACATCGACCTGCCCCGGCTCAACGACCTGGCCCGCGCCTACGGCCGCTTCGACTTCCGCCGGGGCCAGGGCGACCTGGTGATCGAAGCCCGCGCCGACAACGCCCGGCTCAGCGGCTACATCAAGCCACTGCTGCACGATGTGGACGTGTTCGACTGGCGCCAGGACGTGGAGAACGAGGACAAGGGCGTGCTCCGCGCCCTCTGGGAGGCCCTCGTCGGCGGCGGCGAGACCCTGCTGAAGAACCAGCGCCGCGACCAGTTCGCCACCCGCGTGGAACTCAGCGGCAACGTGCACCAGCAGGACGTCAGCGCCTTCCAGGCGTTCATCGCCATCCTGCGCAATGCCTTCGTCGAAGCCTTCACGCCGCGCTTCGAACGTGCCCCGCCCGAGCGTGATGACGCCGCACGACCCACCGGAGGACAGGGCCCCGCCGCCGCCACGACGGACTAGGCTGCAAGGACCGTGACCGCCCATTCAGTGACTGAATGCCCCGTCTGCGTTCACAGTGCGCCGGGGCTCACGCTATAGTCGGCGCCTCCACCTGATACCGCGCGCCCGGCACTGCCGGTCGTTACCGTTCGAGGATTACCTGATGAAGTTCGAAGGCACCCAGTCCTACGTCGCCACCGACGACCTCAAGCTCGCCGTCAACGCCGCGATCACCCTGCAACGCCCGCTGCTGGTCAAGGGCGAACCGGGCACCGGCAAGACCATGCTCGCCGAGCAGCTGGCCGAAGCCTTCGGCGCCAAGCTGATCACCTGGCACATCAAGTCCACCACCAAGGCCCACCAGGGCCTTTACGAGTACGACGCCGTGAGCCGCCTGCGCGACTCCCAGCTCAACTCCGACAAGGTCCACGACGTCCGCAACTACATCAAGAAAGGCAAGCTCTGGGAGGCCTTCGAGGCCGACGAGCGCGTGATCCTGCTGATCGACGAGATCGACAAGGCCGACATCGAGTTCCCCAACGACCTGCTGCAGGAACTCGACAAGATGGAGTTCTACGTCTACGAGACGAACGAGACCATCAAGGCCAAGCAGCGCCCGATCATCATCATCACCTCCAACAACGAGAAGGAACTGCCGGACGCCTTCCTGCGCCGCTGCTTCTTCCACTACATCGCCTTCCCCGACCGCGAGACGCTGAAGAAGATCGTCGACGTCCACTACCCCAACATCAGCGGCGAGCTGGTGGCCGAGGCGCTGGACGTGTTCTTCGACGTGCGCAAGGTCCCGGGCCTGAAGAAGAAGCCCTCCACCAGCGA
>Ga0247725_1001285_pt1 | contig 13212 bp, 15 predicted proteins | sample OKSTACKMCFT3sol_FD_183021 | JGI IMG/M metagenome (GOLD analysis project Ga0247725, IMG submission 183021) | Subsurface sediment microbial communities from gas well in Oklahoma, United States - OK STACK MC-FT3-sol | ecosystem: Environmental > Terrestrial > Deep subsurface > Rock core/Sediment... | reverse complement strand
AGTACCGGCCTGCACACGGCCAATCACCCGTATTTCGGGCCAATCGGCCTGCAGATCGGCGAGCAGGGCTGGCGGTAGGGTAAAGGCCAGTCGGTAGTCATCGCCACCGCCCAGCGCGCAGGTCCGCGCCTGCTGCTCGCCGGCGAAGGCGCGCAGCGGCGCAGACAGCGGCACTTGCTCCAGCTCGATCTTAAGGGCCACCTGTGAAGCCTTGGCGATATGCCCGCAGTCGGCCAGCAGCCCGTCGGAAATATCCAGCGCGGCCGTGGCCCGCCCACGCAAGGCCTGGCCCAGGGCCAGTTGCGGCTGCGGCGACCAGTAGCGCGCCAGCAATGCTTCGCTGATGTCCGCCGCCGCCTCGCGCTGACCCAGCACCAGCGGCAGCGCGCCCGCGGCATCGCCCAGTTCGCCGCCGACGCAGAGCAGATCCCCCACCTGCGCGCCACTGCGCAGCAGCGCCTGTCCATTCGGCACCCGGCCGAACACGGTCAGCGTCAGGCTGAGCGGGCCGCGCGTGGTATCGCCGCCGACCAGCGCCAGTGCACAGTTCTGCGCCATCGTCTGCAGGCCGCGAGCGAACTCGGCCAGCCAGGTTTCATTGGCGCTCGGCAGGGTCAAAGCAAGAGTAAAGGCCAGCGGCGTAGCGCCCATGGCGGCCAGATCACTGGCGGAAACGGCCAGCGCACGCTGACCGAGGAGAAAGGCATCACAGGCTGCGGGAAAGTGCACCCCGGCGACCAAGGTGTCGGTGGAAACCGCCAGCTGTTCACCGGCGGGCAACGCCAGCAGCGCGCAGTCATCACCAATACCGAGAACCACTCCGTCGCCGCCCTGAGCACAACGGGCGGCGGCGAAGTAGCGGCGGATCAGTTCGAACTCATTCACCGCTTGTTGGCGTTGACTTCGGCGGCACGCAGCGTAGGTGCGAGCTTGTCGAGGATGCCGTTGACGAACTTGTGCCCGTCGGTAGCACCGAACACCTTGGCCAGCTCGATACCTTCGTTGATCACCACCTTGTAGGGCACGTCGACGCGGTTCTTCAGCTCGTAGGTGGACAGGCGCAGGATGGCCAGCTCGACCGGATCGATCTCTTCCAGCGGGCGATCGAGCAGGGGCGTGAAGGCCTCGTCCAGCTCGGTCTTCTGCCGCGGCACGCCGTGCAGAATCTCGTGGAAGTAGGCGCCGTCGACCTTGCTGAAGTCGTTGTCGACGCGAAACTGCGCTTCGATCTCGTTCAAGGGCTGGCCGGCGATGTGCCAGGAGTACAGAGCCTGCATGGCCAGGGTACGGGCTTCGCGGCGCGCGAGAATCTTGCCGCTGGGGCCCTTCTTGGCCGGCTGGCCGTTACCGGAGTTGCTCACTTGGCCTCCAACTGCGCCAGCAGGCTGACCATTTCCAGGGCAGACAGCGCAGCTTCGGCACCCTTGTTACCCGCCTTGGTGCCGGAACGTTCGATGGCTTGTTCGATGGAGTCGACGGTCAGCACGCCGAAGGCGACCGGCACGCCGTATTCCATGGACACCTGGGCCAGGCCCTTGGTGCATTCGCCCGCCACGTATTCGAAGTGCGGGGTGCCGCCACGAATGACCGCGCCCAGGGCGATGATCGCCGCGTACTCGCCACGCTGAGCGACCTTCTGGGTCACCAGCGGAATCTCGAAGGCGCCCGGTGCGCGGATGATGGTGATGTCGCTCTCGCTCACGCCGTGGCGAACCAGGGCGTCGATGGCGCCGCTGACCAGGCTCTCGACGACGAAGCTGTTGAAACGGCCCACCACCAGGGCGTATTTGCCCTTCGGGGCGATGAAGGTACCTTCGATGGTCTTCAGGGTCATGACGGGTCTCACATGGGTTAAAGAGCCGGGGCGCTGTGCGCTCCGAAAATAAAATTCGTTTGTCGGCGTAGCCCGGATGCAATCCGGGGCCAGTGTGCCGATCTTCCCGGATTTCATCCGGGCTACGGGGTTTTGCTCCCCTTTTCCACTTGTGGGAGAGGGGCTGGGGGAGAGGGCTGCGCGTTGGTCACAACACCCTCTCCCGCCCTGCGGGCACCCTCGGCTTGAGCATCCTGCGTCGCCCTACCTCCTGCATCCATGCAGTCGTCTCCCATAAATGGGAGAGGATCATCAGATGCGGCTCTTCGAGCCGCCTGTTAATCAGCCGGCAGGTATTCTACAACCTCGAGGTCGAAGCCGGATATCGCGTTGAACTTCATCGGCGAGCTCATCAGGCGCATCTTGCGCACGCCGAGGTCGCGCAGAATCTGCGAGCCGGCGCCGACGGTGCTGTAGGTCGCAGGGTTGGCCGGCTGCTGACGGCTGATCAGCGCCAGCAACTCCGGCCCGGTCAGCGGGTTACCGAGCAGCAGCACCACGCCGCTACCGGCCTTGGCCACTTCCGCCATCGCCGCACGCATGCTCCAGCGGCCCGGCTGGTTGACCAGGAACAGGTCGCGCAGCGGGTCCATGTTGTGCACGCGCACCAGAGTCGGTTCCTCGGCGCAGATGGTGCCCAGGGTCAGCGCCATATGCGCGGTGTCTTCCACCGCGTCGCGGTAGGTCACCAGATTGAACTGGCCCAGCTCGGTATCCAGCGGCTGCTCGCTGATGCGCTCGACGGTGCGCTCGTGGATCAGACGGTAGTGGATCAGGTCGGCGATGGTGCCGATCTTCAGACCGTGCTGCTCGGCGAAGGCCTCCAGCTCCGGGCGACGGGCCATGGTACCGTCGTCGTTCATGATCTCGCAGATCACCCCGCTCGGCTCGAAACCGGCCATGCGCGCCAGGTCGCAGGCCGCTTCGGTATGGCCGGCCCGCGCCAGCACGCCGCCGGGCTGGGCCATCAGCGGGAAGATGTGACCGGGGCTGACGATGTCGTCGGCCACCGCATTGCGCGCCACGGCGGCTTGCACGGTACGGGCGCGGTCGGCGGCGGAGATGCCGGTGGTCACGCCCTCGGCGGCCTCGATGGAAACGGTGAACTTGGTGCCGAAACCGGAGCCGTTGCGCGGCGCCATCAGCGGCAGCTTGAGCAGTTCGCAACGCTCGCGGGTCATCGGCATGCAGATCAGGCCGCGGGCGAAGCGGGCCATGAAGTTGATGTGCTCGGCGGTGACGCATTCGGAGGCGATGATGATATCGCCTTCGTTCTCGCGGTCCTCGTCATCCATGAGGATGACCATCTTGCCGGCGCGGATGTCTTCGATCAGTTCTTCAGCGGTGTTGAGCGCCATCGGGGCGTCTCCTCAATTCTTCAGGTAGCCGTGTTCGGCGAGAAAGCTTTCGGTGAGGCCCGAGGCCTTGGGTTCTGCGGCCTTGTCGCCGAGCAGCAAGCGCTCCAGGTAACGCGCCAGCAGGTCGACTTCGAGGTTGACCTTACGTCCGGCCTGGTAGTCGACCATGATGGTCTCGGCCAGGGTATGCGGCACGATGGTCAGTTCGAACTCGGCGCCATCGACCGCGTTGACGGTCAGGCTGGTGCCGTCGACGGTGATCGAGCCCTTGTGCGCGATGTACTTGGCCAGCTCACGCGGCGCACGCACCCTGAACTGCACGGCGCGGGCGTTATCGGCACGCGAGACGATCTCGCCTACGCCATCGACGTGGCCGCTGACCAGGTGCCCACCGAGGCGACTGGTCGGCGTCAGGGCCTTTTCCAGGTTCACCGCGCTGCCGGGCTTGAGGTCGACGAAGGCGGTGCGCGCCAGCGTCTCGCGGCTGACGTCGGCCCAGAAGCCGTCGCCGGGCAGTTCCACCGCGGTCAGGCACACGCCGTTGACGGCGATGCTGTCGCCAAGCTTGACGTCGCCCAGATCGAGTTTGCCGGTGGCCACGTAAACGCGCACGTCGCCGCCCTTGGGCGTCATGGCGCGGATGCTGCCGATGGCTTCGATTATGCCGGTGAACATACGCCCTCCGGTTTCACGTAGAAGATGGTGCTGAACAGCATGGACGAACTCCTGTTTTGGTCAAAAACAGGGCAATGCCGATCGATAGGGATTTCGCGGACGCGCAAAAAGGCGCCCGAGGAGGGAATCCCGCTCTCTCTTTATCCGGACTATACCGTCGGCCCCGGAATCGCACCGGGTCTGCTGGACCTCGCCAGGCAGGAGCCATGACGAGCGCTCGCGGGCTAGGTTCTGCGAACCATTACCGCCGGTGGGGAATCTCACCCCGCCCTGAGAACGTTGCAGCCATATGAGTGGCCGCGTGGCGTTTTACCATATTTCTCGCCGCGGCGCATGGTTCGTAAGGTGCGCCGTGCGCACCAGGGTCAGCCACCGATCTGCCAGGCCCGCGCCTGCTCGAATGGTAACCGCTGCTCAAGAGGTACGAGCCGCGGTGCGCACGGCGCACCCTACCTGGCCTTGGGCACCGCGGTGATCTGCCAGTCGTCGCCGACGGCACGAATATCGAGAATCTGCAATTCCGGCGCTTCGGCCATGCGGTTGAGCGGCAGCTCGAACAATGGCCGCGCATGGGAGCCCAGCAGCTTGGGCGCAACGAAGATGCGGTACTCGTCCACCAGCCCGGCACGGGCGAAGGCGCCCGCCAGGCGCGGCCCGGCCTCCACCAGCACTTCATTGACGCCACGCCCGGCCAGCTCCTGCAGCAGCTTGCGCAGGTCGACATGACCATTGCTACCCGGCACGGCGAGCAGTTCGTGGCCATCGGCCAGGTAGCGGTCACGTGCAGCGGCCGCAGCGCAGGTCGCCACCAGCGCCGGCCCGACCTGGAAGAACGCCTTGCTCAGCGGCACCCGCAACCGACCATCGATCAACACCCGCAGCGGCGGCCGCGAGGCCGCCATGAAGGTGGCCTCCACCCCCAGCCCCAGCTCGTCGGGACGCACGGTCAACCGGGCGTCGTCGGCCAGCACGGTGTCCGCACCACTAAGCACCACGCTGGACTGGGCGCGCAGCCGCTGCACCTCGGCGCGAGCCGCCGGGCCGGTGATCCACTGGCTCTCGCCGCTGGCCATGGCCGTGCGGCCATCCAGACTCATCGCCGACTTGACCCGAACGAATGGCAGGCCGCTTTCCATGCGCTTGATGAAGCCGACGTTGAGCGCCCGTGCCTCGACCTCCACCACACCGGACAGCACTTCGATCCCGGCATTGGCCAGGCGCAGCAGGCCGCGACCGGCGACCTGCGGATTGGGATCCTGCATCGCCGCGACCACCCGACCGACCCCGGCGGCGACCAGCGCATCGGCGCAGGGCGGCGTACGCCCGTGGTGGCTGCAGGGTTCCAGAGTGACGTAGGCGGTGGCACCACGCGCGCGCTCACCGGCCTGGCGCAGAGCATGCACCTCGGCGTGCGGCTCGCCGGCACGGGCATGCCAGCCCTCGCCGACGATCTCGCCGTCACGCACGATGACGCAGCCGACACGCGGATTCGGATGGGTGGAGTAAAGGCCTTTGCGCGCCAGCTTGAGGGCGCGCGCCATGAAGAAGTGATCGCGCTCGCTCATCGGCTTTTCGACGGCTCACGGGCCAGACGTTCGATCTCTTCGCGGAATTCGTTGAGGTCCTGAAAACGGCGGTACACCGAGGCGAAACGGATGTAGGCCACCTCATCGAGTTTGCTCAGCTCGGTCATCACCAGCTCACCGAGCACCAGCGATTTCACCTCGCGCTCGCCGGTGGCACGCAGTTGCTGCTTGATGCGGGCGATGGCCTCTTCCAGACGTTCGACGCTCACCGGGCGCTTCTCCAGCGCGCGCTGCATGCCGGCGCGCAGCTTCTCCTCGTCGAAGGGCTGGCGGCTGCCGTCCTGCTTGATCAGGCGCGGCATCACCAGCTCGGCGGTTTCGAAGGTGGTGAAACGTTCACCACAGGCCACGCATTCGCGGCGGCGGCGCACCTGATCGCCCTCGGCGACCAGACGGGAATCGATGACCTTGGTGTCGTTGGCGGCGCAGAAGGGACAATGCATGGCAGGCGCGGACTATTGGCGGCAAAGGCGTCATGGTAGCGCATAGCACGCCATTGAAAAATGTAAGGAGCCTTGAGATGGCCTGCTTAGAGGCCGCAAGACAAATTAAGCTATGCCCATAAACGTTAAAAAAGCAGAACCTGCCATGAACCGATACCTGCCCTTCCTGCCACTGGCATTGAGCAGCCTGCTAGCCGCCTGCGCCAGCGAACCCACTGCTACCACAGCGCCTGCCACGCCCACGCCGACAGAGATCGAAGCCAGTACGCCTGTCATCCAGGGCCCCGGACTGCGCGGCGAGCTGCTCGGCGTCGCCGCTGGCGCCGATGTCGATCTGGCGCTGTTGGGCGTGGATATGCGCGGCCGGCCGCGCGCCCTGCTGGGCCAGGTTCATCTGCGTGGCAACGGCGCAGCGCTGCCGTTTCATCTGCCACTGAGCGACCGGCAGGCACCGCAGGATCTGCGCCTGGAACTGCGCGGCCGGGTCAGCCAGTCCGGCCGACTGGTGCAACGTCTGCCGGCACGCACCATCGTCGAGCTGAGCGATCAGGACCTTGGTGCCCTGCAGCTGGTGCCCGCGCCATGAGGCCACCCGAAGCGCTGCAGCAGGCGCTGAGCGAACTGCTCGGCGATGCCCGCCTGGTGGCCGAAACGCTGCCGGGTACCGACATCGCCCTGTGGCTGATCGATGCCAGCAACATGGACCGCGCGTTCAACCCCGAGGAAACCCGGCGCATCCTCGAAGAGCCGCCCTACTGGTGCTTCTGCTGGGCCAGCGGCCTGGTGCTGGCGCGCTGGCTGGCCGAACGTCCCGAGTGGGTGCGCGGCAAGCGCGTGCTGGACTTCGGCGCAGGCTCCGGCGTGGCTGCCATCGCCGCCGCCAGGGCCGGCGCCGCCGAAGTGGTGGCCTGCGATCTCGACCCGTTGGCGCTGGCCGCCTGTCGCGCCAATGCCGAACTCAATGGCGTGACGCTGAGCTATTCGGACGATTTCTTCGCCGAAGCGGACCGCTACGACCTGATTCTGGTAGCCGACGTGCTCTACGACCGCGCCAATCTGCCGCTGCTGGACCACTTCCTCAGCCGCGGCCGTCAGGCGCTGGTGGCCGATTCGCGGGTCAAGGACTTCCGCCATCCGCTGTACCAGCGCCTGGCATTGCTGGATGGCTGTACCTGGCCGGACCTAGCCGAGCCGGCGGAATTTCGCGAGGTCAGCCTGTATCACGCCACACGCCCCTTGTAACCGCGACCCGACGCCCGCATTAATAGCCCATTGCCCCGCTTTTCGAGACCGACCATGAGCGACTCCCCCTACATCTTCGATATCTCCGGCGCCGCCAACTTCGAGCAACTGGTGATCGAGAATTCCTTCCACAAACCGGTGCTGGTGGACTTCTGGGCCGAATGGTGCGCGCCGTGCAAGGCGCTGATGCCGATGCTGGCGAAGATCACCGAGGACTATGCCGGTGAGCTGCTGCTGGCCAAGGTCAACTGCGATATCGAGCAGGACATCGTCATGCGCTTCGGCATCCGCAGCCTGCCTACCGTCGTGCTGTTCAAGGACGGCCAGCCGGTGGATGGCTTCGCCGGTGCCCAGCCGGAAGCGGCGATCCGCGAGATGCTCAAGCCTCACGTTGCCGAGCCGGCGCCCGCTGCTGCCGACCCGATGGAAAGCGCCCAGGCACTGTTCGCCGAAGGACGCTTTGCCGAAACCGAAGCGCTGCTCAAGCAGGTGCTGACGGAGAACAACGAGAACGGCGCGGCGCTGATTCTCTACGCGCGCTGCCTGGCCGAGCGCGGGGAGCTGGGCGAGGCCGAAGTGGTACTCGACGCCGTGAAGGGCGATGAGCACAAGCAGGCGCTGGCCGGCGCCAAGGCGCAGCTGACCTTCCTGCGCCAGGCCGCCGACCTGCCGGAAGTGGCCACGCTGAAAAGCCGCCTGGCACAGAATGCCGAGGATGACGAAGCGGTCTACCAGCTCGCCGTGCAGCAACTGGCACGTCAGCAGTACGAAGCCGCGCTGGAGGGTCTGCTCAAGCTGTTCGTGCGCAACCGCAGCTACGGCGACGGCCTGCCGCACAAGACCCTGCTGCAGGTATTCGATCTGCTTGGCGGCGACCACCCGCTGGTCACCACATACCGCCGCAAGCTGTACCAGGCGATCTACTGACCTCAGCGTTCATCGTACTCGCCGTAGGGTGTGCCATGCGCACCGGGGTCTAGCCAAATCGAGCAGACGCTACCCGGTGCGCGCGGCGCACCCTACAGGCAGATCGCCATTCGGCATGCCTACTCCGCCACCCAGTGATAGATCGGCGCATCCGCCCCGGTTTCCATGCGAATCTGCGCGCAATGGCGCAGACGCACCAGCAGGCGCTTGCCCGCAGCCTCACCACCCGCCAACGCCGCCAACTGGCTCATTAACCGCGGCCCTTCGACCTGACCCGCATCACGCACCAGTTGCAACGCGGTCTGCCACAGGGCGTCGCCCGCATCGGCCGCGGGAGCAGCAGCAGGCGCTGGCGCGCTGGCCGGCGCAAGCGCCATATGCTGCGCCAGTTGCGCCCAGTCTCCGGCATCCAGTTCCAGTGTCAGGTCTACCGGCCAATCACCGATTCGCCCACGAATTCGCACCATGTTCAGCCTCCAGTCAGAATTCGCATGCTCCCACGGTAGCGGCGGGCTGGCCAGTTCACCGAAAAAGTTGTTATAACGTAACAACAACCGTACCCATGCTGGAGACCACCATGCGCCACCTGCTGCTCGCCCTGCCCTTCGCCCTGCTGCCCCTGGTCGCCGCCCAGGCCCATGAGCATGGCCATGATCACGACCATGAACACGCTCACGATAGCCTGGGCGCCCATGAGCATGGCGTCGCCAGCCTCAATGCCGCGCTGGACGGCAATCTGCTGGAGTTGCAGCTGGAAAGCCCGGCGATGAACCTGGTGGGGTTCGAGCATGCCGCCAAGAGCGATACCGACAAGGCCAAGGTCGCTGCGGCCAAGGGCGAACTGGAGCAGCCCATCACCTTGTTCGCCCTCGGCAGCGGTGACTGCAAGGCCACCGAGGTCGAGCTGAAAAGCCCATTGTTCGGCGACCACGACCACGACCATCATGCTCGTGAAGGCGAACACAGCGACATCCACGCGCACTATCGCTTCGAATGCGCCAAGGCCAACGAATTGAAACAGTTGGATCTCGCCGAACTGTTCAAACGCTTCCCCGCCACCGAGAAGATTCAGGTACAACTGATCGGCCCGAACGGCCAGCAGGGTGTGGAGCTGACGCCGGCGCAGCCACGCCTGAGCTTCTGACCTGCCATGTCCCAAACCGGAGCGAGCCCTCGCTCCGGCTTGGGCGCATTCTCCCGACGCACAGCAGACAATGACCGAACCTCTGATCGAACTCGCCAATCTCGGCTTCGCCTGGCCCGGCCAGGCACAGTTGCTGGATATTCCCACCTTCACCCTGGCCCGCGGTGAAACCCTCTTTCTGAAAGGCCCCAGCGGCAGCGGCAAGACCACCCTGCTCGGCCTGCTCGGCGGCGTACAAAGGGCGCAAAGCGGCCATATCCGCCTGCTCGGTCAGGACCTGAGCCAGCTCTCGGCCGGTGCCCGCGACCGTTTCCGTGTCGATCACACCGGTTACATCTTCCAGCAGTTCAACCTGCTGCCCTTTCTTTCGGTGCGCGAGAACGTCGAGCTGCCCTGCCGCTTCTCGCGCTTGCGCGCCGAGCGCGCGCGCCAGCGCCATGGCAGCATCGATGCTGCAGCCGCTGCCCTGCTCGACCATCTGGGGCTGCGCGCCGAGCTGCTCGGCCGCCGTGCCGACGAGCTGTCCATCGGCCAGCAACAACGCGTTGCTGCAGCGCGCGCACTGATTGGCCAGCCGGAACTGGTGATCGCCGACGAACCCACCTCGGCGCTGGACTTCGACGCCCGCGAAGCCTTCCTGCAACTGTTGTTCGCCGAATGCCGCGCCGCCGGCGCCAGCCTGCTGTTCGTCAGCCACGACCAGAGTCTGGCCCCGCTGTTCGACCGCAGCTTGTCGCTGGGCGAACTGAACCGCGCCACGCGCGCCCAGGAGGCCTGAGATGCACCTGATCCGCATCGCCCTGGCCAGCCTGGCCAACCGTCGTTTCACCGCCCTGCTCACGGTGTTCGCCATCGCCCTGTCGGTGTGCCTGCTGCTGGCCGTCGAGCGCGTGCGCACCGAGGCGCGCGCCAGCTTCGCCAACACCATCAGCGGTACTGACCTGATCGTCGGCGCGCGCTCGGGCAGCGTCAATCTGCTGCTGTACTCGGTGTTTCGCATCGGCAACGCCACCAACAATATCCGCTGGGACAGCTTCGAGCGCTTCGCCGAGCACCGCCAGGTCAAATGGGCCATCCCCATCTCCCTCGGCGACTCGCACCGCGGCTACCGGGTGATGGGCACCAGCGCCGCCTATTTCGAGCACTATCGCTACGCCCGCAGCCAGGCGCTGCAACTGGCCCAGGGTCGCGAGTTTGCCGACGACCCGTTCGAGGTGGTACTGGGCGCGGAAGTGGCGCAGGCGCTGGGCTACGGCCTCGGCGAGGAGATTGTTCTGGCCCACGGCGTCGCCACCATCAGCCTGGTCAAGCATGACGACAAGCCGTTCACCGTGGTCGGCATTCTCGAACGCACCGGCACGCCAGTGGACCGCACGCTGCACATCTCCCTGGCCGGGATGGAGGCGCTGCATATCGACTGGCAGAACGGCATGCCGGCACGCGGCGCGGCGCAGATCAGCGCGGTTCAGGTGCGCGAATGGGCCAGCGCCTGTTCACAAGCGTCGCGAGCGCAGACGGGGCAAGGCGAAAGCGGGCGAGGAAGCGCAGTTGAGTCGAATCTCAATGAGCATTCCGAGCCCGCTTTCAACGCAGCAGCGTCAAGCGCAGTAGCTTGTGGACAGGCGCTGCAGCCGAAGCAGATCACCGCGTTCATGCTCGGTCTCAACAGCAAGATCGCCACCTTCAGCCTGCAACGCGAGATCAACGAGTTCCGTGGTGAGCCGTTGCTGGCGATTCTGCCAGGGGTAGCGCTGCAGGAGCTGTGGAGCCTGATGGGCACGGCCGAGCAGGCACTGTTCGTGGTCTCGCTGTTCGTCGTGCTCACCGGCCTGATCGGCATGCTCACGGCGATTCTCACCAGCCTCAACGAGCGGCGCCGGGAGATGGCCATTCTGCGTTCGGTGGGCGCGCGCCCCTGGCATATCGCCAGCCTGCTGGTGCTGGAGGCCTTTGCCCTGGCATTGGCCGGCGTGGCTTTCGGTGTCGCGCTGCTCTATCTGGGCATCGCCGGCAGCCAGGGTTTCGTGCAGGCCAACTACGGCCTGTACCTGGCACTCAATGCGCCGTCCGCTTACGAATGGAAACTGCTGGGCAGCATTCTCGCCGCTGCCGTGGCGATGGGCAGCGTGCCGGCCTGGCGGGCCTATCGGCAGTCACTGGCCGATGGGCTGTCGATACGCCTGTAAGGTGCGATTCGCCTGTACACTGTGCAGGCGAATCACTGCACAGAGGTAATCCATGTTCCGCCCCCTGCTCGCCAGCCTGCTGCTGACCCTGGCACTGCCACTGGCCGCCGCCGATGTGCGCGAAATCACCTGGTCGGAACTGATCCCGCCGGATGCACCGCCGCAGGTCATCGACCCCGCGCCGATTCACGACCTGTCGCAACTGGCCGACGCCCTGGCCGAGTCCGGCCCGGCGGCCATGCAACAATCGCCAGCCGCTCCGGTGGTCAAGGAACTCAACGGCCAGGCCGTGAAGCTGCCCGGCTATATCGTGCCGCTGGACGTGACCGACGAAGGCCGGGTGGTGGAGTTCTTGCTGGTGCCCTACTTCGGGGCCTGCATCCACGTGCCGCCACCGCCATCGAACCAGATCGTCCACGTCACCAGCGAGCTGGGCGTGCTGCTCGACGCGCTGTACCAGCCGTTCTGGGTGGAAGGCCCGCTGAAGGTCGAGCATGTCAGCAGCGAGCTGGCCGAAGTCGGCTACCAGATGGCAGCAGACAAGATCTACGCCTACGAACTGCCCGATAGCTGAGCCTCGTAGGAGCGGCTTCAGCCGCGAAAAGATTCGCGGATAGCCGCTCCTACAAATCCCGCCCAAGAAAAAGCCAGGCCCCAGGGCCTGGCTTTTTACTTGGTGCGCGCGGCGCACCCTACGGGTGGCGGCCACCCACGTAGAATGAGCCGCGCACACCGCGAACGACTCAACTACGACTGGCGACGCGGTTTTCCTGCTCGAAACGCAGCTCGCTTTCCGCCCACTGCCGCCATGAACGCACCTTGGCCCGCTCGGCACCGCCACGTTCGGCACGCGCCAGCGCATCCAGGCCGGCCTGCCAGCGCGACTGCTCCAGCTCCAGCTGCGCGACATAAAGCCAATGCTTGCCATTGCCGCTGCGCTCGGCCAGCGGGCGCAATACGCGCACCGCAGCAGCACGATCACGCGCCTGCCACCAGAACAGGCCCAGGCGCTCCTGACGGGCAGCGGTGTTGGCCAGCAGTCCGCTGTCGAGCATGCCGGCCAGCAGCTTGGCGCCCTGCCAGGGCTGATCGGCGGCGCCAGCGAGCAGGACCAGGTTGTCCAGCTCCGCCTCGCTGAAACGCAGGCCCTTGCTCTGTGCAGCGCGCAGGGTCGCCAGCGCCTTGTCGTTGCTACCGGCCATCTGCTGCAGGCCGGCCAGCTGGCGCCAGGCCTTGGCATCGTTCGGTTGGCGGGCGAGCAACTGACGCTGCCAGCGCTCGGCCTGGGCATAGCGCTTGAGGTCGGCGTTGGCCCCCACCAGAAACTGCAGCCAGATGTCGTCGGCCTTGGGATTGGCCTGCACGTAGCGCTCGGCGAGCGGCAAGGCCTTGGCCGGCTGGTTCATGCCCTGATAGGCCTGCACCAAGATCTGCAGCACCTCTTCGGAAGCCTTGCCCTGCTCCGCTGCCAGCAGCTCGACGACCTTGGCATAGCGGCGCTCGCCCAGGTTGAGCTTGGCCAGGTTGAGGCGCTCGCCGGCCAGCATCTCCGCATCCAGCTTGCCGCTGCGCACGGCCTTGTCCAGCCAGTCGATGGCCTGACCGCTATTGCCGGCCGACCAGGCAACATAGGCCTTGCTGCGCCAGACCAGCGCCTCTTCGAGACTGCCACTCTTGGCCTGGACCTCATCCAGCGCACGCCGTGCGGCGGCATAGTCACCCTTCTGCTGCGCGCTCTGCGCCGCATTCAGGGCCTTGAACACGGCCGGATCGACGGT
>Ga0247725_1001284_pt1 | contig 13212 bp, 20 predicted proteins | sample OKSTACKMCFT3sol_FD_183021 | JGI IMG/M metagenome (GOLD analysis project Ga0247725, IMG submission 183021) | Subsurface sediment microbial communities from gas well in Oklahoma, United States - OK STACK MC-FT3-sol | ecosystem: Environmental > Terrestrial > Deep subsurface > Rock core/Sediment... | reverse complement strand
CGTATTTCTCCGCGCTTTCTGCATCGAAATATTTCCCAAATGTAGCCAGCAAACCATTAACCGAGTAGTTCAGATTCTCAATAATGCGGGAGAATCCACCGGACTCGTGCCCGACCTGGGCAATAAACATAGCCTGGTCATCTGCCGAGGTAATACCAAATTCAACCATCGCTGTACTGACTGGCTTAAACCAACGCGCAGCTAACTCGGCACTAATGCCCGCTGCCGCCTGGAATTGAGATTTGTTCATTGTTTTTCCTCTGTGCTGCTGACACCCGCTCTGCGGGCAACGATGGCGAGAGCCATGTCACGCAAGCGATCCGCTCCAACAAACCCCACCAGCGCGCCTACGAATGCACCTGAATTAGCAGGCAGTCCCAGATATTCCAGCAACGCAGAAACAGCAAGGGCAAAAATCCCACAAATCAGCGCGCCGGTGGCGGTGTAAAGTTTTGGCTTCCCGGCGCGAATATCGATGAGTGCTGAGATGCCCAGAGCGCATAACCCGGCGTATACTGACGGCAGATATAGCGCGATCCATTTCATTGTCTGTTCAAAAATCCCGTGAGAGTCATTCATAGGTCCACCTCGCCTGTTTGCGGGTGCTGTGTGTGAAACTGGAGTTACCCAAGAAGGGAAAGAAATATTTAAGTCCGGCGGAAAGCGTACGACGCGACGCCTTTACGCCCTAACTGGCATTCGATTGTGTTTTGCTCTACGCAGGTGAAGCCCTGCTCTGCAAACCAGCGCCTGATACCTTCATCAGTGAAATACCAGATATGCTCGTTCTTTCTGAAATGATGGGAGCGGAGAATGTCTCCGGCATCAGTGAAAATCGGGATCGACAAAAACACGTATTCGCTGACCTGCTGTACCGCCAGCTCCGGCTCGTCAATGTGCTCCAGTACATCCCACATCGTAAGAGCTCGCCACTTGTTGGCGTAGAGGTCAGCGAATGCGCCCCGCTCGTTCAGCCAGGCGATACCAGCCGGATTAACGTCATACCCAAGCGTTCCCGGTCGGGTAGCGACGAACTGACCAGCACCGATACCAACGTCGAGAACAGGGCCGTGAAAATGGCGCTCCACCAGTTCAATACGGGATTGCGTTAAGGCTCTGCCCGTTTCGGTGTAAGCCAGCTGCTGATACTTTGCGAAATACTGCTCGTCATACGGGCGTGATGCCGGAACGGGATAACGTCCGATCCCGAGCTCCGGTAAAAATACCAGCCCGCTTTCCAGTTCCTGATAAAACGACTTCATGGAGCCAAGCCTCGAATTTATCGGAGAAATTTGAAATCCGCTTGTCGCAGTGGTGATCCCATGCTTCACAGCGGCAGTAATTGTCGGGAATTGCCCAGCCAACCCGGGAGAGGTCCATCGCCGGATCGGTTACGATTTCCGGTGCATTGTGGCCGCCTCTCCCACCAGCGACGACGTACACTGGCGTTTTATAGGCAATAGCAGCTGGAAGCGCCCAGCCCACCGGCGTAACCACCACGGCGGCATGCTCAATCAGGCGCATCAGCGATTTGAAGTTGAGCTGGCCGGAGTGCATGCGCAGATCTGCTTCGGGAAGTTCGCCGACGGTCCACTCCTCCCCCTCCTGCAGGTCAGCCACGCTGATTACACAGAAATGCTTTCTCAGTAGCCGGGATGCCTGCAACAGGTAATCCGGATCAGGATTACGGGAGTCACTGCGCCATTCACTGCGAACAGTAGCCGGACGAATTACCGCGATCGGCTTTTCAGACGTAAATTCAGCGGGTCCGTAAGAGGGCAAGTCGAGTTCTGACGGCTCGGTGCCAAACTGCTGGCGCATCGCGTCAAATATTGAACCGCGCCGTAGATGATCCGGACCGTAGAAAATCCGTTTTGTCTGGCGCATATCTGGCGGCAGGTGAAAAGCGGCCTGCGTCCGGTACTCGTTTTTGCGCTGCGTGCGGAGCGTTGTAAAACTGCGAACGGGCAGAACGGGCAAATCTTCATACAGTTCAGGCCAGGCGGTCCGAATATAACTACCGGCAGGCAACTGCTTAACGAAAGCACGCTGGTAGATGTTGTCACCCATGCCCAGCATGCCTTCAATGAATAGTGGAACGTTTAACATGCTACCTCGCGTAAAGCCTCATTGAGGCCGAGACGCCGGAAGCACTTAAGCGCTGTCTGGCGGCTACTGTTGATGATATTCACCTTACCGGCCAGCGCTCTGGCGGTATTGGCAAACTCCCCGCGCCATCGAGTGACACTCTCTGCTGTAGGGTTATCCAGCCCGACGTGATCACCATGCCAGTGACTGCCGCCATTAATGGAGCAGTCAAACCCTAACAGGATGATGTTTTTCGCCCCCTGGCTGGCAGCAAACAGAATTGAGCGCTGCCCGGAGTTGAAGGCCCACCGGGTATCTGTATCAAACAGATTTAGCCCATAGCGTTTATGAGCCCGGTAATTACAGGTCCAGCGAGAGGCGGAGGACGGCAGAACATCGATGTTTGCATCCCACCAGCGCAGATCACCCGCGTAAATGTATTCACAATCAGGCACGGCTCGCCAGGTGGAGTTAACAGCTATAACCGGCAGCCCCGATCCGGAGATCAGTTCGCAATCTGATTTATTGAGAGACGGGCCGGATGCACAAATGATGAATGTATTCATTCGCGGCGACCAAATTTAGGCATAAAAAAACCCGCTCGGAGGCGGGTTTGATTTCGTGCAGGCGCAATAACCTACGATTTGAAGCATACACGACAAGTTCGGACAAAATCAAGCTTAATGTGGCTAATATGCTAAATTTTGTTCACATCATCACGAAAGCTCGTTGCGTCCTGAAACGCCGAGTCTGCTTTTTGTTCTTCTCTATAGCAGACGTTGACAAGCCCCTCCAGAAACGGTTTCCAGTTACGGGTCCACGTTCTAACGTGCAGATCCGGGACTCGCTTCAGTATCGCTTTATAGGCTGCAGTAGACGGCACCCCAGAAAACCCATTTCCGCTGCAGCGCTCGCAGGTTTTGAACACCGGCGCGCCGCGCTCGCTTGTGGCTTTGCGGTCGAGCACCTCACCTTTGCCGCCGCAACGGCATCGGGCCAGCAGCTCACCTTTACCGTTACATGCCGCGCATTTACGCTTGACCAGTTCGAGCTTGATTTTCGGCGGTACGATTTCCATTCCGTCAGAGTTGAAGACTCCAGGATGTTTGATCACATCCTCATACTGAGAGGTTAATCCGCTGCCGCTGCAGCTGTGACACGTCACGCTGGTTTCCGCTGAACGGGAGTATTCGGCAAAGGCGAATTGTGCGAGCACCAGCATGCACCAGCCAAACTCGCCTGCTGCTGCTTTACGTACATTCCTGGGCGCTGATTCCATTGCATGACGCGCCAGAGCCTGTACAGCCAACTGCTCATCGCTTTTGCTGATCCCAGTCTTACCAAAGAAGGCAGCCAGACCAAACCGCGCTCGGCTGCTGGTGGTACCAATGGCCGCCATAACATCGGTGCCGGTGATACGATCCGGAGAGGTTCCTTTCACGTCGTCGCTGATGTGCATTCCCTGAGGGCTAAAGTGTTTTAGTGATGCCTCCAGTTTCATTCTTCACACTCCCCTACCAGGTTAAGAATCACCGCCGCGCCGTGGTCTTCCATGAATTCGTCCTTTCCACTGTCAAGGAACCAGCGACATACCTCCACGGCTTCGACGCGCGTTACGGGTTTGATGGTAGCAAGCAATTTTTCAAGGTAGCGCTCGCGGTCATATACCGATTCGTGATGCTCGGAGTAACCAAACTCATAGCCCTGCTCTTTAGTTGCAGTGTGACGAACGCTGTAGAGCCAGTCCCAGTAAACAAACTCACGAACAACGTCAGAAAGCGTATTGGGCTCTGGCAGTACATCACGATAGCCTTCTACAAATGCCCGGCGCTGTTCATCAATTTCGTTCATACGGCTGCCGTTAATGCTGCCAGCTTTCTTCTCGGCCGGAGTCCATCCCCAAAGGTGATCGTCGATAAATTTCGGGGAAGACTTGATTACTCGCTCGGCCTCCACATCTTCGAGAGCAGCCTCATAGCTGCCGAACGTGGCCCTGACTGATGCTGCTTTTTTGATGTCCTCCCGGGCGTTCCTGATTGCCTGTGCCGGGTTATCCATGCCGATGGTACCGAAAGCAACCTGGAAAGGATCGCCACCATTCGCCAGCAAATAACGCGCGTAACGTTCCTCGGCCTCTTTTGGGGAGATTTCAATTTTCTCCAGCGCGGCTTCGGCTGCGTCCAGATGAGCGGGTTCGTTCAGACGGATCACCTCCAGCACCCAAAGATAAGCGTCAGTTTGCTTATGCCCGGTGATTCTCCGTTGCTCGGGCAGAGGCTTGATGTTTGCGAGGGCGGAGCTGTGTGCTGCCGTCGGGATGGTGAATAGTGCTTTATGTTCGTTGTTATCAGTACGCATTACGCAGCCGCCTTTTTCTTGAAGAAAACCACCTCACGAACCTGATCGCCGTTCATGAGCATGTCGTTAAAATCCCCGTTATCCGGGTAGTAGATACTGATTTTTTCCAGGTCATTTTTTGCCAGTAAATTGGCATGGGCGCATTCCGTGGCCGCAGCCAATCCGGTGGCGCTGTTGACGTCTCGATCTGCGAAAATAATCAAATTCTTCACACCTGCAGGAACACGGAATTTCTTCATGAATCCGCTGGTCATGGTGGCCCAGGTGTTAACGTTGTATAGCTGCTTACAGGAAAGAGCCGTTTCGATACCCTCTGCAATTCCAAGGGTCGTCGCTACCGGGAACATGCGAATAGCGACGGAACGGGCATGATCCAGATAGCTTTCGTCCTGAAGAGATTTCTGGCGCTTCGCTCCGGCAGAATCCCTTAGTTGGGCTTTCTGATTGCCGTCCAGTAAGGTTCTGTGCAGATAGCAAAGCTCGCCTTTGTCGTCAGTTGCGAGTGAATACAGACACTGGTAAACCTTACCGCCGTAGCGTTGTTTATCATTGAACTTCACTGCCTCTTGTGGGAGCTGATAAATTCCCCTGGCCTGCAGATAATCCGCCCCGGTAGTTCCTTTCAGGTTGACCAGTTTCGAAAATTTGGACAGAACCCGATCACGGGCGCTTACTGCATCTGAAGTGCGCGGGAACGCTTCGCGGGTAAAGTTATTACCAATCAGCTGGTCTATTTCCCTGCAAATTTCATTGAATGGCTTCCCTTGTGTCAGAGTGACAAGCTTCATTCCGTCACCGCTGCCGCAGGTACAGATCCATGTTCCCCGGCCGTCCCGGTCATCAATACGCAGCTTTCCCCGCGCACCACATACCGGACATTCGCCTTTAAAGTGATTTCTGGCATTAATGGGAGGTAACCCGAAGTGCTCAAAAATCATTGCCCATTGACCTTTTGCCGCTTCTGCCGTCTTCATGCTCGTTTTCCTAACTGCTGTTTGATATCGCTAATCGCTTTCTGAGCTTGCTGTACTGAGGATGGGGCTGCCGTGCCTGATGCCTCCTGCAGGCGCTTGGCCTTCTCCTGCCCTTTCGCATACGCAATCAATTTGTGCCGGATGAAATTAGAGACAGTCGGGGTGATCTCCATCGGGAAATCGCTTAACCCGTTAGGCCACTCGTCAAACCGTTCGCGAAAGGTATTTGCGCACCAGCCATCGCTGACGGGCTTTTTCCCCTGCGATACGCGCTGGCGCTGATAGAATTTGATCTGACTCCACCAGGCCTGTTTCTCTGCCTTAGTGGGCTGACGCTGGTTTTTGCCCAGCTTTTTGAGTTTGCGGCCGGTATCGGTATCGACGTCCTCACCACCCAGCGGCTTATGCCCACATTTCGGGCATACATAGACGCCAGCTGGCTTCATGTAATGGCATTGAGAGCATTCATGTGGCAGTTTTTCGGCCCGTTCCTCAGCTGCGCGGCGCGCGCCCTCCTCCATCCCGTCTGATTTACCCGGGAGATCGTCATATTCGATAGAGTCTGGATAACCCAAGCGGTGCACGGTGCCACTGTGATCGAAGATGAGGCAGGACTCTTTACCCGGTGCGGTGCGCAAGCCACGCCCGAGCGCCTGCAGCCAGCGAATTTCGCTCTTTGTTGGCCTGGCGTAGATGATGCAGCGAACATCGCTATCGAAACCGGCAACCAGAACCCCCACACTGACGATGATTTTTGTGGCACCAGTTTCGAAGCGGTGAATGATGGTTTGGCGTTCTTCCGCAGGCGTGTCTGCAGTCATAACCTCTGCATTTACGCCAGCCTGGTTAAACTGAATAGTCAGAAAATTAGCGTGGTCTACGTTGACACAGAACGCGATTGTCGGAAGGTCCCGGCCGTTCTCCAGCCAGTTTTGGACGATATCGCCCACCAGCGTTGAACCGCACATGATCTCCGCCAGTTGCGCCTCGTTGTAGTCGGTACCGTACTGCAGGGACGGAGAGGTTTTAACCCCTTTAAGATCCGGCTTTGTGGGCGCGTAAAATTCGTATTTGCTCAGGTCGCCGCGCTGGATCAGCTCGCCGATAGTGGTTGGCTTAATCAGACGGTCATAGTATTTGCCCAGGAACGGGGAAAACGGTGTCCCCGACAGGCCTATCACTTTCACGCCTTTTGCGCGCAGACGTTCGATATCCTGCAGGATGCGTTTTTTTCGCAGGTGCGCTTCGTCGATAATGAGCAGATCGATATTGTCAGGGAACACGCGACGAATAAGCGTATCAGCGCTGGCAATTTGTATTTTGAGGGAAGGATCGTAGTTTGGGTGATCCGCCCAGACATAGCCGATTTCATCACCCGGCAACCCATACTCCACAAAACGGTTTGCGGTTTGGGTAATGAGGATCTGATAAGGCGCGCAAAACATTACCCGCATACCACGACTGACGAACCCCGCAACGATGAAGGCGGCCAGCCCTGTTTTACCGCTGCCCGTCGGCGAATACACCATGAAGGTTTCTGTATCCTTCCAGTTACGGCGCAGCTGGTTAAGCGCTCGTTCCTGTGCAAAATTCGGTGTGATCGTCAGCTGCATTGTGCGAACCCCGTGGTGATGAGATAATAATTCAGTGATGTGGTTTTCATGGATTCCCCCTCACATGGCTGGTGGCCTCCCCAAAGGCTGCCAGCCTCCCTTCTGATTCAGCCCCCCTGAAATTCACTCTTCCAGAAAGAACCTTTTTTGTTTCTCAGCGCCTGAGCGCTTTGTACTACCTTGCTAATACGGGCGTTTTTTTAAATTGCGCCCTTAAGACAGTGATCTACTTAACCAATGGATCTCTCCTGTTGGAAAAGACCCTATTCCTGCCCCTACACCCAATCCCCCCTTACCCCCCTTTCCCTCTTCCCCATAAAAACGTACTACTTACCTAGTACACATGAGGAGTTGAGTCAGTTGGTTGCCAACCTGAACAGGCACCTTTAAGCCTGCTTCTGTTCGGGTACCTTTAAACCCGAAACAATGAGGAGCGCGATTGCGATCCAGCCAGGGGTGGTTCGGCGGTATACCCCTGTAAAGCCCTGCCCTGATTTCTCACAAACAGGCGAAGCCTTGTGTTTGCTTCATGCCTTGCCCGGTTCTCCTTGCGGTAGGAAACAGGTTCGGCCTCGAACGTCTCCTGATACACAGCTGCATAACGCTGGATAGCTTTTTGTCGTGCAGTTGGTGTCAGGCTAAGTAACTGCTGCTGAATCCAAGAGGCATCTGCCTGGCTGAAGTCGGAAGGCATTCCCTCAAAACCACCGTTCATTTAGCTATCACTGCATCTGAAAACTAATTGCTCTTTGGCTATAATTGGCTTTTCGGGAAACGACTTAGAAGCCGTTTCAATCGCAAGAGCCAAGCGCGGGGAAGCATTTCGATAGCCATACGCGATGAGATTTAAGTAACCAGGTGAAGTCCCAGCCTTACTAGCAAGATCGATCCACTCATCGTTAGAGGAAGATTTACGCCAAGTGAGAAGTTGATTTTCCATACTCGCTCCTTTTTTATCAAAGTTTATCTTTACGATAAATAACAAGCAAGTTAATTTATCAAAATTGGTATTTATCAAGATGATAAAAAATGAGAGGATGATTGAATGGACATTAAAGAAATCAGACGCCGCAACTTGCAGGCATTACTAAACGATTATCTCTTACGCAAACCGAGGGCAGGTAAAGCCAGGTTCGCGGAGGAGATTGGTATCCCTCCATCACAGCTAAGTCAGCTAACCAGTGACAGAGAGATAAGAAACATCGGTGACGTTATGGCGCGGAGGATTGAAAGCACTCTGAAGCTGGATCACGGGTGGATGGATTCTCAACAATGGGGCCCTAATCCCGAATCACCATTTCTAAGCAAATCATTCGATATGCCAAGTGAAAAATTTACACTTCATAGCGAAAGCAGTGTCTATACTGATCATAATCACAGCACTGATCAAAAATACATATTAGAAGTTTTAGACACAGAATTTAGTTGTGGAGGGGGTAGATTGAACTCTGACTATCCTGAAATAATTCGTTCGATAGAACTTGATCCAGAAGAAGCAAAAAGAATGTTTGGTGGCCGCCAGGCATCATCGCTCAAGATAGCAACAGCTATGGGTGACAGCATGCTAGGAAGCATTTCACCAGGTGAACTTGTTGTTCTTGACGTCACGGTGAAACGTTTCGTAAGTGACGGGATTTATGCATTTGTCTATGGTGATAATTTCCATATCAAACGCTTACAGCTGTTGAAGGATAGGCTTATAGTCATTAGTGACAATGCCTCTTATGACAGATGGGAAGTCACCAACGAAGACCAGGATCTGTTCCACATTCAAGGTTTTGTTGTGGGTAAATGGCAGATGTCTTATACCCGACTGGGTTAAATATTTCCCTAACACATTCCTTCCAAACCGCCTTCTAAGGCGGTTTTTTTTATCATCACGAAAAATTATTTATCAATATTTATCAATAACATAATACGCAAGATGCCATTTTTGATAAAATTACTCTTTACCAAATTTTATCACTGAGATAAATTTAAATCTCAGACATACGATGGAGTGCGTAAAATGAGCAATCAAATCACAATAGCCAAAACAATCGGCAAAAGAATACTAAATCGAAGAACCTCACTTCGCCTTTCTCAGGACTTTCTGGCTGATCACCTCGGACTGACAATTGAAACCATTAACAACTGGGAAACCGAAAAAACTGTTCCGTTCGCTGACCAGTTAATCCAGTTGGATAATATCCTTCATTCTGATGTTCTGTGGCTTATTTCAGGAAATGATGAATGCGGTGAATTTACTACACCTGCAAACACAATAACTTCCAATCAACTTTACTCATGGTCTGCGGATATTGGTAATTGCAGAATGGCAATTTCTAACGCTATGGATTGTATGCCTCAAGAATTGTCGGTGATGGGTACGCTTACTATCGTTTATGAAAAGCTCAACGATTTGGAAGAGACCATCTGCAAGCAAGCCGACAAATTTTAAAATTAATTAACCCTATTTAATAAACACCTTTCTTGGTGGGGGAAAACTCACCCTGAGGAAATTCAAATGACATTTATAAAAGATAAATCTGCATATAGAACTGCCTGCCTTTATGCAGCCTGCGGTTATGAGGTAATAGCCTGCTTATATTTAAGAAAAGCATACGGGAGATAATCATGGGTATTCAGCAGCGACAAGATATTCAAGGTATAAACATTAAAGCTGAACAACTTAACTTCCTCATGCAAACAATTCACGCTCACCATAAGGATTTTGACTGCCATCAACTTGATGGTCTTTTAGGTCTGGCTTATGACCTTGCCGGGTCGGTATATAGCTGGACCGAGGAAGAGGAAAGGATCGTATTAGAAAATGAAGATGCACAAAGAAAGGTGTATTAAATGGATAAATTAATCACTACGTATCGCCGACGAATTTTAAAGGCTGCGTTATTGCGCCACCAGCGTAAAACCGGAAGCACCTGCATCATTATTAATATGCCTAAGGGGGGAATAAACACCGTCGAATTAACAGAAATACTGCTTGATGGTCTGTTGAGACGATTCGAAAAGCTGGCTCTCAGTGAATACGGGAATATTGACGGCGTAAAAGCCATCAGAGGAATTTACAGCAACGCCGTAGATGTGAATGGCAGCGGTGAGTTCCTGACAGAAAGCGGAAAGGCATTAATCGACGATCTCATTGCTGAGCTGGTCGAGTTTGCCAAGAAACAAAAATCAGTCACAGCGGAGACAAGCCATGAGTGATCAGACACCAATTATCACGCACGAACCAGTAAATATCGTGCTGACAATCGAGAACGGGAAAGTTATCCACGCGCGCCCGGTTCAGAACGGCGAGGTTACAGCATCGCTGGAGACTTTTTTATGGATGGCTGAACGCGCCGGTTACACGATCACCCCACCTGCAGGAGAGAAGGACAATGGCCCTGACAGCGATACGAATTCCTGAGTGGGTGCACCTGCAGGCGGTCCATGTCCTCCGCCAGTTCAGAGCCAGACGAATTCATCCCTGCCGTATGCACGGCTCCGGAAACCTGAGCCTGAGGGTTAATCGCCGCTGGCGGCTGCTGTCCCGAGACGGCGGCCAGAACTGGGAAGTAATGAGCCATGAACGATACAGCAAACTGAAGGACAGAAAATGAAAATTCAACATCAGGACTATGGCGCCGTGGCGAACATCGTTATCACAAGCACTCTATTTGAGTTCCGTAAACATAACAGAGTGGTAGATGTCACGCTGCTACACACACCCGGAATCGTAGCAACCCGTAGCGGGATGTTCTTCATGAGAACGGTTTTATCCGGCAAGTCTCGGGACATGCTGCGTGCGTACAGAGCTGTTTTTCGGGAGGCATCACGATGAAGTATTTCCTCCTCCCTATGCTGTTTGGCCTGTTGCTGGTGGCCGTCGTTTTCGGCGCGCTGATTGAGTATAAATTTTTGATAGGTTTCTGAGGTATGCCATGAAAAAAGGTACCACTGAAATTATTGAACGCTGGACCCGTTTAGCAGCGGAGGCCAAAGATCTGGGGCTCGCCACCATTCCCATCGCCCCTGAAAACATGTTGATGGTGCTGGGGGAGCTGCCGGCCAGTTCGGCCGATTGCCAGAATGACTATCAGGCTGCGATCGACATCTTGCGCGACAGAGCTGCTCGCGAACTAGATGGTGGTTTTCGCGCTCATCACAACGCCCTGATTTATGCCGCTAATGAACTGGAAAATGCCCAGGCTTTCGGGCAGGAGGTCAGCCATGAGTCTTGACTGTGTACCCCTTTCTACGTACTGCAGGGACGCGGGGGAAACGGTAGAAGCCGTTAACAAACGGATACAAAGGGGGTTATGGAAGGAGGGAGTACATGTATTAAAAGTCGATGGCGTTAAAGAACGCTGGATTGACTTAACGGAGGTTTCGAAGTGGGCAAGAAAGAACAAGGATCATTATCTCTCCCAAGAGGAGTAACCATCCGCCAGCATAAAACTGGCGACACTCTGGTTATCACTTTCACATACAAAGGGGTTCTGTGCCGGGAGCCCCTCTCCAAAATGGAAGCAAACGCGCGCGGTGTGAAGTACGCCGAGCGCCTGCTCGGGGAGATACAAAACCAGATCGTCAGTGGCACCTTTGAATATGCGAAATATTTCCCCAACTCCAAAAAGCTGGAGCTGTTCGGGGTGGTGAAGAAAACCAAAAACATAAAGTCTTACCTGGACGAGTACCTGAAAATCTGCCAGAACCGCAACCTGTCCCCGTCGACTATCAACGGTTATGAAAAATGCCTGTCGGCGCTGTCAGCTCTGCATAAACTCCACGTGTCGGAACTGACGCCAGCGGTCCTTAAAAACTGGATAGCCAGCCGGAAAACAAAGCTGAAAACGACCAGGAATAACCTTTCGTTTCTGCGCAGCGCCATCGATGAAGCTGTTACGGATGGCCTGCTGACCATTAACCCGGTAACCCTCGTCAGCGCCAGCCGGTACCACGTGATCGACAGCAGCCCGAATAGTGACGATTACGAAGTTGATCCGTTTACACCAGCGGAAATCAGCGCTATTTACCAGAGCTGCAGATATCCGGAATGGGAAAACCTGTTCCGTTTCGCATTCAATACAGGTTTACGCAGCTCTGAGTTGTGTGCGTTACGCTGGCCTGATCTCGACAATATCGCTAAAACAGCTCACGTTCAGGCGGCAAGCGTTGTTGGCGTTCTGAAAGGTACCAAAACAAAAGCCGGTACCCGTAAAGTAGAATTAAACAGCGAGGCGCTGGCCGCGCTGCAGGCGCAGAAACAATTCACTTTCATGAAAAGCGAGTTTATTTTCAGCGATCCTAAAACGGGTGAGCCCTGGGCGAACGCCGACGCAATACGAAAAAAAGCATGGGTGCCAACCCTCAAAAAAGCTGGCGTTCGATACCGTAACCCGTACCAGACCCGCCACACATTCGCCACCAGACATATTAGCCAGGGCGTAAACCTTTTCTGGCTTGCCGGGCAAATGGGGCATAAAGGGCCGGAAATGCTGTTTCGTAATTACGGTAAATACCTGGCTGAATACGACGGAAAAACCGCCATTTCTGCAGCTCTGTAGGGTGGTGAATATTTCAAAATGTTGGACGTAATCAGGACGTTAGAGGGACCACGATATGCACGTAAAATGCACTTGAGGCCTTTCAAAAAAGACAAAGCATTAATATTCAACAGGTTAAGCATTATTCGGACACGGGTTCAACTCCCGCCAGCTCCACCAAAATTCTCCATCGGTGATTACCAGAGTCATCCGATGAAGTCCTAAGAGCCCGCACGGCGCAAGCCCTGCGGGCTTTTTTGTGCCCTCTATTTGTCCTGCGAAGTCCGAAGAGAACTTATTAAATCCGAACCTTTTAGGCCCATTGATAGGCCCAACGAAAAGCTCTATTGTTTTCGTTGGGCCTAAATGCATGGAGACTCCCATGGCAAGAAAAACCAAGCCGTTAACCGATACGGAAATCAAAGCCGCCAAACCTAAAGATGCCGATTACCAGCTGTATGATGGTGACGGGCTTACTCTGTTAATCAAGTCCAGCGGTAGTAAGCTCTGGCAGTTCCGTTACTACCGACCTCTGACCAAGCAGCGAACCAAGCAGAGCTTCGGTGCCTACCCTGCCGTCTCACTTTCTGATGCGCGTAAACTCAGAGCCGAATCTCGAGTTTTATTGGCAAAAGATATTGATCCTCA
>Ga0247725_1001282_pt1 | contig 13224 bp, 12 predicted proteins | sample OKSTACKMCFT3sol_FD_183021 | JGI IMG/M metagenome (GOLD analysis project Ga0247725, IMG submission 183021) | Subsurface sediment microbial communities from gas well in Oklahoma, United States - OK STACK MC-FT3-sol | ecosystem: Environmental > Terrestrial > Deep subsurface > Rock core/Sediment... | reverse complement strand
GAATCCACCGTGAAAAGCCGAATGCCATGAACGCTGCCAAACGCCTGGAAATCTTCCGTCGCCTGCACGAAGACAACCCCGATCCCAAGACCGAGCTGGCCTACACCACGCCCTTCGAACTGCTGATCGCGGTGATCCTCTCCGCCCAGGCCACCGACGTCAGCGTCAACAAGGCCACTGCCCGGCTGTACCCCGTGGCCAATACCCCCGAAGCCATCCACGCGCTGGGGGTGGAGGGCCTGTCGGAGTACATCAAGACCATCGGCCTGTACAACAGCAAGGCGAAGAACGTCATCGAGACCTGCCGCATCCTCATGGAGAAGCACGGCAGCCAGGTGCCGGACAACCGCGAGGACCTGGAGGCCCTGCCCGGCGTGGGCCGCAAGACGGCGAACGTGGTGCTCAACACCGCCTTCCGCCAGCCGGTGATGGCGGTGGACACCCACATCTTCCGCGTCAGCAACCGCACCGGCATCGCCCCGGGCAAGACCGTGCTGGAGGTGGAGAAGAAGCTGGTGAAGTTCGTGCCGAAGGACTACCTGCTCGACGCCCACCATTGGCTGATCCTCCATGGGCGCTATGTGTGCGTCGCCCGGAAGCCGCGCTGCGGAGCCTGCCGGATCGAGGACTTGTGCGAGTACAAGGCGAAGACTTCGGACGATTGAGCGGACCCTGCAAAGTCCTGGTTTTCAATTGAAAAAATCTTTTTTACCGGCCGATTCTTTGTCGCTATAAGGTGCGCCATCACCGCCCCGCATCGTGGAGTGACCTGAATGAGCACTGTCAAAGAAGAGATCGAGATCGAGGAAGACTTCATCGCCGAGGAAGCGGAAGAAGCCGAGGCGCCTGCCGAAGTGGCCAAGACCAACCTGACCAAGCGGCGCATCATCGACAACTACCTCGAAGAGCGTCGCCTGCAGAAGCAGCTGAACGACTACGACTTCGACCTGTGATCGACAGCGCCTGAAAGAGCCCCGCACCTGCGGGGCTTTTTGTTGGCCGTGCACCGCCAGCGGCGCGTTGCAGAGCAGGATGGTTGCAAGGCGCTGAAGAGCAGCAAAAAGGTGCGGAGAGCATTCATGCCGTGCAGTCGGGCGCTGGAGCGGCAGCCCGCAAACGCCTTCGCCAACGGAAAGCGGGCGGGCGAGAACGGCAGGTCACAAAGGGGCGCCGCAGGACAGCGGCAAGAAGGGGACAAACAAAAGGCCCGTCGCTTGGACGGGCCTTTCGCTTGGAGACTCAGACGCGGGCGACGTCTTCCGCCTGCAGGCCTTTCTGGCCCTGGATCACCGAGAACTCGACCTTCTGGCCTTCGACCAGGGAACGGTGACCTTCGCCGCGGATAGCGCGGTAGTGAACGAATACATCCGGACCGCTTTCACGCTGGATGAATCCATAGCCTTTAGCGTCATTGAACCACTTGACGGTTCCGACCTCACGATCAGCCATTACTACTCTCTCCAAACTCGCAATTTTGTTGTTGGCCCCAATCCTGGGACTTAGACGGGTTGGTAAAGACGTATTTTTCTCGATATCCGACCGCGGTCTGACGAGGCGTGGGCGGGTACTCCGAAAGGCGTTCTTTTAACCACCGCGCCCGGAGTATACGACAGGAAATGCTACAGAAAAGCACTTTTTTCCGGCATGCGGAAAACGCCGTGAGACTAGGTGTTCACGCCCTTTTCCGGGGCTTTCGCGTCACAAAATGGGGCATTTCGGCGAAGGCGCTCCGGGCCCCTGGGCAGGGCCCGGAAACGCCCTGAGGCTCACTTCGCCGAGAGCAGGTCCTCCAGCTTTCGGGCCAGTGCCTGGTACTGGAAGGGCTCGATCAGGTAGGCCCAATCGGTACGCCCCGGTACCTGGTCGTCGAGCTTCTCCTGGCCGGTCAGGCGCAGCCAGTACTGCTCACCCTGCCCCAGCAGTTCGCCGGTGAGGCGGCCGCCGGCGAAGGTCTGCAGTTCGAAGCTGAGCAGCGGCTTGTCCTTGAACTGGACCTGGTCCAGCGGCGCGGCGTCGGCGAACTGCAGGCCGGCGAACACCGCCGCCATGCCGTTGGCCGCTGCCTCGTAGGCCAGCTTGCGACCGGCCGGCAGCTGGCGGACCTTCATGTTCGGCTCGTTCTCGGCGTCGCGGTACACCGTCAGTTCCTTGCCCTGGGGGTAGCGGACTTCGACCTGGCGCACGCTGGAGAAGGGAATGGCGGCGATGCGCCGGTCGAGCCAGGCCAGCTCGGTCTCGGGCAGCTCGATGCGCCGGTCGATCAGCCAGCTCTGGTCGTCGCCGGGCAGGCGCACCAGTTGCCCCTTGCCCTGCTGGCCGGGCTTGCCGATCAGCAGATCCTGCTGCGGCAGGCCGTTCTGCCCGCGCACCATCAGGCGCAGGGCCTGGCCTTCCCCGGGTTTCTCGGCCAGGCCCAGCTGGGCGTGCAGCTCAGGCTTGGCGGTGCGTGCCTCGACCCGGCGCGCCTCGCCCAGGGCCCGCAGCAGGTCGGCCACGGCGCGGGCATCGGCCGGGTAGCCGGCCTTGTCCGCCACCACCCAGGTGGAGTCGCGACGCGCCAGGTGCACCGGTGGTTGACCGGGCCTCTGCACCTCGATGGCGTCGACCTCGGCCAGCCGGCCCTGCAGGGCCGGCAGCCAGGCCTGGGCCTGCGCCCCCGGCGTCGGCCCCGCCTGGCGCTGCAGCGCCAGGTAGGTGCCGCCCAGTGCGACGGCCAGGATGAACAGGAAGATGAAAGCCTTGCGTCCCATGTCCTCTCCTCAGGCGCGGCGACGGCGCCAGGCCCACAGCAGCAGCACGCCCAGGGTCAGCACCAGCGGCACCAGGGCGATGTTGATGAACTTAAGCGTGCGGCCGAGCTTCTCGATGTCGGCGTTGAGCTGGTAGTTGACCTCGCGCAGTTCCTTGCGGATGCGCAGCTTCTCCTGCATGAACTGCTGCAGGGTGGCCTGCTGCTCGGGGGTCAGTTCCAGGGCCTTGGCCGGGTCCTGGTTCTGCAGGCTGGCCAGCTTCTCCTCGGTCTCGGACAGGCGCTGCTTGAGGGCCTGCTCCTGCTCGCGGAAACGCGCTTCGGCCTGGCGCTGGAGGTCTTCCACCACGGTGAAGGGGCGGGTGAAGCGACCGCGGGAGCGCACGCTGATCAGTGCTTCGGAGCCGGAGAGGTTGTCCAGGGCGTTGATGGCAAAGGCGGAGTTGTCCGCCCAGGGCTGCGGCACGCGCTGGCCGAAGAAGTCCTGCACCTGCACCCACATGCGGTCGCTGAGCATGTCGGTGTCGGCGACCACGATGACGTTGATGTTGTCGGCCGACTTCAGCCCGTCCTTGCGCCCTTCGATGCCGTCGGGGAAGGCGCTCTGCGCCGGCCCGCTGATACGGGCCGCGACGGTGTAGCGGTCACCGCTGGGGTTCAGCTCACCCATCAGCTCCTGCGGGTTGCGCAGCATGGCGAAGCGCTGGGCGTCGAACGGCATGGCGTACTCGGAGCTGTGGATCAGCGGCACGAAGTGGGTCTTGGCGCCCTCCAGCGGGCGCAGGATGCCGGCGGTGGCGACCGTCAGGGTCTCCAGGTTGGCGGTGGCCACGTCGCTCGGGTCCAGCGCCTGGCGCGGCAGGGTCAGCCAGGCCGGATGACGGGCCGGGCGCTCGCCCTGGCCCATGCTCACCGACATGGCGTAGGCACCGTCGCCCAGTACCTTGCCGGGCAGCATCTCGAAGCCCCAGGCCTTGAACAGCGCCGGCAGGTCGGAGCTCTTGCCCTCGCCGCCCATCTCGCTGGGCATCGGCATGGCATGGTCGGCCTCGCTCCAGGGATCGACGAAGGCCAGCAGCTTGCCGCCGCGCAGGACGAACTGGTCGATGGCGTACTGGGTCTGCTCGGGCAGGTTCTTCGGGTGCACCAGCAGCAGCACCGAGACCTTGTCGGGGATCTGGTCGACGTCGGGCTTGAGGCTCTCGATCTGGAACAGCTGGCGGATTTCCTCCATCACCATCCACGGCGAGCTGGGCTGCTGGGTCTGCATGTCGAAGCCACCGTTGAGCGGCAGCCCGGAGAGCACTCCGACCACCGGACGCTGGGGATGCGCCAGGCTCTGCACCAGGCGGCTGACCTCGTATTCGAGGAACTCTTCCTGGTCCAGCGGGAAGAACGGGATCACCTGGTGGTCGTCGACGCTGTTGGTGCCGGCCAGGCCGAAGTAGATGGCGTCGCCGCCCTGCTGGGCCGGCACCGCCTGGAGGCCGAACTCGGCGGCCTTGTCCTCGTCCTCGGAGAAGGGCTCGGGGTCGACGATGTGCAGCTTGATCTTGCCGTCCGCCGCCTGGGCGTAGGCCTTGAGCATCTCCTCCACGCGGCGGGCGTAGTTGCGCAGCACCACCAGGTCCTTGGCGGACTTGTCGGAGTAGAAGAAGTACAGGTTGATGGGCTCGTCCAGCTCCCCGAGGATCTGCCGGGTGCCGTCGGAGATGGTGTAGAGCTTCTGCTCGGTGAGGTCGAGGCGGGCGTTGGTCAGCGCCAGGCCCGAGACCATGTTGAACGCCAGGAAGGCCAGGGCGATGAGCAGCAGGCCGGCGCTGGAATACATCAGTTTCTTCATGTCAGTCGGCCTTCTTCAGATCGACCACCACGGCGGTGGCGGCGAGCCACGCGGCGATCAGGGAGAGGAAGTAGAGCAGGTCGCGGAGGTCGATCACGCCCTTGCTGATGGCGTCGAAGCGGGTCAGGAAGCTCAGCGAGGCGACCGCGTCCAGCAACCATTGCGGGGCCCAGGCGCTGAAGGCGTCGAGCACCAGCGGGAAGCCGCTGACGATGAACAGGAAGCACACCACCACGGCGAGGATGAAGGCGATCACCTGGTTCTTGGCCAGCGCCGACATGCACGCGCCCACCGCCAGGTAGGAGCCGGCCAGCAGCCAGCTGCCGATGTAGCCGGTGACGATGGCGCCGTTGTCCGGCTCGCCCAGGTAGTTGACGGTGATGACCATGGGGAAGGTCAGCAGCAGCGCCAGGCCGGCGAAGGCCCAGGCGGCGAGGAACTTGCCGGTGACCGCCTCGAAGCGGGTGACCGGCAGGGTCATCAGCAGTTCGATGGAGCCGGACTTGCGCTCCTCCGCCCACAGGCTCATGGCGATGGCCGGCACCAGGAACAGGTAGAGCCAGGGGTGGAAGTTGAAGAAGGGCGCCAGGCTGGCCTGGCCGCTTTCGAAGAAACCGCCCAGGTAGAAGGTGAAGACCCCGGACAGCACCAGGAAGATCACGATGAACACATAGGCCAGCGGGGTGGCGAAATAGCTCGCCAGCTCGCGCTTGAAGATGACCGGCAACTGCTTCATGCCGCTTCCCCCCGGGTCAGGCTGCGGAAGACTTCATCGAGGCGGCCGCGCTCCACGTCCAGCTCCTTGACCCGCCAGCCACGCTGGTGGATGAGCTGGTTGACCTGCGGGAAGATCACCTCGCCCGGCTTGGCCAGCACCGTCAGGCCACCGCCAGCGGCGTTTTCCTCGACACCGGCAACGCCCGGCAGCACGGCCAGCGCCAGCGGATCGAGGGGCTCGTCGGCCACCAGGGTCACCGCCTGGTGGTAGCGGGAGCGGCGCTCCAGCTCGTAGGGGGTGTCGTCGGCCACCAGCTTGCCGGCGGCGATCACCACCGCGCGGGTGCACACCGCCGTCACCTCTTCGAGGATGTGGGTGGAGATGATCACGATCTTGTCCCGGGCCAGGCTCTGGATGAGCTGGCGTACCTGGTGCTTCTGGTTCGGGTCGAGGCCGTCGGTGGGCTCGTCGAGGATCAGCACGCGGGGGTCATGGAGGATGGCCTGGGCCAGCCCGACGCGGCGCTTGAAGCCCTTGGACAGGGTCTCGATGCTCTGCCCGAGCACCTTGTCCAGCTCCACCTGGCCGGCGGCCTGGGCGACGCGGGCCTTCTTCTCGGCGCCACGGAAGCCACGGATCTCGGCGATGAATTCGAGGAAGCCGCGCACCGTCATGTCGCCATAGCAGGGCGCGCCCTCGGGCAGGTAGCCGAGGCTGCGCTGGGCCTGCAGGGTCTGGGTCTGGATGTCGTGGCCGAAGATGCTGGCGGTGCCGGAGGTGGGCGCCAGGAAGCCGGTGAGCATCTTCATGGTGGTGGACTTGCCGGCGCCATTCGGGCCGAGGAAGCCGAGCACTTCCCCCGGCTCGACCGCGAAGGACAGGTCGTCCACGGCGGTGTGCTGCGCGAATCGTCTGGTCAGTTTTCTTATGTCGATCATGGCCTCTACCCCAACGGGAAAAGCCCCCGGCCATGCTGGCCTCAGGGGCCCTGCAAAACGCCGGCGGACTATAAGGAGTCTCCCGGCGGCATAGCAAGACAGCGAAGCGTGCCGAAAGTTTCCTGCTGTAACGTGGGATTCAGCCCTGCAAAAGCGGGATTCGGCTTTTTGCGGCGGGTCAGCGAATACGGCACACTAGCCGCCCCGAGCACACGCTCGTTCCACACCACGACGCCCGTATGACCCGTTCCCCGTTCCGCCGCCTGGCCTTCGGCACCCTGCGCCGCCTCCTCTACCTGTGGGTGCGCTCGGAAACCATCAACCAGTCCGCCTTCACCCTCAAGCTCGACCGCAGCAAGCCCGTGCTCTACGTGCTGCAGCAACCCTCGGCCAGCGACCTGGCGGTGGTGGACCGGGAATGCACCAAGGCCGGGCTGCCGCGCCCGGTGCTGCCGGTGGCAGTGGGCGACAGCCTGGAGCCGGCCGCCTTCTTCTACCTGACCCCGGAGCCGGGCTGGTTCGGCGGGCAGGACAAGCGCGGCACCTCGCCGACGCTGGTGCGGGTGCTGGACGCCATCCAGCAGCACGCGGTGGATGACGCGCAGATCATTCCGGTGACGGTGTTCTGGGGCCAGTCCCCGGACCGCGAGACCAGCCCCTGGAAGCTGCTGTTCGCCGACAGCTGGGCCGTGACCGGGCGCCTGCGCAAGCTGGTCAGCATCCTCATCCTCGGGCGCAAGACCCGGGTGCAGTTCTCCGCCCCCATCCACCTGCGCGAGCTGATCGCCCAGGGCAAGGGCCCGGAGCGCACCCAGCGCATGGTGCAGCGCATCCTGCGGGTGCACTTCCGCAACCAGAAGACCGCCGTGATCGGCCCCGACCTCTCCCACCGCCGCAACCTGGTGAAAGGGCTGGTGCATGCGCCGCTGGTGCGCCAGGCCATCGCCGAGGAAGCCGAGCGCGAGAAGATCAGCCCGGCCAAGGCCGAGGCCCAGGCGCTGAAGTACGGCAACGAGATCGCCTCCGACTTCGCCTACACGGCGATCCGCTTCCTCGAAGTGGTGCTGAGCTGGTTCTGGAACAAGCTCTACGAGGGCATCAAGGTCAACCACATCGAGGGCGTGCAGGACATCGCCCAGGGTCACGAGGTGATCTACGTGCCCTGCCACCGCAGCCACATCGACTACCTGCTGCTGTCCTACCTGCTGTTCCGCAACGGCCTGACGCCGCCGCACATCGCCGCCGGCATCAACCTCAACATGCCGGTGATCGGCGGCCTGCTGCGCCGTGGCGGCGCCTTCTTCATGCGCCGTACCTTCAAGGGCAACCCGCTCTACACCTCGGTGTTCAACGAGTACCTGCACACCCTGTTCAGCCGTGGCTTCCCGGTGGAGTACTTCGTCGAGGGCGGGCGCTCGCGCACCGGGCGCATGCTGCACCCGAAGACCGGCATGCTCGCCATCACCCTGCGCAGCTTCCTGCGTTCCTCGCGCCTGCCCATCGTCTTCGTCCCGGTGTACATCGGCTACGAGCGCGTGCTGGAGGGCCGCACCTACCTGGGCGAGCTGCGCGGCGCGAGCAAGAAGAAGGAGTCGATCTTCGACATCTTCAAGGTCATCGGCGCCCTGAAACTGCGTTTCGGCAGCGTCGCGGTGAACTTCGGCGAGCCGATCAAGCTGGCGGAGTTCCTCGACCAGCAGCAACCGGACTGGCGCGCCCAGGAGCTGGGACCGCAGTTCCGCCCGGCCTGGCTCAACGACACCACCAACCGCCTGGCCGTGCGCATCGCCCGCCACCTCAACGACGCGGCGGCGATCAACCCGGTCAACCTGGTGGCCCTGGCGCTGCTGTCCACCAGCCGCCTGGCGCTGGACGAACGTGCGCTGACCCGCGTCCTGGACCTGTACCTGGCCCTGCTGCGCGCGGTGCCCTACTCGCCCCACGCCACCCTGCCGGAAGGCGACGGCCAGGCGCTGATCCAGTACGTGCAGAGCATGGACCTGCTGGCCGAGCAGAAGGACGCCCTGGGCAAGATCCTCTACCTGGACGAGCAGAACGCCGTCCTGATGACCTACTACCGCAACAACGTGCTGCACATCTTTGCCCTGCCGGGGCTGCTGGCCAGCTTCTTCCAGAGCAGCGGGCGCAGCAGCCGCGAGCAGATCCTGCGCTACACCCGCGCCCTGTACCCGTACCTGCAGGCCGAGCTGTTCATCCGCTGGAACCTGGACGAGCTGGACGCGGTGGTGGACCAGTGGCTGGCCGCCTTCGTCGAGCAGGGGCTGCTGAAGGTGGAGAACGACGTGTACGTGCGCCCGGCGCCCAGCTCGCGGCAGTTCGTGCTGCTGACGCTGATGTCCCGCGCCATCGCCCAGACGCTGCAGCGCTTCTACATGGCCATCGCCCTGCTGCTCAACGCCGGGCAGAACCAGCTCACCGCCGAGGAGCTGGAGAACCTGTGCACCGTCATGGCCCAGCGCCTGTCGATCCTCCATGGCCTCAACGCCCCGGAGTTCTTCGACAAGACGCTGTTCCGCCACTTCATCCAGACCCTGCTGGACCAGCGCGTGCTGCGCCAGGACGAAGCCGGCAAGCTCAGCTACCACCCCGAGCTGGGCGACCTGGCCGAGGGCGCGGCCAAGCGCGTGCTCACCGCCGAGATCCGTCTCTCCATCCGCCAGGTGGCACTGGAGCGCCAGACGGACGAAGCCCCCCAGGACGAGCCGCAGGCCGAAGCCTCCTGATCCAGGCGGGCGGCTTCGGCCGCCCGCTTTCTGCTTCGCCCACTAGAAGAAATGCCCTACAAGCCGGACAGAATCCCCCGAGGGGCTGCCTGTCCGGCCCTCAGTACCATGGTGGCTGCGCATTCGCGCGTCCTTCTGCCCTCTTCACCCAGGGAACCCCCATGCTGCTGAGAACCATCACCGTCGAGAACGGCCAGCGGGAGGCGTTCAACGCCGCCGTGCTGTGCAGCCTCGCCATCCCCGAGATCGAAGCCAACGTCCTCGTCTACACCCTCAATGAAGCCGGGCCCCAGGGCACGTCCTGGGTCTACCTCGCAGCTCTGGCGCCCCTGGCCGAGGGGGGATACCAGTTGAGCAGCCTGGACGAGCGCGCCTGCCAGGTCGCCCGCCGGGCGTTGCGCCAGATCATCGAGGGCGCACGCGGGAATCGCGATGCGGCCACCGCCTACCACTTCATCCGCATCGAACGCCTGGGCCCGCCCCTCACCCCGCACCCCACCTGCATGGAACAGCACCACCCGCTGACCCTCGGTCCCGGCGCCATCCAGACACTGCTGGCCTGCCGCAGCAGCGACAACATCGGCGCGCCCTTCTACTCGGCCCATCCGCTGCCCTACCAGCCCTACGAATCCCCCCTGCACGACTCGCCAGTGGCGACGGTGGAGCCCCGGCAGGCAGCGGACGCGCCCGAGCACCCAGCCCCGGTGCTCCACAACGCCAGCCGCAGCGAACAGATGCTCAGAGAAGTACAGGCCACCCTCAACACCCTGGTGGAGATGGCCGGCGTGTTCACCCGCCGCCAGCCGGACAGCAGCCCCCTTCAGCCAGACCCGGGACTGGCCGAGCGCGAGCGCGAGCTGCAGGCGCAGGAAGCCCGCCTGCAGGCACTGGAGGCCCAGCTCCAGGCGCGCCAGGACGAACAGGAGCAGCGCCGCACGCGTCTGGCCGAGCACGAAGCCGCCCTTGATCGTCGCGCTGCGGAGCTGGATGTGCAGATCGAGAAGCTGGTGGCCGCCAAGGAGCGCCTCCGCCGACTGATGCGCACCGTCAACGAGAACGTCCACGTGAACAACACACTGGGCGCCATCGGCAAGGCCCTGCCGGTGGTCGATGACTGAACCGGCGATGCCGCCAGCCCGGTCTGCCCCGACGCTCTATAGTGTGTGGGGTCCAATCACGGAATGTACTCATGAAAAGAACCTTGCCCCTGCTCTTCGCCAGCCTGCTGCTCGGCGCCTGCACCACCCCGCAAACGGCCTCGATGGCCCAGCTCGAAGGCGAGGTGTACTACCTGCAGCGCATGGCCCTGCCGCCGGATGCGACCCTGCGGGTCACCCTGGTGGACGTCTCGCTGGCGGACGCCCCCGCCCGCGAACTGGCTCACCAGCAGGGCCGCATCGAGGGTCAGGTGCCTCTGGCCTTCCAGCTCAGCTACGACCCGGCCAACCTGCAGAGCGGCCACCAGTACGCCGTGGCGGCGCGCATCGAGCTCGACGGCAAGCTGATGTTCATCAGCAGCGAACGCCACTCGGTTAAACTCGACGGCACCGACCCGCAGCCCCTGCGCATCCGGGTCGACCCGGTTCGCTGATCCGAACTCCACCAGCCCAAGGAAGCCCTCATGTTCCGACTCACTGCCCTGGTCGCCGGCCTGGCCCTCTCCGTCAACGCCTTCGCCCTCTCCCTCAGCGACCTCAGCCAGCAGGACGCCGCCGGCGGCCTGAAGGATGCCCTCACCCAAGGCGCCAAGGTCGCCGTGCAGCAGCTCGGCAAGCCGGGCGGCTTCAGCAACAACCCCGAGGTGCGCATCGAACTGCCCGGCAAGCTGGGCAAGGCCGCCAAGACCATGAAGATGATGGGCATGGGCGACCAGGTGGAGCAGCTGGAAACCAGCATGAACAAGGCCGCCGAGGCCGCGGTGCCGCAGGCCCAGGCCCTGCTGGTAGACGCGGTGAAGAAGATGACCGTGCAGGACGCCAAGGGCATCCTCACCGGCCCGCAGGACTCCGCCACCCAGTACCTGAACAAGACCAGCCGCGAGCAGCTGCGTGCCAAGTTCCTGCCCATCGTGAAGAAGGCCACCGACCAGGTCGGCCTGGCGCAGCAGTACAACAGCTTCGCCGGCCAGGCCGCGAGCTTCGGCGTGGTGGACGCCAAGAGCGCCAACATCGAGAGCTACGTGACCGAAGAAGCGCTGGATGGCCTGTTCAAGATGATCGCCGAGCAGGAAGCGAGCATCCGCCAGAACCCGGCCGGTGCCGCCACCAGCCTGGCGAAGAAGGTGTTCGGCGTGCTCTGAGCCCGCCCGCGCCAAGAAAAAGCCCGGCATCTGCCGGGCTTTTTTGTCAGTCGTTGCGCGAAGGCGACAGCAACTCGATCTTGTAGCCGTCCGGGTCCTCGACGAAGGCCAGGATGCTGGTGCCGTGCTTCATCGGCCCCGGCTCGCGGGTGACCTTGCCGCCACGGGCGCGGATGTCCTCGCAGGCCTTGTAGACGTCCGCCACTTCCAGGGCGATGTGGCCGTAGCCGGTGCCCAGCTCGTACTTGTCCACGCCCCAGTTGTGGGTCAGCTCGATCACGCTGTTGTGGGCCTCGTCGCCGTAGCCGACGAACGCCAGGGTGAACTGGCCGTCCGGGTAGTCCTTGCGACGCAGCAGGGTCATGCCCAGGACTTCGGTGTAGAAGGCGATGGATTTGTCCAGATCGCCGACGCGCAGCATGGTATGCAGCAGTCTCATCAGGGATTCCTCTTGGTTGCCCGATCAGGGCTCATAAAAGCAGAACCCCGGCTCGTGGCCGGGGTTCCTTTTGGCACGGGGCGCTCAGCTTATCAGAACAGCTTGCGGCCCTTGCCGGCGGCGATGCGCATGCGCAGGGCGTTGAGCTTGATGAAGCCCGCCGCGTCCGCCTGGTTGTACGCGCCGCCATCTTCTTCGAAGGTGGCGATATTGGCGTCGAACAGCGAGTCGTCGGACTTGCGGCCCACGACGATGACGTTGCCCTTGTACAGCTTCAAGCGTACCACGCCGTTCACGTTGGCCTGGGAGGCGTCGATCATCTGCTGCAGCATCAGGCGCTCGGGGCTCCACCAGTAGCCGGTGTAGATGAGGCTGGCGTACTTGGGCATCAGCTCGTCTTTCAGGTGGGCCACTTCGCGGTCCAGCGTGATGGACTCGATGGCGCGGTGAGCCTTGAGCATGATGGTGCCGCCGGGGGTCTCGTAGCAGCCGCGGGACTTCATGCCGACGTAGCGGTTCTCGACGATGTCGAGGCGGCCGATGCCGTTCTCGCCACCGATGCGGTTCAGCTCGGTCAGCACCTGGGCCGGGGTCATGTCCTTGCCGTCGATGGCGACGATGTCACCGGCGCGGTAGGTCAGCTCGATGTAGGTCGGGGTGTTCGGCGCGGCTTCCGGGGACTTGGTCCAGCGCCACATGTCCTCTTCGTGCTCGGTCCAGGTGTCTTCCAGCACGCCGCCCTCATAGGAGATGTGCAGCAGGTTGGCGTCCATGGAGTACGGGGACTTCTTCTTGCCGTGGCGCTCGATCGGGATGCCGTGCTTCTCGGCGTAATCCATCAGCTTCTCGCGGGACAGCAGGTCCCACTCGCGCCAGGGGGCGATGACCTTGACGCCCGGCTTCAGCGCGTAGGCGCCCAGCTCGAAGCGGACCTGGTCGTTGCCCTTGCCGGTGGCACCGTGGGAGATGGCGTCGGCGCCGGTCTCGTTGGCGATCTCGATCAGGCGCTTGGCGATCAGCGGGCGGGCGATGGACGTGCCCAGCAGGTACTCGCCTTCGTAGATGGTGTTGGCGCGGAACATCGGGAACACGAAGTCGCGGACGAACTCTTCGCGCAGGTCATCGATGTAGATTTCCTTGACGCCCATGGCCTGGGCCTTGGCACGGGCCGGCTCGACCTCCTCGCCCTGGCCGAGGTCGGCGGTGAAGGTCACCACTTCGCAGTTATAGGTATCTTGCAGCCACTTCAGGATCACCGAGGTGTCCAGGCCACCGGAATAAGCCAGGACAACCTTCTTCACGTCCGCCATGCCATCAACTCCACGGGGTTGTACGAAAACCGGGGATTCTACTGACCCTGGCGGCCAAATTACAGTGGCGCGACAGGCAATGACGACCAGGCGACAGATTCTTTCGATCCGGCGCCGCTCAGGAGGCGGACGCCGGCTTGGCAGGCGCCGGGCTGGCGGTCGGGGGCACGGCAGGCGCCGTGGC